>Ga0180432_10000562_pt1 | contig 61927 bp, 51 predicted proteins | sample SS_ome_10_FD_132414 | JGI IMG/M metagenome (GOLD analysis project Ga0180432, IMG submission 132414) | Hypersaline lake sediment archaeal communities from the Salton Sea, California, USA - SS_1_MS_2 metaG | ecosystem: Environmental > Aquatic > Non-marine Saline and Alkaline > Hypersaline >... | reverse complement strand
TGGCGCCTTTGTAGGTATGATGGTGCGCCATCAGAATGGCGCCTTTGTAGGTATGATGGTGCGCCATCAGAATGGCGCCTTTGTAGGTATGATGGTGCGCCATCAGAATGGCGCCTTTGTAGGGGTGATGGCGCGCCATCAGAATGGCGCCTTTGTAGGGGTGATGGCGCGGCGTGCGATCGCTTCGAGGTACACCGCCCGTACGCGGTCGGCCACGACTTCCCACGTGTAGTTCCTCAGCACCTTGTCCCGCCCGGCTTGCCCCATCTGTGCGCGCCGCGCCGGGTCCGCCAGCAGTTCCGCAATGGCCCTCGCCAGGTCGTCGGCGTCCTGGTAGGTGAACAGCAGGCCGTCGCGCCCTGCGTCGATCACCGTGGGAATAGCGCCAATGCGGGCGCCGATGACTGGCTTGCCGCATGCCCACGCCTCGACGAAGACGATGCCGAAGGATTCGTGACCCGACGGCAGGACGAAGACGTCGCAGGCTGCCAACAACTGCGCTTTCTCTTCCTCCGAGAAGCTGTCTACCACCGTGACCCAGGCTTGCTGTTCGGGGGGGAGGGCGTGGATCATCTCCTCGATCTGACGGGAGTAGGGGGTTCGCGTGCCCGCGATCAGCAGCCGGACACCCGGGTGCGCGGCCCATACCCGCTGCAAGCTTGCGAACAGGGTGTCGAAACGCTTGCGTGCCGACTGCGTGGCCACGATGGCCACCACCGGAGCGTCTCCCCACCCATACCGATGCCTGGCCGCTTCGCTGCCAGCCTGTGCAAAAGCGCTGACGTCCACGCCTGCTCCAATCACCGAGATCCTGTCTGCCTGGATGCCACGCTCGATCAAGTAGTCGCGTTCGAAGGTCGTGTGCGCGATGTAGGCGTCGGCCTGCCGGATCGCGCGGTAGATCATCTTGCGCTCGTAGCCCCACCGATCGGCCGTGTGCATTGCACCCAGAAAGACGATGGGGATTCCGGCACGCCGGGCGCCTGCCAGTGCGTAGTACATGTGCATCAGGGGGAAAGCGGTGGCGAACACGACGTCGGCTCCACTGCCGGCGACCGCTCGGGCCATCCCGCGGATCAACGGGCCATTGTAGAGCGTGCGCAGCCGGTCGTTGCAGGGCAGGTGCAGCCTGTACGCGACCCCGGCGGCCAGCATGCGCAGCGCGTTCAGGTGATTGAACACGGCGAAGCGGCGTACCGTCACGCCGTTGATTTCCTCTGTCTGGGCGGGCATCGCGGGCTCGCCGGCGCGCCAGAAGTACGCCGTGCTGTAGGCGACCGTCGTGAACACGGTCACCGCGTCTTCATAGCGCGACGCAAACTGCTCGGAGAGGTTCTTCACCAGCCACTGGGAGCCCCCCATGGAGGGGGGATAGCCGTGGACCACGTGGAGGATCTTCATCGGCTTGAGGTTCGAGCCTCCTTTGCTCTGGACAGCAGGGCGGCAGGGAGTAGAATCGCCATGGTGAGCAAGCTGATTGCTGCCCCGACCCGGAAGGTCGCCGGTTTGTAGACGAATTCGACCCGGTGTGTGCCGGCCGGCACGACGATGGCGCGGAATGCGTGGTTGGCGACGTACAGTGGGGTGTCCCGCCCGTCCACCAGTGCCATCCATCCGGGTGCATACGTGTCGGTCAGGACGAGCAACCCGTCGGCGGCTGTCTCAACCGTCATTTCGGCCCGGTTGGGTTCGTAATGAGTGATGTGGACCGCAGCAGCACCTGTCAGCACATCCATCGGTTCTGCCCAGTCTTGAGGTGCTTCCTCCAATACCACCCTGTGGCGAAAATCGAAGTCATCGTCCGTGACGCGCGTCAGAGACTGTGCGGCGTCGTCCACGATCTCAGCGCGGTGGACGACGAAGGCGCGGGGCAGCACGTCCTGGTTGCGATAGACGCTCACGCTCCCGGCATCCTCGTAGACCAATTCCCACTTTCCGTCCAGTTCCTGGTCTGTGAGGACGTACTTCACGTTCAGCAGGTCGAGGAGGGGCGAGTTGGCCTGGGTGAACAGCGAATGAAGGGAGACGCGATAGTGCCCCTCGATCCGGTCGACCAGGTCCGCGTATCGCCTGGGCACAACGGTGTCGTATCCGCGTACGTCGGATATGCCGAACAGCATGCCGCTGTTCGGGTACAGAATCAGGCCGGTGCCACTGACGCGGTAGATGTCACGGTCTTGTTGCAGGAATTGGATAGCGCCCGGTGTTGGGAAAATGTGTTCGGGGGCGATGGTGGGGTTGAACGGCATGCCAACCAGGCAGAGGTCGAGCATCGTCAGGCCCAGAGCGGCGTAGGCCCATATCCTTGCGTCGGTACGTCGCCTTTGCTCCTCTCCCGTTCCGACGGGAGAGGGTTGGGGTGAGGGGGTCCGATGCAGCGCCCACCAGGCCAGTGCGACGAGGACAGGGATGTACATCACGACGTTAGCGGGGCGAAAAAGCGCCAGCTTCTTCTGATAACGCTCTTCCACCAGGGCATAGTAATACTCCAAGGGGCGTGAGAGTTGGGGAGCGCCCCAGTTGGCCTCCATGAAGTCGCGCCCGGAACGGATGACGGCGTCTTTGAAGACGACGAAGCCCGTGTAGGCCAGTGCGATCAGGCATAAGCTGACCAGCGCGAATAACGCCAGAATGCGCAGTGTCGTACGGCGGGACGGCTGGCGTCCTCGGATGATCTCATCCAGTCCCAGGCCGGCCAGGACGGCAACGGCGAAGACGTAGATGAGACGCGCTCTTCCATTCGCCGCTACGTTGAAGAGCGGTAGACAGTTGACGGCGTTCAGCAATGGCAGGCGGAGCGCGACGCCCAGACAGACCACTGCCAGCGATGCGAAAAACAGGACCAGTCGCCGGCGGGGGGAGGAGCGGCGCCTGACGTTGTGAAAGGTGACTGTGGCCGCCAGGGCCAGCGGCACGATGCCTGCATAAGCGTTCTGTTCGACGGAATTGCTGTGGGGAAACCAGTAACTACCGTCGGATTCCGTGCCGAAGAACTGGGGCAGCAGGGCCGTGATCGCCGTGGGCCAGTCGTGCCAGTCCAAGAATAGCTGTGTGATCGGGTGAGATGTACGATTGGCTACCTCAGCGCTCCTGGAGGACAGCGTACCGCTGTGCACGAGGGCCTCTGCGAAAGGCAGTAGCTGCACCGAGGCCAGCAATACACCCACCGCTGCGGCTGCTGTGATTCTCGCGAGTTGAGGCCACAGCCTCGATAGCTGCCACCCTTCGAGACAAATAGCGCGCCATCGGAATGGCGCCTCTTGAAGGGTGATGGCGCGCCATCGGAATGGCGCCTTCTGAAGGGTGAAGGTCCGGTACAGGGCGTACGCTGCCCAGGCCAGCACCACGTAGAGGGATACCTCCGGTTGCCCGCCCAGAAACTGTGCCGCGATCATCAGGCCACTGGCGATGACGTACACCCCGCTTCGTCTGGTGAGTGCCCGTTCGATGGTCAACAGCATCGCCGGCAGCCAGGCGATGACAGAGGCGGGCGGGAAGCCAACCCAAGCGATCATCGGCCCGCTGAAAGTGAAGGCGACCGTGGCGAGCAGTGCGCCCGGCTTGCCGAGGCCGATCTCGCGGGCGAACAGGAACGTGAACATCCCGGCCACCCACAGGCGCAGGATGGCAACGATGACGCAGGAGGGATACAGGGGAAGCAGATAACTCACCAAGCTGAAGGGGCTGAATACCGCCGATAGCGCGTTTCCCACGAAGGGCAGCCCACCGTCGGTGTATGGATTCCAGAGCGGCAGCCGGCCCTGGGCAAGCGAGCGCAAAGTGAAGGCTCTCCAGGGCAGGAATTGGTGGACTTGGTCGGTCAAGACTGGATTTGCCGGCTGGGTGTAGCCCTCTGGGGCGAGGGGCTGCCACAGGGGATCGACGTCGAAGATCAGGTCTGCGGGCAACAGCACGCGACCCCCAAAGACGGCGGGCCAGAAGAAGAGCGCCAGGCCCAGGGCCAGAAGCAGCCCAGCTTGTATGATCTCCCGTCGCGCGCTGCGACCGGGACGCGGCGGATGAACTGCATCCGGCGGATAGACTGCATCCGGCGGATAAGCTGCATCCGGGGGTGTTGGGCTGTTATGACTGGCTGGTCGATTCCAGGACGCGTTCATAGACGCTCTGATAGGACTCGATCATCGCTTGCTGTGAGAAGTCGCGCTGGCCGGCTTGCCGGGCCGATGCCTGTCGTTCATCGTAGTTGGCTGCCAGGGCTGTGATAGCGGTGAGTATGCTCTCAGGGGTCACGTCGTCCACCACCTGGCCGCAGCCTGTTTCCGCCACGTAATCCGCCATGGGAATGGCTTGACTGACCAGGACCGGCTTGCCGGCGGCCAGCGAGTCGAGCAGTGAATGGGGATACGATTTGACGATCTCCGGCCTGGTGGCCAGGGTGACGCTGGCGTGCACGCCTGCCAGTATTTCGTTGACGTCTACCTGTTTGTCTAGCACCGTGACCTGCTCGGTCAGACCCATGTCGCGCACGCGGCGCTCCATGTCGTCCGCCAGTATTCCCCGCCACAGGAAGACCAACCGCAGATGAGGCGCTTGCCGAGCCGCCATCAACAGCGCGTCCACCCCCTTGGTGCGGAACTGCTCCTTCGTCCAGGGAGCCGACCCGATCATCAAGCGCATTTCCGAGCGCAACGGCAGTGGTGCGTGCGTGAAACGGCTGGCGTCGATCCCTGGCCGGACCAGGACGGCGTTTTCCAGTCCCCACGCGTCGAGGCGCTTCAGGCTGCGTTCATCCGACACGAGCACAGCGGCCAGGGAGGAGAAGAAGGCTGTGTTGGGCCGCCGGTGCGTGACGCCGCCGGTCAGAGAGTAGATCACCGGGCGTCGTAGCCTGCCCAGATAGGGGAAAGGAAAGGGGTCGGGGTTGTAGACGTGGTGCAGGTGCAGGTGGGCTTCGCGGCGTTGCAGATCCCGGAGTTTGTGGAAGCCAAAGAGCAGCCGGGGGACGTATAGCGGGCACGACTGGTTCGGGTTGACGTAGACCAGATCGCCGCCGAAATGCCCCCGCAGGGCGGTGATTTCCTGCAACACGGCCTCGGCCTGGGGCATCTTGGGGGGCAGGATAGGCAGGTGATACAGGATCTTCATGGCGTGCCATCGGAATGGCGCCTTCTGAGAGGTGATGGCCCGGGACATGCCGCCTGGCTGTCCGTTCATCCGGCTGCCCCGGAAGCGAAGTTCAGCACGCGGTCGTTTTGGCCGCCCCATCGCCCGTGCAGCCCGTCGAGAAGCCCCAGGCGGATGGCTCGAGCGGTGGGTCGGTTGCCGTCCAGTCGCACCCTTGTGGATAGGGCCAGGCTGTAGAGCGCCCAGAAGCCATAGAGCACCACCTTATGCTTCTGGTGGAATTTACGGACCAGCAAGAAGCGGTTCCGAATGCTGTAGTAGGTGTGGAGCGTGTTCCGAATCTTCGCCGAGCGCCCCAGGTCGTGGAAGGCTCGCGCGCGGACGTCTATGGCGCTCAGATAGCCCTGTTGCCTGGCGCGCAGGCACAGATCGGCTACCTCTCCGCTGAAGAAGTAGTCCTCGTCCAGGAGGCCAACCGCGTGAAAAGTGCGGGCTCGTCCTAGGAACACGGTCCCGGGTACGCACTCGACGATGTGGACGGGGCCACCGTCTGGGAGCCTGTGGTTGTGCGGCTGGTGGTGGAGGGCCGGGTCTCTGCCCCCGGCGGCGAGCAGGTGATCCGTTCGCTCCGCATCGAATAGCAGTGGCCCGATGAATCCGATCTGTTCGTCGGCCTGGAGGTCTTCCAAGAGCCTGGTGACGTCCGTTTCCCCAACCCAGGCGTCGTTGTTTAGCAGTAGGATGGGATCATCCCCCGTGGAGAGGGCTTCCGCAATCCCACGGTTATTCCCGCCGGCAAAGCCCAGGTTGGCCGGGTTCTGGATCAGATGAATGCCGGGACACTCGCGCGATATGACCTCGTGGCTGTCGTCAGTAGAACCGTTGTCCACCACCCAGATCGCCGGTTGCAGCGACTTCCAGGAGGCGATGTGGTGGACGCAACGGACCGTGTCGGCCGCCGCGTTCCAGTTCAGGATGACGATCGCCAACCGCATGCGTCACTTCCTCCGTCGGGTGGGACGGCGACGGGCTGAAAGCCGCGCGACGACGGTGATGACCACGCCCCCACAGGCGACCAGGCTGATACCCGCGCCGATTTTGAACGCAGGCGGGTCGTATAGGAATGTCACCTGGTGTTCCCCTGCTGGCAGCGCCACGGCGCGGAACACGTGGTTAGCCACGTAGGTCTTGACCGGTTGGCCGTCTAGTCTTGCCTGCCAACCAGGGTCGTAGCCGTCGGTGAGAACGAGGATGCCATCGGCGGACGTTCGCGCCTGCACCTCGACTCGCTCCGGTTCGTAGTGCGTAATCTGCACCTCAGCCGGTGTGGGTGCCGGTTCGTCCGGCAGGCTGACCGTGGTGACAGGTCCCTCTTCAAGGATCACTGTCGTGCGATAGTCGAACTGGCCGCCGGTCAGGCGGGCCAGCGACTCCTCGGCATCATCGGCATATTCGGCCTGGTGGACGACGAAGGCACGGGGCATCACGTTCCGATTCTGGTAGACATTCATCCCATCGTCGTCCTGATAGACCAGTTCCCACTTTCCCCCCAGTTCTTGCTGCGTCAGGACGTACTTGACGTTCAGCAGGTCGAGCAGCGGCGAGTTTGCATCCTTCAGCAACCAGAAAAGGCCGACGCGGACACTGTCCTCCATCTGGTCGAACAGGTCCATGTACCGCTGCGGCGCTACGGCATCATACCCTCGCACGTCGGATAGCTGGTAGACCATGCTGCTGTTCGGCATCAGCGTGAGGCCCAATCCAGCGACTCTGTAGAACTCGGTGTCTCGTTGCAGGAATCGAATTGCCTGCGGCGTCGGGTAGATCTGCTCCGGTTCGATGGTGGGATTGTAGGATGCGCCTACGAGAAACAGGTCCAGGAAGATCAACACGATCGAGAAACCGGCCCATACTCTGGCACGCTGACCGGACTTGGCCAGCCACCTGTACACGCCGAAAGCGACCAGCCCGATCCATACGGGGAGATACATCAGCACGTGGCGGGGATGGAACAAGGCCGCCATCTTCTGGGCCATGATCTCCACTTTCCGGTAGTAATACTCTACCGGGTAGGGGTACAGCGGATGTCCTACCGTCGCTGCGACCTGGCTCCTTCCCAGCCTAATGATTTCGTCTTTCAAGAGCGCCAGGCCAGCGTACGACACGGGGATGATCAACACGGTGAGAAGGATGATGACCGCCAGAGTGCTTATCATAGGGATGCCTGCCATCCGCACTTGGTGGCTGTTCCCTCCCTCTGGTTGGGGCGAAACTGCGCCCGGGCGTAGTCTGTCCGCCGGATGTAGTTCATCCGCCGGATGCAGTCTATCCGCCATCACCTGATCCAGGCCGAATCCGGCGAGGATGGCGACGGCGAGAACGTACACGTTGCGCAGTCGTCCGTTGACTGCCAGGTCGAAGATGGGCAGCCGATTGATGAGGTTGACGAGGGGAAAGTGGAGCGCGATGCAGAGCGAAAGGAGGCCCAAGGCCAGGAAGAAGCATATCGGCTGGCCGGACGTCCCCTTGAGTGTAGACGGGCAGGTCGCATCCGAACGGCGTCTCTTGAGAATCCGGGTGGCGGAGACGAGCGCCAGGGCGAGAGGGAGAATGCCAGCGTAGAGCGTCTGCTCGTTGTAGTTGCTGAAAGGATACCAGTAGCTGTCGTTCAGCGGAGTTCCGAAGAACTGGGGCAGGAGAGCGGTGATCAATGTCGGCCAGGCGTGCCAATCCAGCAACAGGGTAGAAAGGAGAGGGGGATCGAGCTGGCTCGCTCTTGACGAGAAGATAACGCTGCGCCGGACAAACTCCAGGAAGGGCAGGAGCTGCACGGCGGATATCATCAAGCCAATTGTGGCAGCGGCGGCGGTCTTGACGCCCAGGCCAATGGCTGCCCGGGACAGTCGCCAGCCCTGGAGCGCGGCGGCGCGCCATCGGAATGGCGCCTTTGTAGCGATTGCGCGCCATCGGAATGGCGCCTTTGCAAGGATGGCGGCGCGATAGAGGCTGTAGCATATCCAGACAAGCATCACGTGGAACGACGTCTCCGGGTGACCTGCCAGGAACTGCGCACCGACTACGACCCCGGCAGCGATTACGTACAGTTTGCTCGGTCTGGTGAATGCCCTTTCGGTGAGGAAGAGCAGGGCGGGTAGCCAGGCGATGGCCTGCGTGTGTGGGTGACCTGGCCAGACGATGAGTGGCCCGCTGAAGGTGAAGGTGACCATAGCGACGAGCGCACCGTATTTCCCAATGCCGATCTCCTGGGCCAGGAGGAAGGTAGAGAGCCCGGCGACGAATAGACAGAAACCTGCAGTGACCGCGAAGGAAGCATTCAGCGGGAATAGCAAGGAGAGCAGGGTGAATGGGCTGAAAATGGCCGTTTGGGCGTTGGCCAGGAGTGGTTGACCGCCGTTGACGTAGGGGTTCCAAAGGGGCAGAGTTCCGTCTGCGAATGACTCCACGATGTGCAGTTTCCAGGGGTAGAACTGGTAGACCTGGTCGGAGAGAAGCCGGTTGCTTGGAAACGTAAAACCCTCAGGCGCTAGAGGTTGCCACAGTGGATCGAGTTGGAAGATCAAGTCTGTGGGCAGCAAAGCTTGGCCAGCAAAGACCGCCGGCCAGAAGAACGTCACGAGCAGGATAGCCAGGAGAACGGCCGCTAGAACGATCTTAGATCCTAAAGGTGCGGATTGTACCAATCCGTCTCCGAAACCTTTAGGGCCTTCCGGCGGACGTAGTCCATCCGCGTGTTCTCCCGGCGGCGAAGTTCGTTTCATGTAGCCGCTCACCTGGTGTACTTACACTTCACCAGCGTATAGATCGCGTCGATGCCATCACGCCAGGAGATCTTCTTGCCCTCTTGAGAGGTACGCGGATTATAGGCAATGGGTACTTCGTGGATAGCGTGACCTGCCTGCAACAATCTAGCCGTGATTTCTGGCTCTATGTCGAATCCGACGCAGCGTAGCCGGAGAGCCTTGATGACGTCTGCCCTAAACACCTTGTAAGCTGTCTCCATATCTGTTAGATGGCCGCCGTACAGCAGGTTGGTCAGGATGGTCAGAATACGGTTCGCCAGGCGCGCTTTCAGTGGCACAGCCTTGTTCTTGTGTTTGAAGCGGGACCCGTAAACCACGTTGGTTTGCCCGCTGAGAATGGGCTGGATTAGACCCGCATATTCGCGGGGGTTTAGCTCCAGGTCGGCATCTTGGATAATGACGATATCGCCGGTGGCAATCCCGAATCCGAAGCGAACGGCAGCCCCTTTGCCCAGGTTGATGGCTGAGGTGTGGACCTTGACGACGTCGCCGTGCGCCAATTGCTCACGTTCAATGATCTCTACGCTTCCATCTGTGGAACCATCGTCACAGATGATGATCTCTTTCTGGATCGAATCGAGATCAACTGCTACGACCTGATCGATCACTTCCTTTATCGTAGACTGCTCGTTATAGACTGGGATGATAATCGAGAGCTTCCGGCATTCATGAACTTGACGTTTCATCTCTGGTCTCTCATACGCAGTGGGAGGTGGCGGATAGACATTGATCGGATGTGCGGATCAAAGAGCGGGAGGCGGGAAGCCAGTAATTGAGCTGGCTTGACTTCGACGGCATTCTAGCATAGCATAGCGCTATGGTCAAGACTCTACCGGGACAGGAGTGCTGATATGGGACTATCGCAGGAGGAGAGTCGGGCACACCGGGTTGTGCTTGTCATTCCCAATTGGAATGGGAGACGGTACCTGGAGCCCTGTCTGTGCGCAGTCTTCGCACAGGAGTTTCGGGACTTCGTCGTGATCCTCGTGGATAATGGCTCGATGGACGGCTCTGTCGACCTGGTGCGCGCACGCTTTCCCCAGGTCCGCATCATCGAAAACGGCGAAAACCGGGGGTTCGCCATCGCTAACAACCAGGCTATTCGGGCATCTGCCTCGGAGTTTGTCGCCACGCTGAACAACGATACGGAGGTCGATCCGGGGTGGCTGGGCGCACTGGTGCGAGCTTTGGAGGCCGATCCTTCCATTGGGATGTGTGCATCGAAGATGTTGCTGGCCGACCGGCCGAAGGTGGTCGAAGCGGCCGGAATCGCCGTGGACAAGGCCGGCATTGTCTGGAACAGGCGGGAGGAGCGTGGTAGCCATCCTGGCGCAGTTGCCCCGGTTCCGGTTTTTGGCCCCTGTGCAGGGGCTGCCCTGTATCGGCGGTCTATGCTGGACGAGATCGGCCTTTTCGACGAGGATTTCTTCGCCTACATGGAGGACGTGGACCTGGCCTGGCGCGCTCAGTGGGCTGGCTGGGGGTGCGTGTACGTGCCCGAGGCCGTCGTCACCCACGTCCATTCTGCAACGGGCGGGGAAGGTTCCCACTTCAAGAACCGCCTGCTGGGACGCAACAAGCTGTGGCTGTTGTGCAAGAACTACCCGTTGCTGCCCTGGTACCTGTTGTTGGTTCTGGCGTATGACTTGATGTCGCTGGGATACGCGTTGGCCGCCGGGCGCGGGCCCGGCGCGCTGCAAGGTCGGGCAGAGTCGCTGGGCAAGGTCCCTCACATGCTTGCCAAGCGGCGGCGGATCAGACGCACCGTATCATCCCGGGCGATGATGGCAAAGCTTGAGCCCTCCGAAAACCCACTGGCCGTGCTGCGTCGCTACGCGCGCGTATGAACCATCGCGGCTCCTCTGTTGTCGCTCTGCGCCAAGCGCGTGATTGGCACGAATGGCGCTCAATGCTATAATCCTCGCATGGGAGGTTGGATGAACCAAAGCGGGCGGCAGATTGCAAGGGCAGCGCCGTTGGTGATGGCGCTCTTTCTGGTGAGCCGGGTGCTGGGCATGCTGCGCCAGATGGTCATCGGTGCGATGTTCGGCACCAGCGGCGCGCTCGACGCTTACGTGCTCGCCAGTCGCATTCCTGAGGCTATCTTTCTGATCGTCGCCGGGGGTGCGCTGGGCTCGGCCTTCATCCCCGCGTTTGCTGAGCTATTGTCGAGTGAGGATCGCGCGCCATCGGAATGGCGCCTTCTGAAAGGAGACCGTGCGGGGGCCTGGCGTCTGGCCTCGGCGGTCGTCAACCTGACGCTGATCGCATTGACCCTGGCGGCGGGACTGATGGCGCTTTTCGCCCCTGCACTGGTGCGAACGGTTCTGGCTCCCGGCTTCGATCCGGCGCAGCAGGCGCTCACGGCCCAGCTCTTGCGGCTGATGCTGATCTCCTCGGTCATCTTCGGCGTGAGCGGCATCGTGATGGGCGTGTTGAACGCACACCAGCACTTCCTGCTGCCTGCGTTGGCACCCTCGGCCTACAACCTCTCGATTATCGGCGGCGCGCTGTTGCTGGGGGAGCGCGTGGGCGTGCTGGGCCTGGCGATCGGCGTGGTGGTGGGGGCGGCGCTGCACCTGCTGGTGCAGGTGCCGGGGCTGCTGCGTCACCGGGCGCGCTACGTGCCCACGCTTGGCCTGGATAGCCCCAGCGTGCGCGAGGTGGGGCGGCTGATGGTCCCCCGGGTGGTGGGCACGGCCATTGCCCAGATCAATTTCGTGATCAACAACAGCCTGGCGTCAGGTCTGGGAGAGGGGGCCGTTTCGGCCATCAACTACGCCTGGATATTGATGCTGCTCCCGCAGGGGATCTTTGCCCAGGCGGTGGGCACGGCCGCCTTCCCGACCTTCGCCGCGCAGGCAGCGCGCGGGGAGCGGGCCGAGATGCGCAGCACGCTGGCCGCGACTCTGCGGGCCGTCTTCTTCCTCTGTCTTCCCGCCACCGTGGGGTTGCTGGTGTTGGGCCGGCCGCTGGTGGCCCTGCTCTTCGAGCGGAGGATGTTCCAGGCGTCCTCGACGGAGGCGGTCGCCTGGGCGCTGGCCTTGTACGCGCTTGGGCTGGTGGGACACGCCGGGCTGGAGATCATCGCGCGCGCCTTCTACGCGCTGCACGACACGTTTACGCCGGTGTGGGTGGGCGCGGTGGCCGTGGGCGTCAACGTGGCGCTGAGCCTGACGTTGCCCGGAGCGTTTGGCCTGATGGGCTGGCCCACCTTTGCCGGGCTGGCGCTGGCCAACTCGCTGGCGACGCTGCTGGAGTTGGTGGTGTTGCTGGTGCTGATCCAGCGCCGGATGGGCGGGATCGAGGGCCGGCGCACGTCGATCGCCTTCGCCAAGGGCGGGCTGGCAGCGCTGGCGATGGGGGCGCTGCTGGTGGGGTGGCAGGCTGCGCTGCCGGGTGCGGGGGCGCTGGTCGTGGGCGGCGGGGGTGTAGTGTTAGGCGCGGTCGCCTACGTGGGCGCCGCCGCATTGCTGCGTGTCGAGGAACTGCACGCCGCGGTGGGGCTGGTGGCACGGCGGATCGGGGTTTGACCCGGCGCGTTTGTAGTGAGGCACGCAGGTCTGCCGGAGTGCCGTGGGCGCAGCGACGTCGGACTACCCCTCGGGCTCGAACGGGACGGGGCCCTCGGGCGACAGTTGGCGTACCTTGAGCTCGGCCTGATCCAGTTGGGCGTTGCATTGCGCGGCCAACGCCTGGCCGCGCTCGAAGAGGGCCAGGCTCTCCTCCAGCGTCAGGCCTCCTGCCTCCAGTTTGCGGATCGCTTCCTCCAGTTCGGCGAAAGCCTGCTCGAAAGTGAGATCTTCGCTCATCCAACACTCCTATCTACACCATAGACAAGTCACGTCTGCGCCGGCTGGCCAGCCGGCTGCCCAACGATCTGATGGAGCAGGTAGACCGGGCCTTGCGCATCAGTGTGGGCCTGCTGCCCTTCGAGCTCTAGGCCAACCTCGGCTTGGCCAGTATCTCCATGACGCGGAGATCGAAGAAGTCCTGCACGTGGGCGGGGATGAGGACGACGGCCGTGTCGGCCCCCCGGCCGGTGCCCGCGATGGCGATGCACGGCTCGCCCACCTTCACCAACCCGGCGTCGGCTGCCATCAGCGCGATCTCGACGCAGACCTTCATCCCCTGGCCGAAGATGCGCAGCGTCTGGGCCACGATCTCGTCGATCTCGTACGTGCCCCACTTCCTCCGCACCGCGCGGCTGATACCGCCCAGCGCGTGTTGACAGGTGAGTATCTTCACACCGGCGGCTTCAATGGCCCCCCGGTTCTCGTCCGTCAGTTCCTGGGTGTTGGGGCCGCCGAAGCCGGTGGCGTGCGTCACGACTATGACGCGGACATCGTCCTGTCCGCCGACATCGTCCCGTCCGCCGTGTCTATGCAACAGTTGCGCAGCCTGGACGCCCGTCTCTCCTCCTGTCGTGGCGACCAGCACGGTCTGGATGCCGAGTTCCTCAGCCCGCTGCCGGGCGATCTCTAGCGTGCGGGCTGTGTTCTGCTTGCCGGCTTCCTCGAAGTAGACGGAGTGAACGGACCGTTCGGATTGCGCGCCATCGGAATGGCGCCTTTGTAGCTGTAGCGATTGGGACATGCTGGCCTCCTTTCGACGCTAGGCGTCCAGTGGTGTCAGGCCCGACAGCCACTCACGCGTCTCCCTTGGGGAGCGCAGGTGCACGACCGCGAGGTGGGCGTGTTCGGGCTTGCTCAACAGGACGGGATATTCTCTTTTCCTTCTGCGGTACGTCTGCAGCGCCCACAGGAGGATGGATTCGCGGCTGAATAGCGCCCGCCCGAGCGACTCTCGGTTGCCACTCCATAGCTCCTCCCGCGCCACGCTCCGCCGCACGGTGCGCAGCAGCAGTTGCCACATGATCACGGGCAAAGCGTAGTCCAGCCAGACGACGGTGTCCGCCTGGCTCCAGACCAGGTCGCGCACCCGGCTGTAGTTGCCATCCACGGCCCAGGCATCGCCGCTCGTCGCTTGCACGACGCGCTCGCCAAAGACGTCGGGCGGGACCGGTGTCCAATCCGGTCCCCAGTGGAGCGCGTCCAGCTCCACGTGCTGGATCCCCCTCCGGCGGGCGATCTGGCTCGCCGTGCTCGTCTTGCCCGACCCGCTGGTGCCGACCACGGAGATGCGTTGGCCGCACGCAGCGGTCACTTCGCTTCCACCTCGAAGGACCCGTCTGAGACCCGAACGTCGAGGGCGTCCCCTGAGGTGACCTGGGCCACGGCGTGCACGAGCGCACCCGTCTCCTGCTGGCGCACGATGGCGTACCCCCGTTCGAGCGTCCCCAGCGGGCTGACGCCCGCCAGCCGCCCCACCAACCCTGCCAGGCGTTCGCGGCGCAGGGTCAGGTCATGGTGCGTGGTGGCTGCGGCCCGACCCAGCAGATCGTCCACGCGCTGGCGGGCCTGGGCCAGTTGTGCCTGCGGCGAGAGGTGCTTCAGCGCCTGTACGTGTTCGGCCAGTCTCCAGCGTCGCCGCTCGATCTCCCCGGTGAATGCGGCCACCAGTGCCCCTGTGCAGCCCATCACCGACGCGCGCAACTCCTGCCGGTCAGGTGCGACCAGCTCCGCAGCGGCGGAAGGGGTCGGGGCGCGTACGTCGGCGGCAAAGTCCGCCAGGCTGAAGTCGGTCTCGTGCCCCACGCCGCAGATGACGGGCACGCGGGAGGCGGCGACGGCGCGGGCCACACGCTCGTCGTTGAAGGCCCACAGGTCCTCCAGGCTGCCGCCGCCGCGGGCGACGATGATCACGTCCACGGCCGCCTCGCCCGTGAGCGCGTTCAGTGCCTCGATGGCGGCCACGATCTGCGGTGGGGCTTCGTCCCCCTGCACCAGCGTGGGCGAGAGCAGCACCTCGGCCAGCGGGTAGCGGCGGCCGAGCACGTTGAGGATGTCGCGCAACGCGGCCGCGCCAACGGAGGTGACGAGTCCAATGCGACGGGGTAGGGGGGGCAACGGGCGCTTGCGCTCCGGCGCGAACAGCCCTTCCGCCTCCAGCCGGGCCTTGAGCCGCTCGAACTCCAGGTAGAGCGTGCCCACGCCCGAGGGCTGGATCTGCTCCACGGTGAGCTGGTAGCGCCCGCCAGCCTCGTAGACGGTCACGCGCCCGTGGATCAGCACCAGGTCGCCGCCTGCGGGCCGGTAGCTCTGCACTTGGGCGACGCTGCGCCACAACACGCAGGGGATCTGCGCGCCCGCGTCCTTGAGCGTAAAGTAGCAGTGGCCGGAGGCGGCGCGGGTGAAGTTGGAGACCTCGCCCTCGACCCACACGTCGCCCAGCTCAGGGTCGCCCTCGATGAGGCGGCGGACGTGGCCGGTGAGTTGGCTGACGGTATAGGGCTCGGAGAAGGCCGGCCCACTGAAGAGGTTGAGTTGCTCAAACATGACGGGGCGTATGATAGCTGAGGGGCAGGAAGGTGTCAAGTGGGGGCGGACCGAGTACGTCCGTGCGGCGTCTAGAACACGTGGACTGCGGAAGCTTTGAAGGTGACATAGACCTCCTGTCCTGCCTCCAAGGCCATCTCCTCGAGGGATCGCCTGGTGATCATGCAGACGAAGTCAGGCGGGACACGCACGGTGACGTAGACGATGGACCCTCTGTTGGCCACATCTGCGATGCGGCCGCGGAAGCAGTTCAATGCGCTGGAGCGGAGCGGCTCCCTGGAGATGAGGATGTCCTCCGGCCTGATGGAGCCGTGCGCGTCGCCCACCAGGTTGGTCACCACGGCTACGTCCACCCCGGCAAGGCGCAGCACTTTGTGGCTCTCATCCTCGGGACGGACCTCCCCGGGGAAGACATTTCGCACGCCGACGAAGCGGGCTACGAACTCGGAGTTGGGCTTGCGGAAGATATCCTCCGCCGAGCCCACCTGCACGACATGCCCGTTGTTCAGGACGGCGATGCGTTCCCCCAAGGCGATGGCTTCCTCGAAGTCGTGCGTGACGTGGAGGGTCGTCGTGCCCAGTTCTCGATGGATGCGGGCCAACTCGCGTTGCAGGCCCTCCCGGGTTTCCGGATCCAGAGCGCTCAGGGGCTCGTCCAACAGCAGGAGCCGGGGCTCGACGACCAACGCCCGGGCCAGGGCTGCCCGCTGCTGCTCACCGCCGCTCAACGTCCTGGGGCTGCGGTGGAGTAGGTGGCCGATGCCGAGCAGGTGGCTTAAGGCGTTTACGCGCTCTTCGACGGTCTTGTGGTCCAAGCCCCGCTTCCTGAGTCCGAACGCGATGTTCCTGGCCACGTCCATGTGGGGGAACAGCATGTAGTCCTGGTAGACGAAGCCGATGCCTCGCCGCTCCGGTGGGACGGCGGTGATGTCGTCGCCGTCCAGCAGGATTCGTCCTTTGTGGGGCTGGTACAGCCCGGCGATGGTCTCCAGAAGCACCGTCTTGCCGGCTCCGGTCGGGCCGAGAATGACGAAATACTCACCGTCGCAGACGTCGAGGTCAATCTCGCGCAGGTGAAACTCCTTCAGGTCGATCCACAGGTCTTTGACCTCCAGGTAGCCGCGGACATTGATCCTGCGTCCGCGGACATTGGCCCTGCGTCCGCGGACATTGGTCTTGCGTCCGCGGGCCATCACGCCTCACCCCGCTTGCGTCCGGCGGTCACGCGCAGCAGGGCGAACGTGAACAGGCAGATCAGGATCATCAGCGCTGCCACCGGCCGGGAGTACTTTAGCCCAAAGGATAGGAACCGCTCGTAGAGCAGCACGGGTGCGACCATCGGGTGATAGGCCAGGATGACGACGGCACCGAACTCGCTGAGCCCTCGCGCCCACATCAGGACGATGCCCGATAGGATACTGCGCCAGGCCAATGGGAAGGAGATGCGCCAGAAAGTCCGCCACGGCGACGCCCCCAGCGTGCGGGCGACCCGCTCGAGCCGAGGATCGACCGCCTCGAAGCCCTCGCGCGCGGCGTCGACCAGCAGCGAGAGACTGACGAAGAGCATGGCGATGACGATGCCTGGCGCGGCGGAGACGAACTTGATGCCGAAGAGGCCGAACGCGCGCCCGAACAGCGTGCGCCTGCCGAAGGTCATCAGCAGGGCGATGCCGGCGGCCGAGTGGGGGACGACGATGGGCACGTCGATGATGCCCTCGATCAGCCACTTGCCGGGGAAATCCGCTCGAGCCAGAAGGTAGGCCAATGGCACGCCGCAGACAAAGGCAATAGCGGTGGCGATGAGAGAGGATTGGAAGGTCAGGAGGATCGAGTCGCGTACCTCTTCGTCCAGTAGCGTCTGCCACAGGACGACCGGGCCCGACGCGGTCACCGTCCGCAGTAGCGGCCAGGCGACGAACACAATGAGTAGCAATCCAAGGACGACGAACGATGCGCGCAGTCTGTCGGCGAACAGTTCTTTCACGTCTTTGCCTTCCTATGTGACGTCCGCGGACGCACGATCTTGCCGCCAGGATGGCGCGGGCATTGATCTTGCGTCCGCGGACGATGCCCGGAGCCACCTTGGCCCGGGTGTGTCATAGCCCTACGGTGCGACGACGTCCTTCAGTTCGGCGGGTAGCTTGTCAGGATCCGCGGAGACGGGTGGCACGATGGGCGGCTGGCCTTGCTGCTCCATGATCGCCTGCCCCTCGGGACCGAGGAGGAACTCGACGAACGCCAGGGCCAGTTCGGGGCTGGGCGCGTTCTTGGGGATGGTGACGCCGTAGACGATAGGCTTGCCGACCATGGCCATGGTGGTGCCCGGCTCCTTGCCGGCGATGTCAACCGAGGCCTGGCCGTAGAAGTCGGCCTGTTCGACCATGCTGAGGTTGATCTCGTCGGGCAGTTCGACGAAGTTCATGCCGTGCTGCACGGCGACGGAGCGATACTCCCAGGCGTAGTCCATGTCGCCAGATTCGAGGAGGGCGATCAGCTCCACCGACTTGGGTCGCACGTTCTCGGGGGGGCAGTGCTCGTCGAGCTTGGCGCTCAGGCCGGGCACGCCGTAGTGATTCTCGGCCAGTTGCCACACGAGAAGGGTGCGGTAGCCGCAGGGATCGGCGTCGGGTTCGGAGTGCCCGTAGATCACGCCATCGCGAGTGAGGACGTCGTACCAGTTGTCGGCGTTGATCTCGTCGGCGTACTGGGACTGGTCGGTGTAGGCGATGACCATCGTGTTGCGGGCGAACTGGACGTTCCAGTCGGCGAAGTCGGGGATGAGGAGCTTGTCGATGACGGTGTAGTCGGCTGACATCATGAGGTCAGCCTCGCGTTCCAGTTCGCTGATCTTGCGGGCGGCGTCGTTGCTGCCGGAGGCCTCGGTCTCGAAGGTCACGTCGGGGTGCTCGACCTGGAAGGCCTTGGCCAACTCATCCACCGGCAAGGTCAGGCTGCCGGCGTGGAAGATGATCAACTTGCCCTCCAGAGCGGGCGGCTCTGGGACAGCCGTCGGTGCCTGGGTCGGTGCTGGGGTCGCAGCGGGACCACAGCCGGCCACCAGAGCCAGCACGGCCAGCAGGACTACGAATGTCCATAGCATTCGCTTATTCATTGTGAGTTTTCCTCCTTGTTGCTGATGTGGATTCGGGTGTGTTGAATTGCCGCGGTATACGTTATGTGTGTCGTTCCATCACCCCCTTCCGTATGCCCGCGCCGGAAGGGAGCGAATGGGAGCGCCACGAGGTCAGGCTCACATCCCCTCGGATCTCCTTTCCAAGCACGGGAGGTGCAGCCGTTTCCGGCTCCACCCTGTCGCCCATTCCCCGTAGGCGGGCCACGCTGGCGCGCCCTTAGGGGAGATGGGTCGGAGATCAGCGTATGCGGCTGTAGTCGCAGCAAGCTGGCGTCCATCGAGGAGGATGGACGCCAGCTTGCAACCCCGCCCGTCGTCCATTCTCCTTTCCAAGCACGGGAGGCAGAGCCGTTTCCAGCTCTACCCTGTCGCCCATCCTCCGTAGGCAAGATCTCGCCCGAATGCCCTTAGGACGGCTGAGTCGGAGAAAGGATCTCTCGTGCAACTGTGGGGTATTCTACACCTTTTCGCCTTCAGGGACAAGGCACAGGGAGTCCCTGGGTCCACATAGGGCCGGGAGGCGTCGCTCCGGCGCGCGCTGCCGCTGACTAGGCGGCGGCTGCCTCTGTCACGATGTTGACCAGCCGCCCCGGCACGTGGATCACGCGGGCCACGCGGCGGCCGTCCAGTTGACGGCGCACGCCATCGCAGGCCAGCGCCAGTTCCTGAGCCTCGGCCTCGCCGGTGCCGGCGGGCACCTCCAGCCTGTCGCGCACCCGCCCGTCCACTTGCACGACCATGGTGATGATCTCCTCGGTGGCCAGCGCCTCGTCCCACTCGGGCCACGCCTGTCTATGCACGCTGTATGGACCGCCTAGCCGCGCCCACAGCTCCTCGGCGATGTGCGGGGCGAAGGGGGCCAACAGCAGCACGAACGTGCGGGTGGCCTCGGCCAACCCGGCCGTGACACCGTGGGCGTGATGATGGGCATTCATCGCGTTCAGGCATTCCATCAGTGCCGCGACGGCGGTGTTGAACTTGAATGCCTCGACGTCGGCGGTCACGCGATGGATGGTGCGGTGCACGACGCCGCGCAGCTCGAGGTCGGCCGGGGAGTCGGCAGGTGGTTCAGCCGCCGCAACTGCGCTCGCCAGACGCCACGCACGCTCAAGGAAGCGTTTCGCGCCGACGATGCCCTCCTCTTCCCACACGGTGTTGTTCTCGAAGGGGGCCATGAACAGCAGGTAGATGCGCAGCGCGTCCGCGCCGTGGACCGCGGCGACGCCATCGGGCGTGACGACGTTGCCCTTCGATTTGGACATGCGGCTGACCGCGCCGGTCTCCGGGTCGCGCGCGTGCATCACGCCCTGGCTGCGCAGCACCGGGAACGGCTCTCGGAACGGGATCAAGCCCGCGTCTGCCATCACCTTGGTCCAGAAACGGGCGTACAGCAGGTGCATCACGGCGTGCTCCGCGCCGCCGACGTACAGGTCGGGCGGGCCCCACCGCGCCAGCGCTGCCGGGTCGAACGGCCCCGCCTCGTAGTGCGGGCTGACGAAGCGCAGGAAGTACCAACTGGAGCAGGCGAAGCCGTCCAGCGTGTCGGTCTCGCGCCGGGCCGGACCGCCGCACTGCGGGCAGGCGGTGTGGACGAACTCGGGCACGTTGGCCAGGGGCGAGCGCGCGCCATCAGAATGGCGCCTTTGTAGGGGTGAGCGGCCGTCCGCGCTGGGCCGCCACGACTCGACGTGCGGCAGCAGCACCGGCAGGTGGCGTTCGGGCACCGGCACGACGCCGCACGCCTCGCAGTACACGATGGGGATCGGCGCGCCCCAGTAGCGTTGCCGGGAGATCAGCCAATCGCGCATGCGGTACTGTACCGTGCGGCGGCTGATGCCTTGCTCTTCCATCCAATCGGCGATGCGCTCCCTGGCCTCGCGGGAGGGCAGCCCGTCCCACGGCCCGGAGTTGACCATGGTGCCGGGTCCCGTGTACGCGGTTTTCAGCGCGTCACGGTCCCAATCGGGCGGCGCGATGACGACCGGGGCCGGGATGCCGTGCCGGGCGGCGAAGTCGAAGTCCCGCGTGTCGTGCGCCGGCACACCCATGATGGCTCCGCCGCCGTAGCCCATCAGCACGTAATCGGCCACGTAGACCGGCACGCGCGCGCCGTTCACCGGGTTGACGGCGTGCGCGCCGGTGAACACGCCGTCGCGGCCGGCCTGCAGGCGGTCCAGTTCGCTGCGGTGGACGGCGGCCTCGCGGTAGGCGCTCACCTCGCGGCGGTGCTCTGCCGTCGTGAGGCGCTCGACCAGCGGATGCTCCGGTGCCAGCACGGCGAACGTCATGCCGTAGATGGTATCGGGCCGGGTGGTGTAGACGGTGAAGCGCTCGCCGTCCGGACCGGCACCGCCCGCTCCGGCCACCGCCATCTCGAACTCGACGCCCTCGCTGCGCCCGATCCAGTTCCGCTGCATGGCCAGGATGTGGGCCGGCCAGTCCAGCGTCTCCAGGTCGGCCAGCAGTTCGTCGGCATAGGCGGTGATGCGGAAGTACCATTGCTCCAGGTCGCGCCTCTGGACCGGGCCGTGGCAACGCCAACACAGGCCGCCCGATTCGACCTGCTCGTCGGCCAGCACGGTCCGGCAGCCGGGGCACCACCACTGGCGTCCCACAGCGCGATAGGCCAGCCCGCGCCGATACAGCAGCAGGAACAAGTACTGCGTCCAGCGGTAGAAGGCGGGCGTGCTGGAGTTGATCTCCCGTTCCCAGTCGTAGGAGCAGCCGATCCGGGTCATCTGGCGGCGGTAGTTGGCGGCGTAGCGGGTGGTGGTCTCGCGCGGGTGGATGCCTTTCTTGATGGCCTCGTTCTCGGCGGGCAGGCCGAAGGCATCCCAGCCCATCGGGTGGAGCACGGCGTCGCCCTTCATACGGTGATAGCGCGAGATGACGTCGGAGGGCACGTAGTTGCGCCCGTGGCCGACGCTCAGACCGTCGCCCGAGGGATAGGGGAAGAAATCCAGGCAGTAGAAGGTGGGTGGGGTGGTTGATGGATCGCTGGGGGTGCGGTAGAGCGCGGTGTCGGCCCACCGCCGCTGCCATCGGGCCTCGATGGCTTGAGGGTCGTACGCCTCGGTCTGTGCGCTTACCTTCGAGTGTCGCTCGCAAGCCCCATTTTCGAATCCTCCTTATGCGTGCTGATGCGTGCCGGTCGTGGCGGATGGATAGCAAAAAGCCTCCCGCTGGGGGAGGCTTCGTACACGGCACGGGTTGGCTCGTCCAGGCCGGCGTCAGCGTCCTCCCAAGGGGCAATGGTCCTTCTCAAGCTCAAGCTCCTCAAGCTCAAGCTCCAGAAGGAACAGCCCATCCCGAAGGGGGCTATTCGAAACGCTGGTGACCGGCTGGAACGTCATTGCACTTTTCTCACTTGCACGCATCCTATCACGGATCGAGCGCTGTGTCAAGGAATTCGTCTACCTGGTGATTACCCACATCTTAGCGCAAAGCACGCAAAGAGCGCCAAGAGAATTAGAAACGGGTTTCTTCGCGGTCTTTGCGTTCTTTGCGGTTCAGATAAAGCGCTTCACCTACAGATCCCTCAGAACCGCGCCGAGGATGAGCAGGCCGCCGGCGACGGCCAGCGCGGTGGTGGGGTAGGGCTCGGGAATGGTGAAGAAGCCGAGGACCCCGAAGAGGCCGATCACGTACAGAACGGAGGCGATGATCAGCGTGCCCCGCTTCGGTGCGCGCGTCATCAACACCCGCCGGCTCGGTCGTCGAGATGAACGTCTCGTCATTGGTCTACCCCCTCAGCACCTGCCAGGCAAATATGAGGATCATGAGAATCGCGATGAGCAACTGCACGCCACCGGAGAGGGTACAGCCGACCAACCAACCGCCGCCAGCCTTGAACGCCTCCCGCCAGTCCTTGCGCTGGTACCATTCGGCCAGGAACACGCCTAGAATAGCGCCGATGACCGCGCCCGGCACGGCGCCAACGCCCAGGAAGACCAGGCCAAGGATGGCCCCGATCGTGCCCAGCAGCAGCCCGGCCAGCAGCGACCAGATGGATGCCCCGCCGATCTTGGCCCCGAGTTGAGTCATCCAGATGTCCGCGCTGACACCCATCGCACCCAGTATGGTAAGGACGGTGAACGTGATGGGGTCAATGGTCGCGAACTTCTCGGCGATGGCATAGGCCAGCACAACGAGCCAGACGAAGCCAACGCCCGGGATGACGGGCAGGATGACGCCGACCAGCCCGACGACCATCGCCGCCACGGCGAGCCAGAATACCCACATCGGTAGAGCCATTGTAGTCCCCTTTGGCAGAGAAAAAGTCGGCGCGTGTCCTCGGCAAAACCCGCTCTTGGCCGGAAAAATCAGCGTCACCTGGGGATTGGAGCAGCTCGGCATCACCCGCGACGAGATGATGCTGCTCATCCACCTGGCTGGTCGCCATTATAGCATGGAAACGGGCAGCGCTCAAACACAGCGCCAACTGAGCGCCTCGGTTGTCTGCGATCGAAAGCCCCGTCTACTAGGTGCCCCCTCCGGATTGCCTATGATTCTCATTACCCCATGAGGCACCGCGAGCCGGTTCGACTTGCAAGGTTGGGCGGTCTTGTGTTTGGATGAGTTGAGCAGCAGACTAGACTGCATCACCCCTTGACATCCGCGCAGAGTTGCAATAGAATATGAATGTGTAACCAATCCAGCCCAGGTAGCAGCAACGCTTCGGAGGTAGGTATTGCACGAACACACAGCCCGCCCACACGACCATCGTGTAGGTGGGCGTTTTGTGTTGTTGTTCGGGCAGTATGCCGGCCTGAAGTGGCAACGGGGATGGATATACAGAAGAAGCGCTTGATAGCCTCCCAATCAGGGAGCTAGATGGAGAATCGTCGGCCTAGTAACTGGTTGAGCCGCCAAGCAACTGGAGTTGCCAAGCCAACATCTGTTTTCCTTCAGCGAGATCGATGTTACAATTTGTCTGGGAGTCAGCTTTTCTCCCCAGGCCAATCTGCAAGTTATCACCTTATTTTTGCCGATCCGTGGTCCAAAGAATGGGGCTAACCTCAGTGTTCCCGCATTCGACAGCGAGCTAACGGGTTGAAGGAACGGGTTTTCTGTTCTCAATACACCGCGGAGACTGAATCCACTCAATGGAAGGTCACCAACGTCGAGGATCATCTATAGCTGACACAACATACACAATCGCCGACATCCTCTGGGAAGCCAGTAAGAAGGCATTGCAGATGCACCCCACAACGTGGCAGCGGCTACCAGGTGCTCCACAAGTGGCTCAAGGATCGCAAGGGCCGCGTACTGTCCTACGATGAACAGGAGTATTACTAGAAGGTCGTGGTGGCATTGAGGGAGACGCTGCGTTTGATGGAGAAGGTTGACGGGATGATTCCGCAGTGGCCGATTGAGTGAGCCGCGGCGCGGGCCTGCAAGCGGATCAGGCCGCAAAACAGCTGCATGGATAGCCTATGGCACGCTCCGGCATCTATACGGTCGAACCTGTAGTCTATCCGCCGCCGGTAGGACTACACTTAACCATTGCGCCACGCCCATGCAAAGTTGGCTATATGGTCGGGTTTCACGAGTGTAAACTGCTCTGTAGACGCCACCAAGACTAGATGTGGAGCTACCCCACAGCCCTGTTGTGCGCCAAACGCCCGATTTTGATAAGTCAAACTCGACTGTAGGAGGAGATATGAGAGCCGTGGAGATTACAAAAACACAATTTCGAGTGACCGACTTTGTTTCCTGGCAACGAGAAGGATCGTTAGTTCTGAGCCCAGTCTTTCAGCGACGCCCGGTTTGGAGGCCGGATGCGAAGTCCTATTTCATTGACACCGTTCTTCGTGGTTTGCCTGCGCCCATCATCTACATTCGGGAAAGGATTGATCTTGATACACAACAGACCTACAGGGAGGTAGTCGATGGTCAACAACGACTCAGAACTGTCCTATCCTATGTTGATGAGTCTCTGCTGACGGATTTTGATCCAAGGCGAGATCGGTTTACAGTGAAGGCAATTCATAATCCCAAGGCTGCTGGCAAGCGCTTTGATCAGCTACCAGACAATCTAAAGAAACAGATATTGAGCTATGAGTTGAGTACTCATATTCTCCCTATCAACATCGAAGACCGTGAAGTGCTACAGATGTTCGCTCGATTGAATGCTACTGGGGTGAAGCTTAATCACCAGGAATTACGAAATGCTACGTACTTCGGGGTCTTCAAGACAGCAATGTATAGACTTGGCCTTGAGCAATTGGATAGATGGCGACAATGGAGGGTGTTCACGGATGATCAGATTTCCCGTATGCAAGAGGTGGAGATGACTAGCGACCTGGTCATGAATATGGTCGATGGTTTGACAGGAAAGACACAGACTAGGATTAAGAACATCTATGAGAGATTCGACGAGGAGTTCCCAGGCGTCGAGGAGGTAGAAAGACGTTTTCGACACATCATGGAAGTCATAGAGAATCTTGTGGGAAGTAGAATTCACGGCACGGTCTATACCAGCAAAGTCTACTTCTTCACGCTTTTTGTGTTCCTCTACGATCATATATACGGTTTAGGTAGCAGCCTTGAGAAGAAGAGAGCAAGAAGACCCTCCTCTGAGTTGGTAGACTGTCTGCTGAAGGTTAGCGATGACTTTCAAAGCGAAAATGTACCGGCAGACGTCTTGGACGCCGTGCAGCGTGCATCAGCAGATCTTGGTCGTCGCAAGACAAGACTGCGGCATTTGAAGTCAGTGTGCAATGTCTAGGCCAGCAAGTGAGTGGGCGGATGAAGTAGCCTCCCACGCACGAGGTATGAACTTACATGTAAGGCGAATGGAACGCTTGTTTTCCCAGCGAGCCATTCCTAGGGTTGATATTGAGCGAGTCTACGCTGGCAGCTTTCTGTTGTTCCATGCTTACCTCGAGCGAGCTATGGAGAAGTTCTTTGTGGGCCTGATGATGGGGCGCTTCATTTGTGGTGATCCTGCAATTCGTTCACTGGCTAGCATCAAATCGGACCAGGTTGCCTATGCGATACTGCGAGGGGAGCGTTCTTATGTTGATTGGCTTCCGTATGAGAGATACACACTAAGAAGAGCTAAAGCCTTTTTCTCGCGTGGTAGACCATTTACTGATCTTACCAAGGCACAGATTAAAGCATTTGACTGCTTGACGACTCTTCGAAATGCCTTGGCTCACGAGAGTTTTTCTGCCCATAGGGCATTCCGAAAGACTTTCACTGATGGCAAAGCGCTACCTCCGGATCAACTGCGACCGGCAGGTTACTTGCGCGGACAACATGCAGCAGGCCAGACTCGTTTCAATTTTCTTCTCAGCGATGTTGTGGGAGTTGTTCGAGTTCTTGCAGAGTAGTTCTGTAGAAAGAGCGTGTGCATAATACAGCTGCACCAGACCGCGCTACGTGCGCGCAAATCGACGGCCTCACGCGCCTTCAGTATACTCTACCTGCGCTGCGCGCGACGCGGCTAAGCGCTGCGCGTTGTACCGGGCTTCGTTTACGTTTTCCCGCAGCCGGGCGGCGGGTAATGCCCGTGCCGTTATGCGGCTGGATGGCAACCAGTTCGATTTTCTTTCCAGATCACCACCGATGGAGGAGCGCCATCAGTGACACAATCTTGAATCGGCGCTCTTGCCGCAGTTCAGAATGGGAGAAATAGATGGACCAAAAAAAGCTTCACCGTTTTCGTTGGGCTGTATATCTCTTTGTGGGTGCATTGGCGATCATTTTGTTCTTCGTTGGGACCTTTATAGCCGTAGAAACTCACCTAAGCGATCTTCTCTTGAGTCTATCCGCTGAGCTTCTGGGAGTTGCACTGATCTTCTTTGTTGTTAATCAGTTCTTCCTATTGCGTCCTGAGGACGAACAGCGGGAAGCACTGAGCAAGGTAAGCCGTCTCTTGGATCAAGCTACCAGAATGACAACCGTGCAACTCCTTCCAACTCCAGAAGCGGTTTTCGATTTCGGCATCGCAGCTTTAGAAAACAAGCAGTGGGAGAAATTGCGAATCTTTGCCCCTGTAGGGCTTTGGAGAGAGTCCGAGGGCAAGAAACGGTGGCTACATGCGGTTGCACAACACGCTAGGACTGGCAGTGTGAAAACCGTATGGGCGGTGTTTGGATTGCCACCGGTATCAAGAAAAGGCGAAACCAGGCCGTGTAGTCAAGTTGCTGAAGATCTGAAGTATGTTCGTGAAACTCTAGATGTCTTCAGCGATCTAAGAAACGTTACACTTCACTTCTATCCCCCCTTCCCTGCATCTGTTGGCTTTGGAACTCTCATCTTCGAGAGCACAGAAAGAACTGGCGGAGAGTTGGCCTTTGGTCTCTCAAGCCACATACACGAAGAGGTGATAGATACCGGTTTTTGTGTAAACAACAGTGCACTATTCTTCACCGCCCGAGAATGGTTTGATCAACAGATATTCTGGAAAGCAACCGGAAAGTTCGTACTCCACAATGAGGACAAGTCGCTTGAGGAAAGATGGACAAATATAGTGGAGACTTGGTACGGGAAAAAGTACCTGGGCAGGCCGGTCGAGACTCAACACCCTGAACTGAACGACGAGAAGCCCGACTAGGTAGCTCCAGCTAGCACCTCACCGCCAGTAGCTTCAGTGTACTATTCCTTACAAGAGATTCCTGCTCCAGTTGTGATTGATCGAGATACTGACCAGATTCCCACTTACCCGCTCAAGAGCATACCTTTGCAGGTATATGTACCTGAGCCCTCTCCGCTGTATACCGCTACACCCTCTCCCACATACACAACCACACCTATACCTTGGACACGTCCTTCATCCTCCGCGATTGCTCCGACATTAGCCAACTGGCTTGTGCTTGGTGCCATTGTAGAATGGATTGGCCAGGGGATTCCTCGATTCGGTCGGGTTGGCGGGCCGCCCGACGTATTCTCCGCCATCACCCCATCGCTTGTTGCCTATCCTGATTGCCACCGTCTGAGCAGTGCGATGAATTGCCTTCTGACGACCCTTCCCGCAGCCACGTGAGGAAACTCTGCAGAATATCTGACGGCGCTCGATTTCAACCAGGGCATCTCGGGCAACAGCCGTGATCCAGCTTCGGCTGGCGGTATATTGCCTCAAGGCCGCGACCGCGCTCTGGCTCTCCTGGCTGCCGCCCCCAGCCTCTACCCCCGCCTGGACCCCAAAGCCGAAAAGCGCCTGATCGAAATCGCGATCAAGCGCCTGTACGTCAACCGGGATGGAGAGATCCACAACCTGGACCTCCATCCTCCCTTTGCTGCCTGGTGGTTCAAGAACCACACAGTGAAATGGGCCGTGCAGGATTCGAACCTACGACCAAAGGCTTAAAAGGCCCCTGCTCTGCCGGCCTGAGCTAACGGCCCACGCTGGCAAGTATAACACGGGGGTGGGGCGTTGTCAAACACAGGGCGGCCCAAAGGCTAGGGAATGGGGATGCGCAACTGCTGTCCGGCGTAGATGCTGTAGCTGGTCAACCCATTGGCTGTCATGATCGCCTCCACGGTGACGCCATAGCGCCTGGCCACGGAGAACAAGGTGTCGCCCTGGCGCACCACGTAGGAGATGTACTGGGGTCCCGAGGTCGGAGCCGGGGTCGACGTGCCACCGGCCAGTTGCTGCAGACCCTGTATGGCCGCTGCGCCGTCTGGATCGACGGCGAGAGCCGCGCTGAATTCCTGCTTCGCCTCCTCGAGCTTTCCCTGCTCGATGAGCTTGTACGCGTGGTTGACGTGGGCCGAGTAGAGCTTCTCGGTCATCACGCTGTCGCCCGGGCTGATGGCCAGTATCTCCTCGACGATGCGGATGACCTCTTCCCAGTTCTGGGCCGTCCACTCCTCGTCCAGACGTTGTTCCAGTTGCTGCCTCGCGGTCAACGTCGGGGTCGGCGCGGCCGAAGCCAGTTGGAGCCCGGCCGTGGCTTCCTCTCCGCCTGGCTTGATCTCCAGCGCCCGGCTGAACTGCGCGATCGCCTCGCTTTGGTTTCCCGCCTCGAGGAATTGGTAGCCGTAGTTGACGTGAGCCTGGTAGAGCTTGTCCACCATACCCTCGTAGCCAGGGTCGACGGCCAGGATCTGGTTGATGGCGGTTATCGCCTGGTTCCAGTCCTCCGCTTCCCAGGCCACCGCCAGCGCGTTCTCCAACTGGGTCAGGTCCATGGGTGTCACCGTCGGGAGAACGTCAGATGGGATCTCTCCGGCGGCCCCGGCCGAGTAGGGAGAGGTGTAGAGCGTGACGTCCATCGTCAGCACGTGCTGGAATTCCTCGCCTTCGACGATGTTCACGTTGCTGATCTTGAATGTCTTGAGTGACGCTTCCTTGATCCGGGACAGGAAGCCGATCAGATTGGGAACGGAGCCTGTCACTTCGAGTCGGAACGTCTTGACGTCGTATAGCGCCTTCTTCTGGTCTTGTGTTTGCTCTGCCTCGCTTCCCTCGGCGCTGCCTTCTTCTTCGGCAGGCTGTTCCTCACCGGCGCTCTCCTCCGCCGGAGCGGACTGGCTCTGGAGATTGACGATCTCCACGTTGCTCTCGTCAGCATATCGGTACAGTCCGTCCAGGATTTCGGCCGCCTGTGACTCGCTGAAGAAGCGGCGGGCCGTCTTTTCCAGCTCGGCCTGTGCGGCTTGTAGCTCCGCCTGCAGGTCGTCGGGTCCCTTCTGCTGGGCTTGTTGCGCCTCCAGCAACTGCTGTTCGACCTCGATCAGTTTGGCTGCCAGTTCGTTCCTGGCCTGCCAGTGGGGCAGGATGGTGGCCCTGGCGAAAACGATGTCCCCCAGCAGCGCCACGACCATGACGACGACGGGCAGCACGAGGGAGAGATTCACATCGGATGGGATGCGCTCTCTCAAACCGCCCAGCAAGTCGCCCAGTCGATTCTTCAGGTCGTTCATGGCGATTCCGTTTTGAGCTCCAAGACGATCACGAATTCGACGGCCGTGGATTGGAGAAACCCGGTTTCTCGGAAGAAACCCGGTTTCTCCCCCCGGGTCCAGGGGTGCGCGAGGCCGCTCGCTCGCCCGGCGGCTGCCTGGAGGGGCGGCGACGCCGCGCCGGGTGCTCTCAGGGACCGGGATGAGGCCGACAGCGTGTCTGTCGGCGACGGTGTGTCTGTCGGCGGGGGAGTGGATGTGGGAGTGGCTGTAGGTGTAGGCGTGGGTGTGGGCGTGGGGATGATCTCTTGGACGCTGATTTGATACCACTTGTCGGGACCGTATTGCCTCCGGTTGGTCACCTCGACCAACGCGTTGACGTCGCTAGCGGTCAAGACCTGGAACACGATCTCGGAACTCAGGTCGCCTGGCTCCCGGTCGTCGTTGGTGTACGTGACGTCTCCCAGGCTTACGGTCAGGAACGTGTCTACACCGGGCGAAAGCCCCAGGGTGGAGACCCGGTAATAGCGGCCCGCCTTGGCCAGGAACTCGAGCAGGTCCCTGTCGTCGTCGGGGTAGAAGCTGTGTTTCTGCGTCTCCCCCAGGGCGATAGGAGCGGGGGTGTCGTCGTCGGGTTCGTACTCGTCGCGCAGGTCCGGGGTAAACGTTGGTGTGTCCTCCGGCGTGAGCGTGGGTGAGGGCGTGATGGTCGGCGTTGGTGTGGGTGTGGGCGTCGGCGTCGGTGAGGGTGTGATCGTTGGCGTCGGTGTGGGGATGATCTCTTCGACGGTCAGTTGGTACAGGCTGTCGGGACCGTATTCTCCCCGGTTCGTCACTTTGACTATGGTTTCTACGTCGCTGGCTGCGCTGGAGTAGAACAAGACCTCGGAGCTTAGCACGCCGGGCTCGCGATCGTCGTTGGTGTAGGTGGTTCCACCCACGATGACGGTCAGGAACGTGTCTACCCCCGGCGACAGGTCTGCGGTGGAGATGCGGTAGTAGCGGCCCGCCTTGGCCAGGAACTTGACCCTGTCCACGTCGTAGATGGGGTAGAAGCTGTGCAGTTGGGGCTGGCCCAGGAAGATGGGTTGAGGCGTGAAGTCATCCACCTCGTACGGGTCGGCCGGGTCGGGGGTAGGAGTCGGCGACACAGTCGGCGAGACAGGCGTGGTGGGCGTGATCGGTGTGCTCGATGGCTCTACTGTCTGAGTCACCGGCGTGGCGAATGGCGTGGCGATCAGGGACACGGATTGGACGACGACGCGGGAGAAGAGATCTGATTCCTCGAGCGCGCGGCTGTAGGCGATCACAGCCGAGTCGTCGATGGCTCGCCCGTTGAGGGTGATCCGATTGTCGGCCTGAGTGACGGAGGTGAGTCCGAGCTGGGACGGGTCGTAGTTCCCGATGGCCGCCATCACTGCCGGCCAATCGACGTGGCCGCTGCCCACGCCGGAGTACGCCCGCTCGAGGTCACTGATCGCCCCCTGGACCTGGGCCACCTCGTTCATGAGCTCCTGGATCTCTGGTTCTGGGGTGTTGGCGGTGGTTAGGGCCTGCTGGGCCGCCTGGATGTCGGCATCCAGGCGCGCGGCATCACCGCGAACAGCGGTGGAGACGAGGTAGAGAGGGAGGAGGAGGATGAGAAAACTGGCAGCCACCAGCCACAGGACAATCGTGCCTCGTTGCGACTGGCGCTGCCGGGCCTCTGCTGCCAGGCTGTCAGGGTCAAAAGGGTCTAGTGAGGCCATCTTGAACCATCTCTGATAGGCTCTCCGGGCGAATGGTTTGGTTATCGTACCACAAAGGCACCCTTTCCGCAAATCCGGTGCAGGATGGCCTGTGGGTGCAACTTAGCTAGAGGGCGAATGCCGGGATAGGAATGGGGCACATGAGGCAGCACATCGCTCCCAGGCAGAGGAAGGGGGCATAGGGGATGTGGCTCTTGGGCCCCCAGCGACCGGTGAGGAGCAGCAGAACCGCGGTGATGCCGCCCGCCGCGGTAGCCAGGAGCAGCGCCCAGAACACCGAGGGAAAGCCGACCATCAATCCGATCAGGGCGGCCAGCTTGACGTCGCCGCCGCCGATTTCCCCTGGCTTCAACAGGGCCACGAGCAGGAAGGGCGCTAGTCCCACTGCACCGCCGAGGAGGGCGTTGAGCGGGCGCTGTCCGGGGATCACTAACTGGAGGGTCAGAGTCGCCGCTGCGGCGGGGTAGACCAGCGCGTTCGGAACCAGCCGGTATCTCAGGTCGTCGATGGCGATGAGCACGAAGAAGGAACCTGTCAGGGCCATCCACAATAGCTTCCAGGATAACCCGAAGCGTGCCCAGAGGTAGGCAAAGAGCAAGGCCGTGAACAGCTCGACGGCCGCGTCTGTTCGGCTATGCCTCTGGCCGCATTCCTTGTGACGGCGCGAGCTGGGATGGGTGAACGTCTTCAGGATGTGCCACAGGGCGAACGCGGGACGCGCACGCGCATCGGACGCGAGATCCGCACCGCGGGCAGTGAAACGTAGCGTGTAGGGACTGATCCAGTTGAGGAGGCTCCCTGCCAGCAGTCCGGCCAAGCCACACAGGACAATCACGGCTGCGCCTCCCCCGAGTTTTCCCGGAGCGTAGACAGACGGTCAGACATCGTTGTCACGAGTCCTCATCCGGTGGCGAAGCGGCCCTTGTGCAGTTGGTCCGCTGTCTCGATGCAGCGATCCAAGAGCGCAGACACGTCCACATCTGGCAACGTCTTGCAGAAGGCCTCGAGTGTCGAAAACTCCGTGTCGTCTTCGTCGAGCATCAGGGAGACCAGATCCTGTACCCAGGGTTCTGCCTCTTCCTCTTCTTCGTCTTCCTCGAACTCGTCTTCTTCTTCCTCTTCGTTCTTCGCCTCTTCCTCTTCTGCCTCGGCGCTCTCCTTCTCGCTTAGCCGGTCCTCTTCCTCCTGCTGCTCCTGCTCTTGATCGCCTTCCGGTAGCGCATCCTCTAGCAGCATTTCTTCTTCAGCCAGCATGGCTTCGACCGCTTCTGCCAGCAGTTCATCTGCAGCCACGAGCCCCTCAGCCCGCGGTGTTTGGCTCCGCACGAGTGAGGAAACACCGAGCACGACTGCAGCGACCAGCGGCAGCCCTGACAAGATGGCGCTCAGGAATATGATCTTCTCGCTTAGGAGAGATGCCCACAGTCTTTCCGCTGCGGTGGGTATCTCCAGAGCCTCTGCCAGTGCTTTGAATTGCTGGCGCGCCTCAGTGCTGGACGCCTCGCGCTCCATTGTGTTCACGAGTGCGGTCACGGCATCGTCATCCCAGCCTGCCAGGGCGTCCCGGGCCCGCTGCAGGTCCTTCGTCCACCAGTAATTCTCCGCGACCAGGCTGATGTATGTCTTTTGATGCTTCTGACTGAGTTGCCAGGGATCCGAGTTGGTCCACTTCACCGGCCAGAGCCACCAGCCGATGACCAGCCAGCCCAGGAATAGCCCGCCCACGAAGCTCAGCCCAAAGAGGAAGCGCCGGTTGTGCACGAGATCGCTGAATGAGCTCACAAGCTCCTGCCATGGGCTCTCGTGACCTGCTGGGCTGCCGGCCAAGCCAAGGCCAAGATCGCCTGGCTCGGGGGCGACCTCGTCGAGTTCCTGTGAGGCGAAGTGTAGATCTTCCCGTTCCAACTGTTCTATTGCCATAGCTCTCCTACAACCAGATCAAGTGTACTAACGGCGGGACAGCGAGGAAGCTCACGCCGGACACAAACAACAAAATGGACACGTAGAAGCAGCCCTTGAGCAGGTGTGATCCCTCGCTAGATACCATAGCGAAAGCGTTGATGAAGGCGAGCAGGATCACCATACCCGTCGTTACCAGCTCCAGGAACGAGAGCCTCGGTGCACCGAACATGAACATGTCTGGCGAGATCCCTCCGATTGACTCATCCGCCTGGGGTAGACCCGCCATCGCCTGTTCCATCATGGCGGTGAACTCTTGCATAATTCCCAAAAGGAATATCATCAGCGCCGAAAGTACGCTGTGCATGACGATGGTCAGCCACACAAAGGTGGCGGAGATACCCTCGATCTTGGCCCGCAGCAGTGTGGTTCTCATAGCGAATTCGCTAGAGAGAATGCCCGCTCGTTCTGGGTCACCTCCCAGGTTCACCGCCTCGAAGAAGATGTCCGTGGTTTGATCTATCAGCTTGCTGCCTGTCTCAGTCCCGAACAACTGCCAGCAGAGTCGGGGCTTGCCGAAGGCGTTGAGACGTAGTATGAGCCGTCTTATGTCGGGCTGCAATGTGGGAAAGGAATCTATCTTGATATGGTTCAGGGCTTCCTTGAGTGTCGTACCTCTCGAGGTCGCTGTGCCTCCCAGAGAGCGCAGGAAAGGGCTGACTTCTGTAGCCTTCTTGTTCATCTTGCCCTCGCCTATCGCCATCACGACCCCTATGGGGGCCAGGAGGAGGGCCGCCACGATCGCAACCCATCCTGTTTCCACCTCCAGCATGATGAGGCAGACGCTGACCACCACCGTCAGGGGTGCTAGGATGAGGAAGAGCTTGCGAGCAAGGCGTTGCTCCTGGGAACCCTCGGCCAGTGGCACGTTCCTCACTTCCTGCGGTGCTGCCCTGCTTATCACCCAGGCCACTCCAAAGCCCGCCGCGGCCGCTGTCATCACCATGCCCAACATCGTGGGGGTGCCCATGTCGTAGATCATCGTCGAGACGATGTTGACGATCACGATAAGCGCCACTGACACCGTGACTGCCGTGTAACCGTCGTTCCATTTCTTCAAGCTCTCCAGACCGCGCTCGTACTCGTTTTCGTACTCTTCTCCCTGGATATCTGCCTCCCGTGCCAGGTAGGGAGCCAACGGTTCGCCTGATCGAAGGGAATCCGAGAGCCGGAGCAAGAAGTTCTTGACGTGTGGTGACTTTACACTCTGGCCGACCATACGGCAGGCGTCTGGATAGTTGAGGCGCAGGCTCTCGACCAGTTCGTTGATCTGCTGGAAGTACTGAGCTGCAGGATTGGCTAGCTCCCGGGCAAGCCGGAAGACCCGATTTCTCGAGATACCGGCGGCTGCGGTCGCGGCCATGTACGTGAGCTGGTAGAATAGGTTGAAACTCGATATATCTTCAGAGAAGGCCTTGGCGATGCGCTTCTGCAAGGACCCGGAAGACTTCATTGAAATCCGTCACTTTCCTCTCCTGATGGAGTCGCTGGTAGATTTTCGCTCTTCTCTTGAGCTGTGTGTAAATCGCTTTCCTCTTGAAAGGCGGGATGCCTCGCCTGATGGCGATCTTCTCCTCCAGAAGATAGCTGTTCATATAGCCGGGGAACTCGAAGGTGTCGTTTGCCGGATTCCATCGGAAGGACTCGATGAAGGAGAAGGACTGCGAAGCCGCATCGTATCCCACGATCTCGTTGATGCTGGTCACCCGGCGCACGAGACCCATGCTGCCGGGAGCCTTCACGGCTGCCTGGATGAGCACTACCTCCAGGTTGTCCACGTAGGTCTTGGGGATGTTGATGGGGGCACCGGACAGACGCTGGATCAGCCTGGCGACGGATCCGGCGTGGAAGGTGGACATCACCCCGTGTCCCGTTTGCATCGCCTGGAAGGCGATAGCTCCCTCCTCGCCGCGGATCTCGCCGACGATGATCCTATCGGGGCGCTGGCGCAGGGCCGCTTTGAGGAGATCGAACATGCCGACCTCACTGCCTGTCTTCTCCTTGCCCGACCCTCGGGTCGCTTCTCGAATCCAGTTCTTGTGGGGGACTTGCAGTTCCGGCGTGTCCTCTATGCTCACGATCTTCTTATCAGGAAGGATGAAGGTGGTGATGGCGTTCATCGTGGTCGTCTTGCCAGATGCCGTTGCCCCTGCGACAAACAGGTTCATGCCCTCCTCCAGAACGAAGGAGAGATATGCGAGCATCATGTAGTCCAATGTCCCCCATTCGATGAGTTGCATGATGCTCGGGGGGGTACCGGCGAACTTGCGGATTGTGAAGTTGCTCCCTCGCCTGGAGACGTCAGTCCCGTAGACGATGTTGATGCGCGATCCATCGGGAAGGGTCGCGTCCACGATGGGGTTGCGGACCGTGACCGGCTTCTTGATCCATTCGCCCATCCAGATCACGAATTCGTCCAGTTCTTCTTCGTTGAAGAAGGTGATGGCAGCTTCGAGGCTATTGAAGATCTTGTGTTCGATGAAGATGTGGCCTGTACCACTGCAGCTTATGTCCTCGATGCTGGGGTCCAGGAGCAACGGCGCGAGGAGTCCAAAGCCTATCTTGTCCCGCACCAGGAGGTATCTGAGTGCCTCCATCTGCTCCGGTGTCACCTTGACTTTTCCACTTGCGCCGTTGGTGGATACGATCTGATCCGTGGCTGCCAGGAGCTTCTCCGTCTTGTCCTCCTTGGTCTCTGCCGCGCCGATTTCCTCGGCCCACTCCAGGAGCCTCTTCTCCACCTCGGGCACGATGTCTTCCAGGTTGACTGTCGTGTGAGGCTCTATCGGGATGTAAAGGTCCCTCTCTGCACTCGGGTCTGGGTAGATGTGGACGAAGAGGCCTTCCTCAGTGGGATAAATGAGGTTGCGCTCCTCCAGGTCCTTCAGCCTCCTCGAAAGCTTGGGGTAGTAGTCGGGAACGCCGATTTCGTCAACCGGGAGGCGACGCATGTACTCGGCGAGAGACGGGTTTTCATCGCATGCTTTCTGCAGCTTTCTGGGAAGCAGGACTTGAGCATCCTGGCCTCTGCCGTTGTCGGAGTCGTCAATTGTGAACGGCAGTTCTAGGTGTGTCCCCATAGCCTAGCCTCGCACCTTGCTGATCGGTATGATGCGCATTCCCCAACCCGGCTCTACCTCAAAGCTGACGATATTGCCTGTCGATTGCTCAGCTCCCCTTACCTTCGTGGCTTCCAAGGTCTTCACCAGCTTGTTTCCCACCTCCTCGGTGCGCATTTGGAAGTGCGCGTCGCACAGGGAGCGGATGCGGATGAGCATCTCTCGCGTCAGGCCGTGGGAGTGAACGATGATGACGACGGTGGTGCCGTCTGCGCAGAGCCTCTTGGCCGTCTCGAAAAAGGCCAGCACCTCCGTATCGGAGCAAAGGGGGATCGTCGTGGTGACAGAATCCACGAACACCATGTCGCGTCCCTTCTGATCTTTCATCGCTCGCATCAAGATAGAGGGGCCCTCCTGGCCCAGGCTGGACGTCTCGATCGGGAATATCCGAATCTTGTCCAGGAGCAGATAGTCTGTGATATCCAGGTTCAGGCTCCGCATTTGCTTGACCAGGCTTTTCACGGTGTTCTCGCTGGTGAAGAGTGACAGCTTGTACCCATCATCCAGGCATCCGTGCATCATCTGCTGGGAAAGCACAGATTTGCCTGCGCCTGAATCCCCCTCGATCAAAGTCAAGGATTTCAGGGGGATTCCCCCGCCCATCTTGCTGTCGAGTTCCCCGTTCCCGGTGGAGATCAACGCGTCTGTGTCGTCACGGCTGGCCAGGAGAGGGCCGATCTTGGTCACCAATTCCACCGCGCTAAAGGGCCGGATGAGGAAATCGTCGACGGCCGAGCGTGGGCCGATATTCAGATCCTCTAGCTGGTTCTCATCGGCGAGCATAACGATGGGCACGTGATCCGTGACCGGGTCCTTGCGCAGGCGTCGGGCAAAGGAGCTCCCTTTCATACTGCGGAGCTTGAAGCCCACGAGAACGAGGTCAGGTTGTGTTCTCACGGCCTGCTTGAGTCCTTCCGGACCGTCGCTGGCCGTGAAGACCGTGTGCCCTTCGTCCTCGAGGGGATATCGGACCAGATCTATCAACTGAGGATTGCTCTCGACCACCAGTATCTTTTTCTTGTTCTTCTCGCCTGCGGCCATCACTTGCCTCCTGCTTCACCGGGCGTACGAACAATGGACCGCCCGGATGTTGCCGACCGCAGACGGTGCCGACCGCAGCGGTCGGACGGCATCCGGCGGATTGTTCCAATCCGTTGCATCCCTGCCGGCACGGACTCTGTGTCCGCGACGTCCGCAACGCCCGCCACATCCTCGGCGTAGGCGCTGCCCTGATTCTCATCCGCCGCACTGGGGGTTTCCTCCACTGGGAGGTGACCGAACCAGAGCAGGGTTTTCACTCGATGCAGCAGCTCCTTCGCCTTGATTGGCTTGTTGAGGAACTCCGTCGCTCCTGCCTCGTAGCCGTCCATTTGCTCTCGGATGCCGGTTTCGATGGCCTCACTGTCAAGATTGGGGTCATCGACCTGTCCCTTGACGGTGAGCATAAGCAGCGGTATGGTGGCAGTGTCTGGGTTGGCCTGTAGCAGGCGAGCGACCTCGTAGCCGTCCATCTTGGGCATGATGATGTCCAGGATGACGAGATCAGGCCTTTCCTCCTGCGCCTTCCGCAGTCCCACCAGGCCATCGAAGGCGGTGAGGACCGTGAATCCCTCCTTCTGCAAGAGGGCTTCAATCAGCCGTACGATAGAACGGTTGTCGTCAACCACTAAGATGCGTGCATTCCGATCCATGTTCTTACTCCTGGAGTCAAGATGAACTCCCTCATGTCTAGGCGGCGGTCGGTTCCAAGGAGCTCTCACTCCAACTGGGGCTGTGGAAGAAGGCGGCGAACCGCTTCATCTCTGTCGCCAGCTCTTCCAGCGCGCGTTGCGCGTCGCTGAGATCGTCCATACGCCCCATTGTCTCAAGGCACAGAGCTGCTTCGTAGGCCGTGCGACCCCCGAAGTTGCCCACAGCGCCTTTTATGCCATGCGCTGCTTTCTTGACCACTTGCGCGTCTTGCCGTGCCAGGCCCTTTTCCAACTCCTCCAGGTGCCTGGGATAATCGTGTTCCAGGAACAGGCCGACGGCCTCAAGCAGCAGTTCCCTGTCTCCACTGACTGCCTCCAGGGCGTCATCTAGGTCAACCGGCGATGTGCTGGTGTGTTCCCTATCTGTTGGCAGGAAGAGTTCGATCGCTGCACTGAGGCTTTCGGGACTCACCGGTTTGGAGAGGTAGCCGTCTGCGCCAGCCTCCAGGCAGCGCTCTCTATCCTCGCTTGAGGCGTAGGCGGTCACCGTCAGGATGGGGATGTGTTGACCGGACTCGGCCTCTTGTTCTCGGATGGCTCGCGTGGCCTCCAATCCGTCCATGTAGGGCATCTCAACGTCCATCAGGACGATGTCGAATTGCCCGTCCCTCAGCATCTGTAGGACTTCGAGGCCGCTGCTTGCCACCTCTACCGTGTGCCCGTTCTTCTCCAGGGCCTTTCTGCCCACCAGTTGGGCTGCGAGGTTGTCTTCAGCGAGCAGGATGTGCAAACTGTGCCGCGGGACGGTGGGCGACGGGCTGGCCTCGGGCTTCCTTTCGAATCCGTCGACGTGCCGCGCTGGTCCGCAGGCTGTCACAACGGCCTGCAGAAGCTCTGACTGTTTCGCCGGCTTGGTCACGTAATTGGCGACGCACAAATCGTGGCAGCGAGCCAGGCCCTCGTGTACGTGGGCAGCGTCGAGCATCATCACGATGTGATCTGTTGGGATGTCTGCTTGTCGAATCCTTTGGAACAGGGCAAAGCCATCTATTCCCGGCATCGCCCTGTCCAGCAGGATCAGGCGGAAGGGTCGGCTCGCTTCTCGTGCCTGTTCTATCCTCTGCAGCCCCGGCATGCCCCGCTCGGCTTCACTGACCGCCATCCCCCAGTGGGTCAGCATCTCACGCAACACGAGGCGGCTCGTGGCGTTGTCGTCGATCACCAGCGCGCGCATCCCCTGCAGATCCGCTGCACGTGCCAGGCTGGCTTGCGCGCGCCTGGCGCGGGTCTGCTTGTTCATCCTCAACGTGAAATGGAATGTACTGCCCGCTCCCAGATGGCTTTCTACCCAGATTCTCCCGCCCATCAACACGACCAATTGCTGAGATATCGTCAGACCCAGGCCGGTCCCACCGTACCTGCGGCTCGTCGAGCCATCGGCCTGGTGGAAGGGATCGAAGATGATTTCCTGTTTGGCTATGGGAATGCCGATCCCGGTATCGCGGATGGAGAAATGGAGCTCGACCCGCTGTTGTCCCTCGGAGCCGCTCTCCACCTGGAGGACGACTTCCCCCTGCTCTGTGAACTTGATTGCATTGTCGATGAGATTGAGGAGCACTTGGCGCAGGTGGCCCGGATCGCCTACCAGCATCGTTGGCAGTTGGGGCGGGATGCGACAGACCAACTCAAGTCCTTTCTTCTGGGCACGTGGGGCCATCAACTCGGCCGACTGCTCAATGGTAGCCTGTAGGTCAAACTCGATCATCTCCAGTTCCAATTGACCCGCTTCGATCTTGGAGAAATCCAGAATGTCGTTGACCACGTCCAGCAGCGAGTCAGCCGAAGACTTGATCAAGCTCACGTACTCGTGCTGTTCCCGTGTCAGGTCGGTGTCTCGCACCAGCTCCGCCATGCCAATAATGCCGTGTATCGGCGTACGGATCTCATGGCTCATGCGGGCGATGAACTCGCTCTTGGCCTGGTTGGCTGCTTCGGCGGCTTCCTTGGCTTCTTGCAATGCCTGCTCCGCCTGCATGCGCACGTGGGCGCTGACGAAGACCTCTCCCACAGTCTTGAGCAGCCTGGCATCATCCTCGATCCATGGTTTCTCTGCTTTCTCCGAGTTGAATCCAAGAAACCCGACCAGGGATTTGCCGTAGACCATGGGCACCGCGATGATTGACTTGATCGGTTGCGCGCCCCAGATTGCCTTGACGTTTGCAGCCGAAGGCGTGTCGCTGACGGACGGGATGTGGATGGTCTCGTGCCACCTGAGCTTCCCTGTCCACCACGTAGGGAAGTCGACCGGCCGGTCTTTCAGGTTGTGGATGCACGGCTTGGCTCCGGTGGCGCACCATTCGTGGGTGTTGTGCATCTGCATGCCGGTTTCGGAAAGCATGAAGACGTAGCCGCGTTCGACGCCTGTGAACTCGCCAATCGCCTGTAGGGCGTGGTTGATCCCATTGTCAATCTCGGTTGGGGGCAGGTGGATGAAGTACGTGGCGATGGTTGTGACAATCTTCTCGAATGCGACCCGGTGCCGCAACGCCTCCTCCGCTCGCTTGCGCTCCGCAATTTCCTGCTGGGCGTGCTCGAACAGCCGTGCATGTTCGATAGCGGTCGCGGCGGTAGCGGCCAGAGGCTCGATCAATCTGAGATCTGCGGGATTGAAGCGGTCGGCCTCAGCGTCTACGACCTGGAGCACGCCGATCACTTTCTGCTTGGCCTGCAGTGGAACGGTGAGGATGGAACGGAGCGCTAGCCCGGTCTCCTGATCCACACCACGGGAGTGACGTTCGTCGGCCAGGGCGTCCGGCACGACGATGGTCTGGCCGGTGCAGGCTGCCTGGCCGGCGAGCCCTTCTCCTGGCGCCAGACGCCATCCGCGCACGGTCTCGCTGCTGGGGCCGGTGGCCTGTCTGCATACGAGTCCTTCTGTCTCTGGGTCAACCAACCACACCGAGGAAGCTACTACGCCCAGCAAGTGGCGTACCTCTTCCAGGACGGTGATGAGGATTTCATCCAGATCCAGGGTGGAACTGAGCGTCTGTCCTGCGCGGTTGACGAGGGCCAGCTCACACGTGCGCTGTTGCAGAGCCTTTTCTGCCTGCTTGCGCTCTACGATCTCGCGTTGCGTCTTCTCGTACAACCTGGCGCGCTCAATCGCGACCGCGGCCTGGGCTGCCACCGCTGACAGCGACTTTACGTCTTCTGCGTCAAAGGCATCCACCCCGATGTCTTCGACGTTCAGCACGCCGATCACTCGCTCGTCTATCTTCAGGGGTACGGCCATCTCCGAACGGCCTGCCGCTCCCGCCGCCACGTATCTGGGGTCCTCATGTGTGTCGGGCACGTATAGCGGCTCGCCGCTGCGTGCCGCTGCTACCGTGATTCCCTTCTGGCCGTCAAGCGGCAACGTGGGTGATTTCTCTTGTTCCAGACCGCGCGCCTTCAGCCGACACAGTTCTCCCTGCTCCTCGTCAATCAACCACAGCCCGCCGTGCTGGAACTGCAACACCCGGCCGGCGAAGTCGAGGACTGTCTCAGCTACCTGGTCTACCTCCAGCGTGAGGGCCATCTCGAGGCTCAGGTCCTGAATGGCAGCTAGCCTGGCCTTGAGGTGCTGCCTATCCAGTGCCCGTTCAACCGCGGATCGTATTGCCTCGTCCTGGAAGGGCTTGGTGACGCAGGCGTAGGTACCTAGACGCATCGCGCCGATAGCGGACGCACGGCCAGTGGACCGCCGGCATCCTGCCGGCATGATGTCCGCGGACGCAGCCGACCGCAGACGGTCGGGATCAATGTCCGCGGGCTCCTGTGAGGCGTCCGTGGTGAGCACGATGGTCTCTGCCTCTTTTCGGTTTTCTCGAATACACTTCAGGGTTTCCATTCCATTCGGTGCGGGCGACGAGAGATCCAGGATGATCACGGTGGACACGGTGGCCGTTGCGGACATTGCGGACGTCGCGGACCCAGAGTCCGTGCCGGCAGGATGCCGGCGGTCCGTGTTCTGGAGCGTTTTCAGAGCGCTCTGACCATTTTCGGCGACTGCGACACCGTGTCCAAGCGGTGCAAGGGCTGCGCGCAGCCTGTCGCGCGTTGCCTTGTCTCCGCTGATGATCAGTACCTGGTCTCGATTACCCATCGTTTCCCCGAGAGACGCGGCTAGACTGGAAAGCCACCGGCCCAGAGCACGGCCTTCACCCGCTTGACTAATTCCTTCGCCTTGACCGGCTTGGTCAAGAACTCGGTGGCCCCGACGTCGAATCCCTTCAATCGGTCTTGGACGCGGGATGCGAATTCGTACTGGCGATTCACGTTCTCGTCGATCCCGCCTTTGGCGGTCAGCATGAGCACTGCAATCTTGGCCGTGTCGGGATCGGAGTGCAGGCGACGGCAGACTTCATATCCATCCATCAGGGGCATCATGATGTCCAAGACGATGAGGTGGGGATGCATCTCCCGCGCTATCTTCAGCCCATTGAGACCGTCGTAGGCGGTGAAAACCTCGTAGCCATGTTTCTTCAAGACGCTCGAGATAATCATCACGGTAGGCCGGTCGTCGTCGACGACAAGGATGCGTGTTTTCGTTGCCATCATGATCCTCCATCGTGCGCTTCGTACGCGTGCGCTTCGCACGCCTGATCACAGACTGGATGTCCCTCTGCCCACCCAGGGTTTGCAAAGAATGCCGCTACGCGCCTCATCTCTGCCTCCAATTCCTCCAGAGCCGAGGTGCCGCCCTCCAGGTTTCCTTCCTCTCCCATTGTCTCCAGGCGCTGGGCGACGTCCCGCGCGGTCAGACCGCCGATGTTGCCCAGGATGCCCTTCAACCTGTGCGCTGCGCTTTCGACGCCGGCCGCATCTTGATGGGTCAAGGCCTGTCCTAACAACTCTACGTATTCGGGGCATTCCTCCAAGGACATCTCTACCACAGCCTGCAGCAGGTCTATGTCCCCATCGACGATCTCCAGGGCCGCGTCAAGCCTGACCGGCAAGTCGGAGGATGCGTCGGATTCCGGTTCCGCCGCCGTGGGAGGACATTGCTGGCGAGACAGAAAAGGCGCAATGGCCCTGTGGAGTTCGTCGGGGCGCACCGGCTTGGAGACGTAACCGTCCATCCCGGCTTTCTGGCACCTCTCCCGGTATTCCTTCGTGGCGAAAGCAGTCATGGCGATGACGGGTATATGGTTGCCGGAGTCTTGCTCGTGTTCGCGGATAGCCCGCGTGGCTGCCAATCCGTCCATCTCTGGCATAGCCACGTCCATGAGCACCAGGTCGAAGTCTGCTTCACCTTCGATGAGCGCCTGGACTGCTTCGACGCCGTTGTTCGCTACCTGTACCGTGTGGCCGGCCTTCTTCAGGTTCGCCACCGCAATTAGCTGGTTTGTGGGACTGTCCTCGGCCAGCAGGATGCGCAGTGCCGATGGATTGGCGCCATCCGCCTGCACTCCCGCGGTCGCGGAGTCCTCCGGATGCACGGCCAGCGTCGGCGCTTGCGCTGAGGGTTGGGTGGTTTCCGTTGGACGTTGGAGCGTTAGCGTGAAATGGAAGGTACTGCCTTTCCCGATCTCGCTGTCTACCCACAAGCGGCCGCCCATCGTTTCTACCAACTGCCGAGATAGGTGCAGCTTCAGGCCTGTGCCACCGTACTGGCGGGTGGCGGAATCGTCAGCTTGCCGGAAGGGCTGGAAGATCACCTCCCGTGCATCGTCGGGTATGCCGGCGCCGGTGTCGCGGACGAGGAAGTGCAGGACCAGTTCCTCTCCAGACGCGTTGGGGTCCCCCGCTGAAGCGGGGCGTCCGGACTGGCCGGCCTCGACCTCTGCCTGGATGGTCACCTCTCCTTGCTCAGTGAACCTTATCGCGTTGTCTATGAGACTGGTCAACACCTGGCGCAGCCGTCTTGCGTCGCCCATCAGTATCCTCGGCACCTGGGGCGATATCTGGTAGGAGAACGCCAGCCCGCGCTCTTGGGCGCGAGGTGTCATCATCTCGACTGTCTGTGCGACGGTGGCCCACACGTCGAAATCCTCTTGCTCCAACTCCACTTCCCCTGCCTCGATCTCGGAGAACTCCAGGATGTCGCTGATGATGGCCAGGAGCAGGTTGGCCGAGTTCTTGGCCGTGTCCAGGTAGGTGCGTTGTTCTGGCGTCAGTTCTGTGTCCAGGACCAGGTCAAGTGTGCCCATGAACCCGTACAGGGGCGTGCGGAGTTCGTGGCTCATGTTGGCCAGGAAGTCAGTCCGGACTTGTTGAGCGTCCTGGGCTTCCTGTCTGGCTTGCTCTAGTTCCGTCTGAGACCGTTGGATTCTCTCTTCCAACCGCATCCATTCGGTGACGTCCACGAGGGCCAGTTGCGTGGCGGCCTGGCCGTCGCAGGTGGCGGCGGATGCGGAGATGTGCCACCGTCTCACCTCCCCCGTCCCGTTGAGCCTGACGTCGAAGTCCCCCTGACCGCTGCGCCCGGCATGCGCCCGAGAGACTGTCTCGGCGAACATCGCCCCCTGGCCGTCGAAGTAGTCGGCGAAGGGGGTTCCTGCCAGGTCGCCCGCGTTCCGCCCCAGGAGCTTTTCGGCCGACTGGTCGACACTGACGATGCATCCATCCTGAAGCGTCACCCAGCCGATGTCAGGCCCGTGTAAGCGTTCTGGGGGTTTGACTTGTCCGCTATGCTTGCCGTTGGCTCGGCATGCTTCCCCTGCCCCGGCCAGGAGAAGGTCTGGCGCATAGGGCTTGGCGATGTACGTGTCGGTGCTACGTCCTATCCTGCAGGGCGCGTCTGTCGGCTCGGTCTCGGTCAGCAGCATGAGGATCGGGATGTCCACGGTCGCGGGATTGATCCTGAGACGTTGATATGCTTCGTAGCCGCTCATCCGGGGCATGATCGTGTCGAGCACGATCAGATCGGGTCTCCTGTCGATCGCCTGCGTCAATCCTTCCCTCCCGTCGGAGGCCAAGCTGACCTGGTAGCCTGCTTGCTCCAGGATCAACCTGGCGCGCAGCGCCTCGGTGGGACTATCTTCGATGATCAAGACGCGCTTGGACATGCTCAGCTCCCTCAGTCTTCAGCGGTTGTCCGGGCGGGCCGGTTGACCGTGCGTCCGCTGGGAATACTGGACCTGGGACACGGCTTTCACCTTCGCCACCAGCTCTGCCCGTATCGTTTGGTAGCCCTGATCCGCGAGCGTGCTTGGCTTCTGGACGATCTCCAGCGCGCCGTCCAGCAGGATGTCCAGACCCTTGTGGACCATCTCCGGTCTCGTGACACTGCTGACCACGACGATGGGGGTCGGCGACACTTCCATGATTCGCCTGGTCGCTTCTTGGCCGTTCATCCTGGGCATGTTGATGTCCATCGTGATCACGTCGGGCTTGAGCCGGCTTGCCAGTTCGACTCCTTCCGCGCCGTCGACGGCCTCGCCGACTACCTCTATCTCTGGGTCACTGTTCAGTATAGCCGCGATGTGCTTTCTCGCGGTGGCTGAATCTTCAACAATCAAGGCTCTTATCATAATCTTTCCCCTTGTCTCCGGGGAGGGCGGGAACACCCCGTCTCTGCATCGACTGCCGACAAAGCGCCGTCACAGTCGGAGCGATTCTATCCAAAGGGACCACGTGCTGGATGGCTCCCAGCGCGATGGCCTCCTTGGGCATTCCGAAGACCACACAGCTTTCCTCGTCTTGTGCGATGGTCGCCCCTCCTGCTTCTCTCAGGGCGCTCATGCCCGTGGCTCCGTCGGCCCCCATTCCTGTGAGAATCACGCCCATTGCGGCTGGTCCGTAGGACTTGGCCACCACGTCGAAGAGCACGGTGGCGGAGGGCCGGTGACCACCGACGGGGTCATGGTGCCCCAAGTGGATCCTTCCGTACGCTGTTACCTCCAGGTGTCGGTCGTCGGGGGCGACGTAGATCACGCCTTTCCGTATTCTCTCTCCGTCCTCTGCTACCTTGACCTTCATCGGGCAGGTCGCGTCCAGCCACCCGGTCAGGCCCTCCACGAAGCCAAAGGCGATGTGCTGTACGACCAGGACGGGGACGGGCAGGTCGGCTGGCAGCGCGGTCAGGATCTGATGCAGGGCCGCTGGGCCGCCGGTTGAAGCACCGATGGCGATTATCTGGATCTCGGAGTCTGTTCCCTGTCGTCTTGCCGGCACTGACATAAGGGGCTCAGTTACTGATGGTCCGGTGTCCCTGTCCGCCTGCCTGTGCACCAGTTTCATATCGCTCATCAGTCTGATCTGTTCGACCAGTCTAGTGGCGAAAGCCCGATACTCTGGGCCGGTTGCGCTCACCGGTCTCCTCAGGACGGAAACGGCGCCAAGCTTGATCGCCTGGGAGCGGACACTGCGGGCGTCCGTGCGTCCGGTTGTGCCTTCGGGTATGTCTGTGCCTCGATCGAGATCGACGCTGGTCACGACCACAATCGGTATCGGGCTTTTGCTCATTATGTGACGAATGGCGTTCAAGCCGTCCATCTTCGGCATCTCGAGATCCATCGTGATCACGTCGGGCCGCAGTCGCTTGCTCAGAGCCACGGCCTCTTCGCCGTCCTTGGCTTCGCCGATGACCTTCAAGCCGCGATCGCTTTCCAGGATGAACCTGATACTCTGCCGCAGCACGGCGGAGTCATCGACGACTAGCACGCGGATTGCGTCTGCCTCCCGTTCAGCAGCCAGCCGGTGGTCGAGATTAGCGGTCGTCGGGATTGGATTCATTGCGTCGTCTTCCTTCGTTTGCCTTCTTCGCGACGAAGTATCTCAACCAGTTCCTTGACTTCATTGCCGGATCTCAGAACATAGGCGTCGGCCCCGGCTTGAGGGAAGCGCCTTGCCGTACCCGGAGCTGTACTCACGCCGACGATGAGCGCGCTGGGCTTCCGAGTTCTAATCTCGGCCACGCATCTGATCCCGTTCATTCTCCTGCGGAAGTTGTTGTACACGACGAATGCATCGTAGTTCAGAGGCTGTGCCAGGACATCCTCGCAGCAACAGCACGTGTCCACTTCAGCGCCCAGTCTGGTGGCGAGGGCTCTGGCCAACACTTCTCTCGCCACGCGTCCGGAATGCACCAGGCAAATCCTCAATCTGTCCTCACGGCCTCGAGTGACTGCGCTGACGTCTATTTCGCGCGCGCTTCTCATATCAACTGCTCCACCGTCTGCAAAAGGCTCCCCTGATCAAACTCACCCTTGACGATGTAGGCATCGGCTCCTACCTCTATGCCTCGTTCCTTGTCCTCCCGCGAATCAAGCGCTGTTACCAAGACCACCGGCGTTTCCCTGAACCTGGGATTACCTCTCAGCGAGGCCGTCAGCTCGAAACCGTCCATCCGAGGCATCGCGATGTCGGACACAACCAGGTCGCAATCCTCGGATAGCAGGACACCTAGGGCATCCACGCCGTCCTTGGCTACCTGGACCTCGTAGCCTGCTGCCTCCAGGATGTTCTTCTCCAGGTGGCGGGTAATCAGGGAGTCATCGACTACCAGGATGGTCGCTCGCCGGCTCATCTCTGTCTGTGTCCGGCTGGCTTGTGCGGTGATCGTCGTCCAATTCTTCAGCCTGCGGACGGACTTGACGAGATCGAGTGGGTTGAGGATCATGACCACCTGGCCCGTGCCCAATATCGTCGCGCCGGCTACGTTGCGTACTCGTGAGAGTTGCTTGCCCAGGCTCTTGACCACGCTGTCCTGTTGGCCGACCACGCCATCTACGAGGAAAGCGATGCGCTGTTTGCCGGTGCCGAGGATCACCGTCAGCAGCTTTTCGTCGGGCGTGATTGCCCTTTCCTGGTATGGCAGTTCCAGGATGTCGGACAGGTATGCCAGGGAAACCGGTTCGTCGTTCACCACGATGGCTTCCTTGCCTTCGACAGCGGAGACATCCTGTAGGCGGATGCGGCGGATTCTCTCCACAGCGGAGATGGGGACGCCGTAGACTTGTTCCCCCACCTGCACCAACAGCGTCTGCGTTGCAGTCAGCGTCAGGGGCAGGGTCAACGTTATTCTCGTGCCCTGTCCGAGGGTGGAATCTACGTCGACCCGGCCGTGGAGGCCCTCTATGTTCTTCCGCACCACGTCCATCCCTACCCCCCGCCCGGAGGTTTCAGTGATCGTGGGGCTGGTCGAGAGGCCGGAGGCAAATATCAACTGCCTGGCTGCCTCGTCGCTCATCGTCTGCATTTCGTCCGCTGTGATCAGGCCCTGGGTCAAGGCTGTCTGCTTCACTCGTTCGACATCGATCCCGGCTCCGTCGTCGGTGACTCTGATGAGGATGCTACTCCCTTTCTGGAAGGCTTCCACGGTGATCGTTCCTTGAGCAGGTTTGCCTATTTGGACGCGCTTCTCTGGAGGCTCGATGCCGTGATCGACGGAGTTGCGCATGATGTGGGTGAGCGGGTCTTTGATCTCCTGCAGCATCTTCCTATCCAGTTCGGTCTCCGCTCCTCTTACGAGCAGGTCGACCTCCTTGCCCTTGTCCCGGGCCAGGTCGCGCACCAGACGGGGGAAGGTGTCGAAGATGGTGGAGACGGGCAACATGCGCAGTTTGGTCACTCCCCCACCCAGGTCGCTTGTCACCCGTGAAAGGTGGAGAGCGTCGTGGGAGAAGCTCCGCCGCAGGTTGCCTAGCTGCGCCGCCAATGTCTTCAGCTTCTGCTGATTCAGGTCCAGGAACTTGAGCAAGGGGGCTGCCTCTTCGTACCTGTCCTCGTGAAGCAGGTGACTGTATGCCGCCTTGAACTTGAGCCATTCCCTGGTCCAGTCCTCGACCGAATGGCCGATGCTCTGTACTCCGCTCAGGCACTGGTCGATCTTGAGCCCGGCCACGAGCAGTTCCCCGGCCTGTGTCATCAGGGAATCAAGCTTGTCTGTGTCCACACGGATGGTCTCGGTTGGCCTGGGGGTGTTGCCCTTGCGCGTCTTATGGCTCTGCGTGTCTGCTTTCGACTCGGTCTGAGAATCGATTTCCTCAGAGGTTGGCCTATCCACGGTGGAAGGCCCAGGTGCCTGCCCCTGCTGAGCTGACTCCAAGCGAGCGTATAGATCTGGCAAGTCCAAGCCGTGCGGCCTGTTCTCGAAACTGGCCTCGATGATGATCTCTGTCGCATCAATGCCGTCGTAGAGAACGTCACATAGATCAGGACCCAGCTCGATTCCGCCGTTCCTGATCTCATCGAAGACGCTTTCCAGCCGGTGGGCGACGGCCTCAACCTCCCCGAAGGCCGCTGCACCGGCCGCTCCCTTCAGGCTGTGGGCATCACGGAATATCTCCTCCATGAATTCGGCCCGCTCTTGCTCCTCTGGATCCTTTTCCAGCGCCAGGAGGACGCGGTTCATGGCCTGGATATGCTCGGCGGCCTCCACCTTGAAGGTGGCTCTCAACTGTTGCATGATGTCGTCGTCTAACATGGCCATGGTCTTGTTCCTGCTCGGCAGGCGCCGGCATTCTCACAAAGGCGCCATTCTGATGGCGCGCCGTTCGGCGCGTTACGTTTGAAGCATCTCCTCTTCTTGCGGTCTTCTAGAGCCTGTATTGCGCAACGACTTCCTTCAACACGGCGGCCAACTCGTTGAGGTCGTGTGATGCCTTCTCCGACTGCTGCGCCCCTGCCGCCGACTGCTGTGTCGCTTGGTTGATATCCGCCATGCCGATAGCGATCTGGTCCAGGCCGACGGTCTGCTGCTGCACGCCAACCATGATCTGTTGGGCTACCTGTGTCGATACCTGCAAGGTCTCGCTCAGTTCTCTAATCGCCTGCTCTGTCCGGCGGACCAACTCACTGCCTACCCCCATGTGTTTCGTGCCCTGCTCGGTCGCTATCACGGCCAGGTTCGTAGCTTTCTGGATATCGCCAAGAATGACCTTGATCTGGGCGGCGGCCTGTCGAGATTGCTCCGCCAGGCTGCGTACCTCGTCCGCCACCACGCGGAAACCCTTCCCCGCGTCCCCGGCCTGGGCCGCTTCGATGGCGGCGTTCAGGGCCAGGATGTTCGATTGGTCGGCGATGTCGGTGACTGTGTCGATGATGTCACCGATCTGCTGTGTCTGCTCGGAGAGAGAGAGGATGTTGCCGGCGATGGATTCCACTTTCTGGCGAATTACGTCCATGCCGCCGGTGGCTTCGTCGGCGGCGTCCAATCCACTCTGGGCTGCCAGTACCGCCTTCTCGGCGGCGTCGGCCAGGCTCTGAGCGCGCTGCGCCACCTGTTCGGCTGAGGTCCTGATCTCTTCGACGGTGCTCGTAATCTGGCTGACGGCGCTGGCTTGCTGTTGGGTCGTGCTTGACATCTGGCTGGCAGAGGCCAGGATTTCCGCGGTGGCGGAGGTGATGTTCATCGCGCCTTCCTGCATCTGCATAGCCATCTCCCTCAGGTCGCGCACCATGTTGTCTATGCTGTCTCCGAGGATCGCGTAGTCGCCCTGGTAGCTGCCGTTTGTCTGAACCGTCAGGTCGCCTCTGGCGACACACGACATAGACTCGCTGGCGGCGTGCATCGGTACGATCATGGCATCCATCGTGGCGTTCATGCCCTCCACGATCTTGCGGAAGTCGCCTTGGTGGGAGGTGGCGTCGGCGCGGATGTTCAGTTGGCCCTTCGCGGCTGCCTCGGTCAGCGCGTTGGCGTCCGCCACCAACTGGTTGATTGCGTCGATGCACGCGTTGAGGTTGTCCTTGATCGCTTTGAGATCGCCCTGATACTCCTCGGTGATTCGCTCCGGGATGTCACCTGCTGCGATGCAGGCGAAGTAGTCAGCGGCGACGTTTATGGGCTTGACAATGGAGTCGAGCGAGTAGTTCACGCTGGCGATCAGTTCGCGCCAGGCACCCTGGAACTTGGAGGGGTCTCCGCGTGCATCGAGTTTCCCCTGGAAAGCGCCTTGGATGACCACGTTGATCTCGCCAATCGCGCTGTTCATCGTGGCAATGCATCGGTTGAGGCTGTCCCTGATCTCGTTGAAGTATCCCCACTCCTCGGTGATTTCCCCCGGTACGTCACCCTGGGCGATGCGATCGACGTATTCGGCGGCAACGTGTAGCGGTCCAGCGATTGCGTCCAGGGTGGCGTTGGTTCCCTCTACGATCTTTCTGAAGTCACCCTGGTGGGAGGTGGCATCAACCCTGAAATCGAAGCGGTTTTCCGCTACTGCCACGACCAACCCACCGGTATCGAGGGATAGTGCGCGGACGCTGTCCTTCATCGCGGCCAGCGCGTGGCCGAGAGCGTCTGCGTCCGATGCCATCGGGATGTCCACGTCCAGGTTTCCCTGGGCGATCTGCTCGGCTGCCTCAACTTTGGCCTTCAGGATGTCGCCCAGGTCGCTAAGAGCGTGGGCCAGTTGTCCTATCTCGCCGTCTCCGCGGGCATTGCGGACGCTATGCCGGCCGGGATGCAGCGGATGCCCGACCGTCTGCGGTCGGCGACTTCCGGGCGGTCCACTGTTCGTGCGTCCGGCGATATCTGCCTGCTGGCTCAGATCGCCCTTTGCCATCATCTGGGCGATATGGACGATTCGCTTGATGGGTCGTGTAACCTGTCCGGCGACGAACCAGAGCAGCACCAGAGACAGGATGGTGAGTGCGGCACCGATCCCAACGGTCTGCCATATCAGTGCATTTGATGCGGTGTGGCTCGATGGACGCATGATCGCTGACTGCGTCATCGCCAAGTAGACGATGAAGAGCGCCATGGCGGATACGTGGCATAGCCCCGCCCACAACGTCACCTTCATGCGTGTAGATTTCATCATTACGTGCCTCCTTCTGGCGTGATCGGGCAAACTTGCACGAGAGCGTCGACCACCTCTTCGTGCACTACAATTCGTTCTTCGCTCATCAGCGTTTCCAGGTTCAGAATAATCAGCATATCCTTGGTCAAACCGTGTATGTATTCTGCCTTGACCGAGGATTGGGCGGCCAATGGTGCCTTAATCTCGGTTAGGGGCACGTCCACGCTCCCCAAGACGTCTTCGGCCAGGATGCCCACCTCCAACGCGGCGGCGTGAATGAGGAGCACCTTGGTCGAGTCGACGTTCTGCTGTCCACGTACCCCCAGGAACTCGCAGATGTCTATCACTGAGTAGATCGAACCACGGATGTTGACGGCGCCAACGACGAAGTCGGGCGTGCATGGCACTGGGCTGATCTGATGCAGAGGCTGCACCTCTTTGACGTATTGGGTGGGAATCCCATAGGTTTCACCCGCCAGGGAGAACACGACGATCTGCATGCTGTCGTCTGTCTCCTCTTCTGCAACCTTGGCCAGCACCCGCGCCCGCTTCTCCAGTATGGCCTGCACTCTCTCGGGGGATAAGGCTCCTTCCCGAATGACCGCGTGCGCGGGGTCGTCGAAAAGCATGTCCAAGGACAGTTCTCCCTCGCCGGGGAATGCGTCCGATGACTCGTCCGTGGGACTGGTGAGCCGTTGCCTGACCTGGTCCCAGTCCACGAAATCGGGCACCGTTTCGCGATCTTGTTGTATCTCGTCCAGTGCTGATCCTGCCCGGACTCTGTTATCGGCCAACGTTTGGAATCTGTGCACCATTTGCTAGCTCCATCTCGACCAATCGCAACAACTGACCCGCCGCCAAGCCGTCGCCCGCGCGGACCATCTCCAGACTGGGCGTGTCTTCAAGCAGCCGGCACACGAGTTGCAGCGACCTGCGCGCCAGTCCTGCTTCTCCCTGCTTCCGGTAGAGCTGGGCCAGACTGTAGTGGGCCAGGGCAAACCCACGGTCCAGGTAGATCGCTTTCTTCAAGGCATCAATTGCCTTGTCTAGCGAGCCGCGTTCCTGATAGATGATGGATAGAATGTAGTACGGCTCTGGCAGCAGCTTGTCTTTCTTGATGGCCTTCTGGCACCAGTGCTGAGCCTTCTTCAGGTTGCCCCTGTTGGCATGGATCTTTCCCATCATGCTGCACGCGGGAGCAGAGTCTGGATCATAGTCAGCCTCGTTGTCAATGCCCTCCGTGGGCATTGCGGAGGTCGCGGACCCAGAGTCCGTGCCGGCAGGATGCCGGCGGTCTATTGCGGGCGCTGTGCCGGCAGGGATGCAGCGGATGCCCGACCGTCTGCGGTCGGCGACATCCGGGCGGTCCAGCGGTCGTGCGTCCGGGGCAATGTTCACTGGTGTCGGTATGCTTGACGTGTCAGCTACAGGCTCTGACCAGGTCTCCGGAGCCTCAGACACAGCCTCCGCCGGTGGCTTCTGGTAGACCAGCGCCCCCGGAAACCTTCTGGTCTGGAAGTCGTGGTAGAAGAGCAGGTTCGGCTCCGAAGCACCCGGTATGAGCCAGCCCTCGCTCTTGAGACACTGATAGAACCTACCTACGACTTCCCGAGCCATCGTCGGGCTGAAATAGATGGTCACGTTGCGGCAGAGAATCAGGTCCAACATCTCGGTGTTGGTAGCGGGCGATGGGTAATGGTCTCCGACCAGGTTCAGATGATCGAAGATCACCATACGTTTGACCTCGTCCGTGATGGCAGACTGCCCGTCGCTCACGGGACGAAAATACCGCTCCCGAATGCGCTCGTCGACGCCGCGAAAGGACCATTCCCCGTACAGGCCCTCTCTGGCCTTGTGCAGCGCGGCCCGATTGATGTCGGTGGCCAATATCATGATCTGCCAATCGTTCAGATTGGGGATCAACTCGCGCAAGCTGATGGCGACGGAGTAGGGCTCCTCGCCAGTAGCGCAGCCTGAACTCCAGATGCGAATGCAGCGACCAGATTGCTCTTGCCGCGCGATGACCTCGGGCAGGATACGCTGGACCAGTGCATCGAAGTGTCCCTTGTTGCGAAAGAAGTACGTCTCGCCCACGGTCAATACGCTGATGAGCCGCTCCCACTCGGGGTGGGTGCAGTGATTCTCCTGGAGCACTGTGTAGTATTCATCCAAGCTAGCACAGGGCGACGATGTCAGCGCCTCAGCCATGTGTCTCCTGAGGCTGTGCCACTTCTCCTCTGGGAAGTAGAGACCACTTCGCTCCAGGATAAGATCCTGGAAGCGTCCATAGTCTTGCTGTGCTAGGACTACCTCTTGCTTCACAAGCACCCTCGCTTCAGAATAGCCATTCACCCTGTTTGGAAACCCGGGATCCTGCTGGAACGGACTCTGTGTCCGCGATGTCCGTAGTATCCGCCTGAACCCCGGCTCCCGTAACTTGCTCCAGTTGCTCTCGATAGTCAGAAGGCACCATGTTGGCGATGTCGGGGATCAGCAACAGCCTATCGGCCAGTTTGCCTACCGCCGACACGCCTTTCATCTTTGACCCGAGCTCAGAAGATGGCTCGATGCTGCCGGTTGGCAGGCTTAGCACTTCGGAGACAGCATCCACAAGCAACGCGATCACGTGCCCATCGTGCCGGGCTATCAACAGTTGGGTGTCCAGATCGTAGGGCCTGACTCGCATACCCAGCCGCCTGCGGGTGTCGATGACGGGAACGACCTTGCCCCTGAGATTGATCACTCCCTTTACATAATCCGATGGTTCGGGCGTCGGGGTGATGGCGACGATACGGGTAACCTGTACGACATTTTCAATGGGCAGCGCATATTCCTGGCTTCCCAGCCTGAATGCTACCAATTGAGTCTCATCATCGCGTGTCGACATAATCAATCCCTAGCCCCATAAACTATCTCATAACCTATGCCAGCCACTCCCGTGGCTTGGTGCTCACGTGAGCTATAGGGTAGCATAGAGTCGGCCATTGCCGGGTTTCGTTTGCGTTAAGATTAGGTTTCAGGTGAAACATGGTACTCTCTCGAGCGCGGCACGTCGCCGATGCGGCGGTAGAACGACATGCCTGCCGATTCAAAACCTATGTCCGACGCCTTGGACAGGAATTCGGTGCCACCGACAAAGAGCACACCTCCAGGACGCAGCGCCTGGTGAAAGCGGTCATACAATCGGGCTTTGACCTCGGGTGTGAAGTAGATCACCACGTTTCGACATACGATCAGGTCGAATCCGTTCTCAAAGGGATCAGCCAGGAGGTTGTGGTACCGATAGGTGATTCTGTTTCGCAGGGATTGGGTGATCCGGTAGCTGCTCTCGGATGCAGCGGACCTTGATCGCGCGCGCGAATCAATGTCCCTGTACACCTCGAAGTAACGACTGAGCAGAAGAGGAGGCAAGTTGCCCACCTCCTCGGCCGAGTAGGGGCCGCCGGCCCGTGCGCGCTCCAGGGCGGAGTGATCGATGTCGGTAGCCAGGATGCGGTGCCGGCAGTTGATACCGGTCGCTTCAGCCAGTAGGATAGCCAGGGTGTAGGGCTCGTGGCCATGCGAACAGCCTGCGCTCCAGACGTGCAATCTCGGGCGGTTCCGCAGCAGCTCCGGCAGGATGGATTCGCGCAGATACTCAAACTTGTCAGGATCGCGGAAGAAGGAAGAGACGTTGATGGTCAGGTAGTCCTTGAGGTTAGCGAGTGTTACGGATGCACGATCAATGTCCGCATCATCCTGCAAGGCGTGGAAGAAATCTGTCCACACGTTGTATCCTGACCGCAGCAAGAATGTCCTCAGACGGCGCTGCACCTGGGGGGTCTTGTAGCAGTTCAGATCCACCCCGGTCAGCTTCAGTATCTCGCGCTTGACGTAGCTATACTCCTGTGCTTCCATTGCTCACCAATTCCACCAGGGCCGGCGCCACTTCGGGCAGCGGGATGACCTGATCTGCCAGACCTGCCTCGACGACACTGCGTGGCATGCCATAGACCACGCTGGTCGATTCGTGTTCTGCGATCACCTTGCCGCCAACCGTCTTGATCCGACCGGCACCCTCGGTCCCATCATCGCCCATGCCAGTGAGCACCACTCCGATCACTGCCGATCCGTGACACTCGGCGGCCGACTCCATCGCGACGTCTGCGGCGGGTCGCACGTGATGGCGGGGAGGACCTTGATTCAAGGTGACCCGCCGCATGCCCTCGAATCGCAGGTGATAATCGCCAGGGGCCAGCAGCACCAGTCTGCGCGCCAGGCGGTCGCCGTCGACGGCTTCCCGTACTGCGAGCGGGGAGCTTTCGTCGAGTCGCCGGGCCAGCGACTGGGTGAAGCCGGCGGGCATATGCTGCACCACTGCTATGGCTGCTTGAAGGTCAGCCGGCAGACCGGACAGGACCTGTCTCAGTGCGCTGGGGCCGCCCGTAGACGCCCCGATGACGATCACGGGGTCTCCCTTACGGAATGGGCGTGGTTCCGACTGGCTGGCAGAGGGTGCTGGTGCGGACCTTGGTCCTGCATCCATTGCTCCTGCCAGGGCTCGGTTGGCAGCGCGCACACCGGCGGCGATTTTCACCTTGGCGGTTAGTTCTTCGATGACTGTTCCGATATCGACGCCCGCGGAAGGCTTGGGCATGAAGTCGACCGCCCCCCGCATCAGGGCTCGGACGGTGGCCTCAGCGCCACGCTGGGTGAGCGCGCTGAGCATGACCACCGGCGTCGGACATTCCGCCATGATGCGTTTCAGCGCGGTCAGACCGTCCATGCGCGGCATTTCCACGTCGAGCGTGACCACGTCAGGCTGAAGGGCGTGAATCTTGGCCAGCGCATCCAACCCATCGTAGGCACTGCCGACGACGATGATTTCGGGGTCAGTCTCCAGGTACTTCGCTACGGCGTGACGCATGAAGGCCGAGTCATCTACGATCAGGACGCGCACGGGATTATCCATCTCTCACCCCAATATCTTGTGCAACGTTTCCATCAACTGCTCGGGGGCGACAGGCTTGGCCAGGAAATCCCTGGCCCCGGACTGCACTGCCTTGACCGCCACCGACTGCTGATCCAACGCGGTGAGCATAATGACCTTGGCCTGGGAATCGAACTGGCGGATCTCCGCCAGAGCTTCCAGACCGTCCTTCTGCGGCATCACGACGTCCATCAGCACTACGTCAGGGCGAGACGAGGAGTAGGCGCTCACAGCCTGTTCTCCGTCCTCTGCCTCGATGACCTGATAGCCACTTCCACTGAGCACCTTTGACAGGCGCTGGCGCATGAACTGGTTATCGTCTACAACCATCACAGTATGCATGTGATCCTCCTATTCTCTCTTACGGTATTTCCAGAGCTTGTTCGGCGTGCCCCAGACTCCGTACGGTTACAAGGCCGTTGCTGATGTGCAGTTTCACCGTACGTCCGATGTTTCCTCGGGTGGCCTGAGCCTGCACTTTCAGGCCGGCTGCCAGCAGGGCAGCCTCGGCGGCCAGCACGTTGCGCTTTCCAATGCTCGATGTCCCGTTCAGGCTGAGCGCAGATAGTACATCTGCCCCACCACACAGTCTCACGGTCAGCCGATGGCGCTTGACGCCCAGCCTTGAGAGCGCCTCTAGCAGCATAGGCACCCCCTCATCCACGAACTTCGGGCGGTTCTCCCGAGTCTTGCTTTTGTCGGGAGCGGTGGGCAGCAGGGCGTGGAGCATGCCACCCGCCTGCGCCACCGGGTCGTATAGGCAGATCGCGACGCAAGAGCCGAGCCCATAGGCAACCAACACGTCGTTTGGGGCATCGCTGGTGGCGATTTCTCCGATGGCGACTGCACGCACGTTGCCGGTAGATTGGGAGATTGGCAGACTGGTCGTGCATCTGTCCGTGCCGCCGTTGGCTTCGATCGCGTCCTTGGTCACAGGTCCTCCTGTCACGGTGCGGGGCTACATGAGCTGGGATGCGAGATCGGGCAGCACCCAGAATCGGGCCTGGAGAGCCCCCTCGGAATCCTGGAGGACGGTTTCGATAATCAGCAGGTCGTCGCTCACCGCAGCCACTGGCGTGGCGACCACGTCCATCAGCGCGCCGAGCATATCCACCATCACTGCCGGTGGGGATGGGCGCAGTGGTTGGCCGGTGAGCGAGGCCATCGCGTTGAGAAAGTAAGAGACCGTCAGGTTGCCTACCTCGGCCAGAGCTGAGCGTTCCATGTCACCCAAGATTGTGGAACTGCCCATAGGCACGTCCATCAGCACATCGGCCAGGTGCAACGCGCTGCTAAGGGGGAGGATCAGAATAGCCTGCCCGGTCAAGTCGCCCTTCAGCAACAAGTAGATGCCCACCATCTCTGATTCCGGATCGCCGAGATGGCGCACCATCTCGTTGAAGTGCAGCACTCTTGCCTGGGAAGTGCCCGTTGTGATAGGCAGTCCCACCATGCCCGATAGCCCGCGGGCCGCGTTCTGCACGGCCGCGCATACCAGAGTTGACAACCGTGATATGGGTCCTATGTTCTGCCAAGATGTTACCTGTTCGCTCATACGATCTCCCTCCTGAAGGAGAGGGCGGGGCAACCCCGCCCCTACAGCCTATGGGCTTGCATTGCGGTGTTGATGAGGCTTGAGACGTCCATGATAAGGGCGATGCGACCATCGCCCAGAATGGTGCAGCCTGATAACGCCGGCACTCGGCCGACGATGGGGCTGAACGATTTGACCACGATTTCCTGTTTGCCGATGATTCTGTCCACCACCAGACCGAGTCTTAGCTTGCCCCATCCGACCGTCACCACGGCTGGTGGCGTACTGTTCGAAGGGCCGGAGTGGGAGCGGGCATTGCAGGGATTTGCCGTGCGTCCATCTGTGCGCCCGGCGACGTCGAGTCGCATGAACTCACGCAGATGCAGCAGTGGCAGCACAGAGTCGCGCCAGCGGATGGTCGGGTTCCCTCTCACTGTGTGCATGATCGTCTCGTCCAGGTATAGGGAGTCCACGATTCCTGTCAGAGGGATGGCGTACACGTCCTTCCCTAGTCCAACCAGCATAGCCTGCATAATGGCCAGCGTGAGGGGCAGGGTCAGCTTGAACCTGGTGCCTTTGCCTACCTCGTGCTCCACCGTAACCGATCCATTGAGCTTCTCGACGTTGGTGCGCACGACATCCAGGCCTACTCCCCTACCCGAAACCTCGGTCACCTGCTTGGCGGTGGACAGGGTGGGTGTGAAGATGAGGTCCACGGCCTGATCATCGTCCATACGGGATAGCTCTTCCTCTGAGAACAGGCCGCGGTCCACTGCTGCCTGGCGCACGCCATCTGGGTTGATCCCTTGGCCGTCATCCTCGACGGTGATGACGATGTGGCCTTTCTCGTGCGCTGCTGATAGTCTCACGGTGCCGGTGGGCGGCTTGCCTGCCGCCAGGCGTGTCTCGGGCGGCTCGATACCGTGGTCTACCGCATTGCGCAGCAGATGCATGAGCGGGTCGCCAATGACCTCAATGATGGAGCGGTCCACCTCTGTGGCTTCGCCCTCGATGTGTAGGGTCACCTGTTTGCCGGCTGTGCGAGACACATCGCGCACCAGGCGGGGGAGCTTGCTGAAGAGGTGGGAGATGGGCAACATACGCGCATGCATCACTTCTTCCTGCAACTGGTCCACCACGCGTCCGAAGTGAGATGCCGTTTGGCCGAGCGCGTCCACGGATGCAGCCGACCGCAGATGGTCGGAGGCAATGTCCGTGCTTCCTTCCTTGCCGTATTGTGTTCTCAACGTGCTGTCGATCTGCATCAATCGGGTGCGGTCGGTGACCAGCTCACCCACCAGGTTCATCAAAGTGTCCAGCCGTTCGACGCTGATGCGCACCGTCTTGTCGACCCCCAGGCCGTCGCTGGAGGCGGACACCGACCGTCTGCCGCCGACCGTCTGCCCGACCGTCTGCGTTCGACGTCGGCTGTGTCCGCGGTCGACGTCGGCTGCGTCCGTTCGGGCGTCTGGTGCCTTCTGGGCCCGGTCGAGATACGCGTTCTCGGGCGTGCCGGGCTCGTATGGTTGGACGTGGCATTTGTCCAACTCCGAGATGTCGCGCAAGATCTCCTCGACTACGTCGATCTCGGACTCTGTAGTGAGAACGAGCCACAGTCGATTGCCATCCGGGTGGTCGGTCAGGTCTTCCAACGTGGGTTCTTGGGCCAGGATGTGGCCTGCTTCCATCAATCCGATCGATGCCTGGGCGAGGCGGGCGGCCGGGGCGAACCCGCCAGGGTTGGCGATCACCTCGATCTCCAGGATGCTGTGTCCCTCTGCGCGGCGAGCGTCAGCCTCGGCTGCTTGCTCTGGCGTCAGACGCCGCACAGATGTGGACGCTACACTTGCTCCCTCGTGACCATCGCCGCTTTCCATCAGTGCGCGCAGCCGGGCGAGTACGGCGTCCACATCCGTGCCGCTGCGTTGGCGACTGGCCACCTCGTCTCGCTGGGCCTTGAGAACGTCCATAGTAGCGAGCAACTCATCGACCACGGCTGATGAGGGGGATAGTGTCCCTTCGCGCATCCGGTCGAAGAGCGTTTCCAGCGTGTGAGTCAAGTCGGCCATCTCGCGGTGGCCCACTGCCCCGGCCATCGCTTTGAGCGTGTGGGCGGCGCGGAAAGTGGCATTGAGCGTCTCGGCATCGGCTTCGAACGCGGCGGACACCGACCGTCCGCGGTCGACGTCCGCCTGCTCCATGTGCAGGATGCCGTTTTCCATGTCCTGCAGGAGCTCGTTTGCGTCGTCGAGGAACATCTCAAGTTCATCAGCATCGATGTTGAGAGTCAGATGTTCACTCACGAGTCGCCTCCGAGCAAGATTTCGTCGACTTTGTCGTGGAGATCTTCGACTTTGAAGGGAAAGTCGAGGTGAGCGATTCGGTCTGCCGGGTCAGAGTCAAACGGCCTGTCGGAGATGATCAGCAGGGGTACCTGGCCGATCCTATCGGCCAGCGATGCTCTGGACAGTGCGACGACTGGTTCGCTCGCCAGCGAGCTTACGGCGAGGATGATCAGGGCGAGGTTGTCGTTCTCCTGGTTCGCCTGTCGTTCCAGCGAACTGGCGGTCAGTCTGACGATCTCCAGTTCCAGGTGACCGTTCAGGTTCAACTCTATCGCTCTCGAGAGTCCTTCGTTGTCGCTGAGAACGAGAATGTTCTTTCTCGCCAGATTTGCCATCATTGACTGCTGCTCCCCTTGTGTCTGACTGCGCGCCATCAGAATGGCGCCTCTGTAAGGATGACTGCGCGCCATCAGAATGGCGCCTTCGTAAGGATGATGGTTTGCCGGGTTTTGCGTTCCATTATGCGCCATATTATACTTTCTCTACCTTCCATCCGCTTCACGAACGCTTCCCACGGCCTTCCAAGAACCTTCCAAAACGTGAAAAAGGTGGGACGCACTTCAGAAAGTGCGTCCCACCTGACGAAGTCGCCATCCTGATGGCGCGCCGTCAGCTTACGAAGGCGCCATTCTGATGGCGCGCCGTCATCTTACGAAGGCGCCATTCTGATGGCGCGGCATCTTGTCTCGCGTTGATTCACGTGCGTTGCTGGGGAGAGACCTCGTCGGTGTCCTGAGCCAGGGCCTGCAAGCCGATGTGTTCCTCGGCCGCCAGCACCTTGCCCAGATCAAGGAGGATGATGAGACGTTCGTCCACGCGGGCGATGCCGGTGATGAAGGCGTTGTGACCGCTGCCGTCGCCGTCCCCCGCGGTGACGAGAGGGGAGGGCGGCTCGACGGACTCCTCGGCCACGTGCAGCACCTCGGTGACGGCGTCCACCACCATGCCGACCGTGGCGTCCCCGAGTTCGACCACGACGATGCGGGTGTCTTTGGTGGCGTCTTCGGCGGCGAGTTTGAATCGCTTGCGCAGGTCGATCACGGGCAGCACGGTGCCGCGCAGGTTGGTCACCCCCTCGACGAAGGCGGGGGCGCGGGGCACGGCGGTGATGGGCTGCATCTCGATGATGCCATCCACGGCAGCGATGTCGACGCCGTAATGCTCGTTGGCCAGGTCAAAGACGACAAGTTGTTGTTCCATCTGAGATTCTCCTTCTAAGACGTGTTGCGTATTGCGTGGTGCGTGTTTCGTCACGCAATGCGCGCGCCGTTTCCTATATCACGCTCGACAGTGCTTTGTGTCCGTGGCCATTGCCGCCTTCGAGGGCGGGGGCCTGTGCGGCTGCCACGGCCTGCGGTTCGCGCGTTGGCGGGCTGGCCGTCTCGCCAGCGGATAGCTTGAACTGGGCTACCATAGCCTGGAGTTCCTGGGCCATGGCGGCGAGGGATTGGGCGGAGGCGGAGACCTCCTCGACCTGGGCGCTCATCTCCTCGACGCCGGCGCTGACCTCCTCGGCGGCGGCGCTGTTCTCCTCGGAG
>Ga0180432_10000561_pt1 | contig 61963 bp, 44 predicted proteins | sample SS_ome_10_FD_132414 | JGI IMG/M metagenome (GOLD analysis project Ga0180432, IMG submission 132414) | Hypersaline lake sediment archaeal communities from the Salton Sea, California, USA - SS_1_MS_2 metaG | ecosystem: Environmental > Aquatic > Non-marine Saline and Alkaline > Hypersaline >... | reverse complement strand
TGAGCGTGACGTTGAGCATGAAATCGGCCCCGCCGGCCAGCCGCGTGACATCCCACGCCTCCCGGTCCACCGGGTTCTCCTGCAGATTGCCTGAGACCCCGAGCGGCGCCTCCATCAGCTCGGAACGATGGAAGGCCATGATCGTGTCAGCATCAGTGAGGCCCGGGCAGATGCTCTTGCGACCACCCGAATAACCGGCCATCAGATGCGGCTCCACCAGGCCGGCAAGAATCTTCAGGTCGGCCTCCAGATAGCGCCTATCCACCCGCGCCGCCGTGCCCTGCGAGGTGACGCCGACGGCGACATGCGACCCCGTATCGCGGGCCTGGTGATTCTCGATGCGACAGCCGCAGTCCATCACCTGCGGCCCCAGCATCTCGGCCAGTTCCTCATCTGTGTTGGGCCGGTGCAAGCCGGTGGCGACTAGGATGAGGATGTTTTCGGGGTCCAGCCCGGCCTCGATAAGTACCTGAAGCAGCGGAGGCAGCAGCACCGAGTTGGGTACCGGACGGGTGATGTCGGACACCACGATGACGGCGTCCCGCCGGCCCGCAGCTAGCTCCGCCAGTGGCGCAGTCCCAATTGGCTCGGCCAAGGCCGTCGCCATCGCCGCCTGCGGGTCAGTCACCGGCGGCAATTGCGGCATCTCCAGCACATGCCTGACATTGCGGTCGGGTAGGTCAACCTGCAAGCCGGTCTTGCCATAGGCTAAATTGACTCGCATGCAAGCCTCCGCTAGCTCCTCGGATGACGTTATTCCGTTGTAGGGGCGTGATTTATCACGCCCGCTACGCCCCTGCTGGTTGGGCGCGATGAATTGCGCCCTTACAAGCGGCCCCTCAATACGCCATCTGGACTGGAGTTATCATCGCTCCGAGCCGTAGCCCGTTGCATCATTCGTTCCCCTTGAGGCGCTTGTATAGGGCCTCGCCAGCGGCGATGTGGTTCGTGGGGCCGTGACCGGCGCCCAACGGGAGCGCCTCAGCAATGGCAAGAGTGACGAAGTGCTTGGCAAGCCAGGCGCTCTCAACGACGGATGCCCCCATGGCCAGGCCCGCAGCCAAAGCCGCCGAGAAAGTGCAGCCGGTGCCATGGGTGTTGTCAGTCGCGATGCGGCGGCACGGCAAAACCGTCACGGCGTCGTCGCCGGCCTCGTAGAGATAGTCATCAGAATCGCCGGCCAGATGTCCACCCTTGATCAGCGCGGCACCACAGCCAGTGCGGCACAGCTCGCGCGCCGCCGGCAAGATGTCATCAGGACCGGAGATTGTGAGGTCCGTCAGCACCTGCGCCTCGTGGAGGTTAGGCGTAACTACCATCGCCAGCGGCAAGAGCCGACTCCGCAACACCTCGCAAGCATCATCCGCCAGTAGCCTGTGACCGCTCTTAGAGATCATCACCGGATCAACAACCAGATTCGGTACGTCCCAGCGCGCCACGGCCTCGGCCACCGCCTCGACTATCTGGGCAGTGGCCAACATGCCGGTCTTGGCCGCGTCACAGCCGAGGTCCGACATCACCGCATCAATCTGCGCCACCACCGCGGAGACGAGCTGGACCTCGACATCCGTCACCTCCACGGTGTTCTGAGCCGTCACAGCCGTAATCGCCGAGGTGCCATAGACCCCCAGCACGGTGAAGGTCTTGAGGTCGGCCTGGATACCCGCGCCGCCACCGGAGTCAGAGCCGGCAACCGTCAGCGCAACCGGACAGTCGGTGGGGCTGGTGGTGCGGTCTTGATTAGCCATACTTGCACCTGCTGCACGAGTCGCAAAGTTAGCGGGCCGCTGTTATAATTGGTCATGCGGCTGGTCGAGTCCTTCAGGATCAGGCTGGGGCTGGCGGGTTGAGCAAGGCTTGCGAGGTACCCCAAGGCCATGATAAGGCGAACGGCGGGCGCACCCACGCCGTCGGCGTACGCAGGTAGGAATGGCTGCCCTCCGCGAAATCGCTATTGGGCGTAGCGGTGATGATGGCCATCTGCAAGTCCCAGGGCGGGCCGACCAGCGGGACCGTGAACTACCGCGACTGGGACGAGAGCAGGGCCTAGGCCGCAGAGGTGCACGGCCAGTTCAGGCGCAGATTGCAGAATTAGTGCGCGAGCAGGCAGGGGTCTGCATGACTGCTTACTGCATCTTCGTCTTTTTCACTAATATAATATACCCCCTGTAAGCTATGGCTTCTTGTCATATCTTCTGCTGCGCAGATAGGATTAAGACCGCTGGCGCGGCTGCAGAGCTGGACGATCAAGCCGGCGGTGCGGGGCTAGCCGCCCAACCGGGGTCAATAGAACGGAGCAGGCGCTATGAGATTGCCGGCGTGTTTCACTGTGGTGTTGGCATTGCTGGCCGCTGTGTCGGTGTCGGCGCAGCCGCAACTGCCGGCATGGGATGAATTGCCGGAAGCTGCACAATGGGAATTGCGGATGCTGGGCGTCACTGGGCCGGAGCGTCTGGCTGAGCTGCGCGCGACCGCTGCAAAGCGAGTGGTCACGCTCGCCATCGTCGGCCAGAGTGGCATCAGCAAGAGCAAGATCAGGCCATATTTGCCTGCAGGCAGCAGCTTTGCGTACCGTTCGTGCCCTGATTACCCCAACTGTGAGCCGGGGAAGTCCACCCACGATACCGGGCAGGCGCGAGTGATACTGGATTTGACCGCCGCGCTGGGGATACGGGTGCGCTTGGCCTCCTATCGGCCGGATGGGGCGTGGCAATCAGTGGCAAGGGATATGGCCGACGCCGGTGGGCGCTGCGACATCGTGGTCTGCTTCCAGTCCTTCTGGGGTGAGAATGTGAGCATGATTACCGAGGCCATCGCCGCCAGTCCCAGGGCGCTGTTCGTGGCACCCTACGCGGAGTATGAGAAGCGCCCGACGGCTACATGTATGCAAGCGGCCTCAACCAAGCCGGGAGGCGGCGGACTGGCCAATTTCATCACCTGCGCGCCGCTCGCCCGCAAGTCGGATGGCAGTATCCTGCAGCCGGCCAACCGCGACGCCAACGATACCGAAATCATCAACTTCATCGCGCCCTCGTACCACGCCGGCGGTCGCGGCGGCACCTGCCCGGCAGCCGCGACCACCGCCGCGGCAGCAGCCTTGCTCTACGCAAGCGCGGCGCAGCGACCGACCCCCACGCAAGTCATTGAGCTCCTGCGGCAAGGGGCCGGTGTTGATACCCAAGCCCTGACCTCAGCGCCGCCGTTCACCCACGAGCATATCGAGAGCCTGGAAGCATCTATTGCACAATTGATGCACCCTGAGCCGCAGGGGCCGGCGAAGCTGGATGCGGAGGGTGTCATCTCTCTCCACGCCTCCTGGCAGATGCTGGGCGATTAGACGCCTGGGGCTTGGCCGTGCGCAAATAGCCAAGCCGCCGGCGTCACGGGAACGAAGCTGGGGTGTGAGATCGCCAACATCTTGGGCTGCGTTACTGCTCCTGCGCCTCTTGCGGGAGCTCTTTGCTCAGCCAGATGTCGTCGAAGCAGAGCTTGGCGCCGATGCCCTGTTTGAGTGGGTATCCGGCCGAGTAGAAGCGCAGCACGTCTATCTCCGCCCAGTTCGGCTCACGTTGCGCCAGGAAATCCGTCTTGGCGAATGAGAACAGCTTCCAGCCTTCCCAGTCAATGGTGATTTTTCTCTGGAAGCTGTCCTGCCGGTCAGTGGCGGGATTGATGGTCTCCAAAAACAGCAGTACCTGGCTCTCGTCGGGGTCCGCGCAATGGACCCACATGTTGAGGTAGTTGTACTGAGTCCAGTCAGAGGCGATGGTTCTGAGGAAAAGTGAGGTCCACAATACGGTATCCGTCCACTCAGCCACCCGTTCGCCGGTCCTGGTGGGCTCTTTAACAGATATGAGAGGCCTCAGAGCTGCGGCGTTAGTGTCCGGGTGGAAAAGGACGAGCTTGTGCCCCGGCGGTTCGTCCGGTATCAGTCGCAGGTCATCGAATCGCAACACGGTGCGAGGCTCGTAGCGGGTGAGGCCGGGCCAGCCCTCGAAGGCCAGGCGCACGCTGTCTATCTTGCTGAACCCAACCGCCTCATGGGCCTTGCGGAAGCTGCATGCGTAGAAGCGCAGTTCACGCCAGCCCTCCCAGTCAATAGTGACCAGCGCCCGGTAATAGTCCGGCTTGTCCGTGGTGGGTTCGTCCGAGTACAGCAGCAGCGCCATGACCGCGCCAGTGGCCTTCTCGGAATGAACCCACATGGCGATACTGTCGTATCCGGTCCAGTCATGCGGGACCTGGGTGTTGACGATGTACTTCGCGGCAACTCCGGGATCCCATTTGCCCGCCGTCTCGCCTTGTTTGACGACCTCGCTGTCAGCCACCAGGTCGAGCCCATTCTCTCCGCGAACGTCACGCCAGCGCGTGCCCGGGTCGCCCTCCATATCGTCAATCATCACAGCATCTGCGAGGGCTTCCGCTTGGTCCTGGGGCGGTTCCGCGACAATGCAGTACGCTTCGCCCTGGCGGGTGAGATGGAGCCCTGAAGCACGGCACAACGCCTCCAGGGCTTCCTGAGCGGTCGCGTCCTTGAGTACGAACTCCTCTACCGTGCGCCGCCCGATGTCCTCATCGACGAGCACTTCCACTCCGGCCACGGCGGCGATCATCTTGGCAACCGAGCCCACTGTAGCACCCTCTACATGCAGGTTTATCGCTGTCGGCTCTGGTTGAGCCAGGCCCAAAGACGAAACTAGAAACGCCAATAGCATCAGCAGTACACCACTCCACCTACGCCTCACCATCTCACTCTCCCCTTCTCAAACACAAACCCACGCATCCGGGCTCAGTGCATCAGTCTCATGGATGACTAACGTATTGTGCCTCGCACCGGTTCACTTAATGTTGGGAATTCGCCTCTACTAACGGCTCTCCAGTGTGTCATCCGGATCCCGACCAGAGGCGATGCTGCTGCTCTTTGCGGAGCTGGTGGCCCCGCCTCCCTGTAGCATCCACCGCTACGGCGTCACAGGGGCAAATACTGGGGCGCACCTAAACCCCAGCACCTCGCGGAGAGTGACCATAGGCTGGAGCGGTGACAGGTCTACATGGTCACGATGGGTGTCGGGGGCGAAAAGGGCTCTCTAGGACGCAGCCCTGTCCTTCTCGTCTCCCGGACGCCAAGTCACTCTTCAAAGGCCTCGACTAGCTCACCCAAGATGCTTTGGTGATGCACCCCACGCTGACCGCCCGATGGCACCCATGACAGCTTCGCGAGTACTACACTGAGGAGATACAGTTGTTGCAGTGGCCGGTGTGGATTATGCTCGACGGCATGGGCACACCGCAAGCGTGCCAAATCAAAGCTCTCGGACCTACGCGGGTAATAGCCGTGCTCCCCGAAGTGATGCTCAAACTACATCAGGTCCCACCTCGGGTCGCCGGCCCTAGCATCTGCGAAATCCAACACTGCGACGATGCGGAGATTTTCGTTGACAATAAGGTCCCCGCTGTGCATGATGTCCTCCTAGTGGATCAGGCCTGTCCGGGTGGGAGACACAATACGTAAGAGGCCAGGTGTATCACGGGTAGGGAATTGGCACACCCACGGCGAAATGGGAACCAGTAGCAACAAACCGAGGGGTGAAACAGATCAGATCAAGCACGGCGCTGTTGGTATTGGTCGCGGTGACCGTGGTCTCCAGTCTGGCGGCTGCCAACGCTGGTACGGTTACCGAGCGCCGCCACTCGTACCGTCCAGCTAACCGACGATGACCACAGTATAACCGGCACCACCAACCGCTACAACGGCGGCGGCAACATGGGACTCTCCGACGACCATGCCAAGTGGTACCCGTAGCAGCGCCCGACTCACGAGACACGGCGCATCTCAGCGCGACGCGCTCTTGCGCCGATGTCTCCAAGTTGTTCACTCGCGATAGGTTTATCCCAGTCAGTATAAGTGAATCATGGAGAATAGCGGACAACGTGCGAAGGGAGAGACCGATTATGAAACGCACCGGCTTTACGCTCATTGAACTTCTCGTGGTCATCGCCATCATTGCCATCCTGGCGGCGATACTGTTTCCGGTCTTCGCGAGGGCGAGGGAGAAGGCGCGACAGAGCTCGTGCCTGTCGAACCTGAAACAGATCGGGCTGGCGGCGGTCATGTATGCCCAGGACTATGACGAGAGGTTCGTCTTCGGGTTCAACTACTATGACTCCGGCGGCAGCGAGTGGCTGGCGTGGTATCCGAACCTCCTCGAGCCGTATATCAAGAACCGGCAGATCTTCGTCTGCCCGAGCCACAAGAACTCCTATAGCTACGAGCAGCCCTGGGGAACGTTGTACTACAGCTACGGCTACAACGGCCTGCCCGATCCGGGGGCCGGCAATCAAGCCCTCATGGGCGCAGGCACTTCCTCTGCTTTGGCTCAGATCGAAGTCCCCGCCGGGACCATCGCCTTCATTGACGCCACCTGGATCGAGCTGGATCACGGCGCGCCCGACTACGATCAGTTCGACTTCATGGGCACCGGCGATGGCAGCATATCCAAGGTCCACAACGACGGCTACAACGCGACATATTGTGACGGCCATGCGAAATGGGGCCAGCGCACTAAGCTGTCCGACTGGACGATCAGCCAGGACTGAGGCCGCAAGCCGCCGAATTGAAACCACTCAACAGAAAATGGCCGGGGCGCTTGATGAACGCTTCCGGCCGTAGCAATGCGCGAACACCCCTGTTGCCGAGTTCACTCCGCGCGCAGGAGGTGTTCGCGGATGAACTCGGCAGCGCGGTCGCGGGCGGCTGCAATAGCCTCGGGATCGCCGCCTCTGAAGCCGCCATGTCCGCCACCCTCGATGGTAATCAACTCCACCGGCACGCCGATCTCCTCCATGCGGTCCCGCAGTATCGTCGCTTGCGTATAAGGGACATGGCGGTCCACGGCGCCGTGAAGCAGCAGGGCCGGCGGATCATCGGCGGATACATGGGTCACGGGCGAGGCCTGGTGGTACGCTTCCTGGTTCTCCTCATACGGCCCGCCCATGAAGGCCACCAGCGCCCTCTCTGTCTTCATGTCGTCGAGGGCCGTGAAATCGGTGGGGCCGGACTGTGACACCACACAGACCACGCGGTTGCTGATCGGCTGGCCGGCAGTGTTCACATCATCTTCCTGCGGCTCCAGAAACGCCATCATTAAGGCCAGGTGCGCGCCGGCCGAGTTCCCCTTGACTGCCACGCGGTCGGGGTTGATGTTGAACCTATCGGCCTCGGTGCGCAGGAAGCGCATCGCCGCAACGCAATCATCAACCGCCGCCGGGTAAGTCGCGACGGCGGAGAGACGATAGTTGAGGGAGAAGGCGGCAATTCCATCCTGGGCATAGGAGATGGCCTCGGGCGCGAATCCCGCCTTATCGCCGGAGCGCCAGCCGCCCCCATGGATTTGAACCACCGCCGGATGCGGGCCGCCGGCTTCGGGCAGGTAGGCATCCAGCAGCAAGGCCACGCCGTCCACATTGCCGTACTCGACATCGCGCTCGATGCGTACCCCTTCGGCCTGAAGCTGCCTCTGAAAGCCGCCGGGCTTACGGGGCGCTCCCAGCCTCTGCGCGACCGCGTGCGGGTTGCACCATAAGCGCTGGGCGCTGCTAAGCAGCAGTACCGCCACGAACAGACCGGACGTAAGCGCAACGAGTTTCCTCATGATGGCACCTCCCCTGTTTGCTCTTCGTCAATGACGTCCGCTGGAGGCGGCGTATTCCGCGAATTCGGCGAGGCAGCTAGTCCGGGTACTTGCCGATGAAGAAGTCGTCTATCAGGATGCGGGCGTCGGGGGTCTGCCTGTCAACGAATACGTACAGCCGTATCGTGCGAGTGCCAGGCGCGACCGCGAACTGGATCTCGACCTTCTGCCACTCGTCCGGCTTGCTCGGAACCGCTACCGTCGTGCGGGGCAACATGGCGTCGCCTCGCGGCAGGGCGTCAACCTTATAGACCGCGTCGGCGTCGTTGTGCTTGACCCACACCGACATCAGCAGCTTCTCGCCGCCCTGGACGGAGATGCCCTCCGATACGCCGGCGTGTTGGGTCTTCCAGAAGGCGAAGGCGTACTTGCCGCTATGGGCGTCTTCATCGGTCAGCGAACAGCTCATCGGCGAGCCGGCCCCGCACCAGACATTGACTCCGTCGCGGAGTTGGTGCTCGGGCGGCAGCTCTCCGGCGGCGGCGGTGAACTGCTTGGCACCCCGTTCCTCGAAGCTGGGGTCGGCAATCAGGTTCTCGAGCTCCCGGCCGCTGGCGTGGAACTTCGCGACATCCATGAGTTGCAGCAGGATCGGCCTGGTCTCGTTTTCCCGCTGCTGGTCCCACCACGCCACGGCGGCTTGATTGCCCTGGGCCTCAACCAGAGAGCTTGAGACCTTCCGGAGGCTCGCCGCTATCGTGCTCAAGACCAACGGATCAACGACCCCCTGCTCGAGGCCGCTGTAGAAGGTGTCCCGGTCTCCGTGGTCCTCGTAGTCTTTGGCCGGTGACTGCTCCATGACCGCGAACTTATAGTCGGCCAGAGCCAGAGCGTTGTCAACGGCTTCGCGGGCGTCGGTCACTGCCTGCTGCGCGGCTTCGAGGCTGCCGAATTCGCCGGTGCGCAGCCGGTCCATGGCCCAGTACATCCTGGCTCCCGGGACCGCGAAGTCATACAGCAGCTTGATCAGCTCGATGCGTTCGGTGACCAGGTCATCGCCGGCAGCGGCAGCCAGGGCCTGCTCAAGATGCTGGGAGGCCTTGATGGCGCGCGCCACCGGCAGGACCTTGAACTGCTCGATTGATTTGCTGTCCCGTATCGAGGAGGCGTCCGGGCCGTGCGGGTGCGGCAGTCCGTCCTCCGCCAACCACTCGTGATAGCCGGCCTCCAGCTCGTCGTAGAAGGCCTGCATCGGCGCAGCGGCCCCGTGGAAGAACCCATCATAGAACTCCTGGAGGATCTCGTCCGCATCGAGCCGAGGGTCCCAGGCAAGCTCGGTCTCCACGTATCCGACCATCCCGTCCAGAGGGTAGATACCGTAAAACTCCTGGTAGAAGTGGCGGGCCAGGCCGCTGCCAACGATGTAGTGAAGGCGCTTGGCCGACTGGTGAATGTCCATTTTGGGGATGATGAACCAGAGGTCATCATGGTACAGGTAGATGCCCATGCTGGCGGCGCCGGTGGCCTGCCACTTGTCCCACATCTCGAAGGCATTGCCCCAGACGCACAGTACCGGTACCAGCATCGGGTGCAGCTTGACGGTAGTGGGCGGCTCGCGCATCGAGCCATAGGCGATGAAGGCGAGCAGACGGTCGGGAAACGCCTCGGCGACCTTCTCGGCAATGGCGTTCGAGAGCTTCGCATAGCGGTCGCACAGGCCGATGCGATTGAGCGCGTCGGCGCCGGGCGCATCCATGGCGCGACAGGCCTCACACGTGCAATCGCCATAGCCGTCATTGACAGAGACACTCTCGGCGATGCGGTCGGGCTGGCTGCGGAAGGTCTCCAAGACCGATTCGGTCATGATTTCGGCCACGCGCGGATTCGAGACACAGGGCTGCCAGCCATGAGCAACGCGGCCATGCTCGTCCACCCTGGGGATGAAGCGCTCGCCATTGATGAGCGGGAAAAGCGCCTCCTCGTCCAGATACTCCTTGGTCTTCATCAGTCGGTAGTAGCTCTCGTTCGAGGGGACCGTGTAGTTCATGCGCCAGAAATCGCTGAAGGTGACGAACCTGTCCACTTCGTTCTTGGGGCCGCGATTGTCGAGGCCGCTCATGATCCGGCTGATGAAATAGGGCCAGTCGCGCCACTCCAATTCGGGAAGGGTCAGAGTGGGCTGCGCGGGCACGACATCGCCGATGCCGCCGGGCGGACCGGGCCAGTAGCGGCGCACTCCCACGTAACGCTTCAGCAAGCCCACCGCGGCCAGCATGGTGGCCTGAGGCGTGGCTCCGCGAAGGATCAGCGTCTGGGGATCAAGCGTCTCTATCAGATAGCCGTTGATATTAGGCAACTCCACTTCGCCATACCGCACCGGTGGCAAGTCGAGGGCAATGGTCTCAGCGAGGGCTGTGTCGCCGATGTGAATCTGGGCCAGGCCCTCCGGTGGTGTATCGGTCGCCTTGACAATGGCGAGCTGTGCGCCGCTGGCTTTCGCGAAATAGAGCCGCAAAGTCCGGGCGGCGCGCACCTCCTCAGTAGCGGCCTTTTCAGGGATGACCAGGCAGGCCTTGGCTTCGCCCTCAGCGACGATGGTGAAGTAGTCCGGCTGGCTTTCCTGCGGCGGAGGCGGGTAGTTGAAATCCACCTGATCAGGGGGCGTGATCTCGGCGGGAATTGCTACGGTGAGAATGCAGGCAAATAAGGTGGCACAGAAGACGCAGACAAAGCCTCTCATGGTCACATCACCTTTCCTCTAGAGGCCGTAGCCGAGGCCGGGGCCGGCAATTGACTTGGTAGATATTTGCCCGTCTTTGACGGCGAACAACTCCGGGTGCAGAGCTCTCACATCGGGGGCCGCGTCGGGTAGGTACTGACGGGAGTTGTACTCAAAGCCCATCAGAGTGTCAAGGCGGGCGGCGAAACCAGCCTCGTGCACCAGCGAAAGGCCCGGATTGGTCAGGTCCTGGAAGGTCACCACCAGCCCCTGCTCGACCGCCTTGGCCACGTACAGCAGTGTCGAGGAATGGCCCTTGCAGGTCTTCAGGCCGACGCCCGACCAGCCCAGCTCGACGGCCAGGTCCATCATTTCCAGACTGGTGACGCCCTCGTCAACCACCACCGGCTTGATGGCTGAAACCGGATGCATGTCGAAGCGATGGCCGGTGAGGTCGCGCTCGGTAGGCTGCTCCAGGTACAGTAGCGCCTCGAAGGCGGCCGGTGATAGCTCTTTGAGCTTGTGCAGGTACTCAACCACGCTGTGGGGATCAGGGTTCATCTCGTTCGAATCGGTGGAGAGATAAAAGGGGCCCTCTATGCCCAGGCGGTCATAAGTCTCCTGAATAACGCGGGCGATGTCGGCGGTGCGCTGCACGTCCCACTCGTTGTCATGGCCGGTCAACTTGACCTTGAAGCAGCGCAGGCCATCGCGCTCGATCCACTGATCGAGACTGACCGGCAGGCCGTCATCGGGATCGTCGTCGGTCAGCTCCGCGGCCGTGAGCTTGTCCAGGCCGCCGACTAGGTGGAAAATCGGCAGATAGGCCTTATACGCGCTGTGCAGGTAGTCGCCCGGGTACTTGCCGGCGAACTCCGGCCCGCACCAGCGGCTCAGATCGTGATCCATGAAGTCTGCGCTATAGCCGGCGTAGGTGCAGATGCCGTTGGCCTTGCCGAAAGCGTCGGCCACGGCTGCGTCAGTCGGAGAAGCGCAGACCAGTGCGCCCAGCAGCGGCATCGGATCGGCCATGCCTAGGTCCCGGTCCACCTCGGCGGCCAAGCCGGCCAGCTCCTGCTTGGCTTCCAGATACAAGTCCAGCGGATGACCGTAGTCGGCGTTGTCCAGCATCAGCCGGCAGAAGCGCACCGACACCTCGCGCATCGCCGCGTCGCGGTCCTCGAAGGAAGCAGCGGCACTAGGATAGCCCCAGATGACGCTGAGCAGGATATTGCCCAAGCCCTCGGCCCGCTGGCCGGCCCGGTTCTCGACCGTGGCCTTGACCGTCAGCGAGGTAGTAGCATAGACGACGCCGGTGCCGAATTTGAGCGGGGTGCGAAGCTTGAGGTCCTCAAAGGTCGGCTCGATAGCCACCAGCTTGATGTCGCTGTTCATGAGGTATCATCCGTTCTGTTGAATGGGTTGAGGTTGGGCTGTGCGGGCCGGTTGCGCTGCGCTCAGCCGGCCCCTCCACGACAAAAGCAGCAACCAGCTAGCGAGTCCGGCTGGAAGTCCAACCCACAGGACAGAACAGGAAAACCCGACCCGCACGAATACTCGCGGAAGACTGAGCTAGACGACGATCCCTGGGCAGCATGAGCTATCCGACACTAGCTGCAAAGTGCAGACTGCGCAACACTGCAGGGTCACGGGCATTGTGCCCGTGACCTTATTCGGCATTAGTAGCGCGTCAACCTGCCTGCTACTGCAGCATGGTGGCGCTGTCACTGTGGAGCTGGGCATCGCGGATCTTCACATCAATCTTGAGCACGGCCTCCTGATTGCCGCCCAGTAGCGCCCCCATGTCCAACGACATCGTCTGGTCCATGTTCATGGTGACATCGGCCGCGGACCGGACAATCTGCCCCAGCTCAATGTCCAGGTTGAGCTGGGAGGTCATGGCGACGTCAAGGAAGTCCAGTTGCGCCGTCATGCCCTGCATCACCGACCCGAACATCTGCGTATCAGCCGGGCGGGGTTGCTGGTTCTCGACCTTCATGTAGGAGTCGCCGTTGATCTTGGCGGTCGGTCGGCCCGCCTCTTGGGTGATACTCCCCAGGGTCATCGTGGACCTACCCAGCACCTCCTGGTCGGTCTCGCCGCCCTGATACAGGTTTTCCCAGGTGGCGCCGACCTGTACCGGCTGCTGGGGCAAGCCGGCAAGCGAGCGGGTGAAGGCAGCATAGTCAACTCCGGCCATATTCTGGCCCATAGCCTGCTGCCAGATCTGCCCGAAATCCTCGCCGACCGGCTCGACGCCGCCCAGCGGGTCAAGCCTGGCCTGATACTGCTTGTTCAGCATCTCCTCGAGCTTCTTGAGTTTGTCAGGCGTCATCCCGGGGCTGGCAGCGCCCGAAGTCGTGAGGGTGCCGTCCTCGAACTCGAGGCGCTGAGCCATGGTCTGTTCGCCGACCTGCGTGTTGGTGTCCACCACCATCTGCTCGAACTTGACGGTGACGATGGCAACCCCGTTTTCATCCACAGCGTTGACGGTCAGCAGCCTAATCACTGTCGTCGAGATGTTGCTGCTGAGCGCCATGTTCTCGGGCATGTTGCCGGTAGCCGGCAGATTGGCAGGCGCTGCGAAGTCAATCTCCATCGGAATGGTGCCCTTGACCACCTCCACAGTCTGCAAGACCTGCCCGGGCTGGAACTTGTAGCGCAGCAGCACCGCCTCGCCGCCCTGAGCGCCGACGACCCCTACAGCCACCACCAACGTCAGAATTGCACAAAAGGTCGCCTTCTTCATTTTCGTGCCCTCTCTTCCTGTTGTAGAGCGCGAGCGTATGCCGCGCCGGTCGGCTAGTACCTACGCCTACTCCGACAACCAGATCGGGTTACTCCAGGCCTTGTTGCCCACCTCGTCTATGCACTCAATTCTAATCGGGTCGGTCTGCTCGTTGATTTCAAACTCGACTTCGGTAAAGGGCGGCTTGTGGCCGCTGCGATAGGTAGTCATGCCGCGCCCAGGTAGCGGGCAGACAACACGGATCTCCCAGCAAGGGGAGCACTCCACCAGCACCTTGGTGCCGTCGCGCTGCAGGTTGTTGATAGTCGGGCCGTTGGAGGCGTAGAAGTGCCCCGCCTTCATGGCGGCGATCAGGTGGTCGTATTCGCACCTTTCGGCCTTTACCATAGTGTACCCTACCCAGCCGTCGCCATACCCGAAATGTGCGTCATCAACACCGAAGCCGTAGAGCCGCCTGCCCCGCGCCAGGAGATCGTCCCAGTGCACGCCCGAGTCGCCGCGCCCGACGCCATAATGGCAGGTGGTGTTATAGACCTCCAGGCCGATGTAGCCCTCCAGGTCTATCAAGTCAGCAAGCGTCAACGAGCACCAATAAGGATGGGCGATGAAGACGAACTCGGCGTTTTCGTTGCCGTAGTCAATCAGCTCCTGGGCGCTCCACTGCGAGTCATAAGACATCGGCCGCTTGGCCCCCATCGCGACCATGTGATAGGAGCTGCCCAGGTCGGTGCGGCCGCCGTCCATCTCGATGCCGGGGAGCATCAACATGCCCTTGTGGTCCAGACCCTCAGTCGCGGTGACCTGGCGGTGGTCGGTGATGGACAGGAAATCGTACCCGTGCGCCGCGTAACTGGTGATCGCCTCCTGGGGTGTGAGCTTGCCGTCGGAGCCGGTAGTGTGTAGGTGCAGATTACCCTTGAACCACTGGCCTGCGACTGAAAATGGATTCGGCATGTGTATTCTCCTAGCGTGAAGCCGGCGCTGTGGCGTCTTGCGGTCTGCGGCGAGACAACGGAAGCAAGCCTTGAGAGAGCCAGCCCTCACTCGGTTCGGCCACTGTGCTACGAATGACATTTCAGCGTTGACAGCCTGCAAACCTCCTCGCTTCAGACATCGCCCGATTGCGCAAGAAAAAAGGCGGCCGGTTCGTGATGGCCGCCTGATATGGTTGTGTAGGTTTGCCTCGGTGACTGCTCAGTCTAAGGGCTGTACTCCAGGGTGTGGTACTGGCCGTATTTGACCCACTTAGCGTGTCCGTCAACGAAAGCGAAATTGTCGCCGGCGTTGTGACGCTTCGACCAAAAAACCCCAGCCCAATCCGTATCAACCGGATAGTCAAGCCATATCCTGCTTGTGGGTGAATCTGCGATGAAGGCGGTGTTGGCGGGGTGTCTGACCGTGGCCAGCTTGACGCCGGTGTACGTGGGACCCTGGTCTATCCGGTCGTGCCAGCCGATCCAGTAGCCGACATGGACATTCCAGCCGTAACCGCCCCACAATGTAGTGGCATCGGAGGCGACACTGGGGCATACGAACACCTGCTTGTTCTTGACATAGGGGTAGAGCACGTCCATCCAGAACATATACCACGAGGTCCAACCGGTATATGCGCCGGTCACCGTCACACTGGTCGGGTACTGGGCGTGCTGGCAGCCCGGTAGGGTTTCATCATAGTCCTGGGTGTACATCTGGAAGGCCAAGGCGATCTGTTTGACATTGTTGAGACAGGAACTCTGGCGCGCCTTTTCGCGAGCGCGGGCGAAGACGGGAAACAGGATCGCCGCCAGGATCGCGATTATGGCGATGACCACCAGTAACTCAATAAGCGTGAAACCATGCCGCTTGCCCATCCCCATCACCCCTTCACTTCGCCGTGGTCTCAACAATTCACCGCACAATGCCCGCTGACCAAGTTGTTGGTGCTGTTATTGCTATACGCCAAGCTATGGCAGATCTCCTGCCGGTTTTGGGAAATATCGCGGGAAATCTCCAAGGTGTTATTGCATAAAGGCAAACGGCGGCCCCTAGCTGGGACCGCCTTTGCACGTATTGGTAGGCGCAGACCTGGCAGCATCAAGGGCCGCCAGTTGACTCGCTGCGCCGCTGATTCAACAGGTCTCAGTAGGTGGGGATGTCGTAGTAGTTGCACGCCAGCAGGTGGTAATTGCCGTATTTCACCCATTTAGCATGACCGTCAACGAAGCCGAAGTTATCGCCTTGGTTGTGGCGCTTGGCCCAGGTCACGGATTCGTCGTCATGAGGGTGGTTGAGCCACATGCTGGTGGTGTCGCAATCGCACAGGAACGGCAACTGAGCGGGCCGCTTGACCATCGAGAGGGTGATGCCGTCATAGATCGCCCCAGTGCGATCCGGGTGATTGAGACAGTAGCCTGCCCCATAGACGTTCCAGCCGTAGCCGCCCCAGGCGCGGGTCGCATCCTGGGCCACGGTCGGACATACATACACCTGATCGTTCTTGACGTAGGGGTAAAGCACATCCATCCAGTAAAGGTAGTCGCCGGTGTCGCGGCAGTACTGGCGATAAGTGGGCTCCGGGGTGTAGATAATGTAGCCGGGCATGGTCTCATCGTGGTCCTGGGTGTACATGTGGAAGGCCAGGGAGAGCTGCTTGACATTGTTGAGACAGGAGCTCTGCCGCGCTTTCTCCCGGGCCCTGGCGAACACCGGGAACAGTATCGCCGCGAGAATCGCGATAATGGCGATGACGACTAGAAGCTCAATGAGGGTAAAGCCGTGGTTTGTGCGAATTCGCATCCCGATCACCTCTGCAGTTCATTCAGGTGCCTAGAACACATCGTGCCCCATACCGGCTTTGCGACCGCGGTGTGGTCTTGCCGGTATTATACCCGATTCGGCTATCAAGTTCCTGCTTTTCTTAAGATTACTTGCTGTCAATCCATATTCTAGCCACATTTCCGACAGTGGTGCTACGGCAGAATCTTCTACACGCAGGCGGCACCGGCCCGGTGGCGGGCGCTCACCGGCCCCCATTTGCAATCTCCAGCACCCGGGCCAGAGCCGCCTCGTCGCTGCTCGAGGGCCGGAACTCCAGGCCGACATAGCCGTTATAGTCGCTTTCAGCGATGCAGGCGAAGACATTGGCATAGTTGATTTCGCCGGTGCCGGGCTCGCAGCGCCCCGGCACATCCGCGACATGAAAATGGCCGATCTTCCCTACATTGGCCGTGATAGTGGCGATGAGGTTGCCCTCGGTAACCTGCTGGTGGTAGATGTCATAAAGCAGCTTCACATTGGGGCTGCCAACCTCACCAACTATCTCAAAGCCCTCGGCGGAGGTGACGAGGTAGTAGCCGGCATGGTCCACGAGGACATTCAGCGGCTCCAGACACAGAGTGATGCCCTTTTCCTCGGCGTAGGGCGCGAGTGCCGCAAGGCCGTCAACAATGGCCTGGTGCTGCTGGGAGCGGGGTATGTCGGCAAGCTCGTTGCCGGTGGTGACGATCAGGGCCGGGACTCCGAAATTAGCGGCCTGGTCAATTGAGGCCGCGGCTTGCTGCACCCAACTGTCTGTAGCCTCGGGGTCGCACAGGTCGCTTTCGGACTCGACACAGAAGCCGGCCAGCTTCACGCCCTCCTGCCCTATTTTCTCGGCTATAGCCTGCATGTCTTTGCTGCGCCAGCCCCAGAACTCGACAGCCGGATAGCCGGCCTCAGCGACGGCGCTGATGCGCTCCAGCAGCGGGAGGTCGGAGAATATCATCTCGATACACACGGAGAAGTTAAGGCCACTCATGCTGTCACCCTTTCGCAGGGGAGAGTGAACAACGGCAACCCCAGACATTCGGCTGTTGAGGGCTTCTAATAAGTACGGCAGTAATGTGGTATGGCCCCGAAAGCACCAGTGTCGTCAGGTGCGGTCGGCACGGTTGAATCTGACCCTGCGGCCCTCAAGCGAGAGCGCATGGAGGTTGTTGAGAATGGCCTGCAAGCCCAGCATGGTGCAGGCCATCGGGTCGCTGGCAACCGTCAGCGGCAGTCCCACCCGGCTGCTGAGGAACTCGGGTAGGCCCCGCAGCAGCGCCGAGCCGCCGGTAAGCACTGCGCCGGTGGTGGCAAGCTGGGTGCGGACCTTGGCCGGCAGCTCCGCCGCCATCCAGCTTAGCTCCTCGGCGATGGGAAGACAGGCATCGGCCAGGATGTCGGGCACTTCGTCAAGCTGAACGCCGAAGGCCTTGACATCATCAGCCCGGTTGGAGAAGCTGCCCATGTTGGGCGAGCCGCCCGGGGGTTGGGCCGCCAACGAGCGGTCAAGGCTGCCGACCGCCAGCTTGATCTCCTCGGCGGCCTGGCGGGTCAACCTGATGTCCTGCTGGCGCTTGATGCCGCGTACCAGGGCCTCATCCAGGCTCTGGCCGCCCAGAGGAACGGAAAGGCCCTCAGAGATCATGCCCATTGACATGGTGGCAGCATCAGTAGTGCCGGCACCGATGTCAATAATCATCTGGGCCTCGGGGGCGTCAATGGCAAGACCGGCGCCGATCGCCGCAGCCAGCGATTTCTGCACCGCAATCACCCGCCCGGCACCGGCGGCGCGCAGCACCTGCACCAGGGCCCGCTGCGCTACCGGCGTAGCTGCGGTGGGATGGCCGGTAAGTACCGTCGGGCTGAACAGCGGCCGCCGGCCCAGCGTCTTCTGCAGATAGTGGCGCAGCATCGTCGCGGCAGCAGTGAAATCTGCCACCACCCCGCCCTGCAGGGGCTGCACCACCCGCACATCAGTCACGCCCTGCTCCAGCATCTGGCGGGCCTCGATGCCGAAGGCAGCCGGCGTGTCGGTATGGGGCGCGTACGCCACCAGCGCCGGCTCGCGCACGATGACGCCACCATCCTTGAGCGCCACGTGGACATTGGCGGTCCCCACATCTATCGCTATCTCAGCCACCCAAGGCAACAAGCGCATCTTCCCCTGCGGCCGCCTGATTGCACCAGACGTTAGGCGGCTCATGGTCGGCGTCGGGCTCACGATTGGCCCACAAAGTGTACCACAGACCTGCGATTGAAGTAAACGCTTGCGAGGCCACGAGGCCGCGGTAAACACCCTCGGCACCACATGCAGGCCCGCCAGGCAGGGATGCCTGTCGGCCCGGACGAGGGGGAACGAGTAGTCGCGCTGCCTCATCGGCAAGGCGGCGAGTAGCGAGGGCGAAGCCGTGGGCTAGTCTCGCCCGATGGACGGCTTTTGTGGGCGGCGCTTTTTTGTGCTATACTGGCCGTGCCAAACCGCGCCCAAACGGGCCTGATAGGGGCAAAATGTGGTGTCCACTTTCCGACTGGTCCGGGCCGACTGGAAGTTGCTGGGAGCCGTCCTGCTGCTTACAGCTATCGGCCTGGTGATGATCTACAGCGCCACTCGGGCAGAACTGACCTTGGCCGGGCAGTTACCGGCCAAGAAGCTGATACTGCAGAGTATCTGGGTGCTGCTAGGGCTGGTGCTGCTGGTGGTAGTCAGCTCGTTCGATTTCTCCCGGCTGGCTGCCCTGTCGTGGCCGATCTACGCGTTCACTTTGGCGCTCTTGGTGCTGCTGCTGATCGTGGGGGAGGATGTCCGGGGCGTGCGGCGCTGGATCGCGGTAGGGCCGGTCGCCCTGCAGCCGGCCGAGCTAGTCAAGCTAGGCCTGATACTGATGCTGGCGGCGTTCTTCGCCGCTCGTCAGGGAGAGGCAGCCAACTTTGAGCTGCTGACCCGCGCGTTGGGCTATGCGGTGGTTCCGTGTGCCTTCCTGGTCCTGCAGCCGGACCTGGGCACCCCGATACTGCTGGTGTTCGTGTGGGGGGGAATGGCGTACGTATTCGGCGCGCGTCTCGACCACCTCGCGGCCTTTTTCTTCGTTTTCATCATGGTGTTTATGGCGGCCTGGGGCTTCGGGTTGATCCGGCCTCACCAGAAGCAGCGCCTGACCGCCTTCATCAGCGACTCGGCCGACGTCGAGAAAGAGGGCTATCATCTGCGCCAGTCGCTGATTGCTATCGGCTCCGGGCATCTGGCCGGTCAGGGGCTGTTCCGCGGCCCGCAGACCCAACTTTCATTCGTCCCCGATGAGGAAACCGACTTCATCTTCACCGCGGTCGGCGAGGAGTTGGGCTTTGCCGGCTCAACGCTAGTGATTTTGCTGTTCGCTGCGGTCCTGTGGCGGGGATTGATGATTTGCGCAGAGGCCAGGACTCTTTACGGCCAGCTTGTGGCCACCGGCATCGTGCTGATGCTGTTTTTCCACGTGGCGGCCAACATCGGCATGACCCTGGGCATGATGCCGGTAAAGGGGCTGCCGCTGCCCTTCGTCAGCTATGGGGGGAGCTCGGTTCTCACTAACTTCATCGCCCTGGGGCTGCTGCAAGCCATATATGGTGACAGACGGACAATTCGATTTGAGTAAGCGCGCAAGGTTTGACTGAAAGACAATGGGCGACCTGTTTCAGGAAAAATGGCACCGGCTGGGCTGGCAAGGCATCGAGCTGAGCGTGCCCGAGGAGTGGAACATCGGCGGCATCGGTGGCGGCCGCGAGGACGGCTATCTGCGCGTCCAGGATGCCGAACTGCCGCGTGTCGAGGTCAAGTGGGGCGCTGTCGAGGGCTTCGTGGATATCGAGGCTACCGTCAACGGTTACATCAAGAAGCTGCGGCAGGATAAGAAGGCCGGCAAGGATATCGAGATTGACACCAACGCCAGCGTGGTGTCGAAACGCAAGATGAAGAAGAAGGCCCTGAGTTGCTTCACCTGGAGCACCGATGTGGAGGGGTACGGCGCGGCCTGGTATTGCCCTGACTGCAAGCGCACCGTGATCGTGCAGGTGACGGCCAAGCCGGAGGAGGACGGCCCCCAGTTGGCCGAACGGATTATCACAAGCCTGCAGGATCACCCCGTCGGCGGCTGGATCAGGTGGGCCACCTACGGCTTCCAGGCCCAGGCACCTGAGGGCTTCCACCTGACCGCTCAGGAGCTGATGGCCGGCCATATCCAGATAACCCTGAAGCGCGATATCGCGGCTGAGACGGCCCGCAATATTATGCTGCAGAACCTGGTGGCCCCGGAGGAGCTGACCCTGAGCCGCTGGGGCATGGCCAATGTCATGCTCAAGAACAAGAGCCTCCGAGAATGGGCCGAGGAGGAGATGGGCAAGCGGCTCAAACGTATGCAGCCGGAGATGAAGCCGGTGGAAGTCAACGGCCACGAGGCCCTGCAGCTCTCCGCCCAGCACCTGCCCTTCCACCAGCAGTTCTTTCGTCTGATCGCCCGCTTGGCTGAGGTGCCATACGCCGACCGCATCCGGGGGCTGATCTGGCACTGCCCGCAGAGCAACTCGCTGCATCTGGTGCAGATGCTGGTTGACATCAATAACCAGGACCTGCCCGCGGAGATCGCCGGCAGGTTTGTCTGTCATCCCGAGGAAAAGACGGAAAGCCAGCCCTGACGCCGAGACCAGGCATAGGACCCGCCAAAAGGGGCGATAAGCGATGGGCCGTAGGTTGGCGCTGTGGTTGCTGGTGGCACTGCCGGTGATGGTGCCGGCCGCCGAGGATGAGGGGCAGTCGCAGCAGGTCTGGGAGCTGCTGAAGGCCTCGCGCGCCCTGGTCAGCGAGGGCAAGCTGGAGGAGGCCGAGAACAAGCTGCTGCAGGCCCAGGCGCTTTCTCCCCAGTACGCGGAGGTTTACGCCCACCTCGGTTATGTGTATGAGCTGCGGGAAAAGCGCGCCGAGGCCCTGCACGCCTATGCCGAACTGCTGCGGCGACGCCCCAGCCACCAGTACGCTAAAAGCCGGCTGCAGGACCTGTTCTATGAGGGGCCGTTCCCCCGCCGCATCGCCCTCGCAGACATCAGCTTCAGCCCGCTGCACTTCGTCTTCGACCGCTGTGTACTGAGCTGCGGTGACAACAGCGCAGTAGCCGGCCTCGCCTATACCGATGACCTAATTTTTCATGAAGAAATGGAGCGGGGCGGGCCGCCGGTGGAAGTCGAGGTGCCGGCCGCCGGCGGTAATGCCAAGGCGCTGATTAACCGCTCCACCTACGGCTATGTCTCGCCGCCGGCGGGTGACCAGATTGCCCTCAATTTCATCCTCAGCTATCCCTCCAAGCTGGTCAGTGCCAGCGGTAGCGATTACCGGAAACTGGCTTCGCGCCTGACGCATCTGATGCTGCGGGCGTGGTGGTATTTCAGCCACTATCTGGGCAAACAGCCGCCGGTGGAGGGGCCGGTCAAGGCGTACCTGCTGGAGGAAGGGCCCCCGGGCGCCGAAGCCTATAGCAACGCGATGTTCTTCTATTCGGCCGCCACCCCGCGCAGTACCGTGGAATGGGCGCGGCAAATCGGTCACGAGTACGGTCATCTGGTACTGCCGGCAGTCGGGCGTTACGTCGAGCCGGAGTTCTACGCCAGCGGGCTGCTGGGCGAGCGCCTGTTCATCCAATGGCTGGCCGAGGAAGCCGAGGCGGTGTCCGGTGTACCGTGGCCGCAGCAGCCCGCGCGCGAGGCCCTGGACAAGCTGCTGGGCGAGGAGGCGGAACTGGATGCCGCCGGCTATCTGGCCGGAACTGCCTATGCCGACCTGCAATTGTGGTATGAAAAGGGGCCGGATGCGGCATATATCGCGGGCACCGGCCACGAATCAATGCACTACTGGCTGGGGCTGATGATGTGGATACAGGCAGCCTTGGGCAAGGAGGGCCTCCGCGAGGTGATGGATGCGGCTCCCGGCACCTCGCCGGCCGACTTCCTGTACGCGCTCAAGCTGGTGCTGCGCCAACATGCGGCCGAGGGCGGCATCGAGCTGAAGGCCGCCAGCCTCGACCTGGCCCACAGCAAGCTGAGCGTGCCGCCGGTCCAGGGCGCGCTGGGATGGGGCGCGATTAAACTGGCGACCGGGGATAGCGCGGCGCTTGCCATGTACCTGCCGGCGGGTTCGTGGAGTTTGTGCCTAGCCCCGCCCGCTGCCGGGATAAGCCTGACCTTCGACGGCAAGGGCCCGCTGCCGGTGGAAAAGGGAAAAGGTGTCAGCCTTGGCCAGGTCACCGAGGCCTGGCACACCTTTGAACTGAGCAACCAGGGAGCCGAGGTTGAACTAAACACCATTCAGCTAGTCGCCGCGCCGGAGGTCTAAGGGCACACACACCAATTGATCCCGGCGGAATCTTGGGCCCGGCCTGTAAAGCCTAACCGTAGCCCTCACGAGAATGAACCACTCCAACCGGCACAAAACGGCGCATCTACACCCACGGCTTTGCGGCGTGGCCTTGGCCGGCATGCTGCTGGCGGCTTGCGCCTACGCCCAAGCCCCGGCGGCTCCGCAAGAGGTACACTGGAGCTATCCGTACCCCGCTTCCCTGCAGATACTCGACGGCTACCGCGTGCTGTACCTGCAGGGCAACCCTGAAGATTTGGGCCGCCAGCATGGCAGCCTGATGCGCGAGACGGTGCAGCGCGTGGTTGAGGATGTCATCGTCAATGGCCCGGCCGCTACGGCGGAAGGCCGACTGCGCCTCTACCAGGGCACGATGCGCATGGAGCAGTACTTGCCGCAGAGCTATCGCCGCGAGCTGCGGGCCCTGGCCGAGGCCGCCGGAGTTGACTACGAGCCGCTGGTGGCGCTGCAGCTTTTCGGCGATGTGGACCGAGCCGGGCTGCATCTTCTCGGCGGCGGCTGCTCCAGCTATGCCGCCTACGGCCCGGCGACGCGAACCGGCGAGCTGATCGCCGGGCGCAACCTCGACTACTGGGATAACGGGGCTTCCAAGTATGGCGCGGTGCTGATCTGCTACTACCCCGAGGAGGGCATCCCCTTCGTGACCGTCTCCTGGGCCGGTATCATCAACGGCTGGACCGCCATGAACGCCTGCGGCATTATCGTCTCCAACAACAACGCCTACGGCGGCAGCGAGTCCCTCGACGGCATCTCCACCTGCTTTATGCTGCGCAAGATCGCCCAATTCGCCGCCAGTGTCGAGGCCGGTGTGCGGATCATCGAGGAGGGCCCGCGCGCCTGTGGTACGGCGATGCTGGTGGCCGCTGGGGAACCGCCTACGGCTGCGGTAGTGGAGTTTGACCACGAGCAGGTGGCGGTACGCTGGGCCGAAGACGGCTACGTGATGGCGACCAACGGCTTCCGCAAGCTGCATCAGCCGCAACAGCAGCAATACGTCTGGGAGTGCTCGCGCTACCGGAGCATACGGGAGTTAATCCAGGCCAACTACGGCGCGATTGACCGGACCATGAACTTCGCGGCGGCCGCCGGGGTCCCGATCAGCTACATGAACCTACATTCGGCGCTGCTTTTTCCGTCGGACCTGACGATGGCGGTCTCGATGGGCGCAACTCCGGCCTGCGAGCAGCGCTACCGCCCCTTCCGCTTCACCGAGCAGGGCCTGGTGCCGCTGAGTGAGGCGGGCGACTAGTCGCACCGTGCCACCGGACGTGGAATACGTTCCCAGCCGCGGCTACGACAGAAAAAGCGGTAGAAGGCTTATTGGGGCGAAACCTCGACGGGGATCTCGATGGCCAGCGGGCGGGCGACGTCGGTGCTGCAGACCTCCTCAAGTTGGGCCAGTAGGTCGCAGCGGGCGCGGGTACCCTCCAGGGCCGTGATTTTCACCTTCGCAATCATCCGGTCGCCACGGAAAATCCCATACTCGTCACCGACGCGCGGCAGCTTGTCAGGTGGGAAAGTGAGATAGATGGCGGTCGGGGCATCGCTGATCTGCTGCTCTCTGCCGGGGACCACCCAGGGGACCTCGTCCAGCTTCTTGACCAGACTGCCGGCGACGCGGTCGGCGGCCTGGCCGACCATACTCTCCTTGACCGCCCCGTAATTGAAAGCGCCGCCGACCCAGTCCAGAGACGGCAGCACCACGCCCAGCCGGCGCAGCTTGGAGACCTGCGATGAGAATACACCGACCGGATAGATGACGCCGGTAGTGGTATCCACGGCCTGGCCGCTTAACTCCACCTTGACTTTGACCATCCCGCCGATTGACAAGAGGCCGATATTGACCGCTGCATCAACCTCCTCGACGGTGATGCGGGCGGTCAGGTCGAGCAGCGCCGAGGCGCCGATGAGCTTGTCCTGCTCCGGCGCGGTAGTGGGGTCCACCCCGGGGAGATGCTGCTCGGCCTGGAGCTGCTCCATAGTCTCGCCGCGAGCCAAGACCATCCAGCCACGCTCGGCCAGACGCGTCTCGATGAGCTGGGGAAGCCACTGACGGACCTGGCTGGCGTAACGGCCGTCAACCTTCAGGTCCAGCACCGCGAGGCGCTGAGGCGGAATTGGTTGGTCCTCCGTCTGAGCGGCGGAGGGCTGCTCGGAAGTCCGGTCGGCCTCCGGTGCGGTCAGCCGCGGTCGCTTATACTCCGCCTCATAAGCCGCAGCCGAACTTGCCACGGCGATGAGCAGCCCTGCAGTAACCGCCAAGAGCCTAAGCGATCTGTGAGCAGATGACATCTCAATCACTCCCCTAGTATAGGTAAGGCTACGGCAACGGCTAGCGAGTTGGGTTGGGAGCCCGACCCAAGGGACAAGATGGGCATGCCAAGGCACGATATGCCCGATGGGCGCAACCTGCAACCGTAGCCTCGCATAAATAGGCATTGCATTACAATGCTACTATACCCTATAGTAACATAGTAATCAAGAGGTATTAGAGCAACACAAGCCAATCGCCGGCAGGTGGCAAGTGCCCCGACGGATAAAACCTGGTACGGGGATAACGGACAAGTGCGATATGCTGACCGCTGGCCGGTGCAGGGACCGTACCGCGTTTGGGAGGTATCAGGATGAGAGCGCAACTGGGTCTGTTGCTGATGGTAGTAAGTCTGTTGGGGTCCGGCGGACCGGTAGCCGCAGAGGAGCTGGTGCTTGACGATTTTGAGTACGCCGATGAGACGGCCGCTCGCCAGGCATGGCGGCCCGATGAAAACTCGCCACCGGTGCTGCTAGAGCCGCACGGTGAGGGCCAAGCCTTGAAGATGCTCGGCAACTTCGCCACGAACGACCGCCGCGTGGTCTATGACCGGACCGTGAACCTGGACCTAAGCCGCTGGAGCCGATTCAGTATCGAGATCCAGATGCCGAAGCCGACGGCGTTTGCACATTTCACCGTCTATTTCCGCAGTACGGGCGGCTGGTACGGCTGCGGCTTTGCAGTGAGCGGCAACAGGTGGGAAACGATCAACTTCTCGCGTGCTGAGTTCCGGGTCGAGGGCCAACCGGCCGGCTGGCATGATATCACCGGTGTGCGGCTGTCGGCGTGGGCCGGCGCACCGGTGGATGCCTTCTGCATGGTGGATAATCTGCAGGCGTATAAGGATGCCATCGTGCTGCTGACCGACCCGCAGGCAGGCGGAGCCGGCGGCGAGGGCCGCGCCGCCCGGCAGTACGCTACCACCGTAGCCACCATGCTGCGCGAGTATGGCGTGCATACGGGAGCGATGAGTGAGGCGGAACTGCTGGCCGGAGAGCTTCCCGATAGCCTGCTGATAATTCTAGCGTACAACCCTCACCTGAGCCCCCAGGCCTGCCAGCGCCTCATGGAGTACATCCAAGCGGGCGGCAAGCTGATTGTGTTCTATGCCCTGCGCGGAAATCTGGGAGAGGCGCTGGGCCTCAAGTACCAGGCGCATGTGCAGCGCCGGTACGACGGGCAGTTCGCCACCATCAAGCTCGACACCTCGGCCGCCGAGGGCCTGCCCGCCCAAGCGGCCCAGAACTCGTGGAATATAGCGGCGGTCGAGCCGGTGGGGCGCGGCGCCAAAGTCATCGGGCAGTGGTACGATAGCGAGGGCCAGGACACCGGCTACCCGGCGCTGGTGATGTCGGATAGCGGCGCGTTTATGTCGCATGTGCTACTGGCCGACGATCCGACGGCCAAGGGGCAGATGCTGCTGGCGCTGGTCGGGCATTTTGCGCCGGAAGCGTGGGAAACGGCCGGCAACGCGGCAGCAATGATGCCGGCCCAGGTGGGTCATCTAGCCGGTGATACGGCCCTGGAGGTCCTCACCCGACACTACGCACAAGCCACCGCGAGCGCAGAGGGGCGCAAGGTACTGGCAGAGGCTAAGAAGCTAATCGAGCAAGCAACGGCGGCGATAGCGGCGGGTGAGTATGTGAAGGCGGTAAGGCTGGCCGGAGAGCGCGACCGCAAGCTGCAGCAAGCTTACATGCTTACGCACAAATCCCGAGCGGGAGAGTTCCGAGCCTGTTGGGAGCACTCCGGCACCGGCGCTTACCCCGAGGGCTGGGACAAGTCCATGCGCGTGCTGGCCGAGTGTGGCTTCAATGCCGTGATGCCCAACAGCTTCTGGGGCGGCAGCGCGCTGTACAAAAGCGAGCTGCTGCCGGTGTCGCCGCTGGTAGCCGAGAAGGGCGACCAGATTCAGGCAGCAGTGGAGGCGGGCAAACAGTACGGCATCGAGGTGCACCCGTGGAAGGTCAATTTCAATACCCGCCGGGGCACGCCTAAGAGCTTCCTGGATAGGATGCGCGCCGAGGGCCGTCTGCAAGTCAGCATCAGCGGTGAAGCGGGCGACTGGCTGTGTCCGTCCCATCCAGCCAACCAGGAGCTGGAAATCGGCAGTATGGTCGAGGTCGCAACCAAGTACGAGGTCGCCGGCGTGCACTTCGACTATATCCGCTACCCCGACTCGGCCCACTGCTATTGCGAGGGCTGCCGCAGACGATTTCAGGAAACTACGGGGATAACGGTGGCGAACTGGCCCCAGGACTTGCGCAAGCCCGAAATCGAGGCGGCCTGGCTGGCGTGGCGGGCGGAGCAGATTACTCACATAGTCCGGGAAACCTCGCGGCGGGTGCACGCCGTGCGGCCTGAATGTAAGGTATCGGCGGCAGTTTTCAACTCCTATCCCGGCTGCTACCACAGCGTCGGCCAGGACTGGGTGAGATGGGCGAAGGAAGGCTATGTGGACTTCCTCTGCCCCATGGATTACACCAACTCCGACTACTCTTTCGCCGCTAAGGTGGTCAGGCAACTGGGGCAGGTGGAGGGTGCGGTGCCGGTTTATCCGGGCATCGGCGCCTCCTCATCGAGCTCGACGCTGACGCCGGATCGAGTGGCCGGGCAGATCGCCATCAGCCGCAACCTCGGAACCGGCGGGTTCATCGTATTTAACTACACCGCCAGCCTGGGCAACGAGATCTTGCCCGAACTGGCCAAGGGCATCACCAGCGCGCAGACCTACGTGCCACATCACGGACCGCGCTTTGATTTCCGGCTAACCGGACCGCGGCATGAGCAGTTGCGGGCGGTGAAGCTAGAGCCGGGCCAGGAAATGACCTGTACCATCGGCCTGGCCGACCAGCAGCCCGGTCCCGAGATCACGGAGTTTGCGGGCGAAGTTGTGCTGGAGAATCCGCAGGGCAAGGTACTCCAGGAGCTGGGGCGCATAGGATCAGCACAGCCACAGTTGCGGGTGCAATTCAAGATCGCCCAAGCAGGGATATATGTGGTCGCACTCAGAGGCAAGGCCGTCGTGACGGGCCTGGGAGCCAAAGATTTCACAGCCTGCAGTATGCCGCTAGTGTGCGGGGACATGGAGCCGAGCTTCGGAATGCTGCTGGGGGCCGAGTGACACCCGGTTGAGCAACGGGCCGGCTAGGCAGTCGGTTCCCGACTAGGCTTCGTGCCTGCGGGGGGGGGCTTCGGCAACCCGGGCTGTGCCTGCCGTGCTGCGCGGCAAATTGCGCTTCTCGTAGGAAAACTGCGACCCGGCGGCGAATTGTGGAACAGATGCGTCAACTAAAGCCGTATCTTTTTCCCAATACCGCTTAGCGCAAAGGCCATCAGCGCCCAGAGCTTGAGCTGTCGCCAAAACAAATGCCGGAAATGACCTATTACTGACTTGAGTAACTACATGCGATGATGCTTTCCTGGAGGGCAGGCATCCCTGCCTGCCCAGGCCGAATAGGTGTTTTCGCGGAGTTGCGCAAGTTAGGACCAGGTAACAGACACATCCGGCCTCGGCGATAGAAGCGAGGCCGGCCAGGGGACCATGGAGGTGATAGTGTGGAATCTGATTATCAGGCGAGTTTTCTGCAGACGCTGCTGCACAACATGCCCGATCCCATCTATTTCAAGGACCGCAATCATCGGTTTGTGGCCGTGTCAATGGCCAAGGCGAAGCACTGGGATACTACGCCGGAGGACTTTATCGGCAAGACCGATCTCGATTTCTTTGATGTGACCACGGCCGAGCAGACCCACAGCGATGAGCGGCAGGTGATGGCGAGCGGCCAGCCGCTAGTGGGCAAGGAGGAGCTAATCAGCTATCCTGACGGCTCGCAGCGGTGGTATTCGGTGACCAAAGCGCCCTACTACGATGACGCAGGGGAGATAATCGGGACAGTCGGGATTTCGCGCGACATCACCGACCGTAAGCAAGCGGAGGAGGCGCTGCGGGAAGAGCGCGACCGGGCTCAGAACTATCTCGACATTGCCGGCACCATGCTGGCAGTTCTTGATGCCGACGAAAAAGTGAGCATGATAAACAAGAAGGGCTGCGAGATTCTGGGATATAGCGAAGAGGAGATTCTGGGCCATAACTGGTTCGATGCTTTTGTTCCCGAAAGCCATCGCGAGCAAGTCCGAGCGGTCTTCCGGCAGTTGCTGGCGGGAGAGATGGAGCCGGCGGAATACTATGAGAACCCTCTGTTGAACAAACAGGGCGAGGCGAGGAGCATCGCGTTCCACAATACCGTGCTTGCGGATGAGGCGGGCACTATTTGTGCCGTGCTGTTTTCCGCCGAGGACATCACCGAGCGCAAGCAGGCGGAGGAGGCGCTGCGAGCAAGCGAAGAACGCTACCACATGATCGCGGACCGGGTGTCAGACATCATCTGGATCATGGATATGAATCTGCACTATACCTATCTGAGTCCCTCGGCCACCGAAGGGCGAGGCTACAGCGCCGAAGAGCTCATGGCTCAGAGCATCGAGGAGGCCCTGACACCGGCGAGTCTGAAGGTGGCCATGGCCGCTTTCGAGGAAGAGCTGGCGCTGGAAAGAATGGAAGACAAAGACCTTAGCCGGTCGCGGACCATGGAATTGGAGTTTACCTGCAAGGACGGCTCGACGCGGTGGGGAGAGGTGACCACGACGTTCCTGCATGATGCCGAGGGCCGCCCCACCGGTATCCTGGGCGTCACCCGCGATATCACGGACCGGAAGCAGACTGAGGAACAGCTTCGACAGTCGCAAAAGATGGAGGCGGTTGGGACATTGGCGGCCGGCATCGCGCATGACTTCAACAACATCCTGCAGGCCATGATCGGTCAAGCGGAACTGCTGCTGATGACCGGGGACTTCGATGCCCAGACCACCAGCGCCTTGCAGCAGATGATGAGTACGGGCTGGCGGGCGGCCAGTCTGGTCAAGCGGCTCCTGGTGTTCAGCCGCCAGGTCGAGCCGCGCAAACAGAGCATCCACTTGCGGCAATCGCTGGAGGATGTCCAGCTCATTCTGGAGCGAACGACCTCGAAGCTGATTCGCATCCAGACAGATGTGCAAGATGAGCTGTGGCATGTTGAAGCGGACCCGCAACAGATGGAACAGGTGCTGCTGAATATGGGCATTAACGCCGCTGAGGCCATGCCCGGCGGCGGGATCTTGAGGATGGCGGCGGAGAATCTGATTTGGGGAAACCAAGACGACGAGTTGGCGGCTGGGCGCTACGTCGTGGTGAGCGTGTCTGATACGGGCATGGGGATTGATGAAGAGCACCTCGAGCGCATCTATGAGCCATTCTATACGACCAAGGAGCGCGCCAACCACAGCGGGCTGGGTCTGTCAATCGTTCACGGGATCGTGGAAGCACATGGCGGTGCCATCCGGCTCTCCAGCGAACCTGGAGTGGGAACTGCCTTCAAAGTCTATCTGCCTGCAAGTGTTCCGGCAGCGGAGGATGAGGAAGCCGAGTCGGATTCCGCCGCCAGCCTTGGGCCACTGACCGTGCTGGTAGTGGACGATGAGCCAGGGGTAGCGGGATTGCTGTGCGAGATTCTGGAGAGCTTCGGACATCAGACGCTTAGGGCCCCGGATGGGGAGGCGGGCCTAGAGCTGTTCCGCGCGCACCACCAGGAAATTGACGTAGTGCTGCTGGACCTGATAATGCCGAAGCCGGAAGGTGAGCACTGCCTGGAGGAAATGCTGGCCATTGATCCGGAGGCGGCGGTGGTGCTGACCACCGGCCGCCTTGTTGATGACGCCACCCGCCGGCGGCTCGAACCCAAAATCAAGGACTTCCTGGCCAAGCCATTTGAGCTCAGCGATGTGCTTCGCGCCATCAGCAAGGCAACGCAAAAAGACTAGAAGCCGTCTGAAAACCTAGTTTTTCAGGATTCTTGGGCTGGTAAGGCGCTGTTTGTGGCCCTCAGGGGACAGTCCCCCATTTCGGGGTTTTGAAACAGCCTCTAGAAGCTGCTGCAGGCAGCGCATGCCTAGGAGCGGTACGCCGACTGTGATACCCAGCGCTCACGCCGTTGTTGCAATCCTCCCCTTGCCTTTGCTATACTAACGCCTCCTGCGGAAACGCGTTACCCAAATCAGCCAAGCGGAAGCCGGGTGGAGCTCTATGTCTGCTATCACGATACTGGTAAGCGGGGCCTGTGGCAGCATGGGCGGCTATGTGTGCCGCGCAGTGGACGCTGCCGAGGATATGACCATCGTGGCCGCCGTAGATCCGGCGGGTATCGGCCACAAGCTCGGCGAGTATATCCCCGACCTCTCCGAGGAAACCAGAGAGCTTCAGGTCAGCGGGCACCTGGCCGCCACCCTCCAGGAAACCAAGCCGGCGGTGATGATTGACTTCACCACACCGGCAGTGGTGATGAGTAATATCGAGGCCGCGCTCAGTGCCGGCACCGCGTGCGTGGTCGGCACTACCGGCTTTAGCGAAATCGAGCTTAAGACCGTCCAGCGTATGTGTGAAACCAAAGGCCCGGCGTGTGTCATCGCGCCCAACTTCAGCATCGGGGCGAATCTGATGATGAAGTTCGCCGCCGAGGCCGTAGCCTCGTTTGACTATGCCGAAATCATCGAGCGCCACCACGAGCGGAAGAAAGACGCGCCCTCCGGAACTGCAGTCAAGACCGCCCAGATGATGGCCGAGGCCCGCGAGGGTGCGCTGGCGGTGGTGCCAACGGAGCGCCATAATGTCGAGGGCAGCCGCGGCGGGGTGCTGGGCAACATACCGATCCACGCCGTGCGCATGCCCGGATACGTGGCTAACCAGGAGGTCCTGTTCGGCGGCCCGGGCGAAATACTGAAGATATCGCATGAGACGACCAGCCGCGAGTGTTTCATGCCGGGGGTAATGCTGGCGGTGCGGGCGGTCCAGGGCCTTTCCGGCCTCACCTACGGCCTCGACAAGCTGCTAGAGAACTAGCTATACCAGTACCCTGTTCAGAGGTGAAGTCTATGGCGGCAATCAGAGCCGGACTGGTCGGTGTCGGCCCGGTCGGTGACAGGATCTATACGTGTGTGCGAGAGCGCAACTTCGACCTCGCCGAGCCGCTCAGGGTGATGGCGACCCGCGAGCGCGATGAGGTCCTCGGCGGCGACCAGGTGCTGGTCAAAGAGATCGCGCCGGAGCTGTTTGCGGGCCTGGATGTGGTGTTTTTCGCCGGGCGCGAGGGGGCCAAGGGTGCTTCCGTGCAATGGGGCCAGGTCGCGATTGACGCCGGGGCCTATGTGATTGACAATGGCGGCGATTTCCGCCTCGACCCCGACATCCCGCTAGTCATTCCTGAGGTCAATATGGACGCCGTCAGCGCGACCACCAAATTCATTTGCAGCCCGAATTGCTCCACCATCCAGATGTGCGTTGCCCTGGCTCCGCTGTACCGGGTCGCCAAGATCAAGCGGATCGTGGCCGCGACCTATCAGGCAGCTTCCGGCTGGGGTGCACGCGGCCAGGAGGAGCTTAACTCGCAGATTGAACAGCTTGCCCGGGGCCACGTCACCGCCTGGGACCCGACCGTGTTTACCAAGCCGCTGGCGCTCGACTGCATTCCCCACATAGACGCCTTCCTTGATAATTTCTACACCAAGGAAGAGATGAAGATGGTCTATGAGACCCGCAAGATCTTCGGCGATCCCGACCTGGCGATCACGGCTACGGCGGTGCGCGTTCCGGTCGAGATCGGTCATGCCGAGGTCATCAACATCGAGTTCGCCGGCTCAATGAACGCGGAGATGGCTCTGGAGATTCTGCGCGACCCGGCTCAGTCGCCCGGCGTAGTGGTCATTGACGGGCCGACCGACGATCCCAACTATGGCACCGTGCGGGACCAAGCCGACCCGAACAAGGAGCCCTGGGCCGGCCATCGCTATATTGACGAGCGGGGCTACCCGACGCAGGCCGATGTGCTGAAAGAGGACTACAAGGACGCGGTCTTAGTGGGCCGCGTGCGCGATGATGCCACCAGGCCCAATACCATCAACCTGTGGTGCGTATCCGACAACCTGCGCAAGGGCGCGGCCACCAACGTCGTGCAGATTGCCGAAGAGATGATCGCGCGCGGCATCATCACCTAGTCTCGCCTCTTATACCCAACCCGGCAGTTCCCATATCAGCGAATTGCCTTAGAGCGTAGCTGCTCTAACGTGCAGTTACCTCTTAAGCGCTGCCCGCGCCGGTGCTTTCTCCTCTCCCCCTCCCGCCCGACTACTTTTCACTGCCAGGCCTGCTTAACCCACTACTCAGAGGCGGCAATGGTGGCACACTTCCGGTCAAGAGGATTCCGCAAGTCAGATTGTGGAAAGGTCTCAGCCAGTCTATGGCGAATAGGGAAGTTACCACCGCGGACGGACAGTGCCCGCGGATAGCTACTCTGGACTTGATGGGAGGCACAAGATGGCGCGTTTCGGCAATGTTCTGACCGCTATGGTGACGCCCTTCGACGAGCAGTTGGCGGTGGATTACGACCGGGCGGCCGAGTTGGCCAAACGTGTGATAGACAGCGGCTCCGACGGCCTGGTCATCACCGGCACCACCGGCGAATCGCCGACCCTGACTTCCGAAGAGAAGCTCAAGCTCTATGAAGTGACCAAACAAGCAGTCGGTGAGGCGCCGATCATCGCCGGCACCGGCAATAACAACACCGCTGCCACCATCGAGCTGACCAAGCAGGCCTCGGCCCTGCCGATTGATGGAATAATGTTCGTCGGGCCGTACTACAACAAGCCGTCGCAGGAGGGCTTCTACCAGCACTTCAAGGCCGCCGCCGCAGCCACCGATCTGCCCGTGATCGTCTATAACGTGCCCAGCCGCACCGGCAAGAATATCGAGGCCGCGACCGTCATCCGCCTCGCAGAAGATGTGGAGAATATCGTGGCCGTCAAGGAGGCCAGCGGCGACCTGCGGCAGATCGCCGAGATCGCCGCTAAAGCGCCGGAGGGCTTCGACGTGTACTCGGGCGACGACTCGATGACCCTGCCGCTGCTGGCCGTCGGGGGCGTCGGCATCATCAGCGTGGCCGCCAACGTCCACGGTGTCCACATCGCCGAGATGGTGGCCGCCTATCAAGCCGGGAATGTAGGCCGAGCCGCCCAGTTGCATCACCTGCTGCTGCCGCTGTTCGATGCCTGTTTCCTGCCCTCCGGCAACCCGGCTTGCGTGAAGCGGGCACTGGAGGTCTGCGGCTTCCCGGTGGGTGGCACGCGGCTGCCGGTGGTGCCGGCCTCGGAGGCGGACACCCAAGTCATCCGCGCTGCGTGTGAGGTCCTGGGCTTGACTTGATGACCTTCACACCAACACTGGCAGGCAGTGATGCTGGACAAGGCCGCCAAACAGCAGGTCCTTGATGAGATAGCCGCGCAGGTGCGGAGCTGCACGCGCTGCCCGCTGCACCGCAGCCGCATCCAGGCCGTGGCCGGCGAAGGCAACCCGGATGCCGAGGTGATGTTCATCGGCGAAGCGCCCGGCCATTACGAGGACCAGCAGGGCCGGCCCTTTGTCGGCAATGCCGGCCAACTGCTCGACCGGCTCCTGCTGATGGCGAACTTGCGGCGCAGCGACGTATTCATCGGGAACATCCTCAAGTGCCGTCCCCCGAAGAATCGCGATCCGCAACCTGATGAGAGAGCCGCGTGTTCCGAGTACCTCGACGCGCAGATTGCCACGATTGAGCCGCGCGTGATCTGCTTACTGGGGCGCGTGCCGCTGCAGACGCTGCTGGACCCGGGCGGCTCGATTACGCGCCTCCACGGCCAGCCGCAGGAGAAAGACGGCGTGCTATGGGTGCCGCTGTTTCATCCGGCGGCGGCGCTGCACCGGGCCGACTACATGCCACAGCTCGAGACCGACATGAGCAACCTGAGGGGCATACTTGATAGTCGGCTCGACTAACCCCAGGCCCGAATTGAAGAGTGCAAAAGACTTGCAGGTTAGCAGGAGAAAGCATCACGCCTGCGGAATGCTATACGCGAACAAATTGCATCGCAAGCAGTCTGGTATGCAACAAGCAGAGACAGAGAAAAGAGGGGCCATCGTGTGCTCACCACGGAAGTTGTCTGCTACTGTGGCTTTGTATGCGAGTCTTCTGACACTGTGCCTGCCTGGTCTAGTTGCCAGAGCAGCCACGCTCAACGTGCCTGCGGATTACGACACTATCCAGGACGCTATTGATGTTGCGAAGGCCGGGGATCATGTGGTCGTAGCCCCGGGAGAATACCTGGAGAATATCAATTTCATAGGCAAACCCATTACCGTTCGTAGCACCGCCCCGGCAGACCCGACTGTCGTCGCGGCAACGGTCATTCACGGGAGCGGCGGATCCGCTGTAGTCGGTTTTGATTCGGGAGAGGGCCAAGCCTCCGTGCTCTCTGGTCTCACCATCACGCATGTTTATACCGAAAACTACGGCTGCGGCATTCTCTGCTACGAGTCCAGCCCGACCATCAACAACAACATTATCACTGAGAACCAGGGCATAGGGGATGGCGGAGGCATCTACTGCGCGGGATCTAGCCCCACCATCGCCAACAACATCATCAATGACAACATTGCCACTTCCGGAGATAGTGGCGGCGGCATATGCTGCGACTGGGACTCTAGCCCGGAGATCATCAACAACCGCATTACCGGGAACCGGGCCGGTAACTATGGTGGCGGTATTTACTGCACACGGAACTCCAGCCCCCACATCAGCAACAACGACATCAGTGGTAACTCCGCTAGCTGGGGCGGCGGCATCGCATGCGACTCCGCTAGCCCCACGATCAGCAACAACACCATCGATGGCAACTCCGCCCTGGCTGACTTTGACCAGTCCTACGGCGGCGGTATTCACTGCCGGGACAACTCGCGCCCCACCATCAGCAGCAACTCCATCAGTGGGAACTCCGCACGGTATGGCGGCGGTATCTCCTGCTTGTCTTGCAGCCCCACCATCAGCAACAACATTATCGAAAGGAACTCCGGGAAGGCCGTGCGCGCCGAGGCCTACTCCTATGGGGGCGGCATATACTGCTCTTACTGTAACGCGGCTATCAGCAACAACACCATCAGTGGGAACTCGGCCAGTGAGGGTGGCGGGATCCGCAGCATCTCTTCGCAACCAACAATATGTAATTGCATCATCGCCTTCTCCGCTGAAGGTAGGGGCCTCTATGTTTCGGGGGCCGGTACCCCATTGGTCAGGCATTCCGACCTCTATGGCAATATTGGCGGCGACTACGGGGGTATGCTAGATCTTACGGACACCGACGGGAACACCAAAGAGGACCCCCTCTTTGCGGACGCCGCCAAGGGCGACTATCACCTTAGGTCGCTGGGCGGCCGCTGGGACCCGAATACCGGGACCTGGGTGACGGACTCAGTGCATAGTCCCTGCATAGATGCAGGCGACCCGACCTCAGACTACACCGATGAGCCGGCTCCAAACGGCGGCCGGGTCAACATGGGAGCCTACGGAAACACGCAATGGGCGTCGAAGAGCTGGCACACGGTAACTATCACCGACGGGCCAACCGGTGCCCCGAATCCAGTGGCATCCGGTGACGCTGTGGCCTGCAGTGTTACCGCAGAGGACAGCCTGGGACATGATCTGGCTTATACCTGGACTGCGACGGATAGCAACGGGAGTGCGGCTGGGAGGTTCGATGACTTCACCAAACAGAACCCAACGTGGACGGCTCCTAATACCAGTGAGGATATAGCGGAGTACACCATCGAGGTAACCGCGACCTGTAGTCAGGATGCCACGGTGACCAGCAGTGCCAAGTACACTCAGATGGTCCGCCGACAACAAGCTGTCGAGTTCGCAGATGAGAACCTGGAGGCGGCAGTCCGTGAGGCGATCAACAAGCCCACGGGCGACATCTATGAGGGCGACCTGCACGGCCTGATCCATTTGAGCGCAGAGAATGCGGGTATCTCCGACCTTAGCGGTCTCGAGTACTGCACCGACTTGGAGAGAATAGAGCTGGACGGTAACCAAATAAGCGACCTGCAGCCGCTCGCGGGGCTGGGGAACCTGGTCGAGTTGAGCGTGCCAGACAACCAGATCAGCGATCTGCAGGCGTTGGCAGGACTGATAAACCTAGATGCCCTGTTTCTGAACAACAACCAAATCAGCGATGTCCAGCCGCTGGCAGGACTGACAAACCTAGAGTACCTGTTCCTGGCCAACAACCAGATTAGCGACCTGCAGCCGCTGGCAGGACTGACAAACCTAGAGTACCTGTGCCTGGACAACAACCAGATCAGCGATGTCCAGCCGCTGGCAGGACTGACAAATCTGCTAAGCTTGAACCTGTCGCACAACCAGATCAGCGGTGTACCGACCCTGGCAGGACTGGCAAACCTGATCTGGCTTAATCTAAGCTACAACCAGATCAGCGATCTGCAGGGCCTGGCAGGACTGGCAAACCTGATGTACCTGTATCTGCACAACAACCAGATCAGCGATCTGCAAGGTCTCGCAGGGCTGACAAACCTAGATACGCTGTTTCTGAGCAACAACCAGATCAGCCATCTGCAGGGCCTGGCAGGACTGGCAAACCTAGAGTGCCTGTATCTGGACAACAACCAGATCAGCGATCTGCAACTAGTCACCGGCCTGACAAAACTAAGGGCTATTAAACTAAGCCAGAACCAGATCAGCGATATCGGGCCTCTCGTAGCCAATACCGGACTCGGGATGCACGACGGCGTCAAACTTGAGGAAAACTGGCTGGATCTGAGCGAGGGGTCGCAGGCCAGTGCTGATGTCCAAGCCTTACGCGCGCGGGGAGTTATCGTCTATTGCGACAATCAACAAGCACCGCCGCCTGCAGCTCCCAGCAATCTAAACGCTCAGACTGTCAATGATGGTAATGATATAAAACTGACGTGGCAGGACAATTCGAGCAACGAGGATCAGTTCAAGGTCGAGCGGCGGCGCTGGGTGGTGGAGGGTGGCTGGTCGCAGTGGACGGCAGTGCACTCCACCGGCCCTAATGTCACTGAATTCCTTGATGACGCTATCCCCGTCGGCTCCTCGTACCAGTACCGCGTCCAGGCGCTGAATAATGCCGGGGCCTCGGCCTGGACCGAATCCTGGGGCATCCGCTGTCAGGCGACACCCCTGTGGCCTGTCGGTCTCACCGCCCAGGAGGCCGCAGCCGGCGATCGCGTCGAATTGAGCTGGCGAGACAAGTCGGCGGTGGAGGAGGGCTTCGACCTCGAACGCCGCCAGCAGAATCCTGACGGGACCTGGCCCGAGAGCTGGACCGCGCTGGCCTCGCTGCCAGCTGATACCCAAGCCTACAGCGATGACACCATTGCCGAAGAGGGCATGTATGAGTATCGCATCCGCGCCTACAATGCACTGGGGTCGTCGGAGTGGTCCCTGACTGCGGAGATGCCGTGGTCCGGCTCCGGCCTGCCGGCAGGACCCAGCGGTGTCAACGGGCACGCGGTCAATGACGGCACCGCGATTCTGGTGAGCTGGCAGGACCACTCCAGCACCGAGACCGGCTTCAAGGTCCAGCGGCGGCGCTGGCTGATGACGGGCGGCTGGTCGGAGTGGACGACGGTACTGTGGACCGCCCCCAGCTTCCTTCGCTTTGTTGACGACAGCTTATCGGTCGGGTCGTCGTACCAGTATCGGGTGCGGGCGGTCAATGCGGCGGGTTTCTCGGCCTGGGCGGTATCCGGCGGCATCAGGTGCGAGCCGACCCCGCTGTGGCCCGACAACCTGCAGGCGGAGTTGGTCCACTCCGGCCAAGATGTCAAGCTGACCTGGACCGACAAGAGCTCCAAGGAAAACAACTACAAGGTGCGGCGCCGCCAGCAGTTACTCGATGGCAGCTACTCCGACTGGACCACAATCGCCTGGTTAGCCGCCAACTCCACCGTTTACACCGACAACCAGCTTCCCGCCGACGGCTGGTATGAATATCGGGTCTGGGCAGTGGCCGGAACCGGCGCTGCCTACGGCGGCCCGGTCGGGATCGCGCGGGAGAGTACTGGGCCTCTGCCACCGATTGGCTTCAGCGGCCAGGTAGTGCATTCGGGCTGCGATGTAGCGCTGAGCTGGGTGGACCGCTCGGCCTCCGAGCTGTATCTCAAGGTCCAGCGGCGCGCGGAAGTCAGCGAGGGCATCTGGTCGGAGTGGACGACGGTGGTGTGGCTCGCGTCGAACCGCACGAGTTGGCTGGATGATGGACTGCCGGGCGATGGGAATTACGAGTACCGAGCGCAGACGTTCAACGCGCAAGGCACTTCGGAGTGGTCGCAGGTGGCCCGGATAACTCGGGCGGCTGGGGCCGGAGGCGCTGCGGCGTTGAGTGTTGCCAGTCTGAATGTCACGCAGGTCAATGGTCAGTGCGCCTCGATTGTGTATAACCTGTCGGCAGCGGCGGATGTGAGTATCGAGGTGCGGAATATCGCGGGCCGGCTGGTGCGGGCGGTGCCCTGCGGCGAGGTCGCGGCGGGGATCAATACGGCGACCTGGAACCTGCGCAACAGCACGGGGGCCTTGGTGCCATCGGGGAGGTACTTGTGCACACTGACAGCCCGTTGCGCCGACGGCACCCAAGCCAGTACCCTCCGCACCCTTACCGTCCAGCGCTAGACAAGGCCCGCAGTTCAGGATAGGGTCATAGTCAAAAGCCCGTGGTCATACCAGCCACGGGCTTTCCAGTTAGACGCGAGCAACGCGAAGGTAAGCTAGCGAAGCGTAGAGAACGTATAGACATCGGCAATACGCTCTGACACGACGTTGTGTTGAAGCTCGGGTGAGGCGCAATGCTGTGCAGGCATACGCCGCTATCACTATTGGTGGGAGTGCCGATTGTGTGCACAAGTCCTGGTGGTGCCAATTCTGTCGGCACCCAGGTGAGCCAGATCGTTGCCTACCAAGCGGTCAACTTCAGACCTGTCACACTCGACCCGAGCCAGGCCGATAGCTTCGACCTGGTCACCGCGGGGGATCTTGAGAGGACGCCTCGTGACTATGCCAAAGTCGCGGCCACGGTCAAGACCGAGGGCATCGCCCGCGCCGCGCTGGTGGCGGTGGATATACTGGATCGGGAGTACCAGGGCGAGGTCGTCAGGCTGCCACGTGGCGAGGAGACGGAGATCGCGCTGGACTTGGGGCAGGTCGGGCGGCCCCTGGCGATGCTGCGGGCGGTGCGGCTCCATGTCCAGGGCCAAGCCGTGCAGGTGCTGAAGGTCCGTATCTACTGCGCGGCTGAGAAGCTGCCGGAGGCGGAGGCGACAGTACAAGGGCCGCTCGATGAAACCTCAATACAGGCGGCGCTGGACTCGCTCGGAGAAAACGGCGGAGTGGTCTATATCCCGGGCGGGACCTACACCATCAATAACCCGATCGTGGTCCCCGCCAGTAATATCAGCATCTACGGCGAGGGGCGGGATACGCTGCTGCAGGGCACCTGGACCGGAGCCAAGGAGCTGATCGTCGCCGAAGACAAAGAGAACCTGCGCCTGAGCCGCCTGCACCTGCGGAGCCTGTCGCTGGAGGAATGTCGCAGCCATGAGGCCTTCGCCTCGCAGTCGCCGGAGCAGCGGCACGCCTCTTCGGTGCTCAAGACCGGCATCGAGCTACGCGACTGCAACCAGGCACGGGTGGACCACTGTGAGGTTGAGCTTTTCGGCAATGTGGGTATCATGTTTGAGGGCGGCACCGACAATCTGGTGGACCACTGCTTCGTGCACGGCTATTTCCCGTATGGTGCCGGCTACGGCATCGGCGCGCGCGGCACCAAGGAGATCTACATCGAGGACAACAACGTCGAGAACCACCGGCACAGCATCACTACCTATAAGGGCTGCGAGAGGTCGTTCGAACGCTTCAATCGCCTGGTCAAGGACCCCTACGTGGTGCCCGATTGGTACCACGACGCCAAGTCCATAACCTATCTATCGAGCTACCCGATCAACGCCCATCCCGGCTGCGGGTGGGTGTGCGCGCATGATAACTACATCGCCATGACCACGGGCCTGATGTGGTCCGCCGGCGAGATGCGGGGCAACTCGGGCTGGATATACCGCAATCTTATCAAAGCCACTACCCTCGCCATCATGTGCCGGGCTGGCTGCAGCGACGTCTGGACGTGGGATAACCAATTCATCGCCGCAACTCAGAAGTACGGCTCCAGTGCCGAGAGCGGCATCCATTTCGGCGAAAAGCCTCCGGATTTCGTGGAGACTCCCTATCCGTACAAGCTCAACCGCATGGCCTGGTGGCCCGGGGCCAAAGGCGAATATGTGGACACAGTCAAGCCCGAGTATCAATTCGCCGGGCCGGAGAAGCAAGTGCTGAGGGCTGCGCAGTAGCAAGCGGGCGGCGTCGGGCAGCATGCCCGGCCTACGCGTTCGTGAGCAGTTGGCGCTTATGGGGGACAGTCCCTGAAGGGACAGTCCCCGGATAGAGCGCGCTTTAGAAACGACCAGCGTGAGGCCGCCCGAGGTACGCGATACTAAGAGAGCGCTGTAGCGAAAGAGGTAGCTGCTATGGTGATGCGAACCGAGATGCTCGTACTGATTGCCCTCTCAGTCGTGGTGCTGATGTGTGCTCAGAGCTGCAGAGCTGCCGAGCCGGCTCCGGCTGCGGCGGTTGTGGTCGAATACGAACCCACCGAGTTCGCACCGCTGGAGCTGAGGCCGTATCAGAAACAGGGCTTCAATCTGCTGCCACCAGGCGAGCTGGAAAGAACCCCGCGCGACTATCTGAAGGTCACGGCCACCGTCAAGGCAACCGGCGACTGCTCGGTGGAGTTGGTCCTGGTGGATATCCTCAACCGGGAATACCGCAGCCCGGTAGTGCAGCCGACAGCCGGGCAGGAGACCCCAATCAGCATAGATATGGAGCAGGCCGGCCGTCCGATCTCGATGCTGCGGACCGTGCGGCTCTACGCGGAGGGCAGGCCGGTGGAGGTCCTGGCGCTGAGGACATACTGTGCAGTCGAGAAGCTGCCGGAGCCGGAGGTCACGGTTCAAGGCCCAATGGACGATAGCTCAATTCAGGCAGCGCTGAACGCCCTGGGCGAAGACGGCGGTGTGGTGTATATTCCAGCCGGCGAGTACGTCATCAACAATCAGGTGGTCATCCCCGCCGACAATATCACCATCTACGGCGAGGGGCGCGAGACCATCATCCAGGGCACCTGGCCGGATGCCAAGGGCCTGTTTCTGGCGCAGAATCGCACCAACCTGCGCTTCACGCGGCTGAAGTTCCGCAGCCTGCCGATTACCAATTTCCGGGGCTATAGCAACGAGCGCTATGTTGAGAAGCCGGAGGACATTGGGAAACCTTCAGTAACCAGTCGGGGAATCGAGCTGCACTCCTGTACCAACACACGGGTGGACCACTGCGAGGTCGCATTTTTCGGCCACGCCGGTATCATCCACTACGGCGGCAGCGACAACCTGGTGGACCACTGCTTTTTGGACGCCAACTTCCGCTACGGCCTTGGCTACGGCGTGGCAACGCCCGGCACCACCAAGCTTTATATCGAAGATAACAACTTCGAAAACCATCGCCATGGGATCGCCGGCAATGCCGGCGGCGCCTCCTATATCGCGCGGTTCAACCGGCTGATCAAAGACGCCGCCGTGCTGGAGCAGTGGAACCAAAGCCCCAAGTGCATCAACCAACTGCGGGCTCACGAGATTGATGCCCACGCCAAATGCGGCTGGATCTATGCCCATGACAACTATGTGGCGATGTACGACGCGGTGATGGGAGCAGGGGCAATGATGCGCGGCAATCAGGGATGGCTCTATCGCAACGTCTTCGTGAGCTGCTCGCCTGGGATCATGTGCATAGGCGACAGTGACGATGTGTGGACGTGGGAGAATACCTCCGATAGGCCGGATACCCTCTATCTCAACCGTGCCTCTGGTACCATTCATTTCGACGAGAAGCCGCCGAACTTTGCCGAATTCCCGTATCCCTATGACCTGAACCGATTGGGCTGGTGGCCCGGAGCTGAAGAGGGCAGCGCGCACCTAGTCAAGGCCGCAAGCCAGTTCGCCGGGCCTGCTGAGCCGCAGGTACTGCGGATGGTGGACGCCCAGGAGTGAAATGGCAGCGGGTTGGAAGCCCGAGCTACGCGATGAAGGCACCCTCACCCCCCGGCCCCTCTCCCGCAGGGAGAGGGGAGCGAGGCAACGGCAGAGTCGGGCTGGAAGCCCGACCCACGGGATGATTGTTGAGTATTGGCACAACCTGCATAACTATAGTGGAAGCCCGAGCTACGCGGTAGTAAGGGAATCGTGCAGCGAAAGGGGTAGTTGCTATGATGACGCGAATCGAGACCTTCGTGCCGATAGTGCTCTCAGCCGTGGTGCTGCTGTGCGCTCACAGTTGCACCGCCGATGTACCAGCCGCGACAGCCGCCGTGGTGGTGGAGTATGAGCCTACCGAGTTTGTGCCATTGACGCTCAGGCCACACGGCAAACAGGGCTTCAATCTGCTGCCGCCGGGAGAGCTGGAGCGCACGCCCCGCGATTATGTCAAGGTCAGCGCCACCGTCAAGGCGACTGGCGATTGTTCCGTGGAGCTGGCTCTGGTGGACATTCTGAACCGCGAGCACCGCAGTTCCGTGGTCAAGCCGACAGCCGGCCAGGAGACCGACATCAGCGTCCAGATTCAGCAACTCGACCGCCCCATCGCGATGCTACGGACGGTGCGCCTGTACGCGGAGGGAGAACTCGTGGAGGTGCTAGGGCTAAAGTTCTACTGCGCGGTTGAGAAGCTGCCAGAGCCGGATGTCACCGTAGCAGGGCCACCGGATGACACCTCGATTCAAGCGGCGCTCAACTTCCTGGGCGAAGCCGGCGGCGTAGTCTATATCCCGGCCGGAACTTACCTCATCAATGACCAAGTCACCGTACCATGCGATAACGTCACGATCTACGGCGACGGGGATGCCACCATCATCAAGGCCACCTGGTATCAGGCCAAACCGATGTTCGTGCTGAGCGAGAAAAAGGATGTGCGGATAACGCGCCTGCTGTTTCGCGGCTGGCCGGAGACGGGCTTCCGAGGCTACAGTGAGGCCCAGCATGCCGAGAAACCGGAAGACGCGGGCCGAACTGATAACGTGATGACGCGGGCGATAGACCTCGTCAACTGCGAAAACATCCGCGTAGATCACTGCGTACTCGAGCTGTTCGGCCACGCGGGTCTCATCGTCCGTGGGAAAAAGGCGGTGTGCGTTGACCACTGCTTCTTCCAGAAGAACTTCCGCTACGGGTACGGCTACGGCGTGGTGCCCTGCGCCACCAAGGAGTGCTATATCGAGGATAATAACTTCGAGAATCATCGCCACGGAGTGGCCGGCGGCAGGAACACAATGGCCTCTTACATCTGCCGCTTCAACCGCTTCGTCAAGGACACCAAAGCGGTTCCGGAAACCGGCTGGAAGCAAGTCACCTCCCACGAGATTGACGTGCATTCCGGCTGCGGCTGGCTGTACGCGCATGACAACTATGTGGAGATGAAGAACGGGATGATGTCTTCGGGAGCCTGTCTGCGCGGCAACCAGGGCTGGGTGTATCGCAACCTGTTCGTCAACTGCAATAGCGGCATCTATGTGTGCGGTGACTCCGGCGATGTCTGGACCTGGGACAATGAATTCAGCAACTGTCCGAACGAGCAGGTCAACAAGGCCACCGGCACCGTCACCTTCGACACCAAGCCCGACAACTTTGCGGAGATAGCCTATCCGTATGCGCTGAATCGGATGGGCTGGTGGCCGGGAGCGGAGGCAGGCAGCGCGCAGATAGTCAAAAGCGAGATACCGTTCCCCGGGCCGGAGCAGGCCCAGGTGCTGCGGCTGGTGGGTGCGGAGGAATAGGGTCTGCGGGCCGGGTGCGCCTGCCCCCCTTCGCGAGACGACTGCCGTTGTAGGGGCGCAATTGATTGCGCCTGGCTGTCAGTAGCAAAAAAGGGCGTGATAAATCACGCCCCTACGGGGGAAAACCAGACGGCTTCTCCTGTGCGGCCGGCACGTGGTGTCAAGCTAGAGCATGTAGCGGCTGAGGTCGGAATCCTTGACCAGGTCGGCAAGCTGCGAGGCCACATACTCCCCGTCAATGGTCACGTGTTGGCCGCTGACCTCCGGGGCGACAAATGAAAGCTCCTCCAGCAAGCGCTCGACCAGGGTGTAGAGCCGGCGGGCGCCGATGTTTTCGGTCTGCTCGTTGACCTGCTGGGCGAGCTTGGCGATTTCGACAATGGCCTCGTCGGTGAACTCGATCTCCACGCCCTCCGTCTCCAGCAGCGCCGTGTACTGCCTGACCAAGGAGTTCTCCGGCTCTCGCAGGATCCTCTCGAAGTCCTGCTGAGTGAGACTGTCAAGCTCGACGCGGATCGGGAGACGGCCCTGGAGCTCGGGGATGAGGTCGGAGGGCTTGGTGATGTGGAAGGCGCCGGCGGCGATGAACAGGACATGGTCGGTGGAGACCGGCCCGTACTTGGTCATCACCGTGCAGCCCTCGACTATCGGCAGGATGTCGCGCTGGACGCCCTCGCGTGAGACGTCGGGACCGTGGCCGGATTCGCGGCCGGCAATCTTGTCCAACTCATCAAGGAAGACGATGCCATGGTTCTCGACGCGGTGCACCGCCTCGCGGGCGATGGCATGGGTGTCAATCAGCTTCTCGGCTTCTTGCTGGACGAGAATGGGCCGGGCCTCGGCGACCGTAGTGCGCTTGGTAGTCGTCTGGCGGGGAAAGAGGTTGCCGAGCATGTCCTGCATGTCGAAGCCCATCTCTTCCATGCCGGCGGCGCTGAAGATCTGTAGATTCTGGACTTGAGACTGCTCGACTTCGAACTCGATGACCTGGTCTTCCAGCTCGCCGGCGGCCAGCCGCTGGCGGGTGAAATGGCGCACGCGCTCGGCCTGCTCGCGCTGCTTGCGCTCCAGTTCGTAACGTGCCTCCTGACGCTCGGGGTCCTGGGGCGCCTCCTCGTTGTCGTTGAATAAATCTCCTAACCACGAGGGCCGGCTGGTCTGCTCCGAGGCTACCGGGGCCAGGGCGTCGAGCAGACGCGCCTCGGCGCGCTTTCTGGCCTCCTCCTCGACTTCCTCGAAGGCTTCCTTCTCGACCATGCGATAGCCGATGTCCACCAGGTCGCGGACGATCGACTCAACATCGCGACCCACATATCCGGTTTCAGTAAACTTGCTGGCCTCGACTTTGAGAAAAGGAGCCTTAACCAGCGCAGAGAGCCGGCGGGCGATCTCGGTCTTGCCGACGCCGGTCGGCCCGATCATAAGGATGTTTTTGGGGATGACCTCGTCGCGCAACTCTTCGGGTACCTGCTGGCGGCGCACGCGATTGCGGACGGCGATGGCGACGGCGCGCTTGGCCTGGTTCTGACCGACGATGAATCTATCGAGCTGCTCCACGGTCTCTCGTGGGGTCAAAGCGCTATTCACGACAGCACCTCCACCGCAATCTGATCGTTGGTATAGACACAAAGCTTGGCAGCGATCTTGACGGCTTCTTCGGCGATCTGCTCGGCGGGCATGTCGGTATGCTTCAGCAGCGCCAGGGCCGCGGCCTGGGCATAGGTCCCGCCGGAGCCGATGCCGATGACATCATCATCGGGCACCAGCAGGTCCCCGGTGCCGGAGACCAGCAAGAGGTTCTCGGCATCGCCGACGATCAGCAAAGCCTGCAGTTGACGCAGGACCTTGTCGGTGCGCCACTGCTTGACTAGCTCGAGACAGGCGCGCGGCAGATTCCCTGAGAACTCGTCAAGCTTGCCCTCGAGGCGCTCAAACAGCGCCAGAGCGTCGGCGGCGGCTCCCGCATACCCGGCCAGCACCCGGTCTTCATACATGCGCCGCAGCTTGGAGGCGCGATTCTTGAAGATAATCTCACCGATGCTGACCTGACCGTCGCCGGCCAGCGCCAGCTTGCCGTCGCGGCGCACCGCCACGACGGTTGTGCCCCGTGTCTTGGTCTCCTGTGTATCAGTCATCCTGCTCAGGGCCTCCTTTGGCGAGCGGATGGGTTTGTGCATAGACAGCCTTCATGCGCCTGGTAGTGACATGAGTATAGACCTCGGTGCTGCGCAGGCTGACATGGCCCAGCAGCTCCTGGATGGTGCGTAAGTCGGCCCCACCATCGAGCATGTGGGTGGCGAAGGTATGGCGCAAAGCGTGTGGTGAGATGCCACTGCTCACTCCGGCTTGGATGATATACTTGTGCACCAGAGGGTAAATGTAGGAGGCGTCTAAGGGCCGGCCGCTTTTCGACAGAAAACAAATTTCCTCCTGCTGGCCATCGCTGCGCTTGCGCAAGAGCTGGGGCCGAGCACGCTGGAGATAGTCCTGTAGGGCCTGTGCCGCCGGCTCACCGAACAGCACTTCGCGCTGCTTGTCGCCCTTGCCCAAGACCCGTATCTGCCGCTGCTGCAGATCAATGTCGGGTAGCTTGATAGCGACCAGCTCAGAGCGGCGTATGCCGGTGGCATAGAGCAGCTCCAGGATCGCGCGGTCGCGACAACCCAGGGTCGAGTCGCGCTCGGGAGCGGCCAATAAGGCAGCCACCTCCTGCGGGTACAGAAACTCGGGCAAAACATGGTCGAGCTTGGGCAGGCGCGCCAAAGCCGCCGGATTGGCATCGGCTAGCTCCTCGGCGACCAGAAACCTGAAAAAGCTGCGCAAGGCAGTCAGCTTGCGCGCAATCGAGCGCTTCTCGTACTTCTGTTGGTGCAGATGAGCGACATACTCCCGAATTGCGCCATAGTCAACCGAGGCGAAGTCGGCACTGTGCTGCTCGTCCCAGATCGCGGCCAGGAAGTCCATGAACTGCACGGCGTCGTGAGCATAGGCCTCGGCGGTGTGGGCCGATACGCGTCGCGAATTGAGCAAGTACTCGATGAAGGCGTCAATGTAGGCTGCAGACATTCGGCGTCGTCCCGCACCATATTGTAACACTGCGCAGTGCACGAGTATAGTAATGTCGGCAGAATGGTCTAAAGTTCCGCCGGCTTCAGCTTATTGTGTTCCATAAAGTCGTCGAGGGCGGCGAAGGCCTGCTCGGCCTGGGCGGCTCGTCGCTGCTCTTTGGGAATGTCGCCGGCAATCGCATCCGCCGGTAACATGCCGAAGTTGACCGCCAGGGGCCGGAAGCTCTCCGGGGCCGCCGTCACCAGCACCCGTGTCATAGCCCCGCAAAGTGCCTCCGCCGGCAGCATGACAGGCTCCTGATCCTGGAGCCGACGTAGGGCGTTGATGCCGGCAAGCCAGCCGGAAGCCGCCACAGCCGCATACCCCACCACACCGGCAATCGCCCCGGCGAGCAACAACCCCGGGCGTCGCCTCAGCTCATACGTCGGCTGCAGCAGTGCCGGCGAGTTGATGTACACTGCGCGGTGTAGGCCGCCGTGGCGGACGAACTCGGCCCGCTCCAGGCCGGCGACATTGCTGAAGAGGCGCTGTTGCTCAGGCGGCGGCAGGCCGGTGCGCAGGTTGACCGCCCGATAGACCGAATGCTCCGCGTCATCCGGGCACAGTTGGCAGACGCCAAATGGCTGCTGGTCACTGCCCGGAGGCCTCAGCCCCGCCGGATTGAGCGGCCCGGCAGACAGGGGCCTGTCGCCCTCTGCCGCGGCGACCTCCAGCGGGAGGTACTGATTCAGAATGTCATCACTACTCAGACCCTCCGGCAAGCCGCTGCCGGCTTTTTCCAGCACCGCCAGGAAGCGCTCAAACTGCTGCTCGGTCAGCGCGCAGTTGCGGTAGGCCGGTTGGTCTTCGTCAAAGCGGGCCTGCAGCCACGTCGCTTCAGCGTCCAGGGAGGCCGCCTCAATCAACGGCTCGGTAGCGCCATAGAAGAAGCAGTACTCCTGGCCCGTGACGCGAAACAGACTGCGGGCCAGCGCCGCAGCGGTCATGGGGCCAGTCGCAATCACCGCCGGGCCAGTCAGCGCTACGGTGTCACCCGCTTGCCTGCACAGCTCGATGTCCGGGTGCTGCTGGATCCGTTCAGTGACATACTCGGCGAAAGCCAGCCGGTCAACCGTGAGGAGACTGCTGTCCATCAGGCGCGTGGCATCGGCGGCCTGGATGATGAGCGAACCAAGCCGGCGCAGCTCCGCGATGAGCAGGCCGGTGGCACGATCGGGCCGGTCCAGCCCGAACGATGAGCCGCCGGTCAGTTCGGCCAGCAGCCCGGTCCGGTGCATCGGCGTCGCAACCTCGGGGCGCATCTCGTACAGGCGCACACGAGCCCCGTGTGTGGCCGCCTGGTAAGCTGCTTCAGCGCCCGCTAAACCGCCGCCGATAATGGTGACGTGGTTTTCGGCCATTGGGAGATCACTTTCCGGCATAGGTAACAAGGCGTGACAACGCTCAGAGGCTACTGCAGCGCCGCCCACACCGGATGGGTGCGTTGCCATGCCGAGAGGTCAACCCAGGAGGTATCGAGTGGCTCAAGTTGCAGCGGGGGCGGCGCGGGCTGCCGAACAACGGTCTGCGGCGCATCCCACCACAAGATGCCGGTCATCAGAAAGACCTGGTGCCAGGCCAGGCCGATCATCAACACCGCCAGCGCCACCAACAGCCATGTGCGGTAAGGCATAGTCTCCCTCTAGCCGTCGCGCTCACGACGCGGCTGCGATTGTCTCTGCATTCGCACAGCGCCGCAGCGGGGGCAGCGGAACTTCCGCTTGTTATGATATGTGCCGCGCAACTCCTTCATCTGGGTGCGACACCGATTGCATCTCAAGTCGTGACAACCTTCGACTGTGGAGCCAAGGTGGAATCTCACCAGCCAACCAGGGGAGAAGATGAAAGGCAGCAGAACTGCGGACAAGGGCAGCCGCTCAGGGCATCCCGCTCTGGTACAGCTCCAGGAAGAGGTCGGATACCCTCTTCACGTAGCGCTGAGTCTCCGAGATGTTGGGGACGCCCCCGGCTCGCTTGACAGCGTTAGGCCCGGCATTATAGCAGGCCAGGCCGAGAATCGTCTGCTCATAGTTGGAGCGGCTCTCGTAACTGTAAAGCTGCTCGGCAAGGTACTTGAGGCCGCCCATAATGTTCTGCTGGATGTCCCACGGGTCGCTGATGCCGAGAGCCTTGGCCGTGCCAGGCATCAACTGGGTCAGGCCCATCGCTCCGGCGTGAGAACGGCAAGTCGGGCTGAAGTCGGACTCGTACTTGATCATGGCAAACGCCAGGCGATGGTCAATGCCGAACTTGTGCGAATAGTACAAAACGCTTTCGACAATCAGTCTCAACTGCAAATCACTGAGACGGGAGTTTTGCTTTTTGATCCACTCCATCCAGGTGCTGACCGCGGCCGAGGTCGCCCACTGCGGCATGTCGGGGAAGAGAGTGCCGGGGCGAGCTACAGCCTCGCCCTCCGGCTGCTCAACTTGCTGGCCGGTCGGGGTCGTCTGCGACGGCTGCCCGGCCGTGGGTTCCTGCTTGATAGGATTCGTGGTACCCTCGGTAGATGGTACGGTGGTCTGCCCACCAGCCGGCGCTATGGCGGTATTGCGTTCCGCAGCCGGCAGATCGCCACTCAGCACGATCTCGCGCATCTGATAGTGATCCAGCGGTTGCCCATCAGCCGGGAATTCAGCCAGCACATGGACGACATTGCCGATCTGGACCAACGGATGGTCACTGGAGGAGTCAATGAAGACGGCGTATTCGGTGCCCTCCAGGCGCAAGACGAAGCTGAGTTGACTGTCGGAGCCGGCGCGGGTGGTGCGGCCCACGATCTTGCCGGCAATCTCGACGACATGACCACGCACCTCGGGCCCCCGGGCCAACAAGGCATCCACCGTTGCGCCCCTGACGGCCTGCAACTGGCGGCGGGCATCCAGATAACGCGCGGCCGCCACCTCCGGCTTCTCCGAGTAGCTAGCGTCAGCCTGGACCGTCAGGGCCGGGAGCAAGATCAGGGCTATGGCGGTCAACAAGCCGCACATCCGTAGGCTAGCGGTCATCATAGGTCTCCCCCAGCGCGTTGTCCCTGCGTTGTGTTGGTTACCATGCTACAACCCGGCCCTGAATCTCTAGTCCCGTCGTGCGAATGCCAGAAACGGGCCCCGAGATATGGCCCGGTGCGGGAAAACAGGTGAAGCCGGTCGGAGATGCGTTGGTACGCCCACGGGGAGTCGAACCCCGGCCTACGGGCTGAGAACCCGTTATCCTTACCACTAGACCATGGGCGCACCGCTCTAACGCAAGGAATTATATGCCGAAAAGGTGCCTCTCGTCAAGCCAGGCGGGGTGTCCGCGAGCGTGGAGGAATTGTCGGTAGGACGTGAGCCTCTTGACGAACATGGAGGACAGCCATCCCTGGCTGTCCAGATCTCGACAGGCACGGATGCCTGTCGTCCAGGGCGGCGCTGTGCTGTAGGGGCGCAATCGATTGCGCCCACTCAAAAGCGACCTGCAGGGCGTGATAAAATCACGTATCTGTTTAGCGTATCCAGCCAACTAACCTCCGACGCGTGGCTCGGCCTGAGCTTTGTGCTGTTCCCAAAGCTCAGGTGAGCACTGAGGATGCCAAGCATGCTCAGTTCTCAGCTTCCAGCCTGAGTCACCATCGCCAAGCTCCACGCTAAACACATACAAAATCACGCCCCTACAACGGCCACAGGGCGCCTTTTCTGACCTCCCGACAATCTGGCCACGCACCGGCCACGACTGTGGGGAGGCTCTAGGCTAGTCCGAAAAGGCGAGCGGCATTGTCGTGGTAGATCATCTGCTGCTGCTCTTGTGTCAGGCCGGCCTCCTCATACATGCCGATGATGAAGGCCGGATCAATTAAGTCCATGTCGGTGCCGTAAACGATCTGAGCAGGCCCGCAGATGCCGACAGCGCGTTCGACCTTGCCCTTGCCCGACCAACTGCTGCAGAACTCCAAATACATGTTGGGATGCGTCTTGGCCAGCTCGGCCGCCTGGTCGGAATCCATTGCCGCCGCGTGCCCCATGATAAAGTTGAGGTCCGGGTGCTTCTCGGCATAGCCGGCCAGCGTCCGGGCGCACGCGGCATTGGAGGTGTGGATCAGCATCACCGAGGCATAGCGCGCCACCTCGGCCACCATCTCCTCGAAGATCGGCGCGTCCACCGCTACACCGCTGTAGCCGCCGGTATATATCTTCACACCAACAAAACCGGCCTCGGGCAAGTAGCGCTCCATCTCGGCGACTGACTCGGGGACGAAATTAGGGTTGACATAGACGTAGCCGAGAATCTGCTCGTAGGTCGCGACCAGCTCAGCCATCTCGGCATTGCCTGCTTCCATGTCATAGAGAATCGCCAGGGCCGAAGAGCAGGCGGCATGGGCTACATCATACTTGTCGCACAGCCGCAGGAGATTGTCCACATTGCCGCAGTGGGGAATCGGGAAGTTCCACACTCCGTAATGGGCGTGGGCGTCAATCTTCTTCATCTAGAGGCCCTCCAGGTGCAGGCACTTCAGGGCGTTGCCGCCGAGAATGGCGGCACGGTCTTCCTCGGTGAGTTCGGCGTGCTGCACCATCGCGTAGGCGGGCCCGAAGTAGCGATCGGGGGAGTTGGAGCCAAACATGAGCTTGTGGGGGCCTGCCACCCACACCAGGCCCTCAATGGTGCCGGGAGTGTCGAACATGTGGGTCTCGGCGAATACGTTGTCATACTCAGCGGTAACTGCATAGGTCTCGGCATTGACCCCATAGCCGGCGCCGATTAGCACAATGCTGAAGCCGAACGGCGCGATGACCTCGCCGATGAGTGTCTGCTGGCCGGAGGCGCCCGCCGGCAGCAAGACCGCCGCCCGCTGCTCGGCAATCGCCTCGCAGATGTTGAGAAAGGGCTTGCTGTTGATGGCCCAGCCCTGCTGGTCGGGGAAGAAGCGGAATACGCGGAAGCCCCGGTCGGCGCAGCGCTCGACCTCCTCCAGACAGCCGAAATGGCGGCGCGGATCAATCGTCGCCACCGGAATCAGTCGTTGGTGTCCGGAGCACACTTCCCAGGTCTCGTCATTGCCGGTGATAAAGTCATACAGGACCCCGCGCAGGCTGTAAGTCAGCGCCCGGTCAACCGCCTTGGCCTCCAGCAAGCTCAGCAGCGTCGCGGGCGACCAGTCCACGCGCCGCTTCGGCGTCTTGCCGAAGCAGGTGTTGATGTCAACCAACATGGGGCTGTGTCTCCTTTTGCAGGCCGCCTAGCAGCTTAGAGGGCTGCCAGGATGGCATCACCGACCTGCTCGGTGGTGGCCGAGCCGCCGGCATCGGGAGTAAGTACCTCACCCGCCGCTACTATCGCCGCCACTGCGGCCCGGATGGTCCCGGCGGCCTCCGGCTCGTCCAGACACTCCAGCATGAAGGCGGCAGTAAGAATGGCCGCCAGGGGATTGGCAATGCCCTGGCCGGCGATGTCGGGGGCGCTGCCATGCGGCGGCTCGAACATCGAAGGGCCAGTCTCGGAAAGATTGCCGCCCGGGGCAAACCCAAGCCCACCCACCAGTACAGCCGACAGATCAGTGAGGATATCGCCGAACAGATTGGGGGCGACCACCACGTCGAAGCGCTCCGGGTTGATAATGAAGCGCATCGCCAGAGCGTCCACGTGCTGCCACTCGTGCTCGCAGTCGGGATACTCGGCAGCCACCTCTTCGAAGACCTCGTCCCACATGCCCATCGCATGGGTCAGAGCATTGCTTTTGGTGGCGGAGGTAACCCGGCACTTGCCGTCGCGCTTGCGGGCCAGCTCGAAGGCGTACCTGATGACCCGGCGGCAGCCGAATTCAGAGAAGGCTCCGGTCTGTAGGGCAATCTCCTGCGAACGCGCGAAGGCGGGGCGCAGCGGCGTGACTTGTGACAGCTCGGGCGCGCTCGGCTGATAGCGGCCGCCGAGATTGCAGTAGAAGCCTTCGGTGGCCTCGCGGATGACGACGAAGTCAATGTCTTCGGGGCGGCGGTGGCCCAGATACCACGGGCAACCGGCCAGGGGCTGCACCGGCCGCACGTTGGCGAACTGATCGAAGCCGGAGCGGATCGCCAGGACGACTTCACGCACGCCGACACTTTCCGGCACCTGGCCCGGCAAGCCGACGGCACCCAGGTAGATGGCATCGAAGCGGCCCAGTATCTCCAAAGCATCCGGCGGAAGCGCGACCTGGTGCTCCAGCCAATAGCCGCAGCCCCAGGGGAACTGCTCGAAGTCGAGACTGAGGCCGGCTTTGCTCCCAGCGGCTTGCAGGACTTTGAGGCCCTCAGCGATGACCTCCCCGCCGATGCCGTCGCCGGGTATGACCGCGATCTTGTGTGGCTTCATTCCGCGCACCTATTCGGGTAACTGGTAGTTGGGAGCTTCTTCGGTGATGGTGATGTCGTGAGGATGGCTCTCCTGCAGGCCGGCAGCCGTGACCCGGTAGAATCTGGCCTTTTCATGCAGCTCGGCAATCGTCCTGACGCCGCAGTAGCCCATGCCGGCGCGCAATCCGCCCAGCAGTTGCGTGGTCACGATCGAGACCGGCCCCTTGTAGGGGACACGGCCCTCGATGCCCTGCGGGACCAGCTCGCTCTCCGGCACTCCCAGCAGACCGTAGCGGTCGCGGAGACTGACGCGCTCCTGCATCGCCCCCAGCGACCCCATGCCGCGATATTCCTTGTAGGCGCGGCCCCGATAGAGCACGGTTTCGCCCGGGCTTTCCTCGGTGCCCGCAAACAGCGCACCGATCATGCACGAGTCGGCCCCGGCGGCAATCGCCTTGACCAAATCCCCGGAGTATTTGATGCCGCCATCGGCGATGACCGGGATATTAAGGTCGCGGGCGGCTGAGACGGCCTCGAGAATGGCAGTAATCTGGGGGACGCCGGCACCGGCGATCACGCGGGTGGTGCAGGTGGAGCCGGGCCCGACACCGACTTTGACGGCATCAGCGCCGGCACTCACTAGATCGCGGGTGCCCTGGGCGGTGGCAACATTGCCACCGATTATTTGCAGGCCATCGGCGAACTCCTCACGGAGCCTCGCAACTGCGTTGAGCACGTCTATGTGCTGGCCGTGAGCGCTGTCAACTACGACTGCGTCCACACCGCGTTCTTTCAGCGCCGCCACCCGCTCGCAAGTCTCCTCGGTGACCCCTACCGCAGCGGCAACGCGCAAGCGCCCGAGCTTGTCCTTGCAGGCATTGGGATAGCGAGCGATCTTCTCGATGTCCTTGATCGTGATCAGGCCGAGAAGTGTCATGTCGCTATCAACGACCGGCAGCTTCTCGATGCGATGTTCGTGCAGGATCGCCTTGGCCTCTTCGAGGGTAGTGCCCTCACCGACGGTGACGAGGTTCTCTGAGGTCATCGCCTCGGCGACCGGCTTCTCCAGATCGGTCTCGAACCGCAGGTCGCGGTTAGTGAGGATGCCGATGAGCTTGCCTTCGCGGGTAATCGGCAGTCCGGAGATGCGATACTTGCTCATCAGGGCTAAGGCTTCGCCGACTCTGTGGTCGGGCCCGAGGGTGACCGGGTCAATGATCATGCCGCTTTCGGAGCGCTTGACCTTATCAACCTCGGTAGCCTGCTGCTCGATGCTCAGGTTCTTGTGGATTACGCCGATGCCGCCTTCGCGGGCGACCGCTATCGCCAGACCGGCTTCGGTGACTCGGTCCATCGCGGCGGACAGAATCGGCGCGTGCAGGGCAATCTCATTGGTCAGGCGCGTTGATACGTCAACTTCAGTGGGCAAGACGGTACTGGCCGCAGGGGCCAGTATCACGTCATCAAATGACAAAGCCAACTTGAATTCGTGCTCCATAAGTGCCGCCTCCTTGGCCTGGCGAAGCGGACCTGACCTTAGTCAAGCTCGAAGGTCTGCTGCTCGCCGATGATCTCCAGGCCGCTCCAGACCGCGTCCATATAATCAGTTGGGTTGTTGAGCCAGTCCATCAGTTCCGGGCGCTGCTGGCCTGTTGTGAATAAGGGAGCGTCTTTCGTCAATCCCAGCTCGGAAACCTCTTTGACGCGGGCGATCCGCAAGGCCGGAGCCTCCGCATAGCGCGGATTACTGACCCAGCGCGGGCCGCCTTCGACCTCGATGCGGTAGTAGGCGAACCCGCGAGCCTGTGCAACCGCACCGTACTGCGAGCTGAACCGGTCGGAAACCCAGTTGGCCATGACCAACGGCTCCGGCAGTGGGTTGATCGTCACATGGCCATAGTCCGGCGGCATGATGATCTTGTCGCCCGGATTGCCCTCCACGATTAGGCAGTCCTCCACCACTACCTCGCTGAGGTCGGCCGCGATCGGGTTGACCTTCTGCAGCAGATAGATCGCCTTGCCGGAAAGCACGCTATAGACTTCCGGATAGGCCGGCCCACCGTCTGAGGAGGCCGGGTGGTAGTGGCCCGAGGTTTTGAGGTACTCGCGGCCAAACATCGCCGGGATGAAATAGCTGATGTCGAAGCGCAAACCGTGCGTCGCCTTGCGGTATGGAGCCTCCTTGAGACCCAGATCGCGCATCATCCAATAGACAATCGGCGGAATGTCGGCGTCTTGGTCGAGCAGGACTTTGCGGATCTCTTCGCCGGTGCGCACCCCGTACAACGGGTCCCGCACCTCCGGGCCGAACGCGGCGTGATAGCTGGTGTCATCAAACAGAAAGGTAAAACCGGTGAGGTCGGTTAGGTCCTCTATCATTTGGTCTCTCCTGTGTTGCTAGGCATGCGCTAGGGCCTCGGGCTGGAACTGTGGTCATAATGATAAAGACCGCGCCTTTGCCTTTCGGAGGGGCCGCATGCGTAGCGGAAGCGCAGCTTCCGCGAAGCATCCGGCCCAGCCTGTAGCTGACGGCCCTCAAAGAGTGGTCAAGGCCAGAGCGGCGGCGCCGACGACGCCGGCATCATAGCCCAGGCGGGCGATGTATAGGTCGGTCTCCTCATGCTGCGGCGGAGTGGCGTAGCGGCGGAAACTCTCGCGCAACGGCTCCATCAGCGTCTCGCCGGTATCTGACACGCCGCCGCCGATAATCACCGCATCCGGGTCCCAGAGATTGCAGGCGTTAGCAGCGGCCAGGGCCAGCCAGTCGGCAGCCTCAGCAACGATGCGTCGGCACAGCTCATCGCCCTCGACGGCCATGTCCCCGACCATTACGCCGGTGATCTCCGCTTCCGGTACGTCTCGGAGAGTGGTCTGGAGGTCCGGGCTGTCTTTCAGCGCCCGCACCGCCGCCTGGCCCATCGCAGTGCCCGAAGCTAGGGCCTCGAGGCAGCCACGATGTCCGCAGGCACATCGGGGGCCGTCTTTCTGCAGAATGCAGTGGCCGATCTCCCCGGCGTTGCTATGGGCGCCATGGTAGATCTGCTGCTTGCGCACCAGGCCGCCACCAATGCCGGTACCGACATTGATGTAGAGGATGCGCTCCTTGCCCTTGCCGGCGCCAAACAGCGCCTCACCGAGGGCCGCGGTATTGGCGTCGTTGTCAATACGCGTGGGCAGTCCGAGCTGTTCGCCGACCATCTGGGCCAGCGGCAAGTTGACCTCCCAGCCCTCGGTGTGGTGTGAGCGGCGGACGCGCTGGCTCGGATAATCAACCGGCCCGCCAAAGCCGATACCCACTCCGACGATAGTGGCGCTGCCTTCAGAAGCGTGCTGCTGCAGACCTCGGCCCATCTCAATGAGCAAGTCCTGTGCCAGCTTGCCGTCCTCAGGTGTGGACTGGCGACGGAGCAGCGACATCTGGCCCTTGGTATCAACCAAGGCCGCCGAAATCTTACTCCCACCAACATCAAGCCCCATATAGAATTTGCCCTTCATGGCTCACCTTACCTTGCGGGGAACTTCCATGAACCGGGCTCCCCATATGATCATCAGTACTGATATTCCCACCGGCACCCAGACCGGAAAGTGCCACGGCACCGGAATCAGAAACAGGCAATCCATCGTCGTCAAGGCTGCCGGCCAATCTATCATGACTTTCAGAGATAGGTAGTATATCACATCCCAAATCCCGAATGTGTACAAAAAAACGCCGAGGCGCTGGCGGCCATAGCGGCCGGCGACCAAAGCTACCGCGCCAAGCACCACAATAGTGGCGGCCTCGCGGGTCTGCTCGACGGCGATCACCCAGCCCGGGACCTGCGCCAATACCTCCGGATCAAGCTGCTCGGGCGTGGGTATGATACCGAGTATCTCGCGGATATAGACAACCACCACAGCCTCGATATGCCCGAAAGCCACCGCGAAGGCGGCCAGGCCCAGGTAGAAACCCCAATCTGTCCAACCTCCGGCCGAGTTCTGTGCCATCGCCAGCTCGCGAATGCAGCCGATGAGATGAGTTACTCAGCATTGACGAAACTGCCGGCTATAATGCTCAGTCTGCCGGCGATAATCGTGCTGTGGGGACGGTAGCCAACATTACTTCAGCAGCCCGCGCACCAGTTCGACCTGCTCCTGCAGCTTCTGCACGTTGGCGGTGTTCTCCGCCAGGCGCTGACGTTCCAGGTCCACCACCTCAGGCGGCGCTTTGCCCACAAAGTCGGCGTTGTCCAGCTTGCGGCGGCACTGGTCAGCCAGCTTCTCGACCTTGGCGATTTCGTCGCCGAGGCGCTTGAGTTCGCCCTCGATGTCAATTGCCCCGGCGATGTGCAGAAACACTTTCACGCCCTCCGCGACATCGCCGAGCGCGTTCTCGGGCGCGGCCTCAGCCCCGACTTGGATCGCCAGCTCGCTAATGCCTGCCAGCGTCTTGAGACCGACCTGCTGCTCCGCCAGGATCGCGCCAACCTCCTCAGCCGCCTGCAAGGTGACCTCGACCTTCTGCGCCGGCGGCAGATTGATCACCGCGCGTAGGTTACGCACCGTCGAGACCACGGCCTGCATGATGCTCATCTCGGCCTCGGCGTCGGGATCGAGCCTGGCCCGGTCCGCCTGCGGGTACGCGGCCACGCTGATGCTGCCGGTGTCGGGAGCCAGTATCTGCCAGACCTCTTCAGTGACGAAGGGCATAAAGGGATGCAGCGCGCGCAGGATCCCGTTGAGCACATCGCGCAGAATCGCCTGCACGGTCGCTTTGCGCTCGGGATTGTCGTCCTCAGCCAGGTCGGGCTTACACAGCTCGATGTACCAGTCGCAGAACTCGCCCCAGATATGCTCATAGAGGGCATCGGCGGCCTGAGCCAGGTTGAAGCGGCCCAGTTCGTCGTTGACAAGCTGCAGAGTGGCGGCATGTCGCGACAGAATCCAGCGGTCGGCCAGGCTCAGATCGGCGCGGCTCAGGTCCACTGCCTCCGCCCCCTCGTCGAGATTCATGATCACAAAGCGGGCGGCGTTCCAGAGCTTGTTGCCGAAGTTACGGGCCGCCAGGATACGGTCCTCGGAATAGGTCAAATCCTGGCCGTGGGTGATAAGCTGCACCAACGCAAAGCGCATCGCATCAGCGCCGTAGGTCTCGATCAGCTCGAGGGGGTCTATGGCGGTACCCAGGCTCTTGCTGATCTTGCGGCCCTGCTCGTCGCGGACCAGACCGTGAATGAAGACGGTGTCAAAGGGCCGCTGATTGCGCATGTGCTTGCCCATCATCACCATGCGGGCGACCCAGAAATAGATGATGTCATAGCCGGTCACCAGGACTGAAGTCGGGTAGAAGTACTCCAGGTCGGCGGTGTCATCCGGCCAGCCCAGAGTCGCAAACGGCCACAAGCCCGAGGAGAACCAAGTGTCCAGAACATCCGGGTCAGGAGTGAGCTGGGAGCTGCCGCAATGGACGCACTCGGTGGGGTCCTGCACCGTGCAGGTCTGCCCGCCGCAGTCATCGCAGTACCACACCGGCAGGGGATGGCCCCACCACAACTGCCGGGAGATGCACCAGTCGCGGATATTCTCCAGCCAGTCGCAATAGACTTTCTCCCAGCGCGGAGGAACAAAAGTGACCTCGCCGTCGCGCACCGCCTGCAAGCCCTCTTGGGCCAGCGGCTCCATCCGTAGGAACCATTGCGTTGACACCAGCGGCTCGATGGTAGTCTCGCAGCGGCTGCAGCGGCCGACCCAGTGCTGGTAGTCCTCGACGGCCTCCAGCAGGCCCTGCTGCTCCAGGTCCGCGATGATGGCCTTGCGGGCCTCGTAGCGGTCCATGCCAGCATAGGCTCCGGCGGCGTCGGCCATCGTGCCATCCGTGCCAATCACCACCACCGCAGGCAGGTCGTGGCGCCGGCCTATCTCGAAGTCATCCGGGTCATGCGCCGGCGTGATCTTGACCGCCCCGGTGCCGAACGCCATCTCCACACCCTTATCATTTATCACCGGAATCCGCCGCTCCATCAAAGGCAATATTACCTCGGAGCCGAGCAGACCGGTATAACGCTCGTCGGCAGGATGCACCGCAACAGCCGTATCGCCCAGCATCGTCTCCGGCCGCGTCGTCGCTACCACTAGACCCGGACCACCGTCAGCCGCCGGATAGCGGATGTGCCACAGATGCCCGGCCTGGTCGGTATGCTCCACCTCCAAGTCGGAGAGCGAAGTGGCACAGCGCGGGCACCAGTTGATCATGCGCTCGCCGCGATAGATCAGGCCCTCCTCGAAGAGCCGCACAAAGGCCTCGCGCACCGCCCGGCTGTAGCCTTCATCCAGGGTAAACCGTTCCCGGCTCCAGTCCAGCGAGGCGCCGGCGCGCTTGAGCTGCTCGCGGATGTGGGTCTGATGCTGCTCTTTCACCTGCCAGACGCGCTCGACGAACTTCTCCCTGCCGAGGTCGTGGCGGGTGAGGTTCTCTTCGGCCAGCCGCGCCTCCACCACATTCTGGGTGGCAATGCCGGCGTGGTCGGTCCCCGGCAGCCACAAGGCCGCATCCCCTAACATGCGGTGCCAACGGGTCAGCAGGTCCTGGATGCTCAGGTCCAGAGCATGGCCCATGTGCAGAACGCCGGTGACGTTGGGCGGTGGCAACACTATGCAGAAAGGCTGCTTGGCGGGATCAATCTCGGCCACAAAGACGCCTTCATCCAGCCAGTACTGGTACAGCCTCTGTTCCACCTTCTGGGGTTCGTATGTGGTCGGCATTTGCTTGGGCATGGGTCTGCGCTCCAGTTCATCTGAATTAAATCAATGATGCTAGATCCTGCCGCGCCATGCGCAGGACTGGCCATACGTATCCGGCGGCACATGTTCAGCCCGGCTTGCCTTGCTTGCCTTTGCCGGCCTGGGTACCGTAGGCGGTGTCGGTCTGGGCGGCGATCTCCCCGCGATTACCACAGTTGGGGCACTGCAGCGTGCGAGCGCCCAGCCAGTGAGTCTTGACAGCCCCCTCACAGATGGTCGCGCCGCATACCTCACAGACACTCATGCGCGGACAGCCGCAGTAAGGGCAGCCCGGGAACTCGGCCAGAGAAAAGGTGCCGTGTAGCTCAGTCGGCCCAGCCGCACCTTCGCCGCGTTCGGCGGCGACAGTCTCGATACGTGATACGCTGTAAACCTGTGGCGAGGTCTCCCGCCAATAGACATGAAACGGCTGCCCCGTCTCGCTGCAAAGCACATACATCTCGATTTCGTCACCGGCCTGCTGCTTTAAGGCGGCGAGATCAACGCCCGGGTATGCCTTGGCCCCGGCGGCGCTCGATGCCTGCGGTTCCGAGGCCTCGTCCAGGTCGTCCAGACTTATCTCGAGCAGGTCGGTCTCCGGCGCTGGGCCGGGCTGCTCCGGCGTTTCAGGCAAATCGTCAAGCTCAATCTCGATAGGCTCTTCGCTTTCGGCGGCATCGTCCTTGTCTCGCGGCATGGCTCACCTCTCGAATGCAAGACCTAGGCCCAACGCACGGCGCTGTCTAGCGGATATGACAAAACTCCCGTCCCTGACTATGGGACGAGAGCGAGGTCTCGCGGTGCCACCCATATTCTGCTTGAGTAATGGCCGCAGCCAACTCACGCAGCACTCTGGCAATGCGATAACGGGCACGCCCGACGGCCCTTAGTCGGGAGCCTTTCAGGACCGCAACTCCGGGGCGACTTTCAGCGGGTACCGATGCCGGCACTCACACCTACTCGCCGGCTCGCTCGGATCGGCTTGGTCCGCGTACTCCTCCCCATCCGCGCTTTACCAGTAGTATAAGCCGTAAGGCCCACCGCGTCAAGTAGGCGCGTCGCGGTCTCGGGCTGGAGACATTTCTTGAGTTGTTGGGAAGGAGTTGTATTTAGGAGACTCGGGCAACGCCCGACGCCAGCACCGCACTTGGTGCAATTCAGCACGGCTTGCCCCTTTCCCAAAAGCAACCTGGAGGACAGGCATCCCTGCCTGTCCATGCCGCTGCCACAAGCCGCGACAGGCAAGGATGACGCTGCTGCTTTGGGGCTAGTTGGGGAGCTGGTTAGGTAGGTGAAAAAGCAATTTCACAGAGTTGTTGTTGATCGGCACGGATTCG
>Ga0180432_10000560_pt1 | contig 61973 bp, 60 predicted proteins | sample SS_ome_10_FD_132414 | JGI IMG/M metagenome (GOLD analysis project Ga0180432, IMG submission 132414) | Hypersaline lake sediment archaeal communities from the Salton Sea, California, USA - SS_1_MS_2 metaG | ecosystem: Environmental > Aquatic > Non-marine Saline and Alkaline > Hypersaline >... | reverse complement strand
TGTGGCAACACCCGAACTCCGCCAATGCAGCCAAAAGAGAGGAGGCGGCACTCCCCTGGTAACATTTCTAAATGAGTGAACAACCCCTCTTCGGTAACATTTTCACTTGAGTTGACACGGGGGCTTTGAGGCTTGTGCCGCCACCGAAGTCGACATGATCGGCTGCGTAGTGCTAGAATCCTGGATGTGGAGACGGTAGACATGTATGACGTCATGGTGGTCGGCGCCGGGCATGCCGGCTGCGAGGCGGCCTTGGCGGCGGCCAGGATGGGGTGCCGCACCCTTCTGCTCACGATGAACCTCGACAATGTTGCTCTGATGTCCTGTAACCCATCGATCGGCGGTCCGGCCAAAGGACACGTCGTCCGCGAGATCGACGCGCTCGGTGGTGAGATGGCCCGCAACATCGACAGGACCTTCATCCAGATCAGGATGCTCAACACGGGGAGGGGGCCGGCAGTTCGGGCCTTGCGGGCCCAGGCGGACAAGAGGCTGTACAGCCTGACAATGAAGCATACGCTTGAGCACCAGCCGGACCTCCACGTCAAGCAGGCGCTGGTGGATGAGTTGGCGGTGGGCAGTGGCTCCGAGCCTGCAATCGAGTTGAAGACGAACACGGGCTGGGTCTACAGGGGCAGGACTGTTGTGCTGACCACCGGCACATCCCTTGCGGGCCGCGTGATCACCGGGGATGCGCACTATTCCGCCGGGAGGGCCGGAGAGTTCGCGGCTTATGGCCTGTCCCAAAGCCTGCGTGCGCTTGGCTTCTCTCTTGGCAGGCTGAAAACAGGCACGCCTCCGCGCATCGACGCCAGAACGATCGACTACAGCGAGACCGTCATGCAGCCGGGTAGCGATTTGCCCCTGTACTTCAGCCTCTCGCCGGACGACGAGCATGTGCCCTTTGGCACGCCCAATCCGGTCTTCCCGCAAGATGGGGCGACCCGGTGGAGACCGCAGCTGCCGTGCTACCTGGTCTATACGAACTCGCACACTCACGAGATCATACGCTCCAATCTGGATCGCGCGCCCTTGTATACGGGCCGGATCAGTGGGGTGGGCCCGAGGTACTGCCCATCGATCGAGGACAAGATCGTCCGGTTCGCGGACAAGGAATCGCATGGGTTCTTCCTGGAGCCGGAGGGCTGGCAGACCAATGAGGTCTATGTGCAGGGCGCTAACACGAGCCTGCCCGAGGACGTGCAATTGGCCATGCTGCGCAGCATCCCGGCGCTCGAACACGTCGAGATGATGCGCGTTGGCTATGCCATCGAATATGACTACGTGCCGCCCAATCAGACGCTGGCAACACTCGAGTCCAAGCTCATCCCCAATCTCTTCTTCGCCGGCCAGGTAAACGGAACATCCGGCTACGAGGAGGCCGCTGGTCAGGGCCTGATCGCCGGCGTCAACGCGGCGCGGAAGGTGAAGGGCGGGCAGCCGCTGGTCTTGAGGCGGGACCAGGCGTACATCGGCGTCATGATCGACGACCTCGTGACCAGGGACCTTACCGAGCCCTACAGGCTCCTTACCTCCCGGGCGGAGTTCCGACTGCTCCTCCGGCAGGACAACGCCGATCTCAGATTGACGCCTATCGGGCATCAACTGGGGCTGGTTTCCGATGTCAGGTATCAGGCGGTCGAGGAGAAGCGGCACGTGATCGCTGAAGAGCTATATCGTCTGGCCGGTAGCCACTTGAGCCTGAGTGAGGATCTCGACGCTCGGCTGGCACTCATGCACCTGCCGCCGGTCGCGCGCAGCATCAGCCTGTTGGAGTTCCTCAGGCGGCCTGAGGTAAGCTATCGCACACTGGACGAGCTCGGGATGGGCGACAGCGCGCTCGATCCTGATTGCCGGGAGCAGGTCGAGATCGAAGCGAAGTACGAGGGCTACATCGAGAGACAGCGCGCCGAGGTCGAGCGGGTGATCCGGATGGAAGAGAGGCCGATCCCGTCCGACTTCGACTACGACGCAGTGCGCAGCTTTCGGATAGAGGCCCGGGAGAGGCTCAAGCACTTCCGCCCGGTCACGCTTGGACAGGCGTCACGCATCTCCGGCGTGAATCCTGCCGACGTCGCTGTCCTGATGGTCTGTCTGGAGAAGGACAGGTACGCCGGGACCTCCGCGGCGTAGGCCGGGCTTGCGGTGGGTCTCAAAGCTGACTTGCCGAAGCAGGTTCATCTACTGCTTGCGGGCGACTAGCTCAGAGAGCGCGAGGAGCACGCCCGCGATGAATGCCGTTATCATCAGGTTGTAGAAGAACTGACCTGCTCGAATGGACCCGGACACGCCGTCCAGACCGGCGACGTTAAGGATGGTGTACAGTACGCCTAGCCCAAGTGCCGCCATCCCGCCAAGATAGAGCAACCTTGTGATCGTCATCCCAAACATGTGCCTATCCTCCATTATCCTGTATTATCTCTAGCGGAAGCTTATCTGCTCTTGTCAAACTTCATACACGCTAGCACACTTATTGAGTAGTATTCAATAGTCCATTTAGCTTGATTTTCGTAGGACAATCGTACCACGTTTGTCAACTTGTGGGGGAGAGCCTTGGGGGTTTGACTTGTGCAGAGTTGGCGGTACTATTGTCTGGTCGAGCAAACCCACAATGACTGTTCATCCTCTGGGGTTGATATGCTGGCATGCCTATAGAGGATGGAAACGAGGAGGGATGGCATGGCAATACACGCTTCGGGCATGATCGTGGACAAGCAGGATCAGCTGGAGAAGGTTGAGTACGCCTGTCTCCCGGACGAGACGATTCGCGCCGTCTTCGACATGAAGGGGGCTGGTACTGGTTTCCTCGGGATCACCGACAAGCGGATCATCTACTATGACAAGGCCTTCATGAGAAAACAGAAAGCGTTGGTAAGCATTCCGTACAGCCGGATAACTGTGGTTGGGAGCGAGGACAACAGTGGGCTCTTCTTCAAGAAGGGCTTCTTCGTGAGTGACAAGCTGACGATTTGTGGCGCGGGCTTCGACTATAAGACGTTCGAGTTTCGCGGTGGCGAGAAAGCGCACCAGGCGCATAACCTGTTGATGGAGTACATGCTCCAGTAGTCCTGGTTGCCAGACCCGTGTGACAGGGAAGCGAGATATGGCGGCTTTCGGCAAAGCCGAAAGCCGCCACTTGCATGCTCCTGGATTTTACTTGCGCTAGTCTAGACTCGCGATACCGTCGTAGTTGATCAGCCCGGAGAACAAGTCAATGCTGGCCTCGGACTCGGCAGTGACCATGACCATGAACCTGTCCGCAACGAACACCATCTGCGTGTAGTCATCGGGATCTTCCCAGATATCCCACGCCGGGTAGCCGTCGACCGTCGTGCTTCTCATGTACATGTCGGTCGATTCTATCTCGAAGGCCATCTCATAAAGCTGGAACCAGCCGAAGCCGTAGTAGTACGCCGAGTCGTAGATGATTACATCCACTGTCTCGTCAGTGGCCTGGTTCGTGTACTCCTTGTCGGCCTCACTCCACCACCACTCCCCGAACTTGCCTGTGAAGCCGTCGGGGTCCTCGGCATCCCAGCCACTCGGTGTGGCGGGAAGGTACGGTATCATCTGGTTGAAGTTCACTGGGTCGACATCACCGGGCGACGGGATCCCCCCCGGTGATGTTGTTGCCGGGCCCTCAGTGCCAGTCGGCGTCGCTGTCGCGGTCTGGCCCGGGCCCTCGGTGGGGGTGGCTGTCGTTTCTTCATCGCCTCCGCCGCACCCCGCCACGATCAGGGCAACCACCAGCAGCACCATGGCTAGAGCTAGAGTCAGTTTCCTCATCTGCGTTTCCTCCTTTCCGAGTGCTACGTGGCTTGGCCGAGCGCAGATGCTTGACCTGTCCACGGGGGTACTGCCTGGCCAGCCCAGCTAGGCTTACGTAGACGGAGCAGTACTCACTTACCTCAACTTGAACACATTCAACTACACATTGCTCGCGAAGTCAAGCCTATGGCGGGCTTCATTGGCCGCCGCGAAGCTCCTATTTACATATTCGCAGCTGTCAGCTACAATGACACCTGCGGATACGATTCGATATGACGATCTGCCCCAAATGTCAGGCCAACAACCCGGACGATGCAACCGTTTGTGAGGGCTGCGGAGAGTCGCTTGTGTCGGCGCTCGGGGAGAGCAGCACCCGCTGGAGCCCCAACGTTCTAGCGATGCTCAGCTACCTGCTGATGTGGCTGAGCGGTCTCATCATCTACAACGTCGAGAAGAAGAACGACTATGTCAAGTTCCACGCCATGCAGTCCATCATCGTGTTCGGGGTTCTCTTCTACTTGGCTCTGCTGCTGAACGTTATCATCTGGTGGGTGCCTGGACTCGGCACCATCGTGTGGCTGGTGTTCGGAGTTGTGCTCGCGTGGCCCATCATCCTGTTCACGGTCCTGCTGTGGGTTTACCTTATGGTCAAGGCATACAGGGGCGAGAGATACAAGGTTCGCTGGGCGGGCAAGCTCGCGGAGAAGCTGCTGCTGCCGTCCTCGACGCCAACCCCTTAGCATCACTGTCTGAGCCCATCGTCTTGTTACCCGTGCTATAATCAGTGCTACTCCGCTACGAGGGTGGCAGCTATGGCGCAGGTGGATGGCAAGAAGGTTCTGGTGCTCGGTGCCGGTTCGGCGGGCCTGGCGGCGGCGCGAACGCTCAAGAGCGCGGTCCGGCACCTCCCCGGAGTCGAGGTCACGCTCGTTGACCGCAACAACTACCACTTCGTCCTGCCCCTGATCTATCAGATCGTCACAGGGAGCGTTGCCCCCTCGCACATCTCGTTTCCCATACGCCCTCTCTTCAGGGGTGCGCTCGCGGGCAAACGCGTTCGATTCAAAGAGGCCACGATCCTGGCGATCGACCCCGATGCCAGGATCGTGAGTACCGATGCGGGCGACCTGAGGTATGACTATCTGGTGCTTGCCATCGGGAGCACGACCAACTTCTTCGGAATGCAGGATGTCGCTGAGAACGCCCTTCGCTTCAAGTCGGTCGAGGACGCCATCCACATCCACAATCGAATCATCGAGAACCACGAGGCGGCGCTCTGGGAGGAGGACGAGCAGCGAAGTCGTCAGCTTCTGACCTTCGTGGTGGTCGGGGGTGGGCCCACCGGCGTCGAGCTGGCGGCGTCAATTCACGATCTCACGGCCAAGGTGCTGGTACGCGACTACGCGGCCCTGGCGAACCAGGGCAAAGTGATACTCATCGAGGCGCAGGACAAGCTGCTGTCGGGCCTGAAGCCCAGAGCCGGACAAATGGCTCTCGAGGGGCTGAGGTCGCGCGGCGTGGAGGTCATGCTTAATACCAAGATCAGCGAGGTCGGGCCCGAAGGCGTCGTGACCGCCGACGGGCAGTCGATTCCTACGAACAGCGTTATCTGGGTGGCCGGGATAGCCGCCCCAGGACCCGTGGCCTCGCTGCCGTTCGAGAAGGCGCGCAACGGGCAACTGGTGGTGAACGAGTTCCTGGAGGTACCCGGCGCGCAGGGCGTCTACGCCGTCGGCGATTGCGCATATTCCCTGAAGCCGGACGAGTCCGGGCCCTATCCCCCAACGCATCAGGTGGCCATTCAACAGGGCCCGGCGTGCGCCAAGAACATCGTGAGATCGATCAAGGGCGAGCCGCGGCGCCCCTTCCGCTACCTGTTCAAGGGCCAGATGGTCTACATGGGGAGGAACATGGCCGTTGCCCAACTGGGGCCGGTCACGTTCGGCGGAATTGCGGCGGCCATGTTCCGGCGCGCCCTGTACACGGGGCAGATACTGACCTACCTGGGCCCGTTCACAGCGGTCAGGAGCAAGACGAGCGCGATGCTGGACTGGCTCTTCTCGTACTTCTACAATCGCAACGTCGCACGCCTGGAGTAGCTGAGCGCTACGTTCCCATGCTAGAATCATCTATGGACTTCGAAGCCTGAACTCCCGCGTCCAGTGATGTCTTGACGGAACACACGGTTGACCTGATCCTGCGCAACGCGAACGTCCTCACCATGTCTCCCCGTATGCTCGGAGCACGGGCGGTGGCGGTGAGGGATGGGCGGATTGCCCGTGTGGGCTCGGAGGAGGACGTGATGTCCGCCGGCACGGCCCGCACCGTCCTCGACTGCGGGGGGAAGACCGTTATCCCCGGCTTCAACGATGCCCACATGCACTTCCTGGCCTGCGCCGCTCGCATGCTCAGCGTGGACTGCTCTCCGGCGAATGTGTCCTCGATCGATGACATCAAGGACAGGATACGGGAGCGCGCTGCTGCCATCACCTCCGGGAGCTGGATTAGAGCGAGTGGCTACAATGAGTTCTACCTCGCCGAGCGGTGTCACCCCACGCGTCGCGACCTGGACGAGGCAGCACCGGACCATCCCGTGAGGCTGGCCCATCGCTCGATGCACGCCTGTGTGCTCAACAGCGCGGGCCTGCGTTTGGCCGGGATCTCTATCGAAACTGAGGAGCCCCCCGGCGGCCTCATCGACCGTGACCTCCAGACCGGCGAGCCCAACGGAATATTGTTCGGCATGAACTCGTTCATCAACGAGAAGTTGCTGCCTCCGCTCGCCGATGCCGAGCTTGCGGAGGGTGTCCGGCTGGCCAACCGGAGTCTCGTATCATGTGGCATAACGTCGATTCAGGATGCCACAGAGACCAATGGCTACGAGGAGTGGCGGCTGTTGTCTGGACTGAAGGCCCGAGGTGAGATTGCCCCTCGAGTGGTCATGATGTTCGGGATCGACGCACTGGACGAGATCACAGGGCACGGCCTCAGTCCCAGGCATGGCGATCATGACCTGAGGCTGGGCGCAGCCAAGGTGGTGCTCGACGAGACCAGTGGCCGGCTCCATCCCCCGCAAGATGTTCTCAATGAACGTGTGATGGCCGCGCATCGGGCAGGCCACCAGGTAGCCATCCATGCCGTAGAGGAAGGAACGGTCGAGGCGGCGGCATCAGCGCTTGAGAGCTGCCACACGGAGCCCGAGCGCCGTCACCGGCTCGAACACTGCTCGGTCTGCCCGCCACCGCTTCTGGAGCGTCTGAGCGCCTTAGGTGCCATCGTGGTCACACAGCCTGCCTTCATCTACTACAGCGGCGAGAGATACCTGGCCGAAGTGCCGCGCGAGCAATTGCCCTGGCTGTACAGGATCAGGTCTTTTCGAGAGGCCGGACTGCGGCCCGCCGCCAGCTCCGACTGTCCTGTAGTGCCCTGCGAGCCGATGGCGGGCATCTATGCGGCGACCACCAGACAAGCCGGGAGCGGACAGGTGCTGTCGGCGGATGAGGCCATACCGGTCGAGGACGCTCTGGCGATGTACACTATCGAAGCGGCACGTGCAGCCTTCGAGGACGAGAGCAGAGGCAGCATCGAGGTCGGCAAGCTGGCTGATCTAGTGGTGCTCAGCGACGACCCCACCACGATGCCAGCCGATGAACTGAGATCGGTCTCCGTGGAGAAGACCATCATTGGGGGTGCCATCGTCTGGGAACGGTGATGTCTACAGGAACTGGTTGATCACAGCACCCAATATCCAGAGGATCACGATGGCTATTACCGGAGAGAAGTCGATGCCGCTGGTCGGAGGTAGGGCGCGGCGGATCGGAGCCAGGATCGGGTCGGTGATCTGCTCGAAGAAGCGGTAGGCTGTGATCACGGCCTCGTTTCTCACGCGACCCATTATCACCACCCACGAGAGTATCACCCGAACGAATATGACCAGCGAGACCACCTCGATTATTCTGAAGATTATCTCGCCGGCGCTCATTTGCTGCTCTGCCCCCCCAGCTCCTGGGCCTTCTCGTAGGCGGCGATCACCGCCTGGGATATGATCGCCCTTATCCCGCCGTCCTCCAGCTGAAGCAACGCCTCGGCGGTGGTGCCTCCGGGGGATGTCACTGCATTCTTGAGTTCCGCCGGGTGTCTGCCCGTCTCCCGTGCTACGTGCCCCGAACCCACCATGGTCTGGACTGCAAGCTCCTGTGCCATGTCCCTCGGCAGGCCGATGTGCACGCCGGCGTCTATCAGGGCTTCCAGGATGAGGAAGAGGTAGGCCGGGCCGCTGCCGCTGATGGCGGTCGCCATGTCTATGTACTTCTCATCGGGCACGTTGATCTCTCTGCCCATCGATTGCAGAATGGTCTGGACTGCCTCTCGCTGCTTCGTTGTCACAGCGTCGGCGGCGGTCCAGACGCTCATGCCCTGTCCCACCTGCGCCGGGGTGTTGGGCATCACTCTCACGACGGCGTCGTGTGCCAGACCTCGCCTGATCGTATCCAGCCTGGCACCGGCAACTATCGATAGAACGAGCTGGCTGGGCTGCAGCGATCTCTTGAGCTCGCTCAGCACCCCCGAGAGCACTTGAGGCTTGACGGAAAGCACAACAACGTCACAGTCCCGGATTGCCTTCTCGACCTCGACACTGCAGCCCACCTCATAGGTCTTCTCGATCACCGCCAGGCGCGCGGTGTCGATGTCGCACGCGCGGATGTCGGTGGGCCCGCAGGCCTCGTGCCGCAGCAAGGCCGAGATCATGGCCTCGCCCATTGCGCCGCTTCCGATGAACGCTACTCTCATGTGGGGAACCTCAGCCGTATTTCCTCTCGCCGAAGATGGCCCGCCCGATTCGCACTATCGTAGCGCCTTCCTCGATCGCCACCTCGTAGTCGTCGGTCATGCCCATGGACAGGTGCTCCAGCCCCAGGGCATCGCGCATCTCCCGGAGCTGTCTGAAGACCGGCCTTACCTCCTCAGGGTCACTAACCAGGGGGGCGACTGTCATCAGCCCGCGAATGTCCAGATTGGGCAGCCTGGCGATTTGCCTCACCATCTCGCCCACGTCCTGCGGCATCACGCCGCACTTGGTCTCCTCACAGGCTACGTTGACCTCAACGAGTACCGGCAGCCTGCCCGGACTGGCGCTGTTCAACCTTTCGGCGAGCCTGAGCGAGTCAACGCTGTGGATTATATCAAAAAGCTCTATGGCTGTCTTCGCCTTGTTCGATTGCAGATGCCCCACCATGTGCCAGGTGATGTCCGGGCAGAGGCTGGCCAGGTGCTCGATCTTGGGCTTGGCCTCCTGCACCCTGTTCTCGCCGAAGTCCCTGAGCCCGACCCCGTAGGCTGCCTCGATGGTCTCGGGCGCAAGGGTCTTGGTGACTGCCACCATCGTCACCTCGTCCGGCGAGCGACCGGCCCGCTCACAGGCGCGCGCGACGCGCCGTTCGATGCCACGGATGTTCTCGCTGATGGTCATGGCCTGTCCACACGGCCGCTTGGCTTGGCTAATACTATCAAGGAATCAACAGACCCCGGCTCCTGATCGCTATGGGCTTGGCCGTCGCTTCGCCGGGTATTCGATGTTCTCATCATGTACTACCTCGTATTCGCCCATCTCGTTCAACTCTTCAACTCGATGAAGCTTCCTAGTCGTGTGTGGGTCGGTTCTGTCTATCACTAGGCTCTCTTTGGCCTTCCTCCCACTTCCGGCAGAGGTCTTGTTCCTGTCCATGGCTTTCACCTTGGTGAATCCTGTTGGGTCTTTGAGTGCATAGCCGATTGATGTGCTCAGCCCAATATTGTCTTTCAGTTGCACTTCATAGTGCCGCCTGTTGCAGCCACAAATGGGACATGGCCGGTCACTAGGCTTCAGTTCGCGTCCGCACTGCTGGCACTTGATTGTGGTAGTATCCATCCGTGTCCTCCTCAGGCCGCTTGGCACACCCCGCAGACGGTGCAGTCCCCCAGCGGACAGGGCTCGCTTGCCTCACCCGCCTGGGCCATCTTCAGCTCCGCCTCCATGTACTCGTGGCGCACGCCGGTATCCACCACCGACCAGGGTAGCGTCTCGCCTTCGGAGTACAACCGGTGGGCGTACTCCTCCGTGGTGATGCCGTGCTCCTGCAGGGCGGTGCGCCAGTCCGACAGCGATCCGCCGCTTGTGCCGGCCAAAGCTGTCCCCAGCCTGGCGTCGCCCCGGGAGAGGGCTGCCTGCACCGTGCTCCAGGCGACGCTATCTGCCCTGATCTCTATCCCGCTCCTTGCCAAGCTCCGCTTGATGTGTCTCAGACGCCTTTCAATGGTGGCCGACTCCACCATGCCGAGCCGCTGGAACGGCGTGTTGGCCTTGGGCACGAAGGGTGCGACGGTAAGAGCCAGGCGGCACCCCGTACCGTCTACGCGGCTCTTCAGCCTGAGTGCCAGCTTGATGATGTCCTCCGCGTCGTCGTCCGTCTCGGTCGGCAATCCGATCATGAAATAGAGCTTGACCTGCTTGAAGCCCGCGCCTGCCGCTTCGGCCACTGCCTCGATTATATCATCCTCGCTTACGCCCTTGTTGATTACCTGCCTCAGCCGCTCGGAGCCAGCCTCTGGCGCTAGCGACACGCTCTGGGAGCCGCTCCGGGCCAGCTCTTTGAGGATAGACCCCGGCAGAGGGCGGATGCGAAGCGAGCTGACGGATAGCTCCGCGCCCATCTCGCGCAGCCCTCGAACCAGTTCCTCTATCTGTGGGTGGTCCGACACCGCCGCCGCGAGCAGTCCCAGCCGTTTCGTGTGACTCAGGCCCTCTCTGGCCTGGGCCAGCAGGTTCTCCATCGAGCGGTGGCGGAAGGGGCGGAAGCAGTAGCCCGCCATGCAGAAGCGGCAGCCCCACGGGCACCCCCGGGCGATCTCGATCAGGTGCATGTCCCCGAGTTCGGTGTCCGGGGTTGTGATGACCGAAGTCGTGGGCGCGGAGTCGAGGTCGCGCATCCACTGACGCTTGATGGGGGCACCATCATGAATCGGCGGTACGTACAGGCCGGGCACGAGGCTCAGCTCTCTCAGGAACTCATGCCGCCTGGATTCGAGCCCTTCCCGCAAGAGACCCATCAGCGGTGGCATGATGGGCTCGGCCTCGCCGATTGCCAGGCAGTCGAAGTAGGGGGACAGCGGCATCGGGTTGGCGGTGACGCAGGGGCCGCCCGCGATCAGGAGGGGGTGACGCTCGTCGCGGTCGGCGGCGAGGAGCGGTATGCGGCTGGCCTCGAGGAGCCTTACCACGTTGACATATGACAGTTCGTAGGAGATAGAGAAGGCGAGGACGTCGAAATCGGCGATAGGACGCTGTGATTCGAGGCTGATTATCTCCTCGGACGCGGACCGTTTCGGCTCCCACAGGACACGCTCACAGACAACGTCGTCGTAGGAGTTCAGCAGGCCATAGATGGTCTGGAAGCCGAGGCTGGACATCCCGAGGTAGTACGAGGTGGGGCGGATGAGGGCGATGGGGAGGCGGCCTCCCCAGTCCTTCTGTATCGTGCCCGTTTCCCGCTCTAGTCTCTTGCGGGCCTCCCTGATCGCTCTCCACGTCATGAGCGATTCGCAGCTTTAGCACTTGGTATAGCCACAGGCATGGCAGAGCAGGCATCCCTCCTGGTAGACCAGCAGCCCCCCACACTCGGGGCACTGACCTGCCTGGTTCCCCGCCCCGCCGCTGATCCCGATGGGCACGCTCTCGCCGGACTTGGCCTTGGTCTTGCCCGAGGCCTCGGCGGTCTCGCCGCCGATGTGCCTCTCCAGCACGCCGGCGATGGCGTCGGGGCAGGAGAGTATGGCACGGCCCCGATCCCACGATATCGACGGGCACCTGATGCCACGCATGTACTTGATGATGGCCGTGGGTTCCATGCCGGCCCTCAGTGATCCGGATATCACCCGGCTCATTGCCTGCAGATGGGCTGCGCCGCAGCCACCCACGTTGCCGAGGATGGCGAAGACCTCGCAGATGCCCTGCTCGTCGTAGTTGATCGTCACATACAGGTTGCCGCATCCCGTCTCAACACGCTCGGTGATACCGGTCGTTACGGTGGGCCGCTTCCTGGGTGCCTTCTTCTTCTCCTCGGCCTGTTTCGCGGGCGGCTTGGCCTCGCTGATGCTCAGCACCTGCTCGTCCCTGCTCCGGTCGCGGTATATGGTGATACCCTTGCAGCCTTCTCTGTACGCCAGCATGTATACGCGGGCCACGTCTTCCTTCGTGGCGTCGTGGGGGAAGTTCACGGTCTTGGAAACGGCGTTGTCGGTGTACTTCTGGAAGGCCGCCTGCATCTTTACATGCCATTCCGGGGCGATGTCATGGGAAGTGACGAACATTCGCTTGGCCGTCTCCGGTATCCCCTCGATATCCCGAAGGTTGCCCTTCTCGGCCACTTCCTTCATCAGCTCCTCGGAGCAGCAGCCCTCGCGCTTCGCCCACTCCTCGAACAAGGGGTTGACCTCGATGAGCTTGTCCCCGTCGAGTATGTTGCGCGTATAGCTGAGCGCGAACAGGGGCTCGATGCCGCTCGAGCAGCCCGCAATTATGCTCAGCGTACCGGTTGGCGCGATAGTTGTTCTTGTAGCGTTCCTGACCCTCGGCCCGCCCGGGACGTCGTAGATGCTGCCCTCGAAGGCCGGGAACACGCCCCTCTCCTCCGCGAGCTCCTTCGATGCCTCTATAGCCTCGCGGTTGATGAAGTCCATCAGGTTCTCGCCCGTCTGCAGGGCCTCATCTGAATTGTATGGTATCCCGAGCTGTATCAGGAGGTCGGCGAAACCCATGACGCCCAGGCCGATCTTCCTCGTCCTCTTGGTCATCTCATCGATCTCGCGCAGGGGGAACCTGTTTACGTCGATCACGTTGTCCAGGAACCGTACCGCCATGCGGACGACCTCGGCCAGTTTGACATAATCTATCACCTTGCCGCCGTCCTTGTCGCACAGCATCTTGGACAGATTGATCGACCCCAGGTTGCAGGACTCGTAGGGGAGGAGAGGCTGTTCGCCGCAGGGATTGGTGCTCTCGACACTGCCGAGTTTGGGAGTCGGATTGTCCCGGTTCACGCGATCGAGGAAGACTATACCGGGGTCGCCGTTTCGCCAAGCGTTCTCGACTATGAGGTCGAAAACGCCTTTGGCATTCAGCTTCCCGGCAGGCTTCTTGGTGTGAGGGTTGATCAGTTCGTAGTCCTCGCCGTTCTCGACCGCATTCATGAAGCCCTCGGTTACGGCCACCGAGATGTTGAAGTTGGTGAGGGTCACGTTGTCCACCTTGGACGTTATGAACCTGAGAATGTCGGGGTGATGGACGTCGAGAATGGCCATGTTGGCACCGCGACGCTTGCCTCCCTGCTTGATCACGTCGGTAGCTGCGTCGAAGGCCTTCATGAACGACACCGGACCACTGGCCACCCCGCCGGTCGAGCCGACGGTGTCGCCCTCGGGGCGGAGCCTGGAGAAGGCGAAGCCGGTGCCTCCCCCGCTCTTGTGTATGAGCGCCGTATGCTTCACGGAGTCGAAGATCGATTCCATGGAGTCTTCTATGGGAAGGACGAAACATGCCGAAAGCTGGCCGAGTTCTCTGCCGGCGTTCATCAGTGTAGGCGAGTTGGGCAGGAACTCCAGATTGGCCATCGCCTGGTAGAACTCCTCCTCCACCGCTGCGACATCGGCTTCGGGGTCGTACATTAGCTCCGCTGAGGCGATGTGGTGAGCCACGCGCTTGAACAGGTCCTCCACAGTCTCGGTCACGCGGCCCTTCTTGTCTTTCACGAGGTAACGTCTCTCGAGCACCGTCCTCGCATTGGGCAGGACCTGGACCTCGGTATCGCCAGCAGGCTTCGCCTTCGTCGCTGTTTTGCGGGCACGCTTTTTGGGCTGGTGCTCCGCCTTTTCCTCGGTCGGGACAAATGCCTCCGGGCCCTTCTCGGCGAGGAGGCTTCTCGCTATGGACTGAATCTCCGTCTCATCGACAGGCCTTCTCACCTGCGGGGCGAGGTCCTCCATACCGGGGAGGGCGGGTACACGATCGAGGCGGCTGATGACCTTGTCGGCCAGCTCCTCGATCTTCTCCCGGTCGGATATGCCCATGGACTCGGCGGAGGCGAATACCGCTCTCGCGACCCTGTTCCTCAGCGCTCGCTCTGCCCGGACGTTTCTGCCGTTTCCACTGCTCATGAGTCCCACCCTGTCAGAAGTATCGTGTTCGGTTCGCTCTGTTGAGGGGCCGTTGTGGTCTACTGGTCGGGGATAAGCGGTAGCTGGCTGGCAACCGGCCTTGCCGCCACGAGAGTATCCACTTCGTGCTTCAGGCTGGTGATATCGGCGAACTCCCGATACACGCTGGCGAAGCGGATGTAGGCGATGTGGTCCAGGTTCTTCAGCCTATCCATTACTATCTCACCGATCGCAGGTGTAGCGACCTCCACTTTGCCCAACTGATGCAAGTCCGTCTCGATGTCGTCGACCAGCTTCTCGATCGCCCCCGTACGAAGTGGGCGCTTCTCGCATGCCTTGCGGACACCGGCGGCGAGCTTCTCGCGGCTGTAGTCCTCGCGCCGGTGGTCCTTCTTGATCACAACCAGGTTGGCCGTCTGCACCCTCTCGTACGTGGTGAACCTGAAGCCGCAGTCGAGACATTGGCGACGGCGTCGTATGCTCCCGTCCACATTCCTGGAGTCAACGACCTTCGAATCGTTATAGTTGCAGTGAGGACATCTCATGACATGCACTCTCTATATCTTGTGCCGGAGCCTGAAGATAACACAAGATATAGTGGCTGTCAACAGGGTTTTGGGTCGGATGTCGTGTGCCTACTTGCGCCGTGGGAGGCGGAATGGGATCCAGCGGAACAACCGCGCGAGCTCTCCCCATTCCCAGGAGACCAGCAGCTCGGGCGCTATACATAGAGAGCTGTAGGTCGCGGCGACGACGCCGACTGTCAGGGCGAGCACGAAGTTGCGTATCGTCTCGCCGCCGAACAGCAGCAGGGCGAGCAGAACCAGGAGCGTCGTGAGGCTGGTGTTGAGCGATCTGGTCAGCGTCTCCGTGATGCTGATGTTGACCATCGTGTCGTATGGGGCATTCAGGTGCCGCATCCGGTTCTCCCGGATGCGGTCGAACACGACGATGATGTTGTTGACACCATAGCCGATGACGGTGAGCACGGCTATGATGAACATCGAGTTGACCTCGATCCTGAAGAGCGAGAAGACGGCGATGACGATCAGGACGTCGTGCACCAGCGCCAGGATGGCGCAGACCCCGAAGCGGAAGGAGTTGGCCAGCCTCCGGAACGACCACGCTATGTACAGGAGGATTGCGACTGCCGCCACCAGGACCGCGTATCCCGTGTAGCGGACCCTCTCGGCGGCGATAGAGGCCGATATCGAGTCGTAGTCCAAGTAGACCGCAGGCCCGAATGCGCTGGACAGCTCGGTCTTGATGCGCTGCTGCTCCGAGACGCTGGGGCCGGTTTCCTCCCCCACCTGCTCGTCCTCCTCGGGCTCACCGACGCGGACCAGGTATGAGTCCAGCGTAGCCCCGATAACCTCGATGCCCGTGTAGCCCATCCCGGTTAGCTCGTCGCCGAGCTCCCCGGCCTCGATGCCTCTGCCAAGTATGAGTGCGTAGTCGGTCTGGTTGCCCTCCGCAGGGAACTCGGACAGCCTTACCGTCGTGTCGAGGATTGCTTCTATTCCCTCGACCAGGCCTTCGGTCTCGTTGGCCGAAAGCCCGCTCAGCCAGAAGACGTCCTTGGGGCTGTGCTGGATCACGGCGTCTGGGTAGCCCAGGTCGGCGAAGGAAGCACGCAGTTCCTCCTGCCCGACCTCATCCTGGAAGAGGAGGGTCATGGTCACGCCGGACCTGAAGTCAAGGCCTATGTTCAGCCCTGCGACGATCAGGGATACGATTCCCGCCAGGATGACGACCGTCGATCCCAGAAAGAACCACTTCCTCTTACTGACGACGTTGAACAAGTCTACTCCTGCTCCTCGGACTCCGGCTGTGCGGACGTCCTCTCCACGCCGAATAGCCCCAGTCTGTTGGCCAGCGTGGTCCCCACGAACAATCGCAGGAAGGTCCGGGTGATCACGATAGCCGTGAACATGCTCAGCGCGATGCCTATGGCCAGCGTCAGGGCGAAGCCCTGTACCTTGGGCTCGGCGAAGTTGCTGCCCATCCAGTAGAGGATGGCGCAGATGATCAGGGTCGTGACGTTGCTGTCGCGAATCGCCGTCCAGGCCCGGCTGAAGCCGGTCTCGATAGCGCCGCCCAGCGTCCGTCCTGCCCGTAGCTCTTCTCTCAGGCGTTCGAATATGAGCACGTTGGCGTCAACCGCCATTCCTATCGAGAGAATGAACGCCGCGATTCCTGCCAGCGTGAGCGTTACCGGTATGAGCTTGAAGGCCGCCAGCACAAGTATCCCGTAGATGATCAGCGCGCCTCCGGCCAGGGCCCCCGGCAGCCTGTAGTACGCGATCATAAAGACCAGCACCAGGAGCAGCCCTATGACTCCGGCGATAAGGCTCTTCCTGATGGAGTCGGCTCCCAGAGTGGGGTCGACCTCGTCCTGCACGGCGGGGCCGGGGATGAACACGCCGCGCTCCCAGTGCCCCAGGGGCACCGGCAGGGCACCGGCATTGAGCAGAATCGCCAGGTCCTGGGCTTCCTCCAGGGACAACCCGGTGATGACTCCCCTAGCCTCTATTTCCGCCTGCACTCTCGGACTGGAGATCCTGCTGTCGTCGAGGAATATGCCGAGAGGTCTCTCTTCCAGGTACAACCTGCCCGTGATCTTCTTGAACAGCTTCGCCCCTTCGTCGTTGAACTCGAAGGCGACAACCGGCTCCTGGATACCTGTCTGTCCCTGGAACTCCACCTGGTTGTTCCTCGTCAGGTACTTCCCGGTGAGGTGAACCGTGTTGTTCCCTTCTTCTTCCTCGGCTGTGGCGGGGACCCATTCGAGGGAATCGGGGTCGACGTTGCCGCCCGCACTCTGGTAGATCAGCCAGCTCTCCTCCGTCAGCTCCCTGAAGTCGAGCTGTGCGGTCTGGCCCACGAGCTCGATGGCCCGTTCCATGTCGCGGACTCCGGGGAGCTGTATCGAGATACGGTCAGCCCCCTGCTTACCGATCACCGGCTCGGAGACGCCGTAGGCGTCCACCCTCTTGCTGATGATCTCGATAGCGCCCTTCATGGCGGCATCCGCCGTCTCGTTCCCTATCTCCGAAAGGTTGGCCTCGTACACCAGGTGAATGCCGCCGGCCAGATCGAGGCCAAGGCTCATGCCCAGCGTGTTGTTGCCGCGCCCCCCCTCGTCCCAGGGCATGTGGAAGTCCCTGACCAGCAGCGCAGACAGACACAGCACCGCCAGCAGCAGTATGAGCCCGAGCCGTATGAAGTTTCCTCGCCGGTTCACTCTAGCTCGACTCCAGGTTCTCTCTCACCAGTTGGAGGGCCTGTTCCCTCGTAGTCACTTCTCCCGCCGCCTGCGCCTCACGCACGATCTCCAGCAGTTCACCGATTCTCGGTCCGGGCTGCAAGCCGAACTCATCCATAAGGACGCGCCCGTCGATCAGCTTCGGCGGCGTGATGGTTGACTGGTCCTCGAAATACTTCGACAGCACGTAGCGTGTCGTCTCGACGTGCTTGCGCCATTCCTCGGGATCGAGTGTCGGCCCCCTCGCCGCGAGGTGATCGGCCAGGCCAAGATAGAGGGTGTCAATGCCCGCATCACCGGTGTCACGGAAGTACCTGTATATGGCGCGCCGCGACGGCGTTTCCTCTCGCGCCAGGAAGCCGGGGCGCAGGTGATGCTCGACCATCAGTGCGACCATTGCGGTCTCGCGGTTGCTGAACCTCAGGCGGGCCATGGCCCGGCTGGCCATCGCCGCCCCCTCCTGGGTGTGGCCCAGGAACCTCATTCGCCCGTCGGGGTCGAACGCCTTGGTCGCCGGCTTGCCGATGTCGTGCAGCAGGGCAGCCAGCTTCGACAACGCCCTCCGGGTTCTCCCATCTGAGACCTCTTGCGAGAAACGGGCAGATATCTCGGGAGACCAGGGTAGCTCGGCGAGCAACTCGCCGTCGCCGTCCGCGCTGCGCTCGTGGAGCACCCTCTCCATGGCTTCGACCGTATGCAGGGAGTGATCGAACACGTCCCAGAAATGCTCCTTCGGCTGTTCCACGCCCCTCGTAACGGTCAGCTCCGGCAGCACGGGGTCCAGGAGGCCGAGCTCGTCCATCTTGCAGAGCGACTCGTATGCCATGGACGTCCCGAGTATCATGCCGAGTTCGTCGCGAATCCTCTCTGCCGCAACGGAGGAGACAAGGGCCGAATCGCGGCGGCTCAGCGACTCGGTGTCCGGGTCGATTCGAAATCCCAGCGTAGCCGCGAAACGGATGGCACGCAGGAGACGTAGCGGGTCATCGGCAAACGATGTATCCGAGACCGCGCGCAGTATCCCGGCCTTCAAGTCGTCGCGCCCGCCAAGCGGGTCTATCAAAGATCCGTCGATGTCGCCGTCCAACGCCGAGTCCAGGGGGACGGCCATAGCGTTGATCGTGAAGTCACGGCAGGCGAGGTCGTTCTCTATGTCCCCACGCAATGCGGCGAAATCGATGTGCCACCTGGCCTGCTCCAGCGGGAAGACCAGCCTGGCGACCTGGTTCGCCTCGTCCAGCGGCACGAGTGTAGAGCCAAGGCGTCTGGACGCTCGGGACGCGATGTCGAGGGCATCGCCGGCCACAACGAGGTCAACGTCGTCGGTTGCCCTTCGGAGGAGGTAATCGCGCACCAAGCCACCCACGACGTAACAGTCGGTGTGCTGCTCTTCGAGAAACCGTCTCAGTTCTCGGAGTGTCGAAACTGCCTCTTCGGGGGCAGGTAGCATGCGCCTCTCTACGACCAACTCAATCATTCAGCGTTGCTTGTCCTCATTCATGCCGGCGCTCAGATGTTGCCAGCCTCATCCTCATCCCCGTCCTGTCGCACGTAAGTGAACAGCTTGTCCCTGCTCTCGAGGCGGTCCACGTAGACCACCCCGTTGATGTGGTCGATCTCATGCTGCAGGGCCTGTGCGAGCAATCCTTCTCCCTTGATGCGCACCTGCTTCCCGTTACGGTCCCGGCCCTTGACCGTCACCGTCTCGGCCCGGATCAGCTCGCCCCTGTAGCCGGGCAGGCTCAAACATCCCTCCGAGACCTCATGCTCGCCCGAAGTCTTCACTATCTCCGGGTTGATCAGGATGATGATGTTGCCCTCGTCCTCCGGCAGCTCTATGACCACCACCTGCAGCGGTATACCGACCTGGGGTGCAGCCAGGCCGACGCCCCCGGTGTAGTGCATGGTCTCGATCATGTCGTCGATCAGCTTCTGGGTCGAATCATCTATGACGTGCACCCGCTTGGCCTTCTGGTGGAGTGCCGGGTGATCGATTGTGACAAGCGGCAGCGTAGCCACCCTAATACCTCATATCGGTGCAATAGTGATCGTTTTGTGGCAAACCGGTCAGATTATATTCAAATGGGAACTGCTTGTAAAGGCTAGGCCAGACTTACCGGATCGATGTCTACTATCCATCCTTGAGGGAGTGTGAGGTCTGACAGAAGTTGCGTCGGGTCGGGGCTGCGGATAACGATCTGCCAGCGGTACCTGCCTCGCACCCGTTGTGCGAAGGCCGGGGAGGGCCCCAGCAGATCGGTGCTTGGCAGCCCTTTGGCGTCCCGTTCGTTCACGAGGAGTTGGTATATCTTCTCGGCCTCTCGCTGGCAGGCGGTGTTGTTGGTGTGCACGTACAGGAGGCGGGCCAGACGTCTGAACGGGGGGTCGCCCTGCTGTCGCCGGAAAGCTATCTCCTGCTCGTAGAAGGTCGGGTAGTCGTGCCTCGATGCCGCGACGACCGCGTAGTGCTCGGGTGAGTAGGTCTGGACGATCACCCTTCCGCCCAGCTCGCTTCGCCCGGCCCTTCCTGCGACCTGCGCCAGTATCTGGAAGGTGCGTTCACTGGCTCGAAAGTCAGGCAGGTAAAGGCCGATGTCCGCGTTGATCACGCCCACCAGCGTGACCAGCGGCATGTCGAGGCCCTTGGCGATCATCTGTGTGCCAATGAGGACGTCTGCTTCGTGGGAGAGGAAACGCGTTAGTATCCTCTCGTGTGCGTATTTGCCCTTGGTGACATCTCGGTCCCAGCGAAGCGTCCGTACTCCGGGGAACGCCTTGATCACCTCTTCCTCGACCTTCTGTGTGCCGACGCCCAGGAACCTTATTCTCTTGCTCAGACAGTTGGGGCACAGCTCCGGCGTCGGCTGCCGGTAGCCGCACTGGTGACAGACCAGGTTCCGCTCGTAGGCGTGATAGGTGAGGGATGCGTCACAGCGCCGGCACCGGGCGACGAAGCCGCAGTCCCGGCATTGAACGAACGTGGCCGTGCCCCGCCGGTTCAGGAACAGGATAGCCTGCTCCCTTGCGCCGAGCACGGTCGAGATAGCGCCCGACAGGGATCGGCTGAGTATGCTCCTGTTGCCTTCCCTCAGCTCGCGGCGCAGATCGACTATCTCCACATGAGGCATGCCCGGACTTCTGCCCTGCCCTACTCTCTGGGGGAGGCTGAGCAGTCTGTACTCGCTCCTCTGCGCTCGATGGTAGCTCTCGATATCAGGTGTCGCGCTGCCGAGAATGACAATAGAGTCCGTGAGCTGCGCCAGCTTGAGGGCTGCCTCCCGCGCGTGATAGCGGGGTGACTGGTCGTGCTGTTTGTACGTCCACTCGTGTTCTTCGTCCATGACGATGAGGCCGAGATCGGGCTGCGGCGCGAACAGCGCCCCTCTGGAGCCGATGACCACATCGTAGTTCCCTTCCCTGATGAGGTGCCATTGGTCATATTGCTCTCCCAGGGACAGGCGGCTGTGGAGAACCGCTACCCTGCCGGGGAAGCGCTCGGCGAATCTAGCGATGGTCTGGGGGGTCAGGGCTATCTCAGGCACGAGAACGATCGCCCGTTTACGGAGTTCGATTGCCCGTTGAAGCGCCCGGAGGTAGAGTTCGGTCTTGCCGCTTCCCGTGACGCCGTGCAACAGGAACACGGCCGGCGGGCCATTCGGAGCCCGCTGCTCTGCCAGGCTGCGGGCCATCTGCTGCTCGATCTCGGCCCATGCGTGCTGCTGGGCCTCGGTGAGGATGGGCGTCGTCGTCGGGCTGAAGGTGCGATGGGCCAATGGGTCCCGCAGTACCTGAGTCTGCACCAGCGAGACCAGACCGTGCCGTTGCAGCGCCTGGGCTACCGGCGCGGACGCTCCTGTCTTCTGCCGGGCTTCTCTGAGGGGGAGCCTTCTTCCCTCCGACAGCAGCAGCCGCAGCAGCCTCGCCTGCCCGTGCGCCCGGCGTTTGTCGAGTTCCGAGAGACTTGCCTTCGCCTCCTCCACACCGACGGCCAACTCGATGTAGGTCTCGAAGCGCGGGCGGACTCGTGGCCTCTCGATCTCCTGTGTCTTGAAGACCACCCCCTTGCGGATGAGCTGCGCGACCAGGGTATCGGCTCGCCTATGCTTCAGGGCCCTCGTCAGCTCGGCCTGGCTGACCTTGCCTCTCTTCTCGAGAAGCGCCAGCAATCTCCGCTGGTCGGGTTTGAGGGACTGGAGCGTCTCCTCGTCCACCTGCTCGGAGGGGTGGAGATAGGTCTCGACTTTGCGTTCGAAGCCCGGGGGGAGCATAAGGGAAGCGGCGTCGAAGTAGGAGGAGAGGTAGTGCTCGGCAATCCACCGTGCCAGCTCCAACTGATGCGGCTGTAGCAGTGGCTCGGAGCTCAAGACCTGGGCGATATCCCTTGTCTCCACAACCGGTGTCTCGTCCACGAGGGCGAAGACAATTCCCTGCACCAGTCGGGGGCCGAAGGGGACCCAAACGGCGTGCCCCGGGCGTGGGGCTATACTGGGGGGGATTGAATAGGTGAACGTTCGCGGATGCGCTGGTGGAGCGTTGACTGCTACCTCAGCGTAGCTCATCCCTGGCTCTTGATTTCACCTTCTGCCTTGCGGCCTTGCTGCTCAGTTCGCGTAGATAGTAAAGCTTGGCCCTGCGCACCTTGCCGTAGCGCAGGACTTCGACCTTCTCCAATCGCGGCGAGTTCAGCGGGAATGTACGTTCGACTCCGACTCCCTGGAACACCTTGCGAACGGTGAAGCTGGCCCCGTCGCCGCTGCGGCGTACCCTGATGACGACTCCTTCGAAGACCTGCGCCCTCACTCTTTGACCCTCGACCACCTGCATCTTCACCCGGACCGTGTCCCCGGAGTTGAACTCCGCTACGTTCTCATTGGGCGTGGTCTCAACTACCGAACGCATATCCATGACTTCACTCCTCATTCCAGACGCCGCACATCGGGCGCAACCATCTAATTAGAGCCGGTAATCGCCGCGTTGTCAACCAGGTCTCTTTCCTCCGGGCTCAACTCAGCATTCTCGAGCAAATCGGGACGGCGAACAAGGGTACGGTGGATGGACTGCCTCCTGCGCCACCGGGCGATCTCGGCATGGTGCCCCGACAGAAGGACTTCGGGGACGGTCCAGCCCCGGTACTCGTTCGGCCTCGTGTAGTGGGGATACTCCAGAAGTCCGCGAGAGTGCGACTCCTCTTCGATGGACTCATCAGACCCGAGAACACCGGGCACTTGCCTCACCGTGGCATCGACCACCACCATCGCGGCCAGTTCTCCCCCGGTGAGAACGTAGTCGCCGATACTGATCTCGTCCGTACACAGGTGCTCTCTCACCCTCTCGTCTACGCCTTCGTAGTGTCCGCACACAAGGATCAAGCGATCGTATTCGGCCAGACCGGCCGCGATGCGCTGGTTCAGGACCCTGCCCTGGGGAGTGAGGAGCACGATCGGGATGTCGAATTCGTCACCGCCTCGAATCGCCTCCACCGCGTCGAAGACCGGCTCCGGTTTCATCACCATCCCTGACCCACCGCCGAACGGGTAATCGTCCACTACCTTGTGCCTGCCAACCCCCCAGTCACGCAGATTGTGAATATGAACAGTCACGATACCATGGTCGATGGCCCGCCTCACCATGCTCTCCGAGAAAGGGCCTTCGAACATGCCCGGGAAGAGCGTCAGGATGTCGATCCTCATCTCGCTGCCACCGACCTAGCTGCCATGAGCGGGCGGCTGAGTCTCCGCGCACTCCTGTGACTCTCCCTTTACCGTCTCCACGGCGTGGGGAAGCGCAGGCAGGATTACCTCCAGGCATTCGCGCACGGCCTTGGGACTCCCCGGCATGTTGATGATGAGCACCCTGCCCCGCGTCCCGGCCACAGCCCTGCTCAGCATGGCGTGGGGGGTCTTCGTGAGGCTCTCCGCTCTCATCGCCTCCGCGAAGCCGGGAACCTGCCGGTCGATCACATCCAGCGTCGCCTCCGGCGTCACATCGCGCGGCGACAGTCCCGTACCGCCTGTCGTCAAAATCAGGTCAACCTTGCCGCTGTCGGCCCACTCGGACAGCCTGCTCACGATCTGTCGGCGCTCGTCGGGGACAATGGCACGCTCGACGACCTCGGCACCTGCGCCGGCCATGATCTCTCGAATGGCTTCACCGCTCCTGTCCTCGCGCTCGCCGGTGGAGCCCTTGTCGCTGACCGTCAGTATGCCAACTCTGAACATGGCCGCCAACCGATCTATGATAGCACACATGGTCAGTAGTGCAAAGCGGCGCGGGTATCGGTACGTTGCGGGGGCGAGGGCGGCTGTCGCGGACCGGGCGGTGTTAGTCACCGAGTATTGACAACGGTTGGGCGTTGTGCTAAAAAGTGGTGCATTGTGGTGGAAAGTGGGTGACAGTGGGTGCTGATTGGCGAGTACGAACTCAGAGTGGACCACAAGGGAAGGATCGCCATCCCCGCGAGATTGCGAGAGGAGTTCAGGGGTGGGGTGGTGGTCTCTCGTGGGTTCGACAAGTGCCTCATCGTGTACACGGTCCCGGAATGGGCGAAGGTTGCCGAGCGCCTGGCCTCGATGCCCCTGACACGGTTGAATTCCCGGCGGATCGGGCGTCTCGTGTTCTCGGGTGCTTTCGACCTGACGCTCGACCGGCAGGGTCGAGTCCTGCTGCCGCCCATACTGCGCCAGTATGCAGCCATTGATGACGAAGCTGTGCTGATAGGTGTTCATAGCCATCTGCAGATATGGTCCAGGGATCTGTGGACGGCTGAGAAGCGGTTCATGGTCGAGAACGCGGCCGAGATATCGGAGGCTGTGGAAACGTGATCATGACGTCTGAGTTGAAGCATGAGCCCGTCCTGCTTCGTGAGTGCGTAGAGGCGCTTCAGATTCAGCGCGGCGGGAGATACATTGACTGTACGGTCAATGGCGGCGGCCATGCTGCGGCGATTATCGAGGAGAGCGCGCCGGGCGGTCAGCTGCTGGGGATCGATGCCGATCCCTCCGCCCTGAAGCTGGCAAAGGAGAGGTTCAGGGACTGCAGCGACGATGTCATCCTTGTCAACGAGAACTTCAAGTACCTGGAGAGCATTGCAGATCGCTACGGATTCCGTCCTGTGAACGGAGTCCTGTTCGACCTGGGTATGTCGTCTCTGCAGTTGGAGGACCCGGGCCGTGGTTTCAGCTTCCAACACGATGCACCGCTGGACATGAGATTCAGCCCCGGACAGACGTTGACTGCTGCCGATATCGTGAATACCTACCCGGAGGAAGGCCTGGCCCGGATACTCGAAGAGTATGGTGAGGAGTGGCGCGCGCGGAGGATCGCGGGCAGTGTTGTCCGGAACCGCCCTGTCAACACCACGCTGGAATTGGCAAGGCTGGTGGAGAGGGTGGCCGGTGGTGGCCGCAGCCGCATCCATCCCGCGACGAAGACCTTTCAGGCATTGCGCATGGCGGTCAATGAGGAGCTGGATAACCTCGACTCGGCTCTCAGGCAGGCGGTATCGCTTCTGGGAAGCAGCGGTCGCATCGTTGTCATTAGCTTCCATTCGCTGGAAGACCGTCTGGTCAAGAACTTCTTTCGCCGCGAGTCGCAAGGTTGCCTGTGCCCTCCGGAAGTTCTGCTGTGCACATGTGGTCATGTGCCCAGCCTCAAGGTCGTATCCAAAAAGGCCATACGTCCCTCGGAGACGGAGTTGGCCTCCAACCCGCGAAGTCGTAGCGCCAAGATGCGAGTCGCGGAGCGCATCTAGACAGGCACGCAAGGGTGAGCCATGGTGATCCGAACTGCATTGGGGCGTAGCACCGAAGACCTCGACTTCGTTGAGGGCAACTTCACCCAGATAAAGGTCGTCGGTGTGGGCGGCGGGGGCACCAACGCCGTGAACCGCATGATCCATGGGGGTGTGCACAGTGTTGACTTCGTTGTGATTAACACCGACGCGCAGTCACTGGTGAGGTCGCTTGCGCCGGTTCGCCTGCGCATAGGCGACAAGTTGACGAGGGGGTTGGGCGTTGGCGGCGATCACAAGATGGGTATGCTGGCGGCGGAGGAAAGCCGCGATCAGATAGCGGAGGCTGTCGAGGGCGCGGACATGCTGTTCATCACTGCAGGTATGGGCGGTGGTACCGGCACCGGTGCGGCGGCGGTCGTGGCTGAGACCGCGAAGGAACTGGGCATGCTGACGGTGGCGGTGGTAACGAGACCATTCACCTTCGAAGGCTCCCACAGGGCTGGCGTGGCCGCCGATGGCATAGTCAGACTACGCGAGAGAGCGGACACAATAATCGTCATCCCCAATGAGAGGCTCCTGAGCACGTGCGACCTGAACATATCCATTGAAGCCGCATTCAAGATGGTGGACGACGTCCTGTTGAGAAGCATCCAGGGCATTTCTGAGGTCATTACCCTGCCGGGACACATAAACCTGGACTTCAATGATGTCAGGACGATCATGAAAGACGCAGGCTACTCCTGGATAGCGATTGGCCACGGCAACGGCGACACACGGGCCGTCGATGCGGCACAAGCCGCACTCGTCAGCCCTCTCTTTGACTTCTCTATCGAGAAAGCCAAACGGATACTGTTCAACCTGGTGGGCAACAATCTGTCACTGGCCGAAGTCAACCAGGCCGCTGACGTCATCAGACAGTATGCTCATCCCAATGCCCAGATAATCTTCGGGCTCGGCACCGATCCCTCTTTGGAAAGCGAAGTCAAGCTCACGCTGATTGCAACTGACTTCAGCGACAACCCCCACGCAGTCGCGCCTGAGGAGGAGGAAACGCCGGACTACTCGTCTGATCCAGGTAGGCGCAAATCGTTCTTGACCTGGAAGTGATGAAAAGCAGTATCGTTCTTTAAGAGTCCTGGGGAGCCAGGAACACCGTAAGGTCGTAGAATGGCGGTTCTACGACCTTCGTGTATCTGTGGGTCACACGAGATCGTTCCGAATCAGGTCTTCGTAGCTATCCCGCCTGCGCACCAGTCGCGCCTCGCCACCCCTGACGAACACGACCGCCGGCCTCAAAGACGCGTTGTAGTTTGAGGCCATGGGCAGGCAGTAGGCCCCGGACACGGATATGGCGATGATGTCGCCGGGGGCAATGGATGGCAATTGGACGTCCCTGACCAGAATGTCCCCGGATTCACAGAACTTGCCGGCGATGGTCACCTTCTCGGTGGCGTCAGCGTTCATCCGGTTGGCTACGATAGCCTCGTACCTGGCGTCGTAAAGCGCCGGGCGGATGTTGTCGCCCATACCGCCGTCCACCGAGACGTACTTGCGGACGCCCGGGACATCCTTTGTCGCTCCAACGGTGTAGAGGGCCACTCCGGCGCGCCCGACGATAGCCCGACCGGGTTCGACAATCAGTCTTGGCCGATCCAGGCCGAGCTCCCTGCAGCTGGAGGCAATCGCCTCGGTGATGGCAGCGGCATACTCGGCGATCTGCGGCGCTGGCTGGTCAACCGTGTACTGGACCGCGAATCCGCCGCCGGGACTGAATTCTCGGAAGTCGAGGCCATGCTTCGCGACCATGTCGGCGGCGAATCGGAGCATGACGGCAACAGCCTGCTCGTAGGGCTCAGTCGAGAAGATGGGCGAACCGAGATGAGCGTGTAGCCCCACCAGTCTCACGCTGGGAGTCTCAACGGCTCTTCTCACGGCCTCCTCGGCTTCCCCCGTGACCATAGCGAGACCGAACTTGCTGTCGACGATGCCGGTTGTCGTGTGCTGATGAGTGTGAGGGTCGATGCCCGGACTCAGCCTCAGCAGTATGTCCTGCCTGACTCCGTGAGTTCGGGCCAGCTTGTCCACCAGTCCCAGCTCGTACGTGTTGTCCACGACTATTCGGCCGACGCCGCTCGAGATCGCGAGTTCGAGTTCGTCTACTTGCTTGTTGTTGCCGTGGAAATAGACATTCTCCGTGGGGAAGCCGACGGACTTGGCTATGCTCAGCTCGCCTCCCGAAACGACGTCCAGCCCGAGGCCTTCTTCCATGAGCAGCCGCACCAGCGCCCTGTTCAGCAATGCCTTGGCTGCATGGATCACCCGGAGGTCATCGTAGCGAGTGCCGAACTCCTCGCGGAACAGGCTGCACTGTCCGCGCAGAGTGACCTCGTCGAACACGTAAAGAGGAGTCCCGTGCTCGGCGGCCAGGCTCACTGTGTCGCAACCGCCGATGGTCAGATGCCCCGCATCGCTCACATCCGCCGTGTCGGGGAGAATGCCCGTCAGCTCGTCGAATCGTCCCATGTTGTGCGAGTTCCCTTTTGACTAGGATTATAACTTCGGCGGGAAGTTGACCGCAAGCTGCCGAGTTTGGTAGACAAAACGTCTCGAATGGTGTAATATCGCTTGCTGTTGGGGGTGAAGGTTGGCGCACACCAAGTCTGCGAAGAAATCGATACGAGTGATAGCTGAGCGGCGTGCTCAGAATAGGTCCATGAACCGGGCGGTCAAGACGGAGGTGACGAAGGCCGATAAACTGATTGCCAACGGCGATCAGGAGGCGGCCAGGGAGGCTGTGAAGGCCGCGACGACCGCTCTGGACAAGGCGGCGCAGAAGGGTTTGATCCATGACAACAACGCGGCACGCCGCAAGTCCCGTCTGATGAAGAGGTTCAACGCCGCATTCCCCGCCCAATAGCCTCGCGCCTGGCAGTCTGACTTGAAGTTGCTCATACGAGCAGCTTCCTTCGTTTCCACCGTGATCATTTGTCTTCCTCTGTCATGAATGACGGCCGTCGTCAGCAAGGGGCTTGACAACGTGTGCCTGTCGTGCTAGGTTCTCTCTAGAACAAGAGTTCGACTCCGGCCGAGGTGTGCGAGATGAAGACGCTGTCATCCAAGCAGAAACGCATGTTGAGCTTCGTGAGATACTTCCGTGAGGAGAGGGACTATCCTCCCACCATCAGGGACATTCAGAAGGGATGTGACATCAGCTCGACGTCGGTGGTTGACTATAACCTGAAGGTGCTGGAGCGGGAAGGGTACATAAGGCGGGACCGCGAGGTATCGCGAGGAATAGAGTTGCTGGAGAAGGGGCACGGACGCGCGCTACGCATACCCGTCCTCGGCTATATAGCTGCCGGTGAGCCCATTCAGATTCCTCCATCCGACACATGGGATGAAGAAGCGCTGGACGAGGTCGAGGTGGGACGGGAGATGGCCAAGGGTGGGGAGGGAGTGTTCGCCCTGCGTGTGAAGGGCAGCTCGATGATCGACGCCCTGATCAACGATGGGGACATCGTACTGATGGAGCAGGCGAATACCGCCGACGATGGGGAGATGGTGGCGGCGTGGTTGAAGGCCGAGGGTGAGACAACACTGAAGAAGTTCTATCGTGACTCAGGACGCGTCCGCCTCCAGCCGGCGAACTCGCAGATGGAGCCGATATATGTGGAACCGGCCAATGTCGAGGTGCAGGGCAGGGTGGTCGGGGTGATCAGGGAGATGTGATCGTCTGAAGGGGCTCCGGCCTCGCGCGATGGCAGCTGTGAAGGTTCCAAAACAAATCCCCAAGTGGACTGCGCTGAAGCTAGAGCACCTGGATTGCTATCTACAGGGCTATGTGCAAGCCACGAAGGCAGCGAAGGAAATCCACTACATAGACGCCTTTGCTAGCTGTGGTGATTGCGCAATGCGCGACACTGGCCAATTGGTACAAGGATCGCCTTGGCGAGCGCTGAACGCCATACCTAGATTCAGTCAGTATCACTTCATAGAAAAGAACCGTGCGTATGCGACGCACCTGAAATCACGCATAGCTGAAAGCCGTATCTCCAATGCCACCATCTATATTGGGGACTGTAACAGACTGCTTCCCAGCGAGGTGCTTCCCCGTATCCCGAGAGACGTACCCACGTTCGCATTCCTCTACCCAGATGGTTTGCAGCTAGATTGGGCTACTGTAGTCGCGGTCGCGGCACACAGGCGCCCACAGAGGGTGGAGCTCCTCATACTGTATCCGTATGATATGGCTGTGAAGCGCCAATTCCCATTGGCAGCCACAAGCTCCTCGCACCGGGACAAGCTGACGCGTTTCTATGGCACGGACTCTTGGTTGCGGGAATACGAGCGGAGTGTTGAAGATGGTGAGAGCACCGAACAACGCAGGCTACGTTTTGTCCAATTCTACCGAGAGAACCTGCTGGAGCTTGGGTACAGGCATGTTGAGCCCTATGGCCCTATGTGTTCAAACAGAGGCCCGCTCTACCACGTGGTCTTCGCCGGCGACAACGATGTTGGAGTGAAGATCATGCGAGACGTCTGGGCGCGACCGCGCTATGTCCCGGGAGAGTTGTTCTACAAGCCTCTGAGACGGCCAAACCCTACTCACGGAGAACATCGAGGCTAGGATCTGCGAATATCTATGGGGATACCTAGAATAGTTGTAAGACCGAGGACGCTTCTCTATGGCGGTGAAGAAGCCTCGGTGGAGCGCGTCGGCGACGGTTCAATAATCACGCGGTTCGACAAGACTCCACTGCCCACGAAGCCGACAGATGTCGTCTGCCCCCATTTCCTGGAGTTGAAATGGGCCACGGGTTGCCCATATTCATGTGCTTGGTGCTACTTGCAGGGGACGCTCCGCTTCGCTCCCAGAAAGAAACGCCCATACGTCAAACCGTACGACAAAGTGGAGCAGCACGTTCGGGCTTTCTTGAGCAGCGTCAATGGCTCGGGCGAATTGCTGAACGCGGGGGAGCTTTCCGATTCACTGATGTACGAACGAAATGGGCGGCCCTTCTCCAAGTTCATCTTGTCTCTCTTACAGGGACAACACCGGCATAAGGTGCTGTTCGTCACCAAGTCGGACGAGGTTCATCATCTTCTGGAGGTCAGTGGTCAGGAGCACGTGGTGGTCAGTTTCAGTCTCAATGGTCACGATGTTGCGCGCACGTTTGAGAACGGGGCCCCTGGGGTCGAGCGCCGCATTGAAGCGGGCCGGAGACTGAACAAAGCGGGCTACCGCGTCAGGATTCGTATTGATCCAATGGTTCCTGTGCCCGATTGGCAAGAACAGTACTCGAAGCTTGTAGATGACATATTCTCCGCTTTCGTCCCAGAACGTATTACTCTGGGTTCACTAAGAGGGCTTCAGAGCACCATTAACAACTGCCCGGATAGGTCGTGGGTCGACTATCTCTCCGAGAAGTCCAACTGGGGCAGGCGTGTTGATAAGCAGATTCGCCAATCGATGTACGGTCAAGTCATAGGACAACTGCGAAGTCAGCACGGGTACTCGGATGTTGCGCTGTGCAAGGAGACCGTCGAGGTCTGGAACGCCCTGGGCATGGACTACAGACAGATCAAGTGTAACTGTATACCCTAGTGCTCTCGCCGCATGCCAATCTTGACTAACCACCGGCATCCCACATAGACTATTCGCGAATCGTGTACAAGGGAGGGCCAGGCAGAGATGAATATGGAATGGGGCATGGCGAACCGCATGTCGCACTTGATACAGTCGGACGGGCACTGTCTGTTCTTGCCGATAGACCACGGCTACTTCCAGGGACCGACCAGGAAGCTGGAGGACCCGAAGAAAACGCTGGAAGGTATCGTGGACCACGCCGATGCCGTATTCGTCACCAGGGGCATCGTGCGCAGCTCTATTGAGCCGGGCAGCGCCAAGCCGATCATACTCAGGGTCTCCGGCGGGACGAGCGTGATCGGCCATGATCTGGCTGACGAGGGGCTGACGACCTCGATGGAGGAGGCGATAAGGCTCAACGTCAGTGCTGTTGGTTTATCGATATTCGTGGGGAGCGACTACGAGAAGGAGTCTTTGCTCAACCTCGCAAAGCTTGTTGATGACGGCGAGAAGTACGGCATCCCCGTGATGGCGGTCACGGCGGTAGGCAAGGAGCTGGATAAGCGCGATGCGCGCTACCTGGCGCTGGCCAGCCGTATCGCGGCCGAGCTGGGCGCTCGCGTCGTAAAGACCTACTGGTGCGAGAACTTCGACAAGGTGACCGGCGGCTGTCCTGTCCCCGTCGTAATGGCTGGCGGGCCCAAAGTGGAGACCGAGAGGGAGGTCTTCGATTTCGTCTACGATGGGATGCAGAAGGGCGCGGTCGGCGTGAACCTGGGCCGCAACATCTGGCAGAGCGAGCATCCGATGGCCATGATCAAGGCACTTCGGGCGATCATACACGAGAACAAGACTCCCCAGGAAGCCCAGGAGATATACGACGCCGTGAAGGCGGGCGCGAGCTAGGCCGTTGTCATAAGGCCAGGTCTGGACGGTGTTCTATCGATTTGCAGTCGCTTGATTTCCCCGAGTCGTTTGTCTGGGGCGCAGGTACGTCCGCATATCAGATCGAAGGGGCTTGGGATGAGGACGGGAAGGGCGAGTCGATCTGGGACCGCTTCTCGCACAGTCCTGGCACGATCGAGGATAGCAGCACCGGAGACGTAGCCTGCGATCACTACCACCGTTGGCGCGAGGACATCGCGCTCATGAAGAGGCTCGGCCTCAAGGCCTACCGCTTCTCGATTTCCTGGCCTCGTATTATTCCGGCCGGTCGCGGGAAGCCGAACCAGGCCGGGCTCGACTTCTACAGCCGTCTGGTGGACGGCCTCCTGGATGCCGGTGTCGAGCCGTTCGTCACACTGTACCACTGGGACTTGCCGGTGGCTTTGCAGGATGAGGGGGGTTGGGTGGTGCGAAGTACCACGGAGGCTTTCGTCGAGTATGCTGATGTGGTCAGCCGCTGCCTCGGAGACAGGGTGAAAAACTGGACCACGCACAATGAGCCGTGGACGGTTGTGTTCCTCGGGCACCAGTTGGGGATTCACCCCCCCGGTGTTCAGGACCTTTCCACCGCCCTGAAGGTCGGCCACCACTTACTGCTCTCGCATGGCTGGGCCGTACCGGCGCTGAGGCGCAACAGTCCGGGTGCCGAGGTCGGAATAGTGACCACGGTGGTACCCGTCTATGATACGCGGAACAAAGAACACAAGCGGCGTGCAGGAGTTGCGCTGGACGGCAGCCTGAACAGGTGGTACCTCGATCCCCTCTACGGTCGCGGCTACCCGGCTGACATGGTCACCGACCATATCGCCAATGGCGGTTTGCCTCGCGAAGGGCCTACCTTCGTGGAATCTGGAGACTACGATGCCATCGCTGCGCCCATCGATTTCCTGGGCGTGAACTACTATTGTCCCGCCGTGCTACGCGATTCCGGGGCGGGCCCACCCGAAGGCACGGCCTCGCATCTGCAGAACCTCGAACGCACCGACATCGGCTGGGACATCTATCCGGATGGTCTCTACGACGTGCTGTGTCGGGTGCACTTCGAGTACCGGCCCGGCAAGATACACGTTACCGAGAACGGTGCGGCATACTCGGACGGTCCGGGCAACGATGGTCATGTCGGTGATGAGCGCCGGATCAAGTACCTGAGACAGCACCTGGGCGCGGTGCATCGGGCTATCGAGGCCGGTGTGCCGGTCGCGGGGTACTTCGCCTGGACCCTGATGGACAACTTCGAGTGGACGAAGGGCTATTCACAGCGGTTCGGGCTGGTCTGGGTGGACTTCGAAACTCAGGAACGCATTCCCAAGGACAGTGCCCTCTGGTACAAGCAGGTCATCGAGGGCAACGGCATTACGGAAGGGGGCGTCTAGTTCTCCTCGCCGAAGTGGTAGAGGAAGAAGGCGTGCTCCAGTTCGTAGGCCTCTTTGGGTAGCGGTACTATCTCCCCGGCACTCAAGGCATGGACGTAGGTCTTGGCCGTCTTCTCCAGCATCTCACAGTGGGTGAAGGCCTCCTTCATGTCCCTGCCGGTGGCCAGAGCCCCGTGGTTCGCCAACACTACTGCGTTTCTCGGCCCCAGTGCCGTGACGACGTTGTTGGCAAGTTCCGAGCTGCCCGGAAGGGCATAGGGCGCTAGCTTGATTTCCCCGCCGAGATAGGTCACTTGGTCGTCGAGGATCGCCGGGATGTCGTGACCCAGGACACAGACCACGCCGCCGAAGATGGGATGTGTGTGAATCACGGCGTTGATCTTCTTGCGTGCCTTGTAGATGGCTATGTGCAGCATGGTCTCGATGGAATGCGTCAGCTCCCCCTCGACCCGCTGGCCGTCGAAGTCGACGATAACTATGTCCTCCATCTTCATCGTGTCGTAAGGAATACTGGTGGGGCTGATAGCCAGAAGCTCCCTGCCATCAGCTGTTGGTAGTCTCACACTCACGTTTCCAGAGGTGCCAACCACAAGCCCCTTGTCGCACATGCTTTTGGCGGCATCGAGCACGGCCTTCTTCTCGTTCTCCCACATACCGGTGCCCTCCGTTCTGGCTCACCCAGGTGAATGCCCGCTCGCGGATCACTCCCCGAACGCCGTCCAACTTCGCTTGCATTATACCAAAGGTGTGTGTGGTATCATAGGCTCGGTTTGCCGTAGCAGGTCTGTGGCTTTTATGGTATGATGAGCTAAGAGTGCCATGGTTCCTAAGTACAATCCCTCAGAGATCGAGAGAAAGTGGCAGGCTAGGTGGGAATCTGATCGGTTGTATGAGGTTGATGAGACCGCGGAACGCCCCAAGTGGTACGCTCTCACGATGTTCCCCTATACGTCCGGTGACCTGCACATAGGTCACTGGTACGCGATGGCTCCCTCAGACGTCCACGCTCGATTCAAGCGGATGCAGGGATACAACGTACTACACCCGATAGGGTTCGACGGCTTCGGGCTGCCGGCCGAGAACGCCGCGATTAGCCGGGGCATACACCCGTACACCTGGACGATGCAGAACGTTGACAACATGCGGCTGCAGTTGAAGACGCTGGGCGCAACGTATGACTGGAGAAGAGAGGTCATTACCTGTCTCCCCGACTACTACAGGTGGACACAATGGTTCTTCCTGAAGTTCTACGAGGGGGGGCTGGCCTACAGAGCGAAGGCTTCTGCCAACTGGTGCCCGAAGTGTCAGACCGTACTGGCTAATGAGCAGGTCGTCGATGAAGGAGCCTGCGAGCGCTGCGGCACACCCGTGACCAGGCGCGACCTCGAGCAGTGGTTCTTCAGGATCACCAAGTACGCAGATGAGCTGCTGGAGCACGATGGTATCGAGTGGCCCGAGCGAGTGAAGCTGATGCAGCGCAACTGGATCGGCAAGAGCAGAGGTGTGGAGATATCGTTCGGTCTCGACGTCGAGGGGGTGGCGGAGAAAGAGATCAGGGTCTTCACCACACGTCCCGACACGACTTTCGGCGTCACGTTCATGGTGCTTGCACCCGAACACACTCTTGTCGACAGGATCACGACCCCCGAGCATCGCAGGGAGGTCGAAGAGTATGTCGCTGCGGCGAGAGGACGCACGGAGATCGAGCGAGTCTCGACGGAGAAGGCCAAGACGGGTGTGTTCACCGGTGCCTATGTCACCAACAAGCTGAACGGCGAGCGAGTGCCCATATGGATTGCCGACTACGTACTTCTCACCTATGGGACCGGCGCCGTCATGGCGGTCCCCGCTCATGACGAACGCGACTTCCAGTTCGCCCTCGACTACGGACTGCCGATCAAGGTCGTCATTGCGCCGGAGGGCTGGTCGGGGGAGCCGCTGAAAGAGGCCTACGTAGAGAATGGAACCATGGTCAACTCAGGCCAGTTCGATGGTATGCCCAGCGAACGGGGTTGGGAGGCTATCGCCGACTACATGGAAGACAAAGGGATTGGCCGAAGGACCGTGAGCTACCGCTTGCGGGACTGGCTCATATCGCGCCAGAGATACTGGGGTGCGCCCATCCCGATCGTCTACTGTGACAAGTGCGGCACCGTTCCCGTGCCCGAGAAGGACCTGCCGGTCCTGCTGCCGGAAGACGCCGAGTTCAGGCCCACCGGCGAGTCGCCTTTGGTACACTGCCAGTCGTTCGTGAACACTAAGTGTCCGACATGCGGCGGACCCGCACACCGCGAGACGGATACTATGGATACCTTCATGTGCTCGAACTGGTATTTCCTGCGCTATACGAGTCCAGGCTACGACAAGGGGCCGTTCGATCCGGGCAAGGTGGCCTACTGGATGCCGGTCGACCAGTACACCGGGGGTGCAGAGCACGCCGTCATGCACCTGCTCTACTCCAGGTTCTTCAACAAGGCCATCAGAGACCTCGGCCTGGTCGAGTTCGATGAGCCGTTCACCCGCCTCTTCAACCAGGGCACCATCGTGTTGCACAGCCACAAGATGAGCAAGTCCAGAGGGAACGTGGTCAATGCTGACGAGTACGTCGCCCGGATGGGGGCGGACACGGTCCGCGGCTATCTCATGTTCATTGGCCCCTGGGACCAGGGTGGTGGCTGGGATGACAGCGGCATCAGCGGCGTCTGGCGCTGGCTGAACCGCATCTGGAGTCTTGTACTTGAGGAGCAGAGCGCGGGCGGGCTAAGCTCGATGACCGGAGAGGCTGAAGATGAGTTGCGGCGCCAGACACACAAGACGATCAAGAAGGTCACCAAAGACCTGGAGAAGTTCCGCTTCAATACCATGCTGGTCGCTCTGATGGAGTACACCAACTACCTGGGCAAGGTCAAAGAGAGCTGCGCTGTGGCTGGCTCTGCGGCCTGGCGAGAGGCCATCGACAACCTTCTCCTCATGATCGCTCCGAGCACGCCCCATATAGCCGAGGAGCTATGGGAGCGCACGGGACATGCCTACAGTATTCATAGCCAGAGGTTCCCTGCCTGGGACGACAAACTCGTTGCCGAGGAGCAGTTCACCATGATTGTCCAGGTGAACGGCAAGCTACGCGACAAGATCAGCGTCCCGGTCTCCATCTCCGATGCTGAAGCAAGGGAACTCGCGCTTGAGAGCGAACGTGTGCGGGTGCACACGGACGGAAAAGAGATCAGGCAGGCCATCTATGTACAGGGGCGGCTGGTGAACATAGTCGTGGGCAAGTAGGATGGTGCGATCATTGTGAGAACTGAAATGGACTGGGGGACGAGCCGATGATGAAGGAGATTCGCGTCCACGCACGGGCCGGTCAGGGAGCCATAACGACTGCAACCATACTGGCGCAGGCTGCCTTCGAGGATGGCAAGTATGCACTCTCATTTCCCACGTTCGGCGCGGCCCGCATGGGTGCGCCGATGAATGCCTTCGTTCGGATAGGTGAGACACCGATCCACGTACGCAGCCAGATCTACAAGCCGGATTACGTTCTGGTGCAGGACCCGACTCTGCTGAGGGGATTCGACGTTGTAGCGGGGCTCAAGCCCGACGGGATGGCGGTGATCAACCACACAAAGGCCCCGGCGGAGCTCGGATTGAAGACGGAGGCCAGGGTGATTACGGTGCCCGCGAGCAGTATCGCCAAGGAAATCATGGGCCGTGCTGACAGGGTGAACACGGCTCTCATTGGTGCGTTCATAGCTGCGACCGGTGAGCTCAGTCTCGAGGCACTGGAACGCTCGATAAACACCCGGTTCAAAGGGAAAGCGGCTGAGAGCAACTGGAAGGCTCTGCTCAAAGCCTACGACGAGGTGAAGAACAGGGGGAACGGCGCATGAAGATCACTCTGGGGACAGTTACGGGTCCGGGGGGCAGCAGGGCCAACAAGACCGGGAGCTGGCGCACAGCCAACAAGCCGCGCTTCCTGCAGAAGAACTGTGTTGGGTGCGGCGTTTGTGCGCTCAGTTGTCCCGAGGGCTGCATCTTCGGTACCGGCCAGAACACGTACTATGCCAACGAGGAGTTCTGCAAGGGCTGCGGGGTATGTGCCAACTCCTGTCCCGTTCACGATATCGAGATGATCCCGGAGGTTGAGGAAGATGCTTAAAGGAAGAATGCTTCAAGGTGCCAGGGCAATGGCCGAGATGACGGCCCTGTGCCGGCCGCAAGTCGTCTCAGCATATCCGATAACCCCTCAGACACTGATAGTCGAGGAGCTGTCGCAGATCGTTGCTGATGGTGATCTGAAGGCCGAGTTCATCAATGTCGAAGGCGAGCACTCGGCAGCGTCCCTCGTTCTCGGCGCGTCGGCTACCGGAGTGAGGGTGTTCAGCTGCAGTTCATCCCAGGGCATTTTGCTGATGAGCGAGGTGATCTTCAACATCTCCGGAATGAGACTACCCATCGTCATGATCTGCGTGAACCGCTCCGTCTCGGCCCCCCTCAACATATGGAACGACCAGCAGGACTCCATCGCCATGCGTGACGCGGGGTGGATTCAGCTCTACGCCGAGAACAACCAGGAGACCTGCGACTTGCTTCTCCAGGCCTACAAAATCGCCGAAGACCACCGTGTCATGCTGCCCGTGATGGTCTGCGCGGATGGCTACCTCTTGCCCCACGCCTACGAGGTCGTCGATCTGCCGACGCAGGAAGAAGTCGACGACTTTCTACCTCCTTTTGAGCCGATATACAAGCTCGATCCGGCCAATCCCATGACCATGGGTGCCTATGCCGAGCCGGACAAGTACATGGAGACCCGCTACATGATCCAGTACTCGATGGAGAAGAGTCCTCCGATCATCGAGGATGTGGCCAGGCAGTTCACGAATGCGTTCGGCCGTACCTCGTGGGGGCTTTTCGAGAAGTACCTGGTCGATGACGCGACGACCATCGTCGTGGCCATGGGCTCGATGGCTGGGACCATCAAGGAGGCGATAGACGAGCTGAGGGCCCAGGGGCAGAAGGTCGGGCTGCTCAGGCTGATCTGCTACAGACCGTTCCCGACCGAGGCCCTCATACAAGTGCTCAGCGGGGCCCGGAACATCGTGGTTATGGAGAAGGCCATCTCGCTCGGGGCGAGCGGCCCGTTGGCTACCGAGATACGGGCTGCTTTCCAGGGTCGGCAGGTTTCCCCGGAGATAAGCGGATTCGTCATCGGCCTGGGTGGCCGGGACGTCACTACTGAGAATATCCAGGATGCCATAGCCAAGGCTCAGAAGCAGACTACCGATGCTGATTTCGTGGCTTTGCGGGAGGACCTGGAACTGGAGGGGGTAAATGCTTAAGGTAGCGGAACGAGACAAGTTTGCTGATCATCTTTTCTCCTCGGGACACACTGCCTGCCCGGGCTGCGGCCAGTCGTTGGCGGCCCGCCTAGTGCTTAGGGCAACAGGCCGAAATGTCATAATCGTCAACTCCACCGGATGTCTCGAAGTCTTTAGCTCGAAGTACCCGGAGTCGGCCTGGGAAGTCCCCTGGCTTCATTCCCTGTTCGAGAATACGGCGGCGGTGGCATCGGGCATCGAAGCAGCACTCAAGGTCACCGGTAAGCTGGACGACGTGCGCGTGATCGCACAGGGGGGGGACGGGTCCACCTTCGATATCGGCTTCGGGGCCATCTCCGGCATGTTCGAGAGAGGGCATGACGTCCTATACATCTGCTACGACAACGAAGCATATATGAACACGGGGATTCAGCGCAGCGGGGCCACGCCGGACTACGCCCGTACCACAACCAGCCCGCCCGGGCGCGTCTCTTTGGGCAACCAGAGGCCAAAGAAGGACCTGCCACAGATAGCGGTCGCCCATGGCGTGCCATACGTGGCTACGGCCTCAATAGGCTACGCCCACGATCTGGACAGAAAGGTCCGGAAGGCCATGAGCGTCCGTGGGCCCAAGTACCTCCAGATTCACGTTACGTGTCCGTTGGGATGGGGCACCGACCCGGCCAAGACCCTCGACATCGCCAGGCTCGCCGTGAACACGGGCCTCTATCCGCTCTATGAGGTGGAGGATGGCATCACGCGCGTCCAACACATTCCGAGGCGGGTCCCGGTCGAGGAGTACCTGAAGCCCCAGGTACGGTTCAGGCACCTTTTCGACAAGGAGGGGAGTCCGATCCCCGCTGTCAAGGATATCCAGGCCGTAGCCGATCACAATATCGAGAAGTATGGCCTGATCGTTCCGCAGGTACGCTGACCGCGAGACGCGTTGCCGGACTGCCCCACAGACAGGAGTACGTCGCTGGGTTTGAGATAAGAGCTCAACCCAGAGTTCTTTCTGGGGAAGGACTGACGTGAACGAAGCGACATTGAGGCTTGTAGACACCCATGCCCATCTCGACGAGATTGAGGCTGTCGATGAAGCTCTTCGCGAGGCTGGAGAGGCCGGCGTCGTTGCGGTGATAGCGGTGGGTCAGGACTACGAGTCCAATTCCGTCATCCTCGAGTTGGCGGCCAAACATGCCGGCATGGTCTACCCGGCACTCGGCCTGCACCCGTGGAACCTGGCCGCAATGGACGGCGGACAGGTGGACAGGACGCTTCACCAGATCGAGAGCAACATCGAGCCCATCGCCGCGATCGGTGAAGTCGGCCTCGACTACCATAAGAAGGTCCGGGCGTCCGTCGACAAGGATCGCCAGCAGGCCCTCTTTCGCGATGTCCTCGATATAGCACGCAGATACGACAAGCCGGTCAGCATACATACTCGCTACGCGTGGAAGGACGGCTTCGAGCTCGTCAGAGCTTCCGGGGTCGGCAAGGCGGTGTTCCACTGGTACACCGGGTTCTCGAGCGTGCTGCGGGAGATACTCGCCGCTGGTTACTTCATCTCGGCGACCCCCGCTGCCGAGTATCACGACGAGCACCGGAGAGCTGTCAAAGAATCGCCTCTGGAGAGCTTACTGCTGGAGACGGACTCGCCGGTGACCTATGGCAGGGAGGAACGTTTCCAGGCTCAACCCCGGGATACCCTGCGCGCGTTGAGAGCGGTGGCGCAGGTCAAGAACGTAGAAGAAGCAACCGTTGCCGAGGTTACGACGTCGAACGCCCGGACGCTGTTTGGTCTGTAGCGGCATGACCCGAGCAGACCGGCATCCAGCTAGAGTTTCGCCGACAGGAATTCGATCCTGGACTTGACAGCCTTGGCTGCTTCGGCCTTGTCCCTGGCCTTGGCAAGGTCCCTGGCCAGCTTCTCGTCGCCGATCACGTCCGCAACCCACTTGCTGAAGTCCGACTTCGTCTCGTTCGAGTGGGCTGAGAAGACAGCGTTGGCCATCTTGGGGAGCGCATCCTTGAGCTCCTTCATGCTGCTCAGCTTCTTGCCGTTCTGACACCAGAAGGCCTGGTCGTCGGGTACACTAGCCAAGAGCTGCTCCGCATCCTGCTTCAAAATCCTAGCCATGCTAAACATACCTCCAATCCAAAGATGCTCCAGCCTTTCACCGCCGTGCGGTGTGGTTTGCCTGTTCCTGCTGGGCCCGCCACTGTCAGAATGGCCATTGCGCGAACTCGTGAGCCAGGTAGGCAGCCAGCGCGAGCAGTACGACGAGCCCGACTATTGCCCCCAGATACATCGCTCTGGTCTGGTTGTGAGACGCCACACTCTCGCCAAGGTAGAAGCACAGCACACCCCATCCGGCTGTGGGAAGAACAAGCGCAAGCCACAGCTTCCACGGCGTTACCTCTGCCAGCATGAGCATGAGGGTTCCCAGTATCCACCAGAGAGAGATCAAAGCAAAGCACACTAGCCCTACGATCACGCCCCTGCCGGTGCTGGGGTCACCTGCTCGAAACCGTTCCGTTGACATATACACAGCTTCCTCGTGCCCTAGCTGTTCAGGTCCTGGAAGTGGCCTGTGGCTCTGCCTTGCTATCCCTTATCGGCCGTTCCTTGCTGGCATCACGAACAACCGCGACGGAATCGAGCAGCCCTTGACGCCGTGCCTGGAACTCGATTCTCTGGCACAGGTTCTTCAGGACCTCATCCCATGTATAAAGCGCGGCTGTCTGCCTGCCGGCGCGTCTCAGCTTGTCTGCCTCCAAGGGGTTGGTTGCCAAGTACAGCACATATGTCTCGATCTCAGCCGCGTCTCTTGTCTCGAGGACGATCGCATTGTAGAACGGGAGAGCGTAGTCCTCGCCCGTGCCGCCGGTGAAGGCCACACCCCCGGCGGCCATTGCCTCCAGTCCCACAAGCCCGAAGGGCTCGTGGACGCTATTCGCCAGCACCGCGTCGGAGGCGTGGTACATGATTCTGAGAAGTTCCTGCGGGCAGTGGAACCGGATGTTCACCATGTCCGCATCACTGCACGCGGCCATGGCGTTCATGTGCTCGTCGACGCTACTGCCGGTGGCGACTGCGTCTCTCACGATGAGGCCGAGCGACTCTGCTCTCTGCAGTACCGCTTCACCATGGGCCTCGATGCCGCCTCTAGCCAGTAGCACCGGCTTCGCGCCCCTGGCCTTGAGTCGCGCTAATGCCTCGATTGCCATCAGCCAGCACTTGTCAGGGTCCCAGCGGGCGACTTTCGTGAGCATGATGTCCGCGCTGAACAGGCTCCTGAGCCTGCTCGCTTGCCTCTCGTCAACGCCGTTCAGTAGAGACGATGGTATTCCATTGGGGATGACGAGTGGATTCAGGCCCATGCCGCGCATGATCTGTTTCATGTACCGGCTCACGGTTGTCAGCGTTACGCTCCTATTGAGCCTTCGCCAGTCTATGCGTTCGAACCCGAACGTGTTGTTCGCGTTCCAAAGCATGACTGCGTTGTTCCGGAGCCGCGCTTCACTCAGAACCTCGCTGAGGCGGCACATTGTCCCGGCGGTGTGCCACTCCTCGCCCAGGATGACCACTGCCCTCTCATGCGCAGTGGCCTGTCGGACGACCCGGTCTCTGACATATGCGGGTATAGACTCATAGTAGTCTCGGACCTTGTCGGCTTCGCCTTCGTAAACACCTCGCGGGTAGAACTCGCTCAGCCATTGGCACCACCGGTGAAGCACGAGGTTCCCGTTCTTCCTGGTTTCCTCACCCTTCAGCTTCGGATCGCCAACGTAGAACAGGTGGGTGCGGAAACCCCTGTCGGCGAGCGCCTCCGATAGATTGCTAACCCTCACGCCGAGCCCGCCGGCGAGAGAGTACAGGTCCGGCCCCTCGAAACTCAAGATGACGAACTCGGTGTTCTCTGGCGCTATGCTTGCTGTGGTCATTCGCTTTGTCGCTTTCCAGTCGATTCGACAGTCTGAATTCATTCTCAGGGGGTGGGATTCGCTCCCACCCCCTGGTGTCTCTGTGTGTCCTACTTCTTGGGTCCGGGTCTGCGTGGCTTGATGGTCTTGGCCACTTGTCCTTCACCTCCTGTGTGTCATTTTGGGGGCATCAACCCCGGACCTTAGCCTGCCAGCCGTTCGCGAGAGTGACTGCTGGCATGACTTCATGTTTACTGGGCATTGGCCCCGGAAGCTACTTCCTGGGCCTCAGCCCTGGCTTGTGCCCGACGGGGGGCCTTGACAGGCCGTCCGTCTTGTGGAATACTCTTGGCATGATGTTTCAGGAAAGGCAATACAAGAAGCATGACGCATGACATAACAATGATGAAGAGTATTGCCTTACCACTCATACTACCGTAATGATGCTTCGTTTTCATAACATGAATAATAATTCATAGGTCATTATGCATATTGGTGTGGATTTGTCAAGTACCCCGGGAAGCCTTTTTGTGGAGAAGTGAGACATGCCTGACTGGAGCTTTATAACGAACCACGGCCTCATACTGGCTGCTATAGCCCGGCGGCCCCGCAGCACCGCCCGAGAGATAGGCGATGAGGTGGGCATTACAGAGAGGGCGGCTCACAAGATCATCCGGGACCTGGAGGAGGACGGGTATATAACCAAGGCGAAAGTGGGTAGACGGAACCGGTATCGCATTGACCCTGACGTGCCGATCAAGGATGAGCCGAGCGATGCCGCGGTAGGAGAGCTGCTTGCGATGCTGGGATGGAAGCGGAGGCGCGGGCGAAGCAAGGCCAGCACTGGCTGATGCCTGATGTGTGGATTAGTCCTCCCACAACGGGTTGATCACGAGCCCGGCCGGTGTCTTGGGGAAGAAGTAGGTTGACTTCTGTGGCAGGCGCTTGCCTGCGTCAGCCGCCTCGATAAGGCTGGAGACGGGCGCTGGGTTGAGCAGGAAAGCCAGTTGGCACTCACCCGAGTCCACACACTCGATCGCTTGCTCTGCGTCGCGCGTGTAGCTGATATGAGCGTCCAGCTTATCCGGGCTGTCCATTCCTAGACCCTTCTCAAGGATTGCCCGCTGGAGTAGTATGACATCCGAATCGCGCCACAGGCTCAACTCATCCTCATCCATTAGGTCGTGAAGGTCGGCATCCGGCTGCAGCTTCAGGAGGCGGAGCCCCTCGCTCTTGCCGGCGTATAGTCCCAGTACGACTCCTCCTGCTCGCCTCACTTCGAGGGTACGGAGCCAAAGATCGGCAGTGTGAGTTGGATCATCGTGTCCCGGAATCTCTTCACTCGTGTCGAAGTATGGCTGTATCTTAGCGGTCAGGTTCGCGAGGGGCTGCAAGTCGACACCCTTGACCAGGCGGTGGGTGGGTGACATGACGATGCCCGGGTCATTGGAGTCCGTGAGACTCATCATGACGAAGTTGAACGGTTCCTCACCGGTGCAACCGGGGGTGGCAGCGCACTGCTCCGTCTTGTACCGCAGTGCCATCTCGTATCTGTGGTGTCCGTCTGCAATGTAGACGGGCTTGTCGGCAAGGAGCCCGGCAATGCCTTCTATCACCGAGTCATCCGACACGACCCACAGCAGCAGCTCCACGCCAAGGGCATCCTTCGCAATCATGTCTGGGTTGCCCTGTGCCGACCTCTGGAGGAGGTCGACAAGCCTGCCGCCGGTCGAGACCAGGCCCATGATCGGGCTCAGGTTTGCCCCGCAGGCCCTGAGCAGGTTCAGGCGGTCCTCTGCAGGCTTCCTGGTGGTCTGCTCGTGGGGCCGCACGCGGCCGCTCTCGAAATCCTCCAGGCGCACGGCGGCGATCAGATCCTGGCGGATGTGCCTCTGGTCTCTGTACCTGAACCTCTGCTCCAGGATGTATAGTGCCGGCTTGCCTTCTCGGATCAGCACGCCGTCGCGCAGCCAGTCACTCAGTGTAACGGCGGCACGTGTGTACTTGTTTGCGTCTTCGGAGTCGCCCGGGAGTTCTTCGCCGAACTCCAGTCGAATGAAGCTATAGGGGCTCTTGTCGTGGTAGGCGCGCCGTTCGCTCGGAGAGATGACGTCATAGGGTGGGGTAATGATTGCGGAGGGGTCCGGAATCCGTTGGGGGTTGTAGCGAAGGCCGCGGAACGGTCGGACGGTATTGGCGCGGCCCGATTTCACCAACCTAGCGTAGCATGCAGCCGAGGCTGTGTCAACTTGGCGATGCGCTTGAGCGCTCTCTTTGTTGCACCTACGAGGAGGTGGTAAAATGGGCAGAGAGGACACTCGTAGCGATGGGGTGGGGTTCTATTCGCTCGAGTGATGGACACGGAGGAACGCATGGACGAGATGAAGACGGCTCTCGAACGGGCGATGGAGAGGGCGGATCGACTGGGGAAGGCCTCCGAAGAGGATCAGAGGCAGTGGAAATACCGTCCGGAGGGGGAGAAGCTTGCTGCCATGCACCTCAGGGATGAGTGTGATCTGGTCGCGGAGGTTGGCAAGTATGACGACCAGGCTCGGGCGTACGTTGTAGGGGCTGCACTGGAGATACTGCTTCGAAGTATCGACTTGCCCAAGAACGAGGCTACCAAACGGGCTACCAGAAAGGCCATGGAGGCGATAAAGGAACTCAAGCGCGACAAGGTAGCTGTCGAGAACGCGTACACAAAGCTGAGACGTGTGTTCAACCATTATGAGCAGGAAGGCGAGCAGCAGAGGAGACAGGTGTACGAGGAGCTCAAAGCAGACGTCGAGGCCAAGCTGCGACAGATTGCGCAGCAGCAGGGCTATCCGGCGCAGGCGAGGATGAATTTAGAGAGCCAACCTCAGTTCCAGCAGGAGTGGCGCAGGGCACTGGCGCAGTTGGATGGCCAGTACCTGAAGCTACTGGACGAGTATAAGCAAGAGATCGCCTCGATTCCGTGAAGAGGCCGCTGGGCGAGGTGGGTAGTGTGTCCAAGACCGGTCAGAAACCGGTGACCATCCGGGTATCGTAGGCAAGAAATGCCAGCGAATCTGCCCCCCCAGTACTTCGAGGCTGAGAAGGTCTACAGGCAGGCCAGGACGCCGGAAGAGAAGGTCGAGGCCCTGGAGACCATGCTCGCCATCATGCCCAAGCACAAGGGCACCGACAAGCTGCGGGCCGAACTGCGGACCCGTATAGCCAAGTTCTCGGAGGAAGCACAGCGGCGCAGTTCCACCGCGCGAAGGGGCAGCGCGTACAATATACGTAAGGAGGGAGCCGGGCAGGTTGTCTTGGTGGGCCTGCCGAATGTCGGGAAGTCGGAGCTTCTCGCTGCTGTGACTGAGGCCACCCCCGAGGTGGGAGACTACCCGTTCACAACCAAGGAGCCACTGCCCGGCATGATGCATTTCGAGAACATCCAGATACAGCTTCTTGACATGCCGCCGATAACCGATCGCGACGCCAGGCCATGGTTCGCCCATCTGCTGCGCAATTCGGATGCCCTGGTCCTGGTGGTGGACCTTGGCGAAGAACCTGTTCTGCAGATTGAGACTCTGCTGTCGGAGCTCGCCGCAATGAAGGTGCAGGTTATGCCTGATGATGAGTTGCCCATTGGGACCGTGCGCAAGTGTGCGCTTGTCCTCGGCTCGCGGAACGATCTGGACGAGGCTGGCGAGAGATGCGCACGCCTTCGATCGCGTTTCGAGGGTGTGTTGCCTGTGGAGTGTGTGTCGGTTCTGGACGACTCCGGGCTTGAGCGTCTCAGGAGGACGATCTTTGAGCGACTTGACATAATGAGGGTGTACACGAAGACTCCGGGCAAGAAGGCTGACATGGAGGACCCCGTGATTCTCAAGAAGGGCAGCACCCTCGAGGATGCAGCCGAGTCGGTTCACAAGGATTTTCGTGCCAACCTGAAGTACGCGCAGGTTTGGGGTTCAGGCAAGTTCGATGGGCAGCGGGTCAAGCGGGACTATGTTCTGGAGGACGGCGATATCGTCGAGCTGCACGCTTGAGCGGTGCTCAGAAACAGGGCAGGCGAGGACGGCCAAAACGAAAAAATGGCGCACGACGAAGACGAGAGAATAGAGCGGGCGATACGGGCAACTGAGGTGCTGCGGACGCCGAAGCAGGCATTGGCTACATTCGGCACCACTAACGTCTACTACTACATGGTGACGGAGCCATCGTACAAGGAGCTGGTCGAGGGCGACGAGGAGACGGTGGTCAGGGAGGGCAGGGTGCTTGCCGAGCGGCCGAGGGTTGTGACTCCTTCATACCTGGCCAACGTCGAGGGTTTCAGTGAAGAGGCTAGAAAATACCTCGAGATGGTTGTCCAGGAGCATGGTCCGCACACACCGGGTCTGTTCTATGGCTACAAGAACGAGCCGAAGGAGATGAACGTCGTGTCTTCTGACATGACCTCGGTGGTGCGCCGCATTGGGGAAGACCTGGACCGAGAGGGCAATTCGCTGTCCGCGATAATCAAGGGTGTGGATGAACTGTGGGACGTATCACTGTTGAAGTTCATATTCGAGATGACCAGCTACTCGCTCGGTGCCAACGTCTTCGAGTTGGGGAGTCGGGGTCTGCTGGACACCGACGCCAGGGGCGTCCCGATGGACGCCCGGCTCTCTATCGAACAGCTCTTCGCTCAGGTGGCCAAGGGAGATATGGACCCCTCGGTCCTGAAGCTGGAGCTCGACAGGTGGGGCCTGTTCGACGAGTACGAGGACAGGTTCCTCAAGCTCTTCAAGCGCTAGTGGATGGTTGGCGAAATGCCCCAGCCATCAGGGGATATCCTCCGGCAGGTCATTCGCCTCCTGGACGGGCTCCGTCTCGGGTTCCTTGCTCAGCATCTGAAGCCTGTCCAGCAGCGTGTGGAAGTTGATCACCCAGCCGACTCCGAAGACATGCTCAGTGAAAATGTGCGGGTCATTGGGGTTCCACATGCGCTCGCGAATGCGCTCTGCGGTGGGGAAGCGGAAGTCGTAGGGGATTAGGTTCGCGAGTCTGCCATGCCATTCCCGCTCCTCCGGCGGCTTTCTCATCTCCGTGTAGATGGCTGCTGCTATCAATGCGAGCATCAGCACTCTTACAAGGTTGCCGAACATCCTGGAGTCGTTCTTAGCCATCTCTCACCTCCGCCGAAGGCGAATAGGATTTCTCGCACGGCTGCGGCCAGCTACGATTATCATCGCATGCTTGTGCCGTGTCAAGCGAGAGTCGAATTGACCTCTCCTCGAAACGGGTGATAGAATTGCTCGCGCTTGCACTCCTCCCGATGACTGGCATCCCCGAGTGACTGTTGTGTGGGGGCATGGTGGAGTTCGAAGACATATTCCCGACGGTGATTCTGATACTGGGTGGGGTCATCATCTTCTCCATCCTGCTCAGGGCCGGTCTCAACAGGATCGGCATACCCTCGCTGGTTGGGTTCCTCATCCTCGGCCTCTTGCTCCGTGTTGGAGATGACCATTGGTCATTCTTGTCGGAAGAGGTTGGTGGCATCTTCGACTTCCTCGCCACCGTCGGCGTGGTCTTCTTGCTCTTCAGGGTTGGATTGGAGAGCAATCTCGCAGGCCTCAGACGCCAGCTCAAGCCCGCGAGCGTCATATGGGCGGGGAACATCTTCTTCAGCGGTTTCTTGGGGTATGTAGCCGCGTACTTCCTGCTTGGACTGGAGCAGATACCCAGCCTCTTTGTGGCGGTCGCTCTCACGGCCACCAGCGTGGCCATATCGGTGGGCGTGTGGCAGGAGGCCAAGGCTACTCAGTCCCGCGTGGGCGAGGTGCTGGTGGACGTGGCGGAGATGGACGACATCTCTGCCATGGTGCTGATGGCGCTGCTCTTCTCGGTGGTCCCGTTGCTCAGAGAGGGTGCCGAAGCATCCCTGGGTGTTGCTCTGGCCAAAGAGTTGGGCTTCCTCTTGCTCAAGACGGCCGCATTCGGCACCGTCTGCGTCATATTCTCCAGATACTTGGAGCACCGGCTCACGAGCCTGTTCAAGAGAATAGAGCCAGCACCCGGTCAGACCCTCATGGTGGCTGGCGCGGGCTTGATCATCGCGGCGCTGGCAGGGCTGCTGGGCTTCTCTGTTGCGATCGGGGCGTTCTTCGCCGGGCTTGTTTTCAGCCGCGACCCGGAGGCCGTGAAGGTCGATACGCCCTTCGGGCTGCTCTACGAGTTCTTCACGCCGTTCTTCTTCATTGGGATCGGGCTGAACATCGATCCTGGGTCTCTGGCGTCGGGTCTTGGCATCGGAGGGGTGCTGCTGGGTGTAGCAGTCCTGGGCAAGGTGGTCGGCACCGCCGGGCCGGCCATCGTGCCCATTGGGTGGACGGGCGCGCTTCTTCTCAGCGTCAGCATGGTTCCGCGGGCGGAGATCGCTATGGTGATAATGCAGAGAGGGTTGAACCAGGGGGACTGGGCCGTACCGGCTGACGTCTTCTCGGGCATGGTGCTGGTCACGGCCGTCACAGCGATCGTGACTCCGATAGTGTTGCGAAGGATGCTCCGTCGCTGGCCTCAGCAGGCCGATGCAGCGACGTGAAGTTAGTTACGACACGGGATGGTAGAGCCGCGCAGGGTTATGTGGCTCCGAAGATGAAAGGAGGTGCGTAGGGAGATGAAGGAATACGACGTGCTCGTGATCGGGTCCGGGTGCGGCTCCATGATAGCCGACGCGGCGATGGCTCAGGGGTTGAGCGTTGCGCTGGTGGACAAGGGTCCGTACGGCGGCACATGCCTGAACCTGGGCTGCATTCCGTCCAAGGTCCTGGTCTTCGCCGCCGACAGGGTCATGGAGATACGGGAGTCGAAGAAGCTGGGCATCGACGCCGAGATCAGGGACATAGACTTCTCCGCCATCATGGAGCGCATGCGCAAGGGCAGAAGGGAGTCACACGGGTTCTTGAAGGAGCAGGTGAAGAACGTTCAGGGGCTCGACTTCTACGAGGGAGAGGGCCATTTCGTGTCTGACTACACTGTGGAGGTCAGCGGAGAGCGGCTGAGGGGGAAGAAGGTGTTCATCGCGTCCGGCTCACGGCCGTTCATCCCTCCGATCAAGGGCCTGGACTCAGTAGACTATCTGACGAACGAGGAAGTCCTGGAACTCACGGAGAGACCGCAGAGCATGGTGATAATCGGCGGCGGCTACATTGCCGTGGAGTTCGGTCACTTCTTCGCTGCGATGGGGACCGAGATCACGATTCTGGAGATGATGGACAGGCTGGTCCAGTCGGAGGAGCCGGAGATATCGGCCTTGCTGGAGCGGGAGCTTGGCAAGCGCATGGCCATCCACACCAGAACGACGGCCGAAGAGGTGCGCCGTGCCGACGGTGGGGCGATCGTAGTTGCCAAGGACACTACCACCGGCAAACTACGTGAGGTGAGGGCTGAGAGGGTGCTGGTGGCGGTGGGAAGAAGGTCGAACGCCGACATTCTGAAGGTGGAGAACACCGGCGTCGAGGTTGACGAGAGGGGCTTCATCAAGGTCAACGAGTTCATGGAGACAAGCAAGCGGAACATCTACGCCCCTGGAGATGCCAATGGCAAGCACATGTTCCTGCATGTGGCCAACAAGGAGGCTGAGGTCGCCTGGCATAATGCCTACAACAAGAAGAAAGTGGCGATGGACTACAGCGCGATCCCGCATGCCGTGTACTCCCACCCGCAGGTCGCCGCTGTTGGCATGACGGAGGCACACGCAGCCGAGCACTACCATATTGCCGTTGGAAGGGTCAAGTACTCGGATACGGCCAAGGGCGAGGCCATGATGGAGGAGAACGGCTTCGCCAAGGCGATAGTCGACCATCACACCGATGCCATCCTGGGTTTCCACATAGTCGGGCCCTATGCGCCGATCCTGATCCAGGAGGTGACCAACGACATGGCTACCGGGGCCAACTCGCGTGGCATCACCGAGGGATTGCACATACACCCGTCGCTGCCGGAGCTGATACAGAGGACGTTGGAGAGCCTGGAGGAACCGGACTGACGACGCGCTAGCGCCGCCTTCAGCGGCAGGCTAGAGCTTGTGGACCGTGCCGCAATGGGGGCACTTGACTCTGTTCGCCTTGAGCTTTGGCGGTATCCTCAGCCTGGTACCGCAATTGCAGTCGATCGTTCGGTAGTCGTTCTTCTTCCACAGGACGTCTGATACCTCGCTGTGGCGCTCGAGCCTGCTGGGCTCGGGCTCTCGCGCGGCCTCAGGGGAGGGCGCGCGCAGTCCTACAGCGCCGGCGCTGGAGATCGTGGAAGCACCCAAGGCATGTCCACCACCCTTGTGCACCGTCTCGTAGGCTTCTTCGTAGTTGGCGAAGGAAGCACCACCGGCCATTGACCGGAGGATTCGAATGCGTTCCGACAGCGGCGGGTGCGTACTGGACAGATCGGCGGCTGCCCTGCCCTTCTTGCGGAATGGGTTGGCGATATACATGGGCGCCGTTGCCTGATTGGCGGACTGCAGCTGTAGCTTGGAGCCGCCGATCTTCTCCAGCGCCGAGGCGAGCCCCTCGGGATATCGCGTGTACAGGGCCGAGCTGGCGTCCGCGAGATACTCTCGCCTCCTGGAGATCGCGAAGTAGATCAGCTTTGCGAAGATGGGTGCCAGTATCGCCAGCACCAGCACCACCAGCAGGATTACGGCTTGGCCCGCCCCGCCTCCTCCCGAAGACCTACGCCCCCCGGTCATCGCGCCGAACCACATCATGTGCATGGCCCACCACGAGATCATGACGATTGTCCCGAGGAGCACAGCGCACCAGGCCATGAGCAGGACATCCCGGTTCTTGATATGGGCTATCTCGTGGGCCATAACGCCCTGGAGCTCGTCGCGGTTGAGCTTCTCCAGAAGGCCGGAGGTGATGGCGACGGACGCTCTCTTCGGGTCACGTCCCGTGGCGAAGGCATTGAGTGCCGGGTCGTCGATTATGTATATGTCCGGCATGCGTTCCAGGCCGGACGCCAGAGTCATTTCCTCGATGATGTTGAAGAGCCGGGGGTGGTCCTGCTTGCTGATCTTCTTGGCTTTGGCCAGGCCCAGCAGTATACTGTCGCCCTGGAAGTAGGCGACAAGGTTCATGATGCCCCAGATGATCAAGGCTATGACCAGGCCGCCGATGCCGCTGCCCGTGAAGGCCCAGCCGAGACCGTAGCCCAGTGCCAGGAGGAACACGGCCATGCCCGCCACCAGTACAGCGGACCGCATCTGATTGGATCTGATCTGCTCCCACATGGATGTTTATAGACCCGCTAGCTGAAGCTTACCTTGGGCACGGCTCTCTCGGTCTCCAGCTCGACCTCGAAGAACTCGTCCTCCTTGAAGCCGGTCATACCGGCAACGATGTTGGAGGGAAACATCTGGACCTTGTTGTTGTAGCCCAGGACTGCGTCGTTGTAGTACTGCCTTGAAAAGCTGATCTTGTTCTCGGTTGAGGTCAACTCCTCCTGCAAGGCCAGGAAGTTCTGATTGGCCTTGAGGTCGGGGTAGGCCTCGACGACGGCCAGCAGCCTGCCCAGGGCGCCCGACAGCTCAGCCTCGGCCTTGGACTGGGCCCCAACGCCCTTGCCGATGGCCGCTTGTGCCAAATTCCGGGCGCTGGTGACTGCCTCCAGCGTCTCCCTCTCGTGTGACGCATAGCCCTTGACTGTCTCCACCAAATTCGGGATCAGATCGTGCCTCCGCTTGAGCTGGACGTCGATCTGCGCCCAGGCGTTCTTCACCTGATTGCGCAGTCTCACGAGGCTGTTGTAGGTGCCCGCGATCAGGATGAGCAAGACTACTATGATGCCTATGATGACCCAGACTGCAATCATATTGGCCCTCCAAGGTTTGTTGGGTGCGTTAGGCCGATGCCACGGCACACAACGCACAGGGACTGCAATCAGTCCTTCGCCTGGAATACCTCGCCGAGGAATGTAATGATTCTGCCCTGCGAGTCGCTCTCGGCTGTCGACTTGTCTGGTAGCTGCGCTATTACCTGACCGACCTCGCCCTTGTCGAACCACAGGCCGTCGCCGCGCCCACACGCATCTATGAGCACCTCTGGATCGTGGCCTATAGCAGCCTTCTTCATCTTCTTGCCGCATATGGGGCACTTGCGCTTCTTCTCTTCAACCTGGGCTTCGGCTTTCGTGAGAACTTCGTCGAGAGAGAGGACGTCACTCCCCAGCTGCATGGTCTCGAGCAGCAGATCGAGTTCACCCGCGTCGAACCACACGCCGCCGCATTCCACGCAATAGTCAAGCTCGATGTGCTCGTGCTCTACGACTATCATCAGATTGTGGCAGGCAGGACACTTCATCTGGATGCTCCTTCGACCCAGCGCCAAGTGTATAGAATGCCCGATTGGGTGTCAAGCTGGGCTGCCGAGTGGGAGATCAGCACCCTACAATTGCAAAAGACACGGGAGGATGCTAGAGTTCTCATGACAAGCAGCGGTTTCGTGGGTTACAAGTGCGACTCAAGGCGCTAGAGAAGCGGTTCAACTTCAGCCATCTCAGGGTTTACTTCCAGAGGAGATTCGAAGCTCCCAGAGTGCTGTCCGACCTGGATATACCCGAAACGGGCGTATGTCTCGAGATCGGGTGTGGCCAGGGGACTGGTGCCCTGCTCATCAATCAATATGCCTACTGCCGCCGCCTCGTTTGTGTTGACATCGACCAGGAGACGATCGGAGTCGCCCGGCACTACATCCGCCACCCCCAGAAATGGGCCCGGGATATCAAGAATGGGAACATCCAGTTCATATGTGAGGACGCGTCCACACTGTCGTTCAAGGACTGCGCCTTCGATGCCGTGTTCCTGTTCGGAGTACTCCATCACATCGATGGTTGGCGCGCGGTCATCCATGAGGCCTGCCGTGTCCTCAAGGTCGGGGGCGTGTTCTCTTTCGAAGATGCGCTGTTCCCCAGCTCGCTGGGCGTTCTCAACCAGCTGGCTGGGCACGTCCCGATCGACACATCCGAACTGAGGCGGGTTCTGGAGGACGCTGGTTTCTCGGTGGAGCGGTTCGAGGTGACACGGCGCTTCGAGCTCACAAGCTACTTGCCGGGGTGCTACGTTCGTGCTGTCAAGGGGCAAGCTGCTGTGGTCTAGAACTGCTCCACGATCAGAGGAACGAAACTCACGACGCCGAGCAGGATGCAGAACTTCCAGAAGGCGACCCGCTGGGCGATCCTCAGCAACACACCGATCGTGATCAGGCCGAAGACGAATGCGGCCACTACGCTGCTCAGGGCGAACAACCCGAGTTCTACTTCCTCCAGCAGGGCGATTCCTATTCCAGCCACCAGGATGACCGGTATACTCATCAGGAAGCTCAACTTGATTGCACTGTCTGAGGCATAGGCCCTGAACAGGAGGGCCGAGACTGTCAGGCCCGATCTGCTCAGCCCCGGGAAAGCAGCAAACGCCTGTACGATGCCCACCAGGACGGCGTCCTTGACCTCCGGTGTTCTCTTGGTTCCAGCCTGACGGGTGCGTGCCATCCTCTGTACCAGCCCTGTGATGATCAGGAAAGCTCCTATCACGGCCATCAGTATCCCGGATCGAATCTGCTCCTCGCTGAGATCGAGATCCAGGACGGCATACAGCAACGGGCCGCCAATGAGACCCGTCAACAGCGTCGAAATGAGGAGGAACGTGATGAGGGCGTTGGGGCCGGGCTTGTCGGTACTTGCCCTCTCGCGCACATACCGGGGGACATGTCGCAGCAGGCCGACGACCTGCTCCCTGAAGTAGACCAGAGCCGCGAGCAGAGTCCCGAGGTGCAGCCAGACCGAAGTTGCGATGGCCTCGTCCACGGCCTTGTCGAAGAAGTTAACGAGGATCAGGGTGTTCACGCCCTCGCTGCTTATCGGGAGCCATTCGGTTATGCCCTGGATCGCGCCGAGCAGCAGCCCCTGAAGAAACTCAGTCACTCGAAGGACCTCGCAAGCACGACCGGATTATATCAGATTCGAACCATTACATCTTGGCTCGTCCACGGCACACCAGGCGGGAAATCGTGTAGGTTGCTCCAACTGAATTCAGACTCAATTCGAACCGAATTCTAACCGACTGAATCTAGGCTCTAAAGTACCTCATACTCCCCGTACCATAGTACCACGTACGATTGTACCGTCCATCTAATCAGTTGGTCGGCTTCCTATTTGAGGTGCGAAGGGCATGATGGCATCGTTGTGGTTGGTTTTCAACGGGCTGGATAGTCTCACCACATATATCGCGTTGCGTGTTGGCGCAATGGAAGCCAATCCCGTGATGGGCGGTATCAGCGGCGCGGTGGGGGAGATACCTGGTTACGCATTGAAGCTGGCGTTTGCGGCTGCTGTGGCAATACTACTATACAGAACTCGGAAGGTCAGGCTCTTTAAGTGGCTCAACCTGGGCATGGGAGCCATCGTACTCTTCAACGTGGGGGTCGTGACTTTCTGCTTGCTTGCCTAAGAACGGGCATCGCAGGCCCTGAGCTGTTCGTCAGACTCACATCGGGGCGGGAATCTTACCCGGGATTCGATAGAGGAGGGACGAGAATCATGCTGAGGCCGCGGAACCTTGTCCGGCCTATGCGCGACCCGTCTGATGGGCTGCGCGTGTCCAGGGCCGCAGCGGCACTGGTTGGCCTGCTTGTCCTGTTGAGTGCGCTGGACGCTGCCACCACACATATAGGCCTGAGTCTGGGTGCGAGTGAGGCAAACCCCTTGATGTCGGGGCTTATCAGCTCGGTCGGCGCGACACCGGCGTTTGTCGCCAAGCTGGCCGTCGTTCTCGTGGCTGCGATGGGGATCTGTCTCCTGGGGAGACCCAGAATCCTCGTTTGGATGTCCTTGGCAATGGCGGCTATTGTCTCGAGCAACCTGGCTGTAATCCTGTGTTCCTGATATGGCATAGCAGGGCGTACCGTGCATTGTTGGGTTGGCTGCAATAATCAGCGGGAGGGGTGCATTACGCTACCCCTCCCGTATTCGACACGAGTCTTCCTAGTACAACTAGCTGGTACCAGACAATTCAAGCTGGCTTAGATCGCCCATTGAGGCCCAGATACCGTCCCCGGGGCCTCCCAGACTTGCCTCCTCGCCGTTGAGTCGAAACTCGAGGTAGTCACCTGCCGACGCTCCTTCGTCCTCCTCCGTTAGAGGGTCATCACCGTAAACGGGCATCAGGCCGTAGCGTCCAGGGAGTGTGACTACGAACTCACCGCAAAGCACCCCTTGCGGATCATAGACGGTCACTCGCGTCCCGGCAGGCAACGGCTCGCCGTCCAGCGTACTCTCCATGCCGTAGAAGTTCACCCATGTACTGGTGGCGGTCACTTGCTGGCCCACCATTACCGGCGTTGGCGTGGGACTCGTCTCTGGGTCAGAGACGGCTGGCAGCTCATCGCCTGATCGGCCGTCGTCTCCTCCAGGTGCCAACGTAGCCGTGAAGCTGAGCATGGCGGCTACCAAGGCCACCGTGAGTATCGGGGCGATCAGCTTGCGCCATGAGAACGGCCCTCTGAACCAACCGGTGACGGACCAGGTAGGCGAAGCCTTGGCCGGTTTGGAGTCCCGGTTGCCGTCTTCTTGCTCCTGTAGTTCGTCCTTGACGCCGTCGTTGCTAGCCATTTCATGTCCTCCCTTAGACACTGGGGTACGTGAGCATTCCTTCTTGACTCATCTTGATCCAGTACCCGTGTCCTGGTTGAAGAGTTGTGAGCGTGTTCATCTCGGGTGGCAGTGAAGGATAGTATGAAATCGCACCCTGGTCGTAGCTGAGGACAGTGGTGTACTGTCCGTCGATCGAATAGAGGGCGGTACCCACGGAGAGTGGCGCGTCCGGCAGATAGCTGACCAGGTTCCACCCTTCCGAAAGCACCAGCGGAGTGTCAGTTGCCAGCGGCTGCCCGGTTAGGTGAAGTGTAGCGTCCGTGTTCATCTTGATCCAGTACCCGTGATAAGGATCGAGCGTATGAAGCGTGTTTCTGTCGGGCGATCGATCAGGGTAGTATGACAGGTAGCTATCTTCGTATCCTCTGACCACCTTGTACTGTCCATCTATGGAAGCCAGCACAGAGCTTACCTCGGGAGATTCCGGGATAACGCTGAAGGACATCGTGTTCCAGCCCTTCTTCAGCTCTATCGTGACCGTGACCTCGGGGGTCGGCGTCTGCGTAGGCCCTCCTGTTGGCGTAGGGGTTGGTGAACCCGGCTGTATTGTCGGAGTCGGGCTTGGTGTAGGCGAAGGACTGGTTCCTGAAGTACCACCGCTTCCACCGCTACCTCCGCTAGGCTGCTGGGTTGGCGGAGGTGTAGTTGGTGGTGGCGTGGTCGTTGGCGAGGGTGTTGGGCTCGGTGTCGAGCCAGGCGTAGGTGTCGGAGTAGGCTCGGGCGTAGGCGTGGGAGTGGGCTCGGGTGTCGGTGTAGGCGTAGGCTCAGGCGTAGGTGTCGGAGTGGGCTCGGGTGTCGGTGTAGGCGTAGGCTCGGGTGTAGGCGTGGGGGTAGGCTCGGGTGTCGGTGTCGGAGTAGGTTCGGGCGTAGGCGTGGGGGTAGGCTCGGGCGTAGGCGTCGGAGTAGGCTCGGGCGTAGGTGTTGGTGAAGGCGTGGGCGTAGGTGTCGGAGTAGGCGTCGGGGTTGGTGTAGGCTCAGGCGTACTTTCGAGGATCTCTATGCCGTTGATCATCTCGTAGTTCGCTGAAGCTGAGAAGGCGATGTCGAGCACTCCATCTTCGACACTGATCCCGGGATAGGTCTTCACAAGCGCAGCGTCGTAGCCCGCCTCTGCGAATATGTCGAGGTCGTCTTCAACGAGCTGTCCTTCCATGGTGACGTCGAAGACTCTCACGCCGGAGTCTGTGGCCCACGTCTCGGCGAAGTGGAGCGACACGTCATAGGTACCACTGTGCAGATTGAAACGATAGCCGTTGAAGTCGAACCTCAAAGTCTGGTAGATGCGGTCGTCAGAAGTCCCGCTAATCTCTCGATCGACACCGCGGTCGCGGGTATTGTCGTCCCCGTAGTACCCCCACGTCCCCTCGGAATAGGCCTGATCGGGCTCCCATGAGTTCTCTTCACTGTCAACGTATGCCTCGCCCCCGGCGTTCACTCTCACCGGCGGCTCGCACCACGAAGACGGTGTAGACGATGGTGTGGGCGTAGGTGTGGGCGTAGGTGTGGGTGTGGGTGTGGGTGTCGCTACCCCCGTATACGGGGATTCCCAGGCCCCCAAGTCTGGTGCAGAGCCCTGGAAGGGCCACGGAGAGTTGGCGTCGTTGATGCCGGGCAGAACCAGGCCCGCATCTACGCAGGGCGAAGCCGCCTGGAGGTTGAAATCATGGCCGACCGAGTCAACAAAGAGAGGGTCTTGGAACATGCCGTGCGGTTCCTGCCCCACGCCCCCGAAGTATGCCTCGCCTGTAAAGGGGTATGAATGTGCATCGCTGGTGTAGAATCTGAAGTCCTCGAAGCTGCTGATGTGCCCTTCTCCGTCTGAGCTGGGAGCGTTCGGGAAAGCTGTGCCCTCATCGTCCGCGCCCCAGTAGAACTTCTCGGTGCTTGAATTCGACTGATAACAGTTGTAGTCGAAGGTATTGGACAGGTTGTACTCACCAGTATCATTATCGAAGCCGGATATACCCTTGAACCTGACAGCACCTCTGTTCATATCTATGATGTTGTTGCGGAACGTCTGATTCCATGCTCGGGAGTTGCTGCCGAACATCGCGGGGCCTCTTCCAGCCCCCGAGTTGTACATCGTGTTGTGATAGACGTACAGATAGCCGTTGGACGTTGAGCCCAGCTTCAGGATCGCATCTTCGCAGTCGTAGAAGGTGTTGTACACGACGTAGCACGGGCCGATGTTGCTGGGGGCGAGACCGAGAGCCATCTTGTCTATATCGTGAATAACGTTGTCATAGACGGCGATGTTGACGTTGCACCCCTCTATCTCCATCCCGTCATCATCCGGGATGTTTCTTACTATGTTCCTGTAGATAAAGGAGTTCGAGATCAGGTGGCCCGTAGAATAACCTCCGCCTGACCCCATGCCATCTCTGTAGTCGCCCTCGATCAAGTTGTCGCGAATGATGTAGCCGCCCTCTGTGCCATCGAGCAGGAGCCCGGTCGTGCTGATGAAGATGCCCATAGTCTGACCGTGGTGTCCCTCTGGATCCCAGCGGAATATGTGGTTTCTCTGGATCACCGTATGGTGTGAAGCCTTGTCGGCATCATCGCTCTGTTCTCTAATGAGGAAGCCGCCACTCTGATAGTCGTCATATGGCTCCCACCAGCAGTTCTCGACGATGTTGTCCTCGAGGATCAGGTACTGGGACCAATCGGCACGGACGCCGTTCTTACCCATTTCGAAGAAATGGAAGCCTTTGATTCTGATGTAGTCTGAATGGGTTACCTGGAATCCGCGTGTGGCAGAAGCGCCCCTCTCGCCATCCAGGATGGCTCTGTTATCCGGATTGAATGCACCGCCGTTGTAGTTGGGGTCATAGCTCTGGAACGTGATGTAGTTGGTTATGGTCCCCGCCTTGTCGTCGATGGATACTTCCTCGTGGTAGGTACCGGGCAGCACATTCACAGTGTCTCCAGCCTCAACGATATCCGCTGCGTGCTGGATAGTCGCGAATGCGTTGCCTATGCTCAGGCCGTCCGCGTCGTCATCCCCGGTAGTCGACACATAGTAGGTGGTTCCGTTCGATGGAGGGTTGTCGTCCCGGGTTCTCATAGTTGCCGAGACGTAGGCCTGTGTGGGACTCACATATGTACCGCCGGTCACGCCGTCGGGGTCGGTGTAGGTGACTCTGACCTCGTACTCTACATTGGGGCTCAGGTGCTCCCCTCCGTAGCCAAAGATAACGGCCCTCGCCTGATCTACCCATGGATTGGTGTACCAGTAGTCGGGCTGCTGGCTGCCTGGATAGGCAAGGACCTCCGTCCTGCGGTCTATGGTCATGGTGACGCCCGGTATCCACGTGCCGGAGCCGACCTGCCGATACTCCAGCACAGCCTGGTTGTTCTGATCGCCGTCGCCCGAGAAGTTGGAGATTACCCCCATGTTCTCGAAGCCGGGGAACAGACCTAGTGTCCCCACGACAGTCGAATCACCCTGAGCATAAGCCGCAGAAGGCAGCCCGGCTGTAAGAAGTAATGCGACTATTAGATAGAATCCCAGAACGCGCAGAAACGTCTTTCTTGTACTCATTTCACGGCCCCCCTTGTGAATTGAGCTCTATACTAATTCTTGCCACCGGCCTGAGGTGCCATCAATGGGCTTATCGTACGTTCGGCGGCGCAACATCGTAACGGCCGGGCATCTGCTTTCGGTACCAGGCACACCGGTCCGGCTTGGCGGGTTTTTCAGGGGCTTGGCGCGATGGGCTCTGAGGTTGGGCGGGACGGTGTCTGCTGAAGCTAGGCTGAAGTGCGGGCGGGACCATGCGGCAACATGAGTGGAAACAGCAAGGGACAGGGGGTACCAAAGGGGTGGATAGAAGGTACTGGTGTACGGTTCACTGCACGGCGCGACGGCGGCCGGCGGTATAAGAGCACATACTTAACTGACCGGGAGTGTAAGACGTGTACGGAGCTGGTAATTGGTGGTATGGGGGATTGCCTTCGGGGGACTATGGTGTGGTGGAGGCAGTCAGCTCCACATGTATCAGTTCTCCCATCTCGCCCCAAACGGGCGCGTCCGGCCCGGAGGGGCTGCATAGGAAGCCATCAACACGAAGTGCAATAGTGTCACCTGGCTGTGCACCTTCATCGACATCGGTCGTGGGATCATCGGCGTACACCGGCATGAGCCCGTAGCGGCCCCCCGTCGTCACTGTGAACTCTCCGCAGGGGACGCCCTGCGGATCATACGCCGTTACCACGGTACCGGCGGGGAGTGGAGCACCGTCGATGGTGCTCTCCAGCCCATAGAAGTTCACCCACTGATTGGTGGCGATTACGCTCGCCTGATCTTCGATGTATTGGGTTCTCTGAGCATCTGAGCCCAGCCCATCGCCATCTCCGCCCGGTGTCAACGTGCCGGTGACACCCAACACTGCTAGGATCAGGGCGAGGGTGAGTACTGGCGCAGCCAGCTTCTTCCAGGTTAGGGGCCCCTTCGTGAACCCGATCAGCGAGCTGAGGCCGCTCGGAGGGGCAAAGTCCTCGACCGTCTCGAATTCGAGTTCTTCGAACTGCTCCTCTGGTTCGTCGAATTCATCTCGATTGCTGCGTTTGAATATCCCCATCTCGCTGTCTCCTTGGTCAGCCTGCGTATACAAGCGTTGCCGCAGCACTCATCTTCACCCAGTATCCGTGTCCGGGTTCGAGCGCCACTAATGTATTCATGTCGTCTGGCAGCGACGGGTAGTATGAGAGAGCTCGCTCGTCGAATCCAAGGACCGCCGTATATTGGCCCTCGATGGAGGCTAGCGCCTCGGCGACGGGCAGCGTGTCGGTGCTCAGATAGCTTACCAGATTCCATCCTTCCACGAGGGGCATAGGTGTCGTCGGGCTAATCGGACTGCCGCTCACGGTTAGGGTTGCAGCTTCCGTCATGTCGATCCAGTAGCCGTGATACGCGTTCACTTCGCGCAGGGTGCAGTCTTCGATAGGCATGTCGGGATCGTACAGCGTTGTTGTCCCATCGTAAGACTCTACTATGCGGTACTTGCCATAAATGGAGGCAAACACTATCCTCACGTCCGAGTTCGCTGGTGAGACATTGAACGAGAACAGATTCCACCCGGGCTCCAGGCTGATGCTGGTTCTCGTGAGTGTCGGGGTTGGGGTGGGCGCAGGTCTCGGAGTAGGCTCGGGCGTGGCTGTAGAGGATGGAGTTGGATACGGCGTGCCGGTTGGAGGGGGCTCGTAGATACTGCCGCCTCCGGTGCCACCTCCTGGTGGGGGAGTTGGGTTGGGTGGAGGCGTTGGAGTCAATGCGGGCGTTGGCGTTGGCGCCGGCGATTGCGCAGGTGTAGGAGTAGGGCCAGCAGAAGTAGTAGGAGTAGGGGAGGGAGTAGATGTCGGAGGGGGGGAAAAGGTCGGCGTTGGACCTGGTGTGGACGAATCGAGAATCTCTATACCGTTGATCATCGCGTAGTTCGCTGAAGCGGAGAAGGCGATGTCGAGCACCCCATCTTCGACACTGATGCCGGGATAGGTCTTCACAAGCGCAGCGTCGTAGCCCGCCTCTGCGAATATGTCGAGGTCGTCTTCAACGAGCTGCCCTTCCATGGTGACGTCGAAGACTCTCACGCCGTGGTCTGTGGCCCACGTCTCGGCGAAGTGGAGCGACACGTCGTAGGTACCGCTGTGCAGATTGAAACGATAGCCGTCGAAGTCGAACCTCAAAGTCTGGTAGATGCGGTCGTCGGAAGTCCCGCTGATCTCTCGATCGACACCGCGGTCGCGGATATTGTCGTCCCCGTAGTACCCCCACGTCCCCTCAAGATAGGCCTGACCGGGCTCCCATGAGTTCTCTTCACTGTCAACGTAAGCCTCGCCCGCCGCGTTCACTCTCACCGGCGGCTCGCACCACGAAGACGGTGTAGACGATGGTGTGGACGTAGGTGTGGATGTAGGCGTGGGTGTGGGTGTGGGCGTCGTTCCCCCCGTATACGGGGATTCCCAGGCCCCCAAGTCTGGTGCAGAGCCCTGGAAGGGCCACGGGGAGTTGACATCGTTGATGCCGGGCAGAACCAGGCCCGCATCTATGCAGGGCGAAGCCTCCTGGAGATCGAAATCATGGCCGACCGAGTCAACAAAGAGAGGGTCTTGGAACATGCCGTGCGGTTCCTGCCCAGCGCCCCCGAAGTATGCCTCGCCTGTAAAGGGGTATGAATGTGCATCGCTGGTGTAGAATCTGAAGTCCTCGAAGCTGCTGATG
>Ga0180432_10000555_pt1 | contig 62090 bp, 54 predicted proteins | sample SS_ome_10_FD_132414 | JGI IMG/M metagenome (GOLD analysis project Ga0180432, IMG submission 132414) | Hypersaline lake sediment archaeal communities from the Salton Sea, California, USA - SS_1_MS_2 metaG | ecosystem: Environmental > Aquatic > Non-marine Saline and Alkaline > Hypersaline >... | reverse complement strand
TCGCCCGGCTACGAAACAACGCCCGATGAATCGGGCTGGTCCGGTTGCACGGCGAGTAGCCGAACGAGAGCGCACGAAGAACACGCCGCGAGAAAGGCGGCGCTCGTCGATGAGGTCGTATTCCGAAGCCCCATTCATGGGGCGCTGCTGGGTAGCCCCCCGATTGATCGGGGGACGATTTCGTCTCGCGACGGCGCCAGCGCCGGGTGCTAAACCACCCGGCTGAAAGAGCGAAGCCCGATGAATCGGGCCCGGCGGATCTACTCCCCCTTGAGGAACGGCGGAGGCCAGCCCTTCATCGTCCTCCCGCCCTTCTTCCACCGGAAGTCGCACCTCTCGTGGCCCTCGGCCAGCGTCATCGATCTGGCGAAGCCCCAGCCGGTGGTTCTCTGGGTGACAAAGTCGAGGTAGCAGTAGAAGGGCAGGAACTCGTCCGCCCCGTGGGCCCGATAGAGCTTCTGGGTACCGCACTCGAGGAAATCGTACCCGTAGTCGAACTGGATGCCGTCTCCCTCGACGAACTCCCACACCCAGTCGCCGGGATAGCGGCGCTCCTGAGACTGCCGCGCTTGCCGCTGCTCCTCCGACACGTACTCCGCGGTCAAGTGTTTGCACGGGCGACGAGGCAGCTCGCTGACGCTGGCCGCCACGGCGTCGTAGATGACCTTGCCGGTTTCCCGCGACTTCTTGCCGTGGGCCTTCATCGCCTGGTAGAGGGCCAGGCTGGTGGTGGAGCGGATCAGGTGGCGCGTCATGGGGTTCTCGTCGCCGCCGATGTAGGGGATCTCTGAAATCAGGGCCTCGTGGCGCTCCCGAGCCTCCCTCAGGATCGCCTCGGCGAAGGCATCGCCATAGGCCTGAGCCAGGAATGGCCTGGAGGCCTCGGCGTGAGTATCGAACAGGCCCAGCATATCGGGTTTGCGCGATAGGTAGTACTCTCTGCCTTCTGGTTTGGCCATGACGTTTTCACCACTACGCCGCCAACGGTCTGGCAACACGCTGGGCCGGCTCACGCAAAGCCGCAAAGAGCGCCGAGGGCCTCTCGTGGAACCTCAGAGACATGCCCTCTGCCAACCTCCTCGGGCTCGACACGTTGCCCTTCACGTTCTGCCGCCACTCTTCAGTGACAGACGAAGGTATCGATGAAGCTCTGCAGTCTCGATACGAGAGCCTCGTCGCCGGACGCTGGCATCTGTTCTGCTGAGGTTCCGAGGAATGCCATGAACGCCCTGCCGGTAGCGTCGCAGTGCCAGGCCGCGGTGACGTCGTGCACAACGGCCGGCTCGGCCTTGTCTGGATCGTACGTGACGATGTGATGCCCATACAGGATCTCGTGGCCCGCCTGTTTCGTGGTTACCGTCGCTCCCTTGTCCACGTGATAACTCACTCCCTTGCTGCGAGCGTCAGCCTCGATCAGCGCCTCCCAGAGCTTTTCCATTACATCTTCAGGGCGTGGAGCCGTCTCTGTCGCACTCCACATCACGCCCATCCCGCCGTACCAATCACCGAACGTGATCAAGCCTGACCTGTCGGTGGCGGATATCGTGCCGCCGAAGTCTACCGTTCCATCCTCGCCGAGTCCCAGCTCGTACGTCCCGGCCTCCGACCACGTCCCGGTGGTCCAGTCAAAGTTGAAGCCATACACTGCAATGGAACAATCGAAAGAGAAGCCATACCTGGAGCACGTGGCTCTCTCCCAGGGCACACCGCACGCCGGAAGGACGTACCTGTGCAGCAGTCCTCCTTCGATAGCATCGTGGCTACCCAGTTTGAGCGCCGTGAAGACGACGACCAAGTCAAGATCGGGCACAACGTACAGCTTCTGGCCATAGGCTCCATTGGCGTAGTATACTCCGCTCTTGGGGAAGATCCACCACTGGTATCCATAGCCGATGTATTCTGTGTTGGAGACGGAGGTCTCGCCTGACCCGGCCACCCATGCCGCCGGCACGATCTGCTCACCCTCCCAGGTTCCGTCGTTCAGGCAAAGCTGGCCAAGCTTTGCCAGGTCGCGAGGCTGCAGCCAGATATCCTGACCGCCCAAGTATATGCCCCGTGGGCCTTTGGGCCAGGACAACCTGGAAATCCCAAGTGGCCCGAAGAGGAACTCGCGGGCGAACTCGAGCGTGGATCGCCCGGTGGTCTCCGTTATGATGGCAGACAGGAGATGTGAACATCCTCCGTTGTAGTACCAGACCGCACCCGGGTCGTTCGCCATTGGCCGGTCAAGAATGAACTGAACAGGATCGCCACTGCTGATGGCAGCTTGCCACGTGTGATACCCATCGTCGGGTCCTTCCCACTCGAAGCCAGAGGTCATCGTCAAGAGGTGCTCGAGCGTCAGCTTCCGCTTTCGCGAGTCCAGGTTCTTGATGGTCCTTTCCGGAAAGAGGTCCACGACCTTCTGGTCAACGCTTTCGATGAAGCCTTCCTGGATGGCGATGCCGATGAGAATCGAAGTGACGCTCTTGGTTACCGAGTAGAGTATGTGCGGAGAATTCGGTCTGTAGTTGGGGTCGGGATACTCCTCCAGCACGATGTGCCCGTGGCGGGCTACTATCACGGAGTCGATGGGCAGCTTCAACTCATCGATGAGCGCCACCATCTCATCTAACTTGGCCGAATCCATCCCCTGCTCTTCGGGCGTGGAGATCGGCCAGTCCGTCGTCGGCGTCGGGGTAGAGGTGGGTGTGTCAATCGGCGCTGACACTGGGGTTTCTGTCGGCGCCGGGATCGCAGTCTCCGTTGGCGTGAGCGTGGGCGTTGCCGCCGGCTGAGCACAACTGGTGAGCAGCAGGGTGAGCACCAATATGCCCGCTTGCAGGGCGCTTCTCGTCTTCACCGTCTCCTCCTCTGTCTGCGACTGCGAAGCACGCTCGCTAGCTGATCCCCCTGCAAGCGAACGCGTTCCGGCCTCCTGTGACTATCGTCTCGGTCACCCGACAGGCTTCAGTGCGTCTCCTACGAGGCGTGGACTTTGACCACCAGCGGCAAGAAGAGGGAGGGCTGCCAAGCTTCGTCGGCTCCGATGTCCACCCTCCCAGCGCCCGGTCGACGTTGGCCATCGATGTCGATGAGCGGAGCGGGTGGCACGCCGGCAGGATCGCCGGTATCGATGGCCGGTGAGTCTTGCCGCAGGTGATAGTCCCACGTCTGGGGATTGACGAACTGAGGATCCTGACCCGTGATCTCGTGCGTGCTGTCTACTGGGCCGACACACCACACGTCCCCGAGCGCATTGTCATAGAACAGGGTGTAACTGGCGCCGGTGACACCCCTGCCAGTCAAGCCATAGGTATGGCCCGCGATGATGTTGTTGGTCAGGGTGAGAGTCACTACGCGAGTGTGGCCGATAGCTTCTCCACCCGGTCCCAGGTTGTTATCGGCGATGGTGTTGTTGACCAGATTGCCCGTGGAATCGTAGTTGTCGTAGCCATGGACGTACAACCCCCCAGCATTGTTGGCGTAGTTCTGAGCAATCACGTTGTTGGTCAGCGTGAAGGGACTGGTGAACTCGATGTACAGGCCACCTCCCGTGCCTGAGCGCGTAGGGCTGATCGTGGTGGTGTTGCTGATGATGTGATTCTGGCTGAAGACGCTGCCGTGGCTCTCGTAGACGTAAGCACCGGCCCCACCCGCACCGGCGGTGTTGCGCTCGATCTCGTTCCCCCTTAGCTCAGCCGCGCCGCGAAAGAGGCATACGCCCCCTCCAAGGCCGTAGTAGGTGGTGCTGGCCGTGTTGGACACAATCCGGTTGTCCCGGATGATGCCCCTCGACGAGACGCCGCGAAGGTAGATACCTCCGCCAAAGCCCCATGGGCTGGCGCCCCGGTAGGCGATGTTGTTGGTGATGACGTTGTTCTGGATGATCGGACTGCTGTCGAAGCTGCAGACGCCACCGCCCTCTCCTGCTCTCTCAGACTCATCGTGGGCGTCCCCACCGGTGATGATGAACCCATCGATGGTGGGCGAGACGGGACCGGAGATGTACACCACCCGTCCCCGCCTTTCGGCATCCAAGACGGTCGGGTGGGCGCCCGGGTCGCGGGTGGTGAAATCGGCATTCCAACCGCCCACGAGCGTCACCGTCTTGTCCAGGTCGGCCACCGTGCCCGCCGGGTCGGTGTAGACGCCTCCGGCGACTCGTATCTCGTCGTGCGCCTCCGCGACGTCGATGGCCCGCTGGACCGTGCGGCAGCTCCGGGTCACATCGTCGCACAAGTTGGTGTCATTTCCACTCGGAGCCACGTAGCGAATGCCGTCGGCCACAGCCGCATCGGCCAATGCCGGGCTGGGCTGTCCGGTGAGGAGCCAGGCCGAGATCAGAGTCAGGTCCAATGCCAAGGCGAGAGCCAGGAACCAGTGTCGCTCTCTCATGTCTCACTTCCTCTCTGATGACGCGGTGGCGCAGACCGTTGAGCGCAGACCCCTCGTGAAGGCCACCTGTCTGGGCAGCAAGACAGCCGACTGCGCACCGGGAAGGCTCCCGTGACGGAGGTCGGCTGTCGGTTTCCCATGCTACCCTTCACGCTCCGCAGTTTCCACAATGAGAGCCACGATGGTTCTTTGCTGGATCCCATTAGGCCGGGCTAATCCATCTGTTGCACACCAGTGTACAGCAATGTGAGGCCAAAAGCAACGCCTGGTGCGGGACGCATGCGAAACCTATCAGATGGATGAAGCCCATCCACTAGGCCGCCAGGGCGTCAGTCTCAACCGATCCACGCTGTCTGATGCTCAGCACCACACCGGCCTGGCGCAAGGGCTTGCTCAGAAGTCGGTGGCGCTTCGGGGCTACCTTCCAGCCCGTAGGGCTTTGCTCTTTCAGCCGGTTGCTTCAGCAACCGGTGGGAGTCTGCCAGGCGATCCGCGCCAATTGAAGACGAGCTTCAACACCGGGTGGTAACCTCCCGAGGCTGAACCCTCAACCACTGGCGGCAGGAACTATGCTACGCAAGTGCGCGCGAGGCAGAAGCCTCACGATCAAAGAGCGAAGCCCCTTCGGGGCTGAATCATCGACCGGCAGGGCCTTGCCGTCGTAGCAAATCGGTGCGGCGACCGGGCGACGCCGGCTCTGAACCCGTCGACTCCGCTGAGGGTGAATTCCATCTAGCGGAAGGATCTCGGCGCCCCGAATGCAGGGGCGAGACCCTTCGCTCCCTAAGATCGTTCAGGGTCACGATATGCCGGCCGGTGGCGCGCAGCGACGGTTCGGTGGTATAATCTGCGCGACCCAGCGTGGGCGGTCAACAGCCGTGCTCGCGGCGAAGAATGGGCCGACTCATGGGTCATCCTACCCACTAGGGGGGCACATTGCTCAGCACGTGGAGCGCTGCAGGTGAGGGAAGGCGTTCAGAGCAGCAACAGAGACAGTGCGCGGATCGCACTCCTCTGGTCCGGCTCTGCAAGGTGGTCAAGGTGTATTCCAGTACCGCAGGCGACGTCAGGGCCTTGGACGGCGTCACCGCCGACTTCTACGAAGGCGAGTTCGTGGGCATCGTCGGCAGGTCCGGCGCGGGCAAGTCCACGCTGGTGAACATGATGAGCGGCGTGGATCGTCTGACCTCCGGGGAGGTCTTCGTCGGCGAGACGCGCCTGCGGGCTCTCGACGAGGACCGCATCGCCCTGTGGCGGGGGCGAAACGTCGGTGTGATCTACCAATCCTTCGAACTCATGCCCATGCTCTCCCTGCTCGACAACGTCCTGCTGCCCATGGACTTCAGCGGGCGCTATCGGCGGAGCGCCAGCCCCGAGCGAGCCATGGCACTGCTCGCCCAGGTGGGCTTGAAGGAGCACGCTCTCAAGAGACCCGCGCAGATCTCGGGAGGGCAGAGACAGCGCGTGGCCATCGCTCGCGCGCTGGCCAATGATCCTCCTGTCATCGTCGCCGACGAGCCGACGGGCAGTCTGGACTCCGCTACCGCAGAAGAGATAATCGTGCTCTTCGAGGACCTGGTGCAGCGGGGTAAGACGGTGATCATGGTCACGCACGAACAAGGACTCGCAGGGCGTTTCACCCGCCTCCTGCGCATCGCTGATGGACAGATCGTGGAGGACAGCGCGAGTCCGGCATCCCGGAGGACCGAGCCTCCCCGGGCTCCAGACTGCGCTGAACAGGAGCCGCCATGCTAGGAAAGGGTAGCAAGAGAGTGAATCGCGCAGGTGAGCCCTCGCGCGACCCTCACAAGCGTGCGCTGATCCAGATGCAGCGGGTGGTCAAGACATACACCACCGCGGCGGGCGACTTCCCGGCTCTGAAGGGAATCGATGTCCGATTCCACTCGGGCGAGTTCGTCGCCATCATGGGGAGGTCCGGCAGCGGCAAATCCACTCTGGTGAACATGATCACCGGCATAGACCGGCCCACCTCAGGATCGGTATGCATCGACGGCACCTACGTGCACGACCTGACCGAGAGCGAGATGGCCCGGTGGCGAGGGCGCAATCTGGGCATAGTCTTCCAGTTCTACCAGTTGCTGCCCATGCTCTCGCTGATCGAGAACGCGATACTGCCCATGGACCTGTGCGGGATGTATGCACCCGCTGAGCGGCCCGAGCGGGCCCTGGAGCTGCTCAGCCTCGTCGGATTGGAGCAGGCCGCTCACAAGATGCCGGCCGCCGTGTCGGGTGGCGAACAACAGCGCGCGGCGATAGCACGCGCCCTGGCCAACGATCCTCAGATCGTCGTCGCCGACGAGCCGACGGGCAACCTGGATTCGCGTGCGGCCGAATCGGTGACGCGCGTATTCGAGAACCTGGCGGAGCAGGGCAAGACCATCATCATGGTGACCCACGACACGCATCTTGCGCAACGCGCTTCCAGGGTGTTGATGCTCTCGGATGGAGAAATCGCGAAGGAGTAGCACGTGCTTCGGCCTCGCTGGCGCAAAGTGGCTTCTGATCTGTGGGACAACAAGGTGCGAACTCTCCTCGTGGTAGCTTCGATTGCAGCGGGTGTGTTCGCCATCGGCATGATCGCAGGAGCCCACTCGATCGTGGGCCAGGATCTGGTAGCCAGCCATCTGGCCACCAACCCCGCCAACATCGAACTCGTGACGGACCCCTTCGATGCGGACTTCGTCGAGGCGGTGAGGAGAGTTGCGGGCGTCGGGGAAGCGGATGGACGCCGCATCGTCACCGTTCGTTTGGAGCGCGGCCCGGGCGTCTGGGCCAACATCGATCTGGTGGCGGTCTCAGACTGCGCCACCCTGCAAACCAATCTCTTCCTGCCCATGCAGGGATCATCCGTGCCCACCGACCGAGAGCTGCTCCTGGAGCGCAGGACCTTCGACGAGTTGGGCGCTCAGGTGGGTGATGTGCTCGAGATCCAGCTTGGCGATGGCACGCGGCGCCAAATGATCGTCGCGGGCGAGGTTCAGCAGCCAAATGCAAGCATAGGCAGTCTGCTGGGTGACTACAAGGCCTATGTAACCCTCGATACGCTGGAGTGGCTGCGCCACCCCAGCAGTCTGAACAGGCTGCACATCACGGTCGCCGAGCAGCACGATGACCCGGCACACATCCACGAGGTGGCGGACCGAGTCAGCCACCTAATCAAGAAGAGCGGGCGGCAGGTTCACTATGAGAAACTCTCCCGCAGCGACGAGTACCAATTGGCCTCCATCGTGGAAGCGCTTGTGGGGGTACTTAGCGCTCTGGGTGTGCTGGTCCTGTTTCTGAGCGGATCCCTCATCTCCAACACGATGTCGGCACTGCTGAGCCAGCACGTGCGGCAGATCGGGGTCATGAAGCTGGTAGGCGCGCGCAGGTTTCAGATCATCGGCATGTACCTGGCCCTCATCGGAGGTTTCAGCCTGATCGCTCTCGCGATCGCGATCCCTCTCGGCGGGTGGGCGGCCTATTCGCTGTCGGCCATCGTGGCGAATGAGCTGAACTTCGTCCTGCAGGGCTACAGGCTCGTGCCCCGCGCCATCGTGGGGCAGATCCTGGTCGCCCTGGTCGTACCGCCGGCAGTGGGCATGCTGCCCGTCCTGAGTGGATCTCGAATCACGGTAGGGAAGGCTTTCAGCGACACCGGACTGGGCGAGAACTCGAGCGGCGGGCAGGGCCAGGGCAGCAGGCGAGGCCGACCATCCTGGATTCCACGCCCCTTCCTGATGTCGGTGCGAAACACCTTCCGCCGCAAGGGACGCCTGGCCCTGACTCTGTTCACTCTGATGCTGGGAGGCGCCATCTTCATCGCCGTATTCAACGTCCGGGTCTCGCTGAACACCAAGGTCGCCCAATTGACCAAGTACTTCAAAGCGGACGTGAACCTTGACTTCGCCCGGGACTATCCGACGAAGGAGATCGAGCAGTTGGCCCTGGAGGTTCCCGGTGTCGAACACGTCGAGGCCTGGCTCATGACCCGGGCCGAGCTGCTTCAGGCCCACCCGTCCACACCCGACTACGTCAACATGGTGGCTCCGCCCTCCGACAGCCAGTTAGTCGTGCCGATTCTTCTGCAGGGACGTTGGCTGGTACCGGGCGACGAGACCGCCCTGGCCGTGAGTGAGGCCTTCTGGCAGGACTACCCAGACTTGCGCGCAGGCGACCGAATCGGACTCGACGTAGCCGGACACGAAGCCGAGTGGACGGTGGTCGGCATCTTCCAGTTCACAGGCACGGAGGATCTTCTGGCCTACACGAACTACGAGTACCTGGCCGGGCTGCTGAGTCGGCCTGACCGCGCAGCGGCGTACCGCGTGGTGACTGCCAAGCACGACCGGGCCTTTCAGGAGGAAGTAGGGACACGGTTGAACCACCATTTCGATGCTCTCGGCTTTCTCGTGACCGGGGTGGAGGCCGGCGCCACATTCGTCGGCTCGATCACCCAAACCCTCGACGTCCTGATCGTCGTGCTGCTCGTGCTGGCTCTTCTGACCGCCCTGGTAGGCAGCATCGGCCTGGCCGGGACACTCAGCATGAACGTACTGGAGCGCAGTCGGGAAATCGGAGTGATGCGAGCGATCGGCGCAGACAATCGCATCATCACCAGGTTGGTCCTCATCGAAGCAACGGTCATCGGGCTGATGAGCTTCATTCTCTCCGTGCTGCTCTCCTTTCCTTTCACCACCCTGCTGTCTGACATCGTCAACCTGGCGATCTTCAACCACCGCGCGGACTTCGCCCTCACCCCACAGGGCTTCGTGGTCTGGTTGATCCTGGTGCTATTGATGTCCGCGACCGCCAGCATCCTGCCTGCTCGCAGCGCCTCGCGGCTTACCATCCGAGAGGTACTCGCCTACCAATGAGGATATGGAGTCGTCGCGGGTCGACCGGATCCCGCGCCGTGCTCCAAGACAGAACCGCTTCTGGGCAGAAACGAGGAAGAACATGAGGACACATGCAAGGCTTTGGCTCTTCACACTGATAGGCGTTGTGCTACTCTCTGCCTGCACCGGCCGCGCGGCCAGGGAATCCGCAACCGCCAGGGCGACCGTTGTGGCTCCCGTCGAGGCCGATACCCTCGTCGTCGCGGAGGGTCGTCTCGTTCCTCGCCGGACGGCGCGCCTCGCTTTTCTCACCGGCGGCTCAGTTTCCCTGGTGAACGTACCTGAAGGGCAACAAGCCCAAGAGGGCGAAGTACTGATCCAACTGGATGATCGGCGCCAGCGCGCAGCCGTCGAGGGGGCCGAAGCCGCCGTGAGTGCCGCCAGGTCCGGGCTTGCCAGACTGGAGGAAGGGGTCAGGCCCGTGGAGGTTGGCCCGTATCAGGCCGGCGTCGAATTGGCCCAAGGCAACCTACAGGTGGCTCGGGCCCAAGAAGAGAGCGCGGCCAAGGCCGTCGCCCTGGCCGCTGAGCAGGTGACAAAGGCACAGGCAGCATTGGACGACTTGCTGGCCGGTCCCACAGAGCAAGAACTCGAGATTGTGCGTCGCGGCGTGGACGTGGCCCGGAATGAGCTTTGGCGCGCCCAGGCCGCTCGCGACGGCGTCGGCGGTGGGGTCGCCCGCGGCCTGGCCTCGCAGAGCGATCTGGATCAGGCCGAAGCGGCGGTTAGCACCGCTGAGGCAGCCCTGGCCATCGCCGAGGCAGACCTCGCCAGAGTGGAGGCCGGTGCCCGTCCTGACACGGTGGCCGGGGCCAGGGCCGGACTGCGGATGGCCGAGGCTGACAGAGAACGGACAGAAGCGCTGTACGCCGCGGCCGAAGGACAGGTTGCCGTGGCCGAGGCATCGGTGAGGAAGGCACAAGCTCAGATGGACCTCGTCGCCGCCGATCCGAGCCACATCGATCTGGATCTCGCCCACGCAGGAGTGAGACAAGCGGAGGCAAGTCTGCAGGCCGCGCGAGCATCCTTGGACGAGACGATTCTGATGGCCCCCTTCTCAGGGACGGTGGTCGCCGTCGACATCGAAGTCGGCGAGCAGGTCGGTCCGGGCATCCCGCTGGTTCAATTGGCCGACCTGTCGAGCTGGCAGGTAGAGACCGATGACCTGACGGAGATCGAGGTCGTGCAGATCGCAGTCGGGCAGGAAGTCAGCATTGTAGCCGACGCCCTGCCCGACGTGACGCTCACAGGAGTGGTCGACTCCGTTCGCCAGGTGGCCGAGATGAGGCGAGGGGAGACCACCTACACTGTAGCCATCCTCATGGACGAGGTCGATCCTCGCCTGCTCTGGGGCATGACGGTCATCGTGACCTTCGAGCGATGAGCTACCAGAGGGCATCAAGCCGCCCTTGCGCTCTACACGGCATTCGAGTACACTGATCGTGCTCCACCCGAGCCGACTGCTGACTCGTCATACGTAGCACCATCTCATACCCGCAACGGTCATGATCATCGACGGGCTACCGCTACAGGGAGGCAGAACAATGCGCGACTTTCAACCATTCATGATGGAACGTTGGATGTCCAAGTTCGAGCAGGACGTCGAGTATAATCTGTCCGAAAGCGGGGCGCATCCCATCACAGTCGCCGAGCTGTTGGCCGGTGATCCCGAGTACACTGACCGGTTGCTGGCCACGAGTCTCAACTACCCGTACGTGAACGGCACTCCGCAATTGCGTGGACGTATCGCCGCGTTGTACGAAGGAGCCACGATGGACGGCATCCTGGTAACGGTAGGAGCCGCCGAAGCCAACTACATCGCTACTCGCACGCTCCTCTCGGCAGGCGACGAAATCGTCATCATGCTCCCCAACTACATGCAGATCTGGGGCATCGCCAAGAACCATGGTCTGAGGGTCAGGACCTTTCACCTGCGAGAAGACCTCGGCTGGGCACCTGATCTGGACGAACTGGAGCACGCCGTTACCGGCAGCACGAAGCTTATCGCGGTGTGCAATCCCAACAACCCTACCGGACACATCCTCAGCCGGGCAGACATGGATGCCATCGTTGCCGCGGCCGATCGCGTCGGCGCGTGGATCCTGGCCGATGAGGTGTACCGCGGCGCGGAGCGTCTCACCGATGAAGAGAGCCCTTCGTTTTGCGGCAGATACGACAGAGTAGTGGCCACCGGCAGCTTGAGCAAGGCGTACGGCCTGCCCGGACTGCGCATCGGATGGGCCGTTGCGCCGCCCGAGACCATCGATGACATCTGGGCCAGGCACGAGTACGTCGCGATTAGCGCCACGATGCTGTCCAATCAACTGGCTGCCGTCGCCCTCTCGCCTGAGGTTCGCCCACGCCTCATCGAACGCACACGTGGCTACATCCGCAAGGGGTATCCCCTGCTGCAAGAGTGGATGGAGGGTCACGGCGACACTTTCAGCCTCACGCCTCCCGAGGCGGCCGCCATAGCCTTCATCCGCTATCATCTCGATATCAACTCGACGGAGTTCACCGAGCGGCTGCGCGATGAGAAGAGCGTCTTGATCGTGCCGGGTGATCACTTCGGCATGGATCATCATCTGCGCGTCAGTTACGGTCTGCCCCACGACTATCTGCTTCCGGCTCTGGATCGGATCCACGAACTGGTCGCGGAGTTGGAAGGGTAGTGACTAACCACGTTCCACCGCGGAGTTCGCCGAAGCCGCGGAGACCATTCGCTTGAGCTGCTCTACGTGCTTCGCGAGCTCCTTGGTGAAGCCAAGCAGTGGCACTTGTTGCCACACCGTGAGGTGTGCGCAATGACCAGCGAGGCGGGTAACGACTCTGTGCCCATCCTCACGGCCTGGCTATACTTGACTGCGTACAGCGGTTCGGACCGGCCTGTCCGGCGGCTCAGGTCACCGCCGGGTCCGTCGTGGAGCAGGACCTGATCGATACCCGGACGTTTCAACAGCTCAAGGGTGCTCGCAGTTCCAGGGGCTGCCTGCAGAGATGGCCCGAATTCCACAACAGCGCTACGATGGGAGCTCATTGGATGGAGTTTGCGCAAGAGGTATTGCGGGCCGAAGAACGGATTCGACCCTACGTTCGGCAGACCATATTGGAACACTCCGCGGTGCTCAGCCAGTCTGCTGGGGCCGAGGTGTACTGCAAGTTGGAGAACCTGCAGCATACGGGCTCGTTCAAGTTCCGCGGAGCGATGAGCAAGCTACTCTCCCTCACCGCCGACGAGCGGGCACGCGGGGTGGTGACGGCGTCGACGGGCAATCACGGCGCAGCGGTCGCGCGGAGCGTGACCCTTCTCGACACGTCGGGCATCGTCTTCGTCCCCGAGCATTCCAGTCGCTCCAAGATCGACTCCATCGAGCGGCTGGGTGCGCAGGTCCGCTATCATGGCACCGATTGCGTCGAGGCCGAACTCCAGGCCCGGCGTTACGCCGCCCGAGAAGGCATGACCTACATACCACCCTACAATGACCCGCAGGTCATCGGCGGGCAAGGTACCATCGGCATCGAGCTAGTTCACCAACTGGAACGCATAGACGCCGTGTTCGTCTCCGTGGGAGGTGGAGGCCTGATATCGGGCATCGCGGCCTACCTGAAATCCACTCTGCCCCACATTCAGATCATTGGCTGCTCGCCCGAGAACTCTCAGGTCATGATCCAGTCGGTGAAGGCAGGCAGGATACTGGACCTGCCTTCGCTTCCCACGTTGTCTGACGGCACCGCGGGGGGAATAGAGGCGGGTTCAATCACCTTCGGACCGTGTCGCGAACTGGTCGACGACTACGTCACCGTCACGGAGGATGAGATCAAGGCTAGCCTGCGAGCGTTCATGCAAGCACACCACATGCTCATCGAGGGCGCCGCGGCCGTGGCCATCGCGTCCTATCTGAAGACAGGGCGGCGCTTCGCGGAGCAGAACGTGGTCATTGTGATCTGTGGAGCCAACATCAGCCTGGACACACTCAAAAGCATCCTGTGAAAGCCGGCGAGAGGCAGACGAACGGCGCGATTCACTACACGACGCGAAACGGAGTCAAAGCATGAAGACGATCCCTTTGGCACGCATCAAGGAAGTCCTGCCTTCACTCGACCTGATTCCGGCCATCGAGGCAGGCTTCGCGGCCTATTCCTCGGGCCGCGCAGTCGTGCCCCCGGTTGGTGAGCTGTTGCTGGACCAGGGGGAAGTGCACATCAAGTACGGCTATCTTCGCGGGGATGACTACTACGTCATCAAGATCGCTTCGGGCTTCTACGACAACCCCAAGATCGGCCTGCCCTCCAGCAATGGCCTCATGCTGCTCTTCAGCCAGAAGACCGGCGAGCTGGTATGCATACTCCTGGACCAAGGACATCTCACCGACACGCGTACCGCGGTGGCCGGTGCGATAGCCGCCAAGCATCTTGCCCCCAAGCAGATCGAGCGCATCGGCATCGTCGGCACGGGCATTCAGGGACGACTCCAGTTGCAGCACTTGGCCCACGTGACCGCCTGCCGGCGAGCGCTCGTCTGGGGCAGAGGGAAGCCCCAATTGGAGCGCTACCGGCGCGACATGGAGCCACATGGCTTCTCCGTCGACACCACACTGAACACGTCCGACGTACTGCACAACTGCAACCTCGTCGTCACCTGCACTCCTGCCACCTCACCCCTGCTCCAGGCGAGCGATCTGCGGCCTGGGACTCACATCACGGCCGTGGGCTCCGACACGTCGGAGAAACAGGAGCTGGATTCCGCAATCCTGAACCGGGCCGACGTCGTCGTCGCTGATAGCATCGCCCAGTGCCTCCAGAGGGGCGAGATACACAAGGCCATCGCCGCGGGCGACATCGTCGCTGAGAACCTGATCGAGCTGGGGGACCTCATCGCCGGAAGAGCCCCAGGTCGCACATCGGAGGAGCAGGTCACGGTGGCCGATCTCACCGGCGTGGCGGTGCAGGACATCGAGATAGCGAAAGCGGTGTACGAGGCTTTGGCCTAGAGCTTTGGTTCATGCCGCGCATGATCGGTTTCGGCTGCTGGCCGTCAAGCGCCCACAGCCAGCGAGACACTCCGATGCGACGTGGCGAAAGCAGAAACAACATGACGGCACGGGTTGAGATCCGGTATCTGGCCGATTGCCCCGAACTGGTTCCCAAGCTCGCCCGCTGGGTCTGCGAGGAATTCGGGCACCTGGACTCCACCAAGACCCCGGAGCAAGTCGAGAGAATGCTGCGGAAGAGGCTGAATCGAGACCGGCTCCCCCTCACTCTGATCGCCTTCGCCGGCTCGGAGCCAATCGGCAGCGCCAGTCTTCAGAACCGCGGAGTGTCCTCCCGCCCTCAGTACGCACCGTGGCTCGGAACGGTAGTGGTCCGGCGGCCCCACCGAAACAAGGGCATCGGCTCCCAACTCGTTCAGCGAGCGGCGCAGGTTGCGCGGCGCCTCGGAGTGCGCGAGCTGTACCTCCACACGCCGGATCGTGAGAGCCTGTACTCCAGGCTCGGGTGGATGCCGGTCGAGAGAATACCCTACCGCGGTCAAGACACCGTCATCATGAAGCGGAATCTCGCGAAGGAAGCCTCTACCGAGGGTAGCACGGGGCCGGCAACTCCACGACCGAAGAAGTGATCGGCCCCGGATTCTGAGCAGCCAGCGTGCGGGTCAAAGAAGAAGAGGACGACCCAGGGGTCGTCCTCACCACGCTATCACTGCGGGGATTATGCATTCGGGCCGTCCGCTAGCACTTCCCAGAGCCAACTCCCTACCGACTTGGCGTACCGTTCGTTGCCCGGCCAGCGAGCTGCTTGCGCGGCACCGTGCCCTCGGAGGCCAGGCTACCGCCGATAGCAGATCTGCCCGATCCGCTCTGCTTCCTCGTGGCCGTAAGCTCCTCGGTGGCGCCTCCGGGACTCCCCCCCGCGCCTGACAAGAAGGACCCGATTCCGCCCTTGGTCTCTCCCCGGACACGCTTGGCCATCGCGTTCCTGAATACGGACCACTGTCCGACTTCGGTCCAGCCGGTGCTCACTCCGGCGGCGTCCTTGACCTTGAGGTACGAGGTGTGCGACCCCAGATACCCCTCGGTGAACTGAACACTCCACCGGACTTGGAGGCCATCGTCTTCGCCGCTCACGCTTGAGGCAGACAGGTCAACCGTGACGCGACCGTTCTCGATGATCGTTTGAGTCCCGGGTTCGTAGCCTCCCAACCACTGGCTATCGCCCTCATCGCGGAGCCAGATGCGGTTGTCGTCCGCCGAGTACCTGAGCAGGACGCTGTGAGCTGATTCGCCATCCCCTACCTCGAAGAGGGCCCTGCTGATATCCTCCCAACCGTTGGGGTCGGAATAGGACGTGGTGAACACAACGGGCTGGCCAGGGTTGCACCCCCCGTTGCCCGGATCAGCGGAGCCAACCGACGGCGGCTCGTTAACCCACGTGACCTCGTCGGTCATCTTCCACGCCTCGTAGGCGTAGTCCTGGGTGAACTCGTACGACAGGTAGGCGAAACCTTCGCATCCGTAGCCCGTGCCCCACGAATTCACAAACCTGAAACCGCCGACCTCATCATCATAACCCACCACCAGCACGGCGTGGGCTCCGTACCAGGTCTCACCCTCGTCCGGCACATCCACAATCGGATCGGCGCAAGAAGAGAGGAAGCTCGGGTATACCGGCACGGCAATGACGAGGGGATCGCCGGTGACCAGGTGTTGCTTCAGCGCATCGAGGTCCGCCCACCCCTGTCCAATGAAGATGGCATCATAGGAGGCAGCTCGGTACTGCTCAGAAAGCGACAACTGCTCCGCGGTCGGCTGCGTGCAGCTATCCGCAGGATCATATGGGAAAGCGAGTAGAGGGAGCTCCCCATCGTCGAGGAGAATGTGCATCGCAGCGGGAATACTCATGCCCCTATCCTCGCTGCAGTTCGACGTCGCACGCTGGTTGTAGATGAACGCCGGGCTGAACTGATGATCCGGACTCGACAGCTCCCACCGGCGTTCCTGCTTCTCCTGGAACGACTTGTAGTAGTACCCCACCGCCCAGGCGACGCAACTGCTCTGAGTGCCTTGATTAGCTACCGGGGGCAGATCTCCGCTCAGATCCACCACGCGAGGCAGCGACCGCATCCCCATGCCCCCGGGCGCCGCGGCAACCGGATACTCCCCCGGCTGCGAAGGCACCGCGCCGAGGCTGAAAGGAAACCCCGCGCTACCGGCTATCGCAGGTGACGGCACAAGGCCCATCAGCAACCCCAGGCCCAGCACCGCCCTCAGGATCACTCTTCTGCCATTCATGCGCTCACTCGCTCCCCAACTGCTCCCAGACGAGCCCTCCGCCCCATTCCGCTCGCTGCCTACAGGATACCTTCTATGGGGGCCCGCGAGGGTAAGTGATACATAAAACGGCCGTAAATTCAGCATTAAGACCGCCTTCACGTCGTAGACTTAGCACCGTTGGCGAGAGATCTCCAGGAAACCCTTGACAGCCACCCGCACTTGTGATAAGATGTGATCGATAACGGGAACGATCACATTCCCCAAGGAGTACCGAAGAATGAAGCGGCGTGTCACCATCAGAGATGTCGCGGTAGCTGCCGGAGTCTCTCATCAGACCGTCTCCCGAGTGATCAATGACCGGCCCGATGTGGCAGAGGAGACCCGGCAGCGGGTTCTGGGGGTCATCGAGCGCCTGGACTATCAACCCAGCGCCATCGCCCGCAGCCTGATCCAGCAGCGCAGCTTCGCCCTGGGCGTCGTGACCGCCGGCCTGCAGTACGTGGGCCCTTCTCGGGCTCTCAGCGGCATCGCGCAGCAGGCGGAGCAGATGGGCTACGCGCTTCTGCTCAAAGTGCTGCCACAGTTTGACGCCGGTGACATTCAGCCACTCTTCAACTCGCTCATCGCCAGGCGAGTGGACGGGATCATCTGGGCCGTCCCTGAGGTCGGGAGCAATCGGGACTGGCTGCGGAGCAGGCTCCCCGAGTTGCCTCTGCCGATGGTATTCCTCACGATGCAGCCTCGGCCTGATCTCACCATCATCACGATCGACAACTACAGCGGTGGCCGCATGGCGACCGAGCATCTCCTGGCACAGGGCCATCGGCGCATCGGTCACATCTCCGGACCGTTGGACTGGCTGGAGTCCCGCCAGCGAAAGGCGGCCTGGAAGGATGCTCTCCAGGATGCGGGCATCGAAGTGCTCGACCAGCACTGCGAATCGGGGAACTGGTCACCGGCGAGCGGCGAGGAGGCTGTCCGCCGGCTGCTCGCCAGATACCCCGGGATGGATGCGGTGTTCGTCTCCAACGACCAGATGGCACTGGCAGTGCTGCACTTCGCCGGGCAGAAAGGGCTACGGGTACCGCAGGATCTGGCCGTGGTCGGCTTCGATGCGATAGCCGAATCAGCCTACTACCGCCCCTCGCTCACGACCGTCTACCAGAACCTGGAGAGTACGGGGAGCACCGCCGTCCGCGAGTTGGTCCGGCTCATTGAAGCAGCTCGAGCCGGCGGAGAAGCACTCAGGCCGAAGACCATTTCGCTGCAGCCCGAATTGGTCATCCGTGAGAGTTCGGCACCCAAGCAGCACTAAAGCCGAAGCAGAGACTCACGGATTCCGGAGAGGGCCGGCGACCGCAAGGCAGCCAATACCGGTACCACCGACACCATCGCATCACGACTGCCGACAAGCCCGGTCGAATCGGCTTGAGGCTTGCACAGCAGAAGCGATAGCATCACGTGGGCTACAATCCGCAAGGATCGATGAAGCAGATCGCGAAGACTCAGCCATAAGGAGGTCGACCGTGCAAGAAACGACATTGGGTGTCATCATCGGCAATCGGGGCTTCTTCCCCGACCATCTCTGCCAGAGCGGCCGAGAGGATATCCTACGGGTGCTTCAGGAGGCAGGAATCCGGGTCGTGGTCTTGGATTCTCAGGAGACCAAGTTCGGTTCCGTCGAGACGTTGAGCGACGCCAAGACATGCGCCGGATTGTTCCGTGAGCACCGTGACGAGATCGACGGTGTCTTGGTAACCTTGCCCAACTTCGGCGACGAGCGTGGCGTAGCCAACACGCTACGCATGGCCGAGCTGAACGTCCCCGTTCTAGTCCAGGCCTTCCCCGATGACGCAGCCAAGATGACGGTTGCGGATCGGCGGGACAGCTTCTGCGGTAAGATGTCCGTCTGTAACAACCTCTGGCAATACGGCATTCCTTTCTCCCTCACCAGATTGCACACCGTCGCGCCCGACAGCGATAGCTTCCGGGAAGACCTGCGCCGATTCGCCGCCACTTGCCGCGTGGTGCGTGGACTGCGAGGCGCCAGGGTGGGTGCCCTCGGCGCGCGCCCGGCGGCCTTCACTACCGTGCGCTACAGCGAGAGGCTACTCGAGCAGGCCGGGATCAGCGTTGAGGTCCTGGACCTGTCGGAAGCCTTTGGCCGCGCCAGCCACCTGAGCGATGACGATCCGAAGCTGAGCAAGGAGCTGGACGAGATCAAGGGCTACGTCTCCACCCAGGGCATCCCGGCGGATGCACTGCTCAAGATGGCCAAGTTCGCCCTGGTGATGCGGGACTGGATAGAGGAGAACGATCTGGTTGCCACCGCCGTGCAGTGCTGGACTTCCATGCAAGAGTTCTTCGGCGTCGTACCTTGCGCCGTGATGAGCATGATGACCAACGGCCTCATCCCCAGTGCCTGCGAAACGGACGTCACCGGAGCGATCGGCATGTACGCGATGCAGTTGGCCTCCGGAGGACCCAGCGCCCTGGTGGACTGGAACAACAACTACGGCGAAGATCCCGACAAGGGAGTGGTCTTCCACTGCAGCAACTTGCCCAAGGCCTTCTTCTCCGACCCGAGGATGGATTATCAGGCCATCATCGCCGAGACCGTGGGCAAAGAGAACACCTACGGCACGGTGGTGGGTCGCGTGAAGGCCAAGCCCTTCACCTTCTGCCGGGTTTCCACGGACGATTCCTGGGGCGCGATCCGCGCCTACGTGGGTGAGGGAGAACTGACCAGCGACCCGTTGGAGACCTTCGGCGGCTACGGTATCGTGCGCATACCGGACTTCCAGACACTGCTGCACTACATCTGCGAGAACGGTTTCGAGCATCACGTCGCCATGAACCTCTCGCATAGCGCTGCTGCCCTGACCGAGGCGCTCGAGAAGTACATGGGCTGGGAGGGGTACCAACACGGCGTAGCTTCCTCGTGACCGCAGACTGAACACAGATAGTGGACTGAGCCACTCGTGGGATGGGAACTCGGACGATCACGTCACAAACAAGGCGGCCACGCTGGCGCCTACCGGCGCCAAGATATCCCTGGAGGCATGATGAGACCGACCACGATCACATTGCACACGGAGTTCCAGATCGGTGAAGTGGACCCTCGCATCTTCGGGGGATTCCTCGAGCACATGGGGCGAGCGGTGTACCAGGGCGTCTATGATCCCGATTGCTCCTGCTCAGACCAAGATGGCTTCCGCACCGACGTGATGGAGGCGCTACGCCGGCTAGGCATGACGGCGATGCGCTATCCCGGTGGGAATTTCGCCTCCGGCTATCACTGGAGGGACGGTGTAGGCCCGCGCGAGCAGCGGCCAACCGTGCAGGAACTGGCCTGGCGCAGCATCGAGCCCAACCAGTTCGGTACCGATGAATACATCGACCTGGCCCGAAAGATGGGCTGGACGCCGATGCTCACCGTGAATCTGGGCACCGGGAGTCCGGAAGAGGCCCGGAATTGGGTGGAGTACTGCAACAGTCCGGCAGGCACCAAGTACGCCGACATGCGCGTCGCCAATGGCAATGCCGAGCCTCACGCGGTCAAGCTCTGGTGCCTGGGCAACGAGATGGATGGCCCCTGGCAACTGGGACACGTTCCTGCGCAGCAATACGCCATCCGCGCTCAGCAAGCCGCGAAGATGATGAAAGACGTGGACCAGTCCATCGAGCTTGTGGCCTGTGGTTCCAGCGGTGTGGGAGAGCCGACGTACCTGGAGTGGGACCGACAGGTGCTGGAGTACGTGGGGAACCTGGCAGACTACGTCAGCCTGCACCGGTACGTGGGCAACGCAGAAGCCGACACTCCGGACTATCTCGCCATCACCAACTCCATAGATCGGCAGATAGAGGAGCAAGATGCGGTGTGTCGGTATGTGTGGGCCAAGACGCGAGGGCGTCCGCACAGTCGCAAGAAACGCGTCTACCTGTGCTTCGACGAATGGAACGTGTGGTACAAGAATATGGAGATGGATGGCCAGGGCAAGTCTGCTCCCCACTTGATCGAGGAAGTGTACAATCTCGAAGATGCCCTGGTGGTCGCCGGCTTCCTGAACAGTTTCATCCGGCACGCCGACGTGGTCAAGATCGCGAACATCGCGCAGATCGTAAACGTCATCGCACCGATCATCACACGCGGGGACGAGTTGCTGGTTCAGTCGATCTTCTATCCATTCGAGATGTTCTCCCGACGACGTGACGGCGTCTCGCTTCGACCGGTCGTGGATGGACCGACGTACCGAGGCAAGACCAACGGTCTGGCTCACTACCTCGACGCCAGCGCGATCTTCGATCCGCAAGTTGACAGACTGCACGTCTTCCTGACTAACCGCAGCCTCGATGACACAGCCGAAGTGCACATCAGAATCGCTGACCGAGGCGTCCTGGCACTCATCAGTGGCGATCTCCTCACCGGAGCCGGCGCCAAGGCAGCCAATACGTTCGAGCAACCCGATGCTGTCAAACCGCGCTCGCTGGCCGATGCGAACGTGGAGCTGAGGATCAGCGAGGGCGAGGTTCGGCTGGAACTCCCGCCGCTTTGCGTGGCGGCGATGACGTTCCGTCTGTGAGCCGTGCGGGAGATGGCACGTGACAGCCCTTCGCAGAGACCTTGGCTCCCGATAGGACAGAACACAATGAAAGCAACGGACCACTGGGCGTATGCAGTGATCCCAGGCCGGCGAGAGAGCCCGTTGCCCTTTGCGGCACTCGGCCCGAGGTCGCGCCGAGTGCCGTCTGAACGGTCGATGGGCGAGGATTCGTGGTCGGAGAGAAGGCAACCGATCAGATGATGCAGTCGTTCGCCCTGTCGAACTGCGTGCCGCGGGATGGATTGGCGCAATTGATCATAGCGAGGTTACTGAAGAACCGAGAGGGGAGTCGGTAGATGGCTGAATTCAGCCGCAAACAGGATCGTATTCAGGGATTACTCGACGAGCACGGCCTTGACGCGCTGCTACTACGACGAGTGAGCAGTTTCGCCTGGGCCACGTGTGGCGCAGCGTCGTACGTGAACACGGCAAGCGAGTACGGCAGAGCCTCTCTGCTGATCTCGCCTTCGGGTCGGTGGCTCATCACCAACAACATCGAGGCCACCCGCCTCGAGAAAGAGGAAGGCCTGACTGCACAGGGATGGGAGTTCCGCGTCGCGCCGTGGCACGAGACGGGTGACGCAGTATCAGAGTTGACTCGCGGGTTGCGGGTCGGTGCAGATGGACCTCACCCCGGGGCAGTCAATCTGGCGAGCGAGATGGCCCGCCTCCGGGCCGATCTGATGCCCGAAGAGGGCCAGCGGCTTCGGCAGCTGGGCCAGTTGTGTGCCGAGGCCATGGAGACCGCCGCGAGAGGCACTCGACCAGGCCAGACCGAGTATGAGATAGCTGGCCTCCTCGCACACGAGGCACAGAGGCGCGGCGTCCAGGCCATCGTGGACCTCATCGCGACAGACAGACGCGTGTTCGAGTTCCGGCATCCCCTCCCCACCGAGAAGAAGCTGGAGCGCTACGCCATGCTCGTCCTGTGTGGGCGGCGATGGGGGCTGGCCTGCTCGATCACACGATTCGTGCATTTCGGTCCTATGCCGGCCGACCTGCGCCGGAAGGCCGAGGCGGTGTCACGCGTCGACGCGACGCTGATCGCCGCAACCCGCCCCGGCGAGGTGCTCGGGCAGGTCTTTCAGCGCGGCGTGGCGGCCTATGCAGAGGCCGGCTTCCCGTCCGAGTGGAATCTGCACCATCAGGGCGGACCGGTGGGCTACGAATCGCGGGAGTGGCTGGCCATCCCAGATTCTGCTGACATCGTCTCGCTGAGGCAGGCCTATGCGTGGAATCCATCCATTACCGGCACCAAGTCAGAGGACACCGTTCTCGTGGGCGAAGAGCGCAACGAGGTCTTGACCGGAATCGACGGCTGGCCTACACTGGAGGTAGCCGTACAGGGCGAGACCCTGTTGCGCCCTGCCATCCTGGAGATTCTCTAAGGACGCTCCAACCGCGGCCATGCCCCGCCTCATCGGCTGTGGTGGCGTGATCTGCGTGACCCGATGGTCGGACGCAGGGGAGCGGGCCATGCCAGAGGGAGGATGGCCATCTGCGCTAAGGAGTGCTTGCCCATCGGTTGACCGTGATAGAGAGATCGTATCATGCGCGAAGAGAGGTAGGAACATCTCCGAATGAAAGTTCTGCGTTTGCATGGCACTGGTGACTTGCGCCTGCACACCGAGCCGGATCCGGCTCCCGGCCCCGGCGAGTCGCTCCTGCGGGTAACGGCCGTGGGCCTGTGCGGCTCCGACGTGCATTGGTTCTCGGAGGCAGGTATCGGCGACGCTCGGCTTGAGCGGCCGCTGGTCCTGGGTCACGAGCTAGCCGCCGTCCTTGAGAACGGCGAGCATCCTGGGGAGCGCGTGGCCGTCGATCCCGCCATTCCGTGTGGTGTGTGCGAGCGTTGTCTGGAGGGGAACCCCAACTTGTGCCCCACCGTGCGCTTCGCCGGACACGGCACGGTGGATGGTGGGCTCCGTGAGCGCATGGCTTGGCCCACCCACTGCCTCCACCGCCTGCCGGACTCACTGACCGACGTCGACGGGGTCATGCTCGAGCCGCTCGGTGTGGCGGTCCACTCGGTGGACCTGGGCCACTTGAAGTCAGGCATGACAGTGGCGGTGTTCGGCTGCGGGCCAATCGGCCTACTCACCTTGCAGGTCGCGCGGGCGGTGGGAGCCACCCGTCTCTTCGCCACCGACGTGCTACCTCACCGCCTCGATGCCGCCAGATCACTGGGAGCGACATCTGCGTTCAAGGCCGCCGACGGCAAAGAGGCCGCGGAGATTCTGGCGGCGACGAATGGGAAAGGCGTTGACGTCGCATTCGAAGCCGCGGGAGAGAACGAGGCGGTGGTGGCCGCGATCGCGGCCACCAGACCCGGCGGAACGGTCGTCCTGATTGGCATTCCTGCGGACAACCACACGACGTTCACCGCCTCCATCGCCCGACGCAAGGGCTTGACCATCAAGTTGGTGCGCCGGATGAAGCTCGTCTATCCACGCGCCATTGAGCTGGTGGAGAGCGGCACGGTCAGCGTGCGCTCATTGGTGACGCACCGCTTCCCGTTGGAGGATGCCGGGAGGGCATTCTCCGTCGCATCCAGTCGAGAGGGAATCAAAGTCGTCATCGAACTCTGAGGGGAGAGAGTAGCCCGCACGTGCCACAATCCCTCTGCCGAGGCGAATGTCCCTGCTCCTGTTGGCACCGTCCGCGCCGATGCGGACACCAGCCAAGCTCGGACAGCGAGTCATCAAACCAGGTAACTTTGCCGGTGTGCGAACGGGCATTGAGTCATTCTAGACCAGGAGGTACGGATGGGTCAGCACAAGTATTCCATTGGCGTGGACTACGGCACCGAATCGGGAAGAGCGGTGCTCGTGGACGTGGTTGACGGTCGGGAAGTGGCGACGTCGGTCCACCCCTACGGTGACAGCGTCATCGACGAGGTGTTGCCGGGCGGCGATGCGGAGCTCCCGCCAGACTTTGCCCTGCAGAATCCTGAGGACTACCTCGAGGTGCTGAGAGTCACCATCCCGGCCGTGTTGAAGGAGAGCGGGGTGGCTCCAGAGGACGTCATTGGCGTGGGCACCGACTTCACGGCCTGCACGATGATGCCCATCGACGAAGAGGGCACGCCCCTGTGCATGAAACCTGAGTGGCGCAGCAACCCCTATTCCTGGGTGAAGATCTGGAAGCACCACGCCGCCCAGCCAGAGGCCAACAGGCTGAACGAGATCGCGACGGAACGCGGCGAGACGTGGCTGTCCCGGTATGGGGGCAAGATCTCCTCTGAGTGGCTCATTCCCAAGATCTGGGAAACCCTGAACAGGGCTCCGCAAGTCTACGACGCGGCCGACCGCTTCATAGAAGGGGCCGATTGGATCGTACTCCAGCTCACCGGGGAGGAGCGGCGCAACTCCTGCACCGCCGGCTACAAGGCCATCTGGAGCAAAAGAGAAGGATACCCCAGCGACGATTTCTTCGCCGCCCTGGACCCTCGATTGCGCAACGTCGTGGATGACAAACTGTCGCGCCAGATCTACCCCCTGGGACAGCGAGCCGGGCAACTCACGCCGGAGATGGCCGAGATGATCGGCCTGCTGCCGGGAACGGCGGTCTCGATAGGCAACGTGGACGCCCACGTATCCGTGCCTGCGGCGACGGTGGTCGAGCCGGGACGCATGGTGATTATCATGGGTACTTCCAATTGCCACATGGTCGTGGGCACCGAGGAGCGCATCGTCCCGGGCATGTGCGGTGTCGTTGAGGATGGCATTATCCCTGGGTTTCACGGCTTCGAGGCAGGTCAATCCTGCGTCGGTGATCACTTCGCCTGGTTCGTGGATAACTGCGTACCTGCCGGATATCAAGATGCAGCAAGAAGCGAAGGAATCGATCTACATCGCCTGCTGGAACGCAAGGCGGCTCGCCTGAAACCGGGCGAGCATGGTCTGCTGGCACTGGACTGGTGGAACGGGAATCGCTCCGTCCTGGTAGACGTGGACTTGACCGGTCTGCTACTGGGAGCGACGCTGGCCACCAAGCCCGAGGATATCTACCGGGCGTTGATCGAAGCCACCGCCTACGGAACGCGCATGATCATCGACACCTTCCAGGAGAACGGCGTCGCCGTGGACGAGATCGTCGCGTGTGGAGGCCTGCCGGAGCGTAACAAGCTGTTGATGCAGATCTACGCCGACGTCACCGGGCGTGAGATCAAGATCAGTGCCTCGCAGCAGTCGGGCGCGTTGGGCTCGGCCATGTTCGGAGCGGTAGCCGCCGGCCGGGCCGCAGGAGGGTACGACTCCATCTTCGATGCAGCACAGCGAATGGCCCGACTGAAACCGGACAGCTACAGGCCCATCAAGGAGCACCAAGCGGTGTACGACCAACTATACTCCGACTACGCTCGCCTGCACGACTACTTCGGGCGGGGTGAAAACGACGTCATGAAGCGCCTCAAGGGGCTGAGGATCAAAGCCCAGGAAGGCTGAAAGGGGCGGATATGGTCTCATTGCCGGAACTGCGCGAACACGTGAGGCTGCTGCATCTGGAGCTGCCCAAGAACGGTCTGGTCACGTGGACGGGTGGCAACATCAGCGCTCGGGATCCCGAGTCCGGCTGCGTGGTCATCAAGCCGTCAGGTGTGCGATACGAGGCACTCCGAGCGGAGCACATGGTGGTCCTCGACCAAGACGGGAAACAGATAGCGGGGGAATTGAAGCCCTCATCGGACACGGCCAGCCATCTGTACGTATACCGCCGCCGACCGGACGTCAACGGCATCGTTCATACGCACTCGCCGTACGCTACCGCCTTCGCCGCCCTGGGCAGGCCCATACCGGTCTACCTGACTGCCATGGCTGACGAGTTCGGCGGCCCCATACCGTGCGGAGGTTTCGCCCTCATCGGCGGTGAGGATATCGGCCGCGTGGTGGTGGAAGCGATCGGAGACTCTCGGGCCGTCCTGCTCAAGAGCCATGGCGTCTTCACCATCGGACCCACCGCCCAGGCGGCAGTCAAAGCTGCTGTGATGGTGGAGGACGTCGCGCGCACGGTGTGGCTCGCTCTGCAACTGGGTCAGCCGGACGAGATCGATCCGGACAACGTGACAAAACTGCACCGGCGCTACACCCACGTCTACGGCCAGTAGGCGTGGGTCAGGACAAGCGAGAGCAACCCGTGGTGGTGGCATTGTCGTATCATGGACGGAGTCACTGTAGGAGAAGAGCGGTCTGGGCGCCCAGCAGAGTGGCGTGATCGTGGTCTTCACCAAGCGGGTGTATCTGACCAGGGTGAGAGAGGGGGCAGGTTGATTCATCAGGAGAACCGGGCCAGGTTCCCGAGCGCTGTGCATCTCTTCCTATTGCGTAACGGGCGGGTACTCTTGCTGCGTCGCTTCAACACGGGCTACGAGGATGGGAACTACAGCGTCGTCGCGGGCCACCTCAACGGAGGTGAAACGGTCGCGGAGGCGGCCATTCGCGAAGCCAGAGAAGAGGTTGGCGTCGCCATCCATCCCGACGACGTCGAGGTCGTCGGGGTCATGCACCGCAGATCCAACGACGAGCGCATCGACTTCTTCGTCAAGATCACCTCCTGGGATGGAGAGCCCTTCAATAGAGAGTCAGACAAGTGTGATGAACTGCTCTGGTGTACCCTGGAGTCGTTGCCTCACAACACGATCCCGTACGTCAGGCAAGCCCTGGAGAACTACCGCAGTGGCATCTGGTACGAAGAGTTTGGTTGGTAGGCGGCCGACGCCTCATTCAGCGAAGCTCAGAGCGAGACCATCTGACCATCCCGTGGAGAGCGGGCCCACCATCCTTTGACGACCCACTCTCGCCCTCTCTTCACTCTGCACATCCGCCGGAGAGATCCGGCACAATGCCGAGGAACCGGCGGTCCACCGTGAAAGTGCACCCATGTGGTAGATCGGTACTGCAGGAGGGGAGATGACGAGATCGCGTTGCTCGCTCATCTGGCTTAGTCTCGCCATTGTATGGCTGGCCTTCGGCGCCGCGGGCACAGTCACTGCCGACGAGGCATGTGACGCTCCGGAGGCTCTGTCATCCGGGCGGGCAGCCGAGTCGACACGGCTTGCCACACACAGTTCCCGCGCGAACGACCTGCTCAGCTCCGAATCGTGCTGCCCTCCCTTGCCTCCTCCGTCCGGGAACGTCATCGAGGTCTTCCCCTCCCAGGCGCGCCAGCTCGACTCCATCGTCGAAGAGGCGACCATATCTGACACCATCCTGTTGAATGACGGCCTTTACCAGCTTCACGGCGACTACCTCTGGATCGATACGCCAGGGCTGACCATACGCTCGAAGAGCGGCGACCGGGAGGCCGTGATCATCGACGGTGGCTACGAGACCACGGAGATCATCCATGTCCATGCCTCCAACGTGACCATCGCCGATCTCACGCTCAAGCGAGCGTACTACCATCCCATTCACGTGTCGCCGCCCCTCAACGAAGAAATCGTTGCCACCCTGATCTACAACGTGCACATCATCGATCCAGGTGAGCAGGCCATCAAGATCAATCAGAACGGCGGACGCTTCGCCGACTACGGAGAGATCGCCTGCTCGCGAATAGAACTCACCGACGAGGGGCGCACGCACATCCGCAACGATTGCTACACAGGAGGGGTGGACGGGCACCAGGCGTGGGGTTGGGTAGTCCGTGACAACTACATCGAGGGCTTCTGGTGCCCCTACGGCCTATCGGAGCACGGGATCCACTTCTGGACCGGAAGTCGTGACACCGTCGTCGAGCGCAACGTGCTGGTGGACAACTGCCGTGGTATAGGCTTTGGCCTGGGGGAGAGTGGATCGGGCCGCGCGTACTCCGACGACCCGTGCCCCGATGCCGACGGCCATGTGGGCCATTTCGCAGGCCTGATCCGCAACAACTTCATCTTTCAGAGCCGGCAGGAGCTGCGGTCATCGGAATACGGCTTCGATTCGGGCATCTCCCTGGACCAGGCTTGCGGGACGCAAGTGCTGCACAACACAGTCGTTGCTACTCAGATTCCGTTCTCATCGATAGAGTGGCGCTTCGCCAACACAAGCGCGCAGATCATCAACAATCTGGTCAGCCACAACCTTCTTCCCCGCGACGTTGGGTCGGCCTTTCTCGAAGGCAACGTAGATGACGCGCCACTATCCCTATTCGTGGACACCGGCAGCGCCGATCTGCATCTCGCTGCCGACGCCGGTGCCGCCATCGACCGCGGAGTTCAACTGGTGGAAGGCCGGTGTGACGACGACATTGATTGCGATTCGCGACCCTGGGGCGGCGCGACTGACGTTGGCGCCGACGAGTGGACCGATGGTGACCGCGTGTCCAAGCCGCTTGAGTCCGGATGGAACCTGGTCTCGCTCCCCATCGTGCCCACCGACAGCGCCATAGCTCGCGTGCTCGCCTCCATTCAGGGCAACTACGACCTGGTCAGCTCCTACGACGCCTGCAGCGACCGCTGGCTTTCGTACGACCCAGACCTACCCGAGGGCGCGACCCTGGTTGTACTGGACGAAACCAGAGCCTTCTGGATCCGCATGATTGAGGCGGACACCCTCGTGGTATCCGGTACCCGGCCCGCGACGACGAACCAGGACCTGTGCGAGGGCTGGAATCTGGTAGCCTACCCTACCGGCGGGACGCGGGAAGTGACCCTGGCGTTAGATTCGATCTCCTCCCTCTACACGGCCGTCTACGGATACCAAACCGGTACGGCCAATCCGTGGCAGCGTCACTTCGTCGCCGCGCCCTCGTGGGCCAATGAACTCACCCATCTTGTGCCGGGCTACGCCTACTGGTTGCACGTCATCGAGAGCTGTACTCTGAGCATCGACTACTGAGCAGCGAGCCTTGGGACCTGTCGCGCTGCTCTTCGCGGCCTGCGACAGGCATCCTGCCGTTCCCCGTACCGTCGTGACGGATCCGAGATCCGGCGAACCCGGTGCCGAGGCCCGCATCGGCTGAGCGGCACTCGCCCGCGTCCGTCATCAGAGTGGCTCCCCCCAGTTCGACCAACACGATCCACGTCCCCACTCCGGCAGGCAACGCTTGACACCTCTGGCTCGATCCGCTATGCTGATTGCGGGCTCGGCGGTGCGTAGAGGGCCACACAGGGAGCTGATTGGACTCTCCGTCGCCGTCGCGCGGCGGTTCGTGCGCCCGCAGCGAGGCGCCACGGCGAGTCGGTTGGAACACCGGGATCCATCCTGAACCAGGGAGGCACACGTGCAGGGAGAAAGTCCAGTTCGCGGCGCGTCGGTGGGGCTTGTTTCGCTTCTCATCGCCTTCGCACTGCTGGTCGGGGCCTGTGGCGCTCAGACCACACCCATCCTGCCAACCTCAACTCCGGAACTGCCGACTCCAACACCCACGCCGGAGGCACCTACGTCACCTCCCCCTACCGCGATTGCGAACACGGCGACTCCCGAGGCCACGGTCCCGACTGACGAGGGATCACTCAAGCCATGGGATCTCGTCGTATTCGGGGATTCCATGACCTGGTTCTGGCCCAAGATCTACGCCGACCACATTAAGGCCGACCTGGGCGTCACGGTGACGCTGCACGACTGGAGCAGAAGCAACAGGCACAGCACCCAGTTGCTGTACATCCTTCAGACCGACGAGGAACTGAGGAGCCTCCTCAGTGAGGCGGAGGTCATAGCCTTCGACATCCCCGCCAAGCACGTCAGGCAGGCGACCTATTCCTACGACGCCGGAACCTGCGGCGGCAGCGACGATCAGGACTGCCTGCGAGAGGGGCTGGCACTATACGAGGCCGACGTTGACGCCATTCTGGACGAGATCCTCTCGCTACGCAGCACCGAAGACGCGCTCATCCGCACCATGGACTACTACCTTTCGGGGGTCAACCAACTCCAGCGGGCAGGCACCTACGAGGTGCTCTACCCTTACTACAGCGAGTGCTGCGACTATCTTGCCGAAGCGGCTTCTCAACGCAACATCCCTGTTGCGCGGGTCCATCTGGCTTTCAACGGACCCAACGGTGATGAGGATCCGGCGGACAAGGGCTTCATCGGCAACGATGGAATACACGTTGGTCCGGAGGGAGCCACCGTCATCGCGGGGCTCTATCGGGAATTGGGCTACGGGTTCTCTGGGCAGTAGAGCTGCGGTCCTCGGGCCGTCGGGCGTCTCCCCGGGACGGGGGTCCGGCCTTGGCAAGGCCCAACCGATAGGGCGGCACTTTGAGAGACCGCCCCGCAATGCCGGGCTGGTTCGCAGGCAGTCGACTTGCCGGAGCGTAACCGCCAGTGAGAGGAGAAGAGATCGAGATGGTGGAATGGTTCCAGGATCTGACGCCGATAGCCCAAGCTCTGGCCGGGACTTGCTTCACCTGGTTCATGACGGCCCTGGGTGCAGCGGCGGTCTTCGTGTTCCGGAGCATCAACAGAAAGGTGCTGGACGGCATGCTCGGCTTCGCGGCGGGGGTTATGATCGCCGCCAGCTACTGGTCTCTCCTGGCACCGGCCATCGAGATGGCCGAGGAGTTCAACTTGCCCGGCTGGTTACCGGCCACGACCGGCTTCTTGCTGGGAGGGGTGTTCCTTTGGATAGTTGACAGAGTGTTGCCCCACCTTCACATCGGATTCCCGATGGAAGAAGCTGAGGGCATCAAGACTAGCTGGCACAGGAGCGTACTCCTGGTGCTGGCCATCACCTTGCACAACGTGCCGGAGGGCCTCGCCGTCGGTGTGGCCTTTGGCGCCCTGGCCGCGAATCTGCCCGCCGCGAGCTTGGCAGGCGCCGTGGCACTGGCCCTGGGCATCGGCATCCAGAATCTTCCCGAAGGCCTGGCGGTATCGGTCCCGCTGCGCCGAGAGGGCATGTCTCGACTCAAGAGCTTCTGGTACGGGCAGTTGTCCGGAGTGGTGGAGCCCATCGCCGGGGTGCTCGGCGCTGTTGCCGTGATGGCGATGCGCCCGATCCTGCCCTATGCCCTGGCCTTCGCCGCCGGCGCCATGATCTACGTGGTCGTGGAAGAACTGATCCCCGAGTCGCAACTTGCGAAGAACACGCACGTCGCCACGTTCGGCGCCATGCTCGGCTTCGCCGTCATGATGACGCTCGACGTGGCCCTGGGCTAGGTGGCTCGCGGGGAGATTGCTCCGGGAGCCTACTCGCCACTGAACCAGAGAACCAGTAGCCGAGGCTTCGATCCAGGCCGACGCGTGCGCTCCGACTGCGCAACCGGGTCTACCCCTTCCCTGCACGCCGTTCTTGCCGGGGTGCCAGGCAAGGGAGTTCGTCAAGAGGGTTTCCAATCATGCTCGACGTCCTAAGATGGGCAGTCACCGCCGTCAACCGCCTGCACGACTCTCTGCTCCTCGTCGTCCGGGCACTGGGGCTGCGGCTGGACGACAAGCAGTTGCACTTCTGGGTCCTGGGACTGATCGGGATCGTGCTTTTCATGGTCGTCGACGCGGCTTTTCGATGGATCTCGAAGTGGTCGGTCTCTGCCATCTCCTTCTTCTACACACTGACCGTGCTCGTCATCGTGGCGCTGGCCATGGAGATCCAACAGCAGATCACCGGCAGGGGCGCTCTGGATTTCGAGGATATCGTGGCCGGGATCTGGGGATTCATCACCCTGTTCTGCCTGTATCTGCTCATCCGCATGGTCATACACACGGGTTCGATCATACGGAGAAAGTGGAGAGAGAAGCAGCACAGTCCACCGGACAGAAGGCCGCCAGGGGATGCATAGCCTGAAACGAGGGGGCGTGTGCTTCGCGGGCCTGGCAAGGCGACCCGACTAGAGGTGGTCGGGCACTGGCGAGCGACGGCAGAGAGATCCTTGGACCCTCGTCCGGCCTGCACGCCCCGGCAGGGAGCACTCGTGCTCGCGCAGGAGAGGCGCAAGCGCGTGTTGCGATGGGTCTAGCCCACGACGCTCTTCCCCTTCGAATCGATGATCGCCGATTGCACTTCAGATACCTCGAGGCAGCGCGTTGACACGCACCCCTTGATCATGACCGGCCTTTCTGGTATACTCTCGGTGGTAGTCGGGAAGAAGTACCTCGTAGTTCGATGCATACGAAGCGAAGACTGACCACCTCCCAATACAGTCCATCACTCTAGCACAAGCAGGCTGGCCACACACGCCAACAGCAGTTCAACAATCGAGAACGGGAAGAACTGGGCTCTCGTGGGACGCCATCTCGGGACTGATCTGATGGGGATGGGCAGCGACTCGCAGTCCGGTCTCCCCGGTTGGTCGCTATCCAGATGGGCACCTCAGGTTCGCTGCCGGGTCGAATCCGCAGAGTATTAGCGTCTTGCCCAGCTCGGTTCGACCGATCAAGGTTGACTTCGTCTGTCAGGATCACCGGTCTATCTCAACGACCGTGTTGCGGCGGGCGCAGAGATACTCTGTGAGTACGTCTGGCTGAAGCACTCGGGATTGGCGGCGGGTCTTCTCGTAGTAGCGATAGCCTGCCGGGCCGGTTCCAGTAGCTACTCGCGAGGAGGGACCACAATGGATCCAAGTGTTGTTGCTGCAATCTCCGGCGCGTTGATGGCGCTCGCTACGGAGGTGGGGGTAGGCGCGGCCAGGCAAGCAGGCCAAGATGCCTGGAAGAGAGTCAAAGCGGTTCTCGGACCTAAGCCAGGGGTTGCTCTCTACGAGGTGCAGGCCTTACTGGCCGACCGGCTGACCTCCAATCCAGAGATCGCCCGCCAACTTCTGGAGTTGCTGAAGAGCAGCGACAGCACCAGTGTCGGGCAACTGGTGGGCACGATTGATGCGGACAAGGTGATAGTGGCAGATACGATCACGGGTGACATTAACATGTAGCTGGACGGAGTCGACGATATCCGCAGCGCGGAGCACACGCCCGAGGGTGAGGAGAACCGTCTGCCATGACTCAGTCTGATGAACCGCTGGTGGGTGAAGTGCACGCGGGCAAAGCCATTATCGCGCGCACCATTCAGCATCTCCATTTGATCAAGCCATCCAAGCCGCTCCCGGCTCCATTCTGGGTGCACCCCGACATTGCCACGTTCACGGGTCGGGAGACACAGGTGACCGACGTGGAGCGAGCCCTGACCAGGAAGGGCTCCATGTCGGCACTGTGCGCACTGTCGGGCATGGGTGGGGTTGGGAAGACGGCCATCGCGATTCACGCGGCCCATCGGCTCAGCAGAGCAGGCCGCTTTCGCCACGGTATCCTGTGGGCTGATCTTGGCTCAAAGGATGTCAGTGAGGTCACCGCAAGCTTCATTCGCGCATTCGGATACACTGATGACCAGATCCCAGATGGTTCCGCTGAACGGCTGACGCTATACCGCAGCATACTAAGAGACAAGGACGTGCTTGTTGTCCTGGACAACGCTCAGAGCGATCAGCAGGCTCTCCAGCTACTGCCCAACTCACCGACCGCGGCTGTGATCGTAACCAGCCGCAGCAAGATGTGGGGACTGACTGACCATGGGGCCCTGATCCTGGATCTGGATGTGTTCTCTCGAAAGGAATCAGTTGCGCTTCTCAGACGGTACGGCGAAGCGCGCGTCGATGAGGAGCCGGATGCTGCCAGGGAGATCTGCAGGCTGGTGGGCGACCTTCCTCTCGCTGTCGCGATCGCCGGCGCGAGGCTGAGTGATGCGAGCCAGTGGGGGTCGCTATCATCCCTGGCTACTCGACTCCGAAACGAACACCTGCGGCTCAAGGAACTCAGGACCGGGGATCGCGTGGCGCGCGACTTGTGCGCTGTCCTGTCGCTCAGCTATGACGCTCTGTCAAGCGAAGCCAAGCGAGCGTTTGTGCACCTCAGTCTGTTTGGCAGGGCTGACATCACCTCATCGGGATTGGTAGCGGCTCTGCAAATCACGAAACAAGAAGGCATAGACAGACTGGAGCAACTGGTGACCCTGTCTCTCGTGCTTCGCTCCGGCCAAGGGAGCTACCGACTGCATGACCTGGTTCGGCTGTTCGCAGCAGAGCGATTGGAGAAGGATACCCCTGAATGGTCGATCTCGGAAGCCAGACGACGGCTCGACCGAGTTCTCTCTCTGCAACTCACCGCCGCGAGGTTGGGCGCGCAGGCCTCCCTGCACGCGCGCAAAGGTGAGTGGGATCAGGCCATCGCACTGTACAAGCGAACTCAGACGATCGATGAGCAACTGGAGGATCGAGCTGGACTGGCTAGCAGTCACGGGGGGCTGGCGGCCGCCTACGCGCAGAGAGGTGACTGGAAGGAAGCCATTCATCACTACGAGCTGGCACAGAAGTGGAACGAGGAGACTCACAATCTATGGGGCCAGGCGAGTGCCCTGGGCGGCCTTGCCTCCATCTTCAAGCAGAGGGGCGACTGGGTCAGAGCGATCAGCTACTACTGCAGGGCACAGAAACTCAATGAGCAAGTAGGCAACCTCTGGGGACAGGCACGTGCCCTTGGGGGGCTTGGCTCGGTGTACGCCAAGAGAGGCGATGCGAGGAAAGGAGACCTCGATCAGGCAATTGGATGCTACAAGAGATCGTTGCACTTCAACAAGGAGGTAGGGAGCCTGTGGGGGCAGGCGAGCGCACTTGGGGGACTCGGCTCCGCCTACTCGAAGAAGAGGCAATGGAGGAAGGCTATCGAGTGCTATCTGAAGGCTCTTGGGATCCAAGAGAAGCTTGGGGACCATCCCCGTCAGGGCCAGACTCTGGCCGGTCTGGGTTCAGCGCACTCCAGATTGGGTGAACCGAAGCCTGCCATCAGCTACTACCTGCGTGCCTTGCGGATTCAAGAGAACCTCGGCGACAGGCCCAGGATCGCTCAAACCTTGGGGGGTCTGGGCTCAGCCTCCGCTGGCTTGCGCAACTGGCCCTCAGCCGTCCGGTACTTCAAGCGCGCCAGCGAGATCCAAGAGGCGCTCAAGGATCACCATCACCTCGGCATGAGCCTTTGTGGCCTCGCACGGGCGCTTTCGGAGCTCAACCGGACCGCCGAAGCACTTCGGTGTGCTGAGCGAGCACGAACGGTATCGAGGGGCAGGCAGCGAGCAAGAGCAGAACACCTGGTTGCGGACTTGCGCCGGCGGACACGGCAGGTTCGCTAGTACCGCGGCCTGTCGATCGGGGCCAAAGCTATTCCGAGGACAAGCCCGGAAGCCTTGGGACAGGCACATTGCTTCTCTCCCACGCACTCATCCCTCATAAGCGCCTGGGCATGGCCCACAACGGGCTTCCCGGCTGTGGGGCCTACTGAGTCATCCACGGAGGGTCCCTGTCGCCGACAGGTCCCGTCCAGCGCGCCAGATAGCAGCGAGGAGCACGCAGATGCTCTTCGCCAGGTATGACCCCCGGACACGAGGGTTGCTCTGGCTGAGCCTGTCGCACCTGCATGGGCTCACACTTCTCAGGCTTGACTTTGCGGACGGCGCGGTATATATTACCGGCATCCAATCAATTGGAGGGCAGAGCTAGGCAATCTGGGAGCACTCAGCGATGAGGTCTTCGCGGAGTCATCACATGGCCCCGTCCATCCGTCATCCGGAAACTTAGACACCGACCGCGGCTACGCCGCTGGTCGGTGTCTGCGTTTTGGGCGTTGTCCAGGGAGGACCACGTGCCCATCAGGTGCACTATCAGGGCAAGCGAGTATCACGACTCCGTTGCGCTGATGGAAGTCGCCCGCGAGTTGACTCGTTTCCCGGGCGTTGGTGACGCGGCCGTGCTAATGGCCACCGAAGCCAACAAGGGAATCCTGCGCGAGGCGCGGTTGCTCCTGCCGGAGATCGTGGCCGCAGGAGCCAATGATCTGATCATCGTCGTCCAAGCTGTGAGCGACGAGGTCGCCACGGAAGCTCTGGCCGCGGCGGAAACCCTCCTGACTCAGAGACTCGTGGTTCCCCGGAGCGAGGGGGCCGTGCAACCCCGCACGGTCCGAGCCGCGCTGGGTCGGAATGCGGAGAGCAATCTGGCCATCATCTCGGTCGCAGGACAGTACGCGGCCGCCGAGGCATGGGAAGCTCTGGGCAGCGGGCTGCACGTTCTCCTCTTCAGTGACAACGTTCCCATCGAGGACGAGATCGCCCTGAAGAAGTACGCCGCGGAACGCGGATTGCTCATGATGGGCCCCGACTGCGGCACTGCCCTGATCAACGGCGTAGCCCTGGGTTTTGCCAACGTCGTGCCCCGCGGCCCCGTGGGCATCGTCGCCGCGTCGGGGACCGGGCTTCAGGAGGTCAGCACGCTCCTGGCCAAGCTGGGCGTGGGGATCACCCAGGGCATCGGGACCGGCGGCCGTGATCTGAAGGAGGCCGTGGGGGGCATCATGATGCTGGAAGGGCTCAAGGCCCTTCAGCAAGACCCGGACACCGCGGTGATCGTGCTGGTATCCAAACCACCGTCGCCCGTCGTCGGGCAACGAGTGCTGTGCCAGATCCGGCTCTCCGACAAGCCCACGGTGATCTGCTTCTTGGGCGCGGACCCCAACGCGGCCTCGGACGCCGGTGCCGTCCCGGCTCGTACTCTGCAGGAGTGTGCCTATCTGGCAGCGGCTGAGGTGGGGGGCTGCAAGGAAGCCTCACCGGACGAAGTGATCGGTCGAGAGAGGGCGGATCTCGCCTCGCAGGCCCTCGAGCTCAAGAAGCGGTTGAACCCAGGGCAGGAGTACCTGCGAGGACTCTTCAGTGGCGGCACCCTCGCATCCGAGGCCCTCTTGATCTGGGGGGACATGCTAGGGCAAGTCTACTCCAACCTTGCGACCGATGCAGAGTCGACTTTGAGAGACGCCACGAAAAGCCGTGGCCACTGCGCAGTGGACCTGGGCGACGACGTCTTCACCCTAGGCCGTCCCCACCCCATGATCGACCACGAACTGCGCATCCGTCGATTGATGCAGGAAGCCTCGGACCCGACAGTCGCCGTGGTGATGCTCGACGTGGTACTGGGCTACGGAGCCCATCCGAACCCGGCCGGCGAACTGGGCCCCGCCATTGAGCAGGCACGAGAACTGGCCGCCCAGCAGGGTCGCGAGCTGATCGTCGTGGCCTCGGTGACCGGAACCAAGGACGACCCCCAGGGGCTGGAGCGTCAGATCGCTCGTCTGAAGGATGCCGGCGCGGTGGTCTGCACGTGCAACGCGGCGGCCGCTCGCCTGGCCGGTCTGGTGGTCGTCTAGCCATACGGCGCCCCGGTCTCGACTGCCGGCCGGGCTCCCGCGAGGTGGACGCCCGGGCGCGCAAGGATTCTGGTTCGCACGATGCCGTCCGCAGGGACCGGATGGTCCTGGCCGGACGAGAGAAGGTGGAGAGGTGCCGGAGATAAGCATTCGCTCGTTCTTCGAGTCGCGCATGGAAGCGATCAACATTGGCCTGCCCTCCTTTGCGGACAGCCTGCGAGCGCAGGGCGTTCCGGTGACCCAGCTGGACTGGCGGCCACCCCTGGTACCGAAGCTGCGCTTCACCGGCAAGGGCCTGGATATCGATTCCGCCAACCTCGAGGCCGTGAAGCGCATCATGCGCGGTCGCCCGGCATTGACGGGCATGGGCACCGCCTGCGAGGTCATTCCCGGCTACCACGACCGGCTCATCCTGCACGCCGGGCCTCCCATCACCTGGGAACGCATGTGCGGCCCGCAACGGGGCGCGGTGATGGGGGCACTCGTGCACGAGGGGTTGGCCAGGGACGAGGACCAGGCCGTCGAACTGGCCGCAGGCGGCGCGATCGAGTTCGCTCCCTGCCACCACTATCACACCGTGGGGCCCATGGCGGGGATCGTCTCTCCCTCAATGCCGGTGTTCATCGTCGAGAACGAGACCTTCGGAAACCGTGCCTATGCCACTCAGAACGAGGGGTTGGGCCGTGTCCTGCGCTATGGGGCGTACGGTCCCGATGTATACGAGCGGTTGCGCTGGATGGAGAACGTTTTGTACCCCATTCTCAAGGCGGCCATCGAGTCGATCGAGGGGGGCATAGATCTTCGGGCGCTGATCAGCCAGGCGCTGCACATGGGCGACGAGTGTCACAATCGCAACCGGGCGGGCACGTCCCTCTTTCTGCGGGCCATCACCCCGGCAATCATGCGCACTTGCCCGGACAGGGAGCAGGCCGCCAAGGTCTTCGAGTTCATCGAGAGCAACGATCACTTCTTCCTGAATCTCTCTATGCCGGCCGGGAAGGCCATGCTGGAGCCGGCCGAAGGGATCGAGGGCTCCACCATTCTGACGGTGATGGCTCGAAACGGAACCGACTTCGGCATCCGCATGGCCGGCGATCCCGAGCGCTGGTTCGTCGCCCCGGCAGGCATCGTCGATGGCCTGTATCTCCCAGGCTATTCGGCCGAGGACGCCAATCCCGACATCGGCGACAGCACCGTGACCGAGACGGCGGGATACGGTGGCTTCGCGATGGCCGGCGCGCCGGCCATCGCTCGCTTCGTCGGAGGAACCCCGGCCGACGCGGTCAACGCTACACTGGAGATGTACGAGATCTGCTTCGCCGAGCACGAGCACTTCACCATCCCCACCCTTGGCTTTCGCGGGACGCCGCTGGGGATCGATGTGCGCAAGGTGGCCGAGACAGGCATTCTGCCGCGTTTGAACACCGGCATAGCCCACAAGGAGCCGGGCATCGGCATGGTCGGAGCGGGCGTGCTGCGGGCCCCGGAGAAGTGCTTTGCCGATGCGTTCGAAGCGGTTAGCAGATGGTAGAGGGCACCATGGGGGACAGACGTCCTCCCGACACACGTGGAGCAACAGGATGAAGGATGAGTTCTTGCGCTTGATCGGCGACATTCCCCAGGACGAGGCCAACGAGTTCAAACACAGATCCAGGCTACACCAGGGCTGGTGGCGCACAGCGGTTCTGCTCGAGGACCCCGGGCCCCACCCCGTTCATGAGAACCTGCGCGTCTGCAACACAATCAATATCGCGCAGGGTAACAGGCACAGGAACTTCGTTACCCCGGAGGCCTACGAAGCCGCTCAGGATGCCGTGGGCGCGCACCGGGGCCGCACCCGGTCCGGCATCATCGACGAGACACGGCTATGGGGCAATCTGCTTTCCAGCCAGCCGCTCTGTTTCAACTTCTGGGCTCCCCTCAAACTCGGCAATGGGTTCACCGACGTCTTCCTGGGCGCGCTGATCCCCGATTTCTGGGAGCTGATCGACATCCACTTCGAGTGGGCGCCACGTCCCAAGGCTGACTACACCGCCGACAATTCGGCTTTCGACGTGATGATCGAATACCGGGACGGGAACGGGGAAAGGATCATTTGGGGCCTGGAGTGCAAGTACACCGACAGCCTGGTCTCGAAGCAATACAGTACCGAGACGTACCGGAGCATCTTCGAGGCTTCGAGAGACGTCTTTCTCAATGAGTACGACTTCTACGCGCAGCCGGCCTTCAACCAGCTCTTCCGCAACCAGTTGATGGCCTGTGCGTACCGGCGCAAGCGCGGTGTGAGGAGCTACTGCGGATTGTTCTGTAGCGGTGCCGATTCGAGAGCGCTCGACATCGCGCAGAGGTTTCAATCCGCCCTGGCCAGAGGAGCTCACGATTTCGCCATTCTGACCTACGAGGAGTTCATCGAGACCGCTCAGAGACTGAGATGCGATTGGCAGATCAGAGAGTGGACCATGATGCTCTGGGCCAGGTATATGGGACTGGAGCTGAGCGAGGAGGCCTACCGGGCTCATCGTGAAGGCTAGGCGCCGAGCAAGCCTCTCTGGTGCATCGAGGCTCTACGCGAGAGGCATGCGTCGTCAGTGAGAACGACTTGACTGAGCATGTGCCCTGGCACTAAGGAGGACACGACATGGACACGGAACTTGAGGCCCTGTTGAGACCACCTGCGATGCGTATGGCCGCCTATCCCTCCAAGGTCATCACCTTGGCCACCGGCAAGCAGATGGTGGTGCGACAGGCGAGCAGGAAGGACGTTCCAACGCTCCTCGACGCGGTCAGGCCGACACTCGGCATACCCCGAGACTACTACGACATCGTTGGAGCCAGGCTGTATGCCGAGCTGCTGGGATGGTACCGGTACCGTGTGAGGGATCACTACTGCCTGATCGGGCAGGTGGATGGGTTCCTGGTCGGGATCGTCAACGGCAGGATGTACACGAGAGAGGTTGGCATGAGCTACCACACCCTCGCGGTGGAGAGAGGGCTCAGGATCGGCGCGCACCTCTTCGCAGCCAAGATGGAGCATCATCTCGAGCATCTCGGCCAGGACGAAGTGTGGATCACGGCTGAGAGCCCCATCGGCTTCAGACGTTGGATGATCGAGTACGACTTGGCCCCCAAGGAAGGTGCCCAACACGAGCTGGGAGGAGCGTCGTACTACGTCTTGACCAGAGCACTCTGGGACAGCGCCAAGCCGAGGCTATGCGTGGGTGACAGACCCGTTCCTCGGAAGCTTCTGAGCCTCGCGGAAGAGGGGATCAAGATCGCCGACGAGGACACGATCACAGAACAGATCCTCGGAGCGAAGAGGAGGATGCTGCAATGAGAGGAGTAGCCATCGTAGGCGTTGGCATGATACCTTTTGGCAGGCGCGACGAGGATACTCTCGTGGACATGCTCTCCTATGCTGCCCTGAATGCCATGGACGACGCCGGCATCGGGGACATGCCCATCGATGCGGCGTACGTTGGCAACATGGGCGCGGGCCTGTTCAACCATCAGACCGCAGTTGCCAGTTCCCTCGTCGACCGGATCAACTTGTTCCCGGCCGCGGCCGAGAGCGTGGAGAATGGCCCGGCGTCCGGAGGTTCGGCCCTGAAGAATGGGGTCCTGGCCGTCGCCTCGGGGTACTTCGATCTCGTGCTTGTCGTCGCCGGGGAGAAGATGAGGGAGGTAGTCGGGCCACGAGCCACCGACGTCGTGGCGACGATGACCCACCCTCAGGCAGAGTATATCTACGGTGCGACTCTGCCCTCGATGGCCGGCATGTTCGCGCGCTTGTACATGCCCAAGTACGGGATCACGGCGGAGCATCTGGCCAAGGTGGCGATCAAGAACCACAGCAACGGCTTGCTCAACCCGTACGCGCACATCCACAGCAGGATAACGCTCGAAGGCATCCTGACCAGCCCGCACGCCATCGTGAACAACCCCTTCGTGGCAGATCCAATCAGGCTCTACGACTGTTGTCCGGTCAGCGACGGCGCCGCCGCCTGTCTGCTCTGCCCGATCGAGATGGTAGCGCAATTCAAGAAGCCCGCCATCGCTGTCGCCGGTTTCGGGCAGGCCACCGACACCCACACGCTTCAGGAAAGGGAAGACCCGACTGACCTGAAGGCAGTGAGACTCGCCGCCCGACAAGCGTTCGACATGGCGAAACTGAGTCCGGGAGACGTCGACGTGGCGGAACTGCACGATGCCTTCACCATCCTCGAGATCGCCGAGAGTGAGCACGTCGGCTTCTTCGAGAAGGGCGAAGGCGCCAAGGCACTGGAGCGGGGGCAAACGCAGATCGGAGGCAGCCTCCCCATCAACCCGTCGGGCGGCCTCAAAGCTCGCGGCCATCCCGTCGGGGCGACCGGAGTTGCGCAGGCGGTCGAGTTGACCTGGCAACTCCGAGGTGAAGCCGGGCAGCGTCAGGTGAAGAACGCCGAGGTGGGCTTCTCCGTCAACTTCGGCGGATTCGGGAACAACGTGGTGGCGTTCGTTCTGAGGAGGGAATCATGAGTCACCTGGTGGGGCACAGATGCGTCGAGTGTGGTCGCCTCATGAACCCGCGACACCTCCGCTGTCTGGACTGCAACGGGAGGGAATTCGAGGAGGTTCCACCCGAGGGAGAATGCCGGCTGATCACCTATTCGGAGATCACGAGCCTCCCCTGGGGCATCGATGAGAGATCCCGCATCCTGGGAGTAGTGGAGTTCGAGAATGGCCTAAAGGCCCTGGGGTGGCTCAGGACCGACAAGGCAAAGATGGGCATGAGACTCAATGCCGGCTGGGGGCCGGTTCGCGTCGTGGGCGGCGAGGAGGTCTACGGGCTCACGCTCGTACCGGCCAAGTCCTCCTCTCGGACGAGATGAGAGTGGGGATGCGGCCCGACGATTCCGGCGCCACACCGCGCCGACGCCAGACCGTCCTACTCACACCGCAGCCACCGGGAAGCGCGTTCGAGTTCCTCATCGGGAGCGCTGAGCGGCGGAACGATGGTGTAGCCGGCATATCAGATGCGAGTCACTTCGAGGAGGCCAACACATGAGACTGATAGATCTGACCATTCCACTGAGTATCGCCACGCCCCCGTGGCCCACGTACGAACCGCTTCAACTCAAGTACTTCAAACGGTTGACGCCCAATGGCGCCAACGGACAATTGCTCACCCACTCCAACCACCTGGGCACGCACCTCGATGGCGAGATACACTTCCACACACCCGGCAAGGACATAGCCTCATTGGATCTGAACGACTTCCTGGTGGGGCCCGGCGTGGTAGTGGATCTGTCCGACGCCGCCGGTGATTACCAGATCTACACCTCGGAAATGATCGAGGAGCGGGTCGACGTCCACGATGGGGACATCATCATCATCCACACCGGCTACCATCACTTCGGATGGGACATGCCCACGGCCGACGAGGTGCGCTACATGGTCAAGCACCCCGGGCCCGACCGGGAATTCGCGGAGTGGTGCAAGGACAGGAAGATCCGTTGGCTGGGCGTGGACTGTGGCAGTGCCGATCATCCGATGAACACCATCGTGCGCGACTGGATGCCTCGCCAGGCAGCCGAGGCCGACCGGGTGTTTCGCGGGATGTACGGCCAATCACTCGAAGAGCGCTTCACGGCCGACAAGTACCAACTGATGCACATCGAGCTCTTTCCCCACGGCATCATCCACGCCGAGTGCATCGGCGGGGAACTGGACCTGTTGGTCAATCGGCGAACGACGATCGGCTTCTTCCCCTGGAGGTTCGTCGACGGCGAATCGTCCATCGGCCGGTGTGCCGCCTTCGTGGAGGACGATGAGTACCGGGAGCTGATGGCTCGCCGGGACGAGCTTCCCAAGACCCGCTTCGGAGACTGCTATGATCCGGTGCACGTCGATCGCATCGCCGAACTCACCCGGCGTTTCTAGCACAGTTGAGCAAAAGTGCGTTGCAGAGGCCTGACAACGGCTCTCAACGAAAGGGCTTCTCGGTCTCGCGCGGCGGAGGCATCGTCTCGCGCCCTGGCGCAAGCGGAGATGGAACAAGCGATCAGGAGGTCACCAGCGTGCTGGCAAGACCCGGTCTCCCAACATTCGACTACGTGAGGGCAACGACTCCCGCAGTCGTGATCGGCCTTCTGGACGAGCACGGATCCGCGGCGCGCTTGATGATGGGTGGCACCGACCTCTTGGTACGCATGCGCCAGGGAACTGTTCGCCCCCGGATCGTGATCGACCTGAAGCACCTGCCGGGCATGAGAGAGATCCGCTTCGATGAGGCTCACGGCCTGAGCGTCGGCGCAGCGGTGACCATGAATCAGTTGGCCCGTCATCCCGATGTGCTGGCCCGCTACCGGCTGCTGGCGGAAGCGGCCAGGTCCGTGGCCTCGTATCAGCTTCGCAACCGCGCCACGCTGGGGGGCAATCTCTGCAATGCGAGCCCCAGCGCCGACACTGCCCCGGCGGCACTGGCGCTGGATGGGCGAATCGTCTTGCTCGGCGCCGGAGGCGAAAGGGAAGCGAGTGCCGAGGAGTTCTTCCTTGGCCCAGGAAGCACGGCGGCCCGGCCGGACGAGTTCATGACTGCGATCCGGTTCCCGGTGCCCCCGCGAGACGGTCAGGGACGCTACCTCAAGCTCGGGCGCACCAGGCTCGCCGACCTCTCCCTGGTGGGAGTGGCCGCCTACGGCTTCGCCGACGCATCGGTGCCTTCCGGGTATCGCTTCCGGATCGCGCTGGGGTCCGTTGGGCCGGTTCCCTTCCGAGCATTGGAAGTCGAGAAGGTGCTGGCCTCGGGCTCACCGGGCGAGGAGACCTTCGCCTTGGCCGCGCAGAAAGCCATGCAGGCCGCGAATCCGATCGCGGATGTGCGGTCCGGGGTCGAGTACCAGAAAGCGATGGTGTGCGTACTGACGCTGAGGGGACTGCGTGACGTGTGGGCGCACCTGGTTGGGGCCCCTGTTGGCCGGGCGTGATGAGGTTGGCTAGCAGCCGAATTCGTGCTGCGCTCTGCGACAGGTGGTGTCAGGGAAGACGATGGTGCCCGCTCCCGCTCACGGGTCAGGCTGTGGCTCGCACTGGGGGCGACTCCATCGCGTGACTTGAGACCTATGGCAATGCCTGCCCCGAGACCTGGGGATTGGACTCTAGAGCAAGGAGGCTGGGATGGCAAGTCACGGCATCTCTGTCGAGGTGAATGGCAAGACGGAGTACCTTACGGTCCCATCCAACATGACGCTGCTGGAGATGCTGCGCGACAGATTGGCGCTCACCGGCGCGAAGAACGGTTGCTCCGCGGGCGAATGCGGAGCCTGCACCATTCTGCTGGACGAGGAGCCGGTCAACTCGTGCATGATGCTGGCCCTGGAGGCCCACGGGCACAGCATCACGACCGTGGAGGGACTGGCCCGCGAGGACGGCCGCCTGAGTCCTCTGCAGGAGGCCTTCGCGAAACACAATGCCGTGCAGTGCGGTTTCTGCACGCCGGGAATGCTGCTCTCAGCCCAGGCCCTGCTGAACCGAAACCCCGACCCGAACGATGCCGAGATCAGGGAAGCACTGGTCGGCAATCTGTGCCGTTGCACCGGCTACGTACGCATCGTGGAGGCCATCGGGGCGGCCTCTCGAGACCGAGGTGAGAAGGATGACCCAACTGACGCCTGATCCGGTGGGCCAGAGCGTACCCCGAGTGGACGTCTACGACAAGGTCACCGGGGCGGCCAACTACGTGGATGACCTGCAATTCGGTCCTGGGCTCCTCTTCGGCAGACTGGTGCGTAGCCCCCATGCACACGCGCTGATCAAGCGAGTCGACACCGCCAGGGCGGCGGTGCGGGGCGTCAAGGCCGTAGTCACCGGAGAGGACACACCGACTCGCATCGGACTGTATCTCAAGGATCGCTACATCTTTGCCCTGGATCGAGTGCGATACGTTGGAGACACCGTGGCCGGAGTGATCGCGACCAGCGAGCGAGTAGCGGAAGAAGCCGCCCGGCTCGTCGAGGTCGAGTATGAAGAGCTGCCGGCGGTATTCGACCCTGAGGACGCCATCCAACCGGACGCCCCCCTGATCCATCCCGACCTGGGCGACTATGAGGTAGTCAACTTCATCTTCCCCGAGCCGGGCACCAACATCTCCGAGCACTTCAAACTCCGCAAAGGGGATCCCGATTCGGCCTGGGCTCACTGTGAGGCCATCGTGGAGGGCACCTTCCGGTTGCCGCAGATCCAGCATGTACCCCTCGAGCCCCACTCGGCGGTGGCACTCTGGGAGCAATCGGGGCAGGTCACCCTGTGGACCTGTTCGCAGTCGCCCTTCGCCCAGCGCGATTTGATCGCCCAGAGCCTGGGCATACCCCACGGGAACCTGCGCGTGGTTTCTCCCTACGTGGGCGGAGGCTTTGGTGGAAAGGCGGGAGTCTCGATGGAGGCCTGCGCGGTGGCCATGGCACGGGCCGTGAAGGGCCGCCCCGTCAAGCTACGCATGACGCGCGAAGAGGAGTTCATTGGCACCACGGTGCGGCAGAGCCTGGTAGCTCACACCAGGATCGGCTGCGATGCGGAGGGCAATCTGCTGGCCATGGAGACCGGCTACCACTTCGGCGGTGGTGCCTCCAACGAGTACGGCGTCAACATCGCACGGGCCGCCGGCTACTCGTGCACCGGTCCCTACGATATCCCCAATGTCAAGGGCGACTCCTACTGTGTCTACACCAACATGCCCATCGGCAGCGCCATGCGCGGCTTCGGGATGCCCGAGATTCATTGGGGCATCGAGCAGATCATGGATCAGCTCGCCGAGAAGATCGGCATGGACGCGGCAGAGTTCCGCCGACGAAACTGCGTCAGGACCGGCGACACCATCCTCACCGGGATGACGATGCCGAGCATTGACCTTCCTGCCTGTATCGACAGAGTCACCGAGGCGATCGACTGGGATCAGAGAGCGCAACCCTCGGCGCCGCACAAGAGGCGTGGCAAGGGGATCAGCATCATGTGGAAGGCGCCGGCCATGCCCCCCAACCCGGGCAGCTCGGCGGTCTTGCGCTTCAACGAGGACGCCACGGTCAACGTCGAGATTGGAGCCCAGGAGTTGGGGCAAGGAGCCTTCACCGTCGCCGCTCAGATGGCAGCCCAGGCCTTGGGCGTGCCCTACGAGTGGGTGCGCGTCTCCTCTCCCATCGACACCAAGTACAGCCCCTACGAGTGGCAGACCGTCGCGAGCCGCATCACGTGGTCCATGGGCAATGCGGTCAAAGCCGCGGCCGAAGACGCCAGAGCCCAGATCCTGGCGGTGGTGGCCGAACACTGGGACGAGGACCCTTCCGACCTCGACATCAAGAACGGCACAGCAGTATCCTACAGCTCCGAGCGTGACATCTCGCTCCAGAAGATGGTGGTGTACGGATTGCCCAACGAGGGGTTCGAGGGTTGGAAGGGCGGCCCCATCGTAGGACGAGGCAGGTTCATGCCCACCTACGTCACCAATCTGGACCCCGAGACAGGCCAGGGGGCGCGCGCGGTGGTACACTACACCGTCGGGGCCCAGGCAGTGGACCTGGAGGTGGACACCGAGACCGGAGAGGTGAGCATCCTGAAGGTCGCCAGCGCCTACGACGTGGGCAAGGCCATCAACCCCGATCTGGTCATGACCCAGATCGAGGGAGGGGCTGTGCACGGCGCCAGCTCCGCCTTCGAGGGACTCAAGTTCGACGCGGAGGGCCGGCCGCTCAACGCCAACCTGGTGGACTACCACATAATGACGGCGGTCGACGCGCCCAGGGAGATCCATGGCGACATAGTGGAGACCCCTCTGGAGGACGGCCCCTGGGGCGCCAGGGGTGTGGGCGAGCACGTGATGGTCCCGACGGCGCCGGCCATTGCCAATGCCCTCAACGATGCCCTGGGCATTCGCTTCAACGATCTGCCGCTGTCGGCGGAGTCGATCTATCTCAAGTTGCGGGAGGATCAGCGGTAGGACAAACACCAATGACGGGAATCTACTCGGCCAACTTGAGTGTGATCGATTCCTGCTGTATACTTCGCGACAGAGTAACGATGGAGCCTCAGCATTCAGTGTACCTGGCAGGGATGAGTCGAGACTGTGGTACATGACCTGCAATCAGGCAGCGGAGCCTCTCGCAGCGGGGAGGATTCCGGTGAGGGGGGCAAGCGGCAAGTCACTGAACCTGAAGGCCCAGGGAATGTGATCCGTAGCCTAGAGGAACTCAGCCATGGAGATTGAACGGTTGTTGAGAGAAGAGCGAGAAAGCATCCTTCGTATTGCCGCCAAGCACGGGGTCAGCAGTGTCCGTGTGTTCGGTTCCATGGCTCGGGGTGAGGGAGGACCGGAAAGTGACGTGGACCTTCTCGTGGAGGTAGATGGTCCAACCACACCCTGGTTTCCCGGCGGCCTCGTGGCGGAGCTAGAGGATCTCCTGGGACGGCGTGTAGACGTAGTCGAACCCGATGCGATTCGCGAGTCGCTGCGCCAACGGGTTCTCGAAGAGGCTGTGCCGCTGTGAAGGATGATCGTGTCCATCTGGATCACATTCTCGAATGCGTACACTGGATCGGGCGCTTCACGGTCGATGGTCGCGAAGCGTTCTTCCAGGACCGAAAGACACAGAGCGCGGTACTTCGGGAGCTGCAGACCCTGGCAGAGTCGACGCAGAGGTTGTCCCCCGCTTTCAAGAGCAAGCATCCGGAGATACACTGGCAGAGCATCGCGGGCTTCCGCAACGTGCTTGTTCATGACTACCTCGGGATCAAGCCAGAGCGCGTGTGGCAGATCATCGAGCGCGATCTTCCTGAATTACGGGCGTCGCTTGTCAAGGCCATGAGCGGTCAGGACGCAGAGAAACTCCCATGAGTGTCCCCATCAGGCCCCTCACCAGCAAGTGCCGAGGACGATCGGGCCCCGTTCTTGTTCGGAGCCACTGTCTGCAGATAGCCCTGAGACGACTCCAACACTCCGCAAGAGGGCACGTGATGGTCCCGAGCGATCTGGTCCTGTCGACGGAGAAGCTCTCCCTCAAGTTGCACCAGGACCACGACTAGCGTCACAGGTCCAGCGAGTCCTGTGGACGGCACGGACACCCTGCCCAGGGAACATCCGTGCCGTCTGTGCTTGCGGCAGAATCGCCAACGCCGACAGTTGATGAGCCATAGCGAGAAGGGCCGTGGCACGAGGGGCTTGGGCGACCATGAGGCAGTAGCCCAAGCCTTGCTCCTGCGGCCGGGAGCAGATGAAGATCGAATTGCATCTCGACTCACGAGTTCAGCGGATTCGTCGGGAATCCTGGTTTGACACGCCCAGGCCTTCCGCGTATAATATTCGCCGGTGCGAATATATGACACAGCGAGGCATCATGGACCCGTATCAACGAGAGGCCGTTCTGGTCAAGGCGTTTGGCCACCCAACCCGCCTGCACATACTGGACATCCTGTCCAGGGGCGAGGCATGTGTGTGCCACCTGACCACCATCCTCAGGCAGCGTCAGCCCAACGTCTCCCAGCACCTGATGGTCCTGCGCGAGGCCGGCCTGGTCCGCGACAGGAAGGACGGCGTGATCGTGTACTATCGATTGAGCGATCCTCTCACCGCCGACCTGCTAGGGTTGATGAGAGAGATCCTGCGTTCCACGGGGGTCGAGGCGGACTTCCCGCCGATCCCTGAGAGTCCAGTCGCAGGATGCCCATGCCCCAAGTGCAGTCGTTCTAGTTCGTGCTGTTGAGGTAGGCCGGTCCGATCGTTTGGACGGGCCCTTTCTTTGGGTTATGTATATTCGATTCTGCGAATATACTAGACTGAGATGTCGATGGTTGGAGGTTGATGAGTGATGGATGCGTTTGCCTATGTATTGAACCTCATCCAGGGCGGGCTGGGCAACCTGGCCGCCTACCTGGCGGCTCACGTGCTGCTCTGCCTGCTGCCGGCCTTCTTCATTGCCGGCGCGCTCACGGCCGTCGTGCCCAGGGAGACCGTCACCCGGTACCTGGGCCGCAAGGCTCCCAAGTACGTCTCTTATCCCGCGGCTGCCCTGGGCGGGTTCGTGCTGGCGGTTTGCTCGTGTACGATCATGCCCCTCTTCGCGGGAATCCACAAGAAGGGCGCGGGCCTCGGGCCGGCGATCACCTTCCTGTTCGTGGGCCCGGCTATCAACATCCTGGCCCTGGCCTACACCGGCGTGGCCATCGGGATGGATATCGCCGTGGCGAGGATCATCCTCTCGGTGGTGTTCGGCATCGGCATCGGCCTGATCATGGCCCTCATCTTCCGGAAGGATGACCTGGCCCACGACAAGGAGACCAACAGAGCGTTCGCTGCCACGGCCAAGGTCGGCGGCGGCACGTGGGCGCTTCTGATACTGCTCATCGTCCTTCTCATCGCCGGCACGCTGCAGGTGGGACTACTCACCGACAGCTACTTCAGCGTCACCCTGCCTATCGGTGGAATGGATCGCTTCCAGGAAGCCCTCAACCGGCTCGTGCCTTTCGATGCCAGCAGAGGGGAGGAGGGCGTCACGGCCCAGGGCGCCATGCTGATCGGCATGTTGGTCCTCATCGGGGTCAGCGCCAAGCTGGGTCTGGACAAGGTGGACGAAGGCTCCAATCGCTGGACCTGGGTCTCGCTGATCCTGATCGCGCTGACGCTGGTCGTGGCTGCCACCAGGATGGTGCCTCGTGCCGATGGCCTGGACGTGCTCTTCACGGGCAAGGTCTTCGGCGTCGTCCTGGCGATGCTGGGCATCACCTACGTGGCCCGCAGGTACCTCGACGAGTACACCATCCGGGAATGGCTCTGGGAGACCTGGCGCTTCGTCAAGCAGATATTCCCGTTACTCGTCGTGGGCGTGTTCGCCGTGGGTGTGGTTCGCGGCCTGATCAGGCCCGAATGGATTCAGGCGCTGGCGGGCAGCAATTCGGTGCTCGCCAACCTGGTGGGCGTCCTCTTCGGCGTGTTCATGTACTTCCCCACCCTGGTGGAGGTGCCCATCGCCAACATGTTCTTGAGCCTGGGCATGCATCGGGGCCCGCTGCTGGCCTATCTGATCGCCGACCCCGAGCTGAGTCTGCAGAGCATCCTGATCACCTCGAGCATCATCGGCAAGACCAAGGCCTGGACCTACGTGGCCTGGGTGACGGTCTTCAGCACTCTGGCGGGCTTGATCTACGGAGCATGGGTCGACGGGACCAGCATCTGGTTGCTGGCCCTCTATCTTGCGGCAGGGCTAACCCTGCTGGCGATGGGTCTGCGCTGGGTTGGCAAGCTTCAACGTACCCGCGCCCTGAAGGTTGGCGCGGAATAGGGAACAAGGGCTCTTCGAAGCCGTTGAGTGCCCGACCACTCAGGCCGACTGAGAGATCCTTTGGAAGGGGGTTTTCGATTCATGGAAGTGAAGATACTGGGCACCGGGTGCCCCAAATGCAAGCGTCTCGAACAACTGGCCAGGGACGCGGCCGAGGAAGCAGGCGTGCAGGCGAGCTTCACCAAGGTCACGAGCATGGATGAGATCATGGAGTATCCCATCCTCAGCACGCCCGGCCTGGTCATCGACGAGAAGCTCAAGTCGTCGGGCCGACTTCCCCAGAAGGCCGAGATCGTGGGTTGGCTGAGGGAGACGCAGTCTTAATCGGCGGCATCTCGGACTGTAGAGGGTAAGTCCCGTTAGTCTGCCCTCATTGGTTCAGCGCGAGCAGGAATGCTCACACGAAGACCGCACTGAACAGGAGAAAGCTGCATGATAGAGGTCAAGGTTCTGGGGCCGAGGCCCCCGTGCGCAAAATGCAAACGAGCCGAGAGGGAGGCGCTCAAGGCCGCCGAGCGGTTCGGCGACCGGGTTGCGGTGAGCAAGGTTGATGCTCTGTCCCCCGAGGCCGACGCCTTCGGCATGATCGTCACCCCTACGGTTGTCGTGAACGGCCAGGTTGTTGGCTCAGGCAAGGTTGTGCCGGCAAGCGACTTGATCGCATACATCAGAGAGACAATGGGAGAGTGAAGCTTGGTAGAGCTAGAGGTCTTCAGCGGTGATCCGCCCTGCCCCGGGTGTGTGGCCATCGTGGAGCTGGCCAAGAGCGTCAAAGCCAGGTACGGCGACGAGGAGCTGCACCTGACCGTGTACACCGGCGAGGAGGGCATGCCCAAGTTCGAGGGATATGGCCTGTTCTGCGTACCCGCCTGTGTGGTGAACGGCACCATTCGCATCGAGGGCTTGTGCCCCAGCGAGGCCACCCTGAACAACGCGCTCCGGGAGGGTGGACTATGTCTGAAGTGACCGTGGAGGCGTTCGTTTCCGTACCGCCCTGTTCGGGGGGCGTAGCCGTGAAGCGGCTGTTGAAACGCATCGAGCAAGAGTTCGGGGACCGCGTGGAGATCACCATCTACACCGGACGGCACGAGAAGATGCAGGAGTACAGTATCAACAACGCACCGGCGCTGGTAATCGGCGATCTGGTCAAGTTCGTGGGCCTGGCTCCCAGCTACGACAGCCTCGTCGGTGCCTTGAGGGAAGCGGGACTCGAGTAGGCTGGGCCCACTCGGCGGGGGGCACGAACGCAATTCGCGGGTGCCCACGTTGTGGGTGACAAACTCGATAGGGACAGGCCTCTGGTAGCCCAAGTGAGCGTGGCTGGATAGGACTGGCAGTTCCCACGCTGCTCGCGACATGATTGCCTCAGGTCAGCCCTTTGACACCGGAGCCAAGGCGATGTCGCACACTCACGCCGTTGGGCTGCCGTCACTGACCAGAGAGTGCTCCAGCCGTGGTCCCCGGACTGGTCGGCAGCAACCGTGCTCCCGCTGATGGGGATCCAGACCCAAGCGACTGGATCGCTGTCCGGCTGCACAGTTTGCGCAGCTTCCAGCAGGAATAGAAGCAGCCATGAAGGTGTACCAACCTGACTCGGAGCACTTGCGCGCAATTGCGCACCCCGTGCGAGTGCAGATCCTCTGGATGCTCCGTCGGGAGCGTCAATACGTGTGCCATCTGATCACGGCCTTGGGGGTGCAACAGCCCAATGTGTCGCAGCACCTGGCCCGGCTTCGTGCCGCTGGAATCATCTTATCACATCGAGAAGGGCGGAGGATTAGCTACAGCCTCCAGCGGAAGGAGTTGATGAAGCCCTTGTCAGATCTCTGCAGGCAGCTATATCCGGATTCGCACGCCTGCCTCGTGTATCCTGTCGCCTGGTGGCTGTGCCCATGCCAGGAATGCTCCGCAACACGGATCCAAACCGGCCTCGAAGTCGAGCCTCTCGGGTCATACGGCGTGGTCGCCAGTGTGAGAATGACCGACTGCGGGCATGATGCCTGTGTTCGGACGTGCCAGGTCACCGGCGGGCAGGTTGCGTTCTCGCTCGGTTCGGACTGCAACGACATCCAGCAATGGGCTGCGGAGCTGCATCTGGCAGACCTCCGGCCGTCGGAACGAGGCCCATCCCTTGGCTGTGAGGTTACCGAGTCAGCTAGCAGGCACCTGTGCAACCCCGGGTGCTCCGTTCCCGTCTTGGTTCTTCAGGCTGCCGCAGTTGCCTCTGGCACGCTGCGGCCAGCCCCCAGTCTGATCAGATGTGTCGCTGAGGAGACCCGAGCAGGCAAGCTGGCACCTCTGTGATTAGTGTGCCACGGGCGCTGCGTCGGAGTTCCTTCACGACCTGGCGCCGAACGGCACCCGCAACTGTCACATTCATGCGTCCGGAGGTGCTAATTGGCAGTCTGCAGGGCAGAGGATGGGGCCTGCGACAACGAGATGAGAGTTCAGACGCTCAAGGTTGGCGAGGCGAAGATTGCCATATCCATCACCACGACCTGCCAGCACGTTCAGTCACTGGCGGAATCACTGCAAGAACTGGACATCGCCGCCGAGACGAAACTGCCGCTGCACGAGACAACGGTGTATGCCCTGGCCGCAGAGCACCTGTGCCGCGACAGTTGCATCGTTTCCGCAGCGATTCTCAAAGCAGTGGAGGTGGCGGCCGGGCTCTTCCTGCCCGGCGAGAGCCGCATCGAGTTCGTCGAAGGAGCGCTGTGAAGGACTTCCTTTCGATAGCGTCCACGTACGGGCAAGTATAGAGCTGGAGGATGGCTGTCTCATGCCGATGATACCGGCTAGCGGCGTGGACAAGGGCTCGCAGATGCCATCGGGACGCCTCGGACCTGGTGGCCCAACAGGATAAGATATGCTGATAGGCCATTACGAACTCAAGCTTGTGTCACCCCCTTGCGAGCCGGGCAGCGAGCGCTGGAGCGCTTTCGCGGAGATCTCCACGGACATCGCCTGCGTCCTGCCCTATCTCAACGTGAGGCTCAGGGCCGCCATCTACAATCATGAAGCGAAGGTGCTCACGTGGCGCACCGGCGGGCATTCGGTGTCGTTGCGGCCCCATGAAATCGCCATCAGTAGCGTCAAGGATCGAGCCGAGGCGAAATCCCTTGCCGAACGGATGGTGCGACTGATCAACAGAGTCTGGGAGCGACGAGACCGCATCGAGCCTAGCTTGGTAAGGCGGGAACGGCTCAGAGCTCTTGACGTGTACAATCTGCTACCGCGCACCAACTGCAAAGCCTGTGGGCACGCGACCTGTTTCCTTTTCGCGCTACACCTCGTTGTCGGTCAGATCGAGATTGAGGCTTGTCCAGAACTAGCTCCCGAGGAGTATCGGGTGCACAGAAAGCAGCTCATGCAAATGCTACAAGCCGCTGGCGTTGCCTCGCTGCAACGTATCAAGGAAGAAGAGTCGTGACTGAACAGAAACACCTTTCCTATCGTCAGATCATGGTGGGGGGATTGCCCGCCGGTCTCCGGGGAGTGGACGAGGTCTTCCAGTCCTTGTACACCGCTGGGCAGGAGCCCTCGGAGGATCTGGGTCCCGAGCTGGTGGCGCGAGTGCGGGCCCACGCCAACTACATTCACCACCGAGCTGAACAGGACTACGCCGACGCGTTGCTGCGCGAGTACCGAAGCTACTACATGCAGCGACAGTCGGGGCAAACAACCACCCGCAAACGACAGCCCTGGCGAGGGATTCCGCGAGAGCAGATCCCGTGGTTTCCAACCGTCGACCCATCACGGTGTGACGGCTGCGACAAGTGTCTGGACTTCTGCGGAAGTGGGGTGTATGCCAAGGGTGAAGACGGCGTGATCTGCGTAACTGACGCGCTGAGTTGCCAGGTAGGGTGCAATGCCTGCGAGCGCCTCTGTTCGCACAAGGCGATCACGTTTCCGCCGCTTTCCATTTTGCGGACGCTGGTCCGGTGAGAGGCTCAAGCAGCCAGTTCGTGAGCTGGGGAAACGGTAGATGAAGAAGGTGCTGGGGATCGCGCTCACCGACAGGGAGCTACAGGAGCTGTGCCGCATCCTGCTGGACAAGGATCAAGAAGGTGCACTGGTCTTTCTAGAGGAGCACCTTAGGAAGCCAGCCGACGAAGCGCTGCAGGGCGGCTGAAAGGTGCTGATCCAGGTGCCTGGGGCAGGCATCCATGAGCTACCCAGCAAGCGGCTCTTCCAGGGCTGAGCGAACAGTAGGGATGCCAGCCGGCCACCCTGGTGATGCATGTGCCTGTGAGGAACAGCCTCGAGATCCTGTGGACCTCCGTCACACAAAGAAGGTCGCGCGCGCTGACGGGAGACGTGTGAGAGTGACGAGGGACGATGCGTTGCTGCATCACTTCAGCATCACTCATGTTCTTGATTGCCTGGCGGATCCAGCCAAGAATCGAGTCGTCGCCGGATTCTCGAATGACGTATCCTGTGTGTTTCCCTACCTGAACGCTATGCTCCCGAACGCCATGTACAACCATGCGGCGCAGATCCTAACAGTGAGAAGAGGGCAGCGAATCCTGACATTCTACCCTCACGTCGCCGTGATGACCAAGGTAGCTGGCCAAGAGGACGCCCAGGCACAGCTGGAGTGGTTCCAAGAGCTGTGTAACGATGCCTGGCGGAGACGTCAGGAGGTAGTTCCCTGCTACGAGAGAGGGCTTGCGCTGGGCCCACTGGATCTGTATCGACTGCTTCCCAAACTCAACTGTGGGGCGTGTGGTGAGGTGACATGCATGGCCTTCGCTTTCAAGCTCCTGCTGCGTGAGCAGCGGCTCTGCGGATGCCCTCGTCTAGACGAGCAGCCTTACGCGGAGCAGGGGCGGCGGTTGGAGGAGCTACTTGGGACACGCCATAAGGCCGTCCACCGCACGTGAACACGCCGCTTCTCGCGATCCGGAGAGGAGGGCTCCACACACCCAGTGGAGGAGAGGTGGTATCCAGGGCGGTGATCAGGGGGTGGGAACTTGCCAGAACAAGGACCTGCGTCATGGCGAATAGCCGGTTGCTGTCGTGCTGGGAATGACATCACGCAAATAGACGTTCACGGAAATGGCTCAACGGTGGGGATTGTGGGGCTCAGGGAGGCGTTTGAACAGCTCTACAGTCTGGGAGTACAGCCGCATGACCGTATCCGAGACCAGTTGCTGACTATTACCAAAGCCAGCAACTACGTGCCAAGATCCGCGGAACACGCGTACAAAGCGGCGCTCTTGTGCGCGTACACTGCGTTTTGGACAGACAGGTACCAAGCACAGAGCTGACACCGTGCCCATTACGCAGGCGCGTCGATACGTCGCACCAGCACCGGCACACGGATCCGCAGCGATGTCGCCAGATACATTTCTTCTACCTGCACTGCTGTCGCTTTCTCGCACTAGATCTCCAGCTTTCACGGCCGAAGCAAAATCCTGGAGCGTCAACATCTCAGAGTCGGGTGCGATGGATTGGGCTGAGAGATCATCGGATTGGACAGGCTCGATGATGGACCCGGATACTCACTAGGCACAGAGAGAGGATACCAAGTGAACCGCATCGAAATGAACCAGGGCATGAACGGGCCGCAGTCTGCTTATCGTGGCAGAAGGCGCTCCCTGACAGCTAGCCTCCTGGGGCTGCTGCTCTCTCTGACAGTGCTGACATCGAGATCCAATGCTGACGGCGTTGTGCATTTCCTGTACTTCTACGATCACAACTGTGGTGTTTGTGCCGAGGTACACGATGAAGTTCTCGAACCTCTGTTGGCGGAGTACGGTGACCACATCCTCGTTGTGGGTAGAGATATAGCGCTAGCCGATAACTTTCAGATGCTAATAGGCCTCGAGCAACAGCATCACCTGTCCGCCGTTGGGATCCCCGAGATCTTCATTGGCGACGACGTGCTCGTCGGTCCAGACGAGGTCCGTGCCAGCCTCAGGGAACGCATAGATCACTACCTGGCCCAAGGCGGAGTTCCTCTGCCTAAGGCACCCATACCCGTGCCATCGCCCTCAGCCGGCGTTACAGCAGAATGCGACGAGTGCGGGGACATCCACCAGTTTGAGCGGGACGCCAGGGCCACGCGAGCAGCTGTCTCGACCGATACGCCGCACACCGAACGCGCGGCCATCCACGCTGCGTTCTTCTTCCAACATGGTTGCGACGAGTGCGAGCGGTCTGAGCTAGACCTCCGATATCTCGAAGCCAAGTTTCCACAGCTTGTGGTGCATCACTTCGACGTTCAGGAGAATGCGCTCCTGAACCAGTATCTCTGTACAAAGGTCGGCGCCCCAGAAGACAAACACCTCACGGCGCCAGCCCTCTTTGTCGGCGACACCTACTTGATCGGGAACTCCGTGCGAGGGGCATCTATTCAAGCTCTCATCGAACCGTACCTATCGGCCGGATCGGCCGAACCTTGGGCCGGCTGGGATGGCCAGCAGGGTAGCGTGCAGAGCAGCATCATCGAGCGTTTTCAGTCTTTCGGCCTGATTACCGTGATCGGGGCCGGTCTCCTGGACGGAGTCAATCCCTGCGCTTTCGCGACCATCATATTCCTAATATCTTATCTTGCTGTTCGAAAGCGAAGTGGCCGAGAATTGCTCCTTACCGGCGTCTCATTCGCAGGCGGCGTATTCCTCACCTACCTGGGCGTGGGGCTCGGATTCCTCAAGTTCCTCGCGAGCCTCCCATTCCTGAACGTGATCGGGAAGTGGGTCTACCGCCTGACACTCGTACTGTGTCTGGTCCTAGCCTGGGGCAGCTACTCCGACTATCGCAAGGCCAGGGAGGGACGCCTGAAAGACATGACCCTCAAATTGCCAGACCGGATGCGGGGCTGGATCAGGCGCTTGATTCGAGAAGGATCGAGCTCCAGGAACTTCATACTCAGCTCTTTCGGAGTGGGACTGGGTGTGTCCCTTGTGGAACTCGCGTGCACAGGCCAAGTATACCTACCGACGATAATCTTCGTGCTGGGCATCCCAGAGTGGCGCTCCCAGGCGACGCTGGCACTCCTACTTTACAACGTCATGTTCATACTGCCCCTTATCTTGATCTTCGGAGTGGTCTACTTTGGGACCACTTCGCAGCAGCTCATCCAGTGGATGTCAGCCCATGCCGGCGGCGTGAAGCTGGGCACGGCTGTCCTATTCCTCTTGCTGGCCGGCTGGCTGGGCTACAGCATCATCTTTCTGTAGCGTTCTCGAATACTTTCACGAAAGGACAGCAAAACATGGCCCGACCATCTGCGAAAGCAAGGAAGCCGAGGCAGTCAAGGAAGTCCAGGCAGGCTAGTAGACTCCACTGGGTGTGGGGACTGCTGGTGCTTGTGGCCGCCGGGCTCATCCTTGTTCTCAAGTACTGCTCCAGTCAACCTCTTGGTCTGCAAGTTGCTGATGAAGCCGCTTTTGTGACCTCAGAGACTGTCGGACCTAGCCAACCCATAGCAGGGGCGCAAGCTGAGGCGAAGGCCACATCTGCTTCCGATCAAGCTACAGCTGCTCAGACACCGGATCCCTTTCCGAAGACCCCCGCAGAGCAGATCGACTGGGTGATGCGACACAACAGGCCCAGTATGATACTGTTCCACAGCACTAACTGCATCCCGTGCAAGAAGATGGAACGCTTGGTCGCGGAGGTACGCGGGGACTACCAACCCAACCTGGTCTTCATCGACGTAATCACTAACGACCGTGCGAACTGGCCCCTGATCCAACAAGCTGGAGTTCGCACGATCCCGACTTCTTACTTCGTCCATGCCTCCGGAGCTGGCAAACGACTAGTAGGTGCCATGTCGGAGGAAGCTCTTCGTGTAGAACTGTCAGCCCTTCTTGGAGGAGAGTGAGTGCCGCATGGGATTCGATCCTACAGCAATTACAGCCATCTCCCTCTGGGCCTACGTTCTGGTCTTTCTGGGAGGAGTGATCAGCAGTGTTGGGCCATGCAACATAGCCATGATACCACTTGTCGTTGCTTTCGTAGGTGGGCGAAAGGAGACAGGGCGTCTACATAGCTTCGCGCTGTCCACTGCTTTTGCCTTGGGGCTCGCCATTACACTCATGGCCATGGGCGTATTCGCGTCGATAGTTGGGGGCCTTATCGGAGGCACGAGCCGGATATGGTACTACGTAATCGCCGCCGTGTGCATTATCATGGGACTGCAGTGGACAGGGGTAATTTCGCTGCCACTGCCGGACCTAGCGGCCAGACAAAGGGAAAAGGTCTCGCGCCGCGGGTTATTTGGAGCCTTGTTGATGGGGTTGGCCTCCGGTCTGGTGGCTTCAGGGTGCGCCACACCAGCTCTGGCAGCCATACTGACCCTGGTCATGTCCGAGGGCGCGATCGCATATGGAGCGAGCCTTCTGCTTGTGTACGGGCTGGGGAGGGGTGTACCGATCGTGCTCTTCGGAACGTTCGCTGGGTTCCTGAGGCTGATCCCCAGACTAACACGGTGGACAGCTCGGTTGGAACAAGCAAGCGGCGTGCTGATGGTCGCCATCGGCCTGTATTTCCTGTGGCTAGCGTAGAACCCACCTCCGGAGGCATTAGTCCTGTGAAGCTCACTCGTTCTGCGCTGGCGTGCTCACTGATTGTGTGCACCGTTCTCTTCATGACGGTTGCGTGTACAGCTACTAGTCCGCAAGTGCCGACCGGACCGGAGTTCATTGTGCATCCTGCCCCGCCTAACTCTTCCCTGCCCAGACGAGAACCAACCGACGTGAGGCTGACCATCCTGCACACCAATGATAGCAGGGGCTACGTAGACCCCTGCGGTTGAGGCGTACCCAAGGGGGGCGTGGCCCGGCGGGCTACGGCAATCAAGGACATCCGCAACATATCAACGGAAACAGTGCTGGTTCTGGACGCAGGCAACACACTGTTCGGCCAAGACCTTGCCTTCCAGACAAACGGCAAGGTCATAGTGGAAGCTATGAGTATCATGGGCTATGATGCCATGACCATAGGGTTGATGGACCTTGCCAAAGGCATAGACGTGCTTCTGGAATGTGCCAACCAGGCCCACTTCGAGATGCTTTCCTGCAATCTCCAGATGCTGGGCAAAAGTGACCCAGTACTTGCCCCGTACACGATCGTGGAGAGAGATGGAGTGCGCTATGGCATTGTCGGAGTGACGGAGCCTGACGCCATCAATGCCCCTGGTCTGCGAGAGGTTGCCCACATCCTGGATCCGGTCGCAGCAGTCCGATCGTACCTTCCAGAGGTACAGCGCAACAGTGATGTGGTCATCGTGCTCTCGCATTTGGGACTCGAAGAGGACATGGCGCTGGCTGATGCAATAGCCGGCATTGATATCATCATTGGAGGCAGGAGCCGCAAGCTCCTGCAAGAGCCCGAGATCGTTGGAACGACCGTAATCACCCAGGCAGGGTACGACGGCGAATGGCTGGGAAGGCTTGATGTCCGGTTCGATGCCCAGTGGCGACCCTCAGACCCGCAAGTGACGGTGGTCACTCTGGGACCTGATGTGCCCGATAACCCTGAGATGAGATCTCTGGTGGCCTCAGCCAACGAGCGGTTCCCCAGTGAAACGCAGCTGCCTAGATAACCTGTGGAAACCTGCTCTCTACTCGCTCAACTCTTCCACACCACGGGCAACCGGACCTCGTACACCCCCTGCACCCGTAAGAGAACCATACCATCCCAGGCCGGCAGCGCGACCTGCCTCACCAGGCTGCCGTCGTTGATCCCCGGCACCTGCGTCCCTCTGATCTTCCGGAAGGTACCGTTCAGGGGGACGACCGCCGCGCCGGCGGTGGCGTTGACCAGAGCCAACCCGCCCTGGTAGTCCCGGCGCCAGACCTGGCGAGAGCTTTCCTGCAAGCGCACGTCGTCGAGCCAGACGGTACCGGTGGTCTGGCCCAGGCCGAAGTATAAGCCCGCCAGCGGGTCGTCCCCCGTGGCCGTTGCGCACAGTTCGTGTTCCTGCCACGCCGTCGCCAGGGGTGTCTCACCGAACCAGACGTGGTCGTCCCAGGGATCGACTTCCTGCTGCACCCACGCCTCGATCGAGCGCTCCTCGTCGGCCTTGGCCCAAAAGGACAACGTGTATTGGGTGCCGGACACGACCTCCACCGGCGAGACGCCGGCGCTGACGGCCCAGTAGACTCCGGCGCTCGCCGTGACCTCCACCCTCAGCGAGGAGTCACCTTCGGCGGACGTGGTGTCGTCCAGGGTTGCGCTGCCCGCGTACCCATCCTCCTCCCACCAGAACTCCCACTTCTCTGTCCCCTCTTCGAAGGTGCTGTCACCCAGCAAGTTCGGTGTGGCCAATCTGGGAAGAGCCTGGAAGGCCGGCCCCAGCGGTTGACCCAGGTAGCCACGTCCGGCATCAGCGTTATCGTACTCGTCGAACCAGAGCAGGCAGAGCGCTCCGTGGCCGTTGGTGTTGATCTCGTAACTGAAGTAGCCATCGTGCAGCAGCGCCGTCGTCAGGCCGAAGCGCATCTTGCGGTAGTCGGGCACGAAGCCGGGATCGTCGCAGGGATTGTCGTACTCGCCGGGCCCCCACGGGTCGGGTCCGCCGTCTTCCTCGTAGGTCTCGATCATGGTCAGATTGGGGCTCTGCCCGTTCTCCATCCACTCGAAGTAGCTGCCATCCTCGGCCGGCCCGAAGACCAACTCGCGCCAGTACTCGGCGTAGTCCATGCCATAGCCGGCCACGGTATCGAGACCCAGCGGGAAACCCTCGAAGTTGTTCCCGTTGAGCAGATCGTAGTTGGGCATCCCCCAGTTGACCAAGATGACCTTCTCCGGGCCGATGGCCTCTCTCAGAGCGGACTCGTAAGCGCGCAGGCCGTCGTTCCACGCCTGATCGAACTCAGCGTAGTCAGAGAGCAGCGTGTTGGACCGGTCCGGGTCTATCGTCCGGGCAGTGGAATCGCCGATCAACCAGCTCTGGTCGGGATCGCTCCGATCCAGCAGAATGCCGTCCCACGATGCGCCGTTGACCAGGTCGACGGCCACGCGCGCATTGTACTCGGCCCAGGTTTCGGCGCCGATAGTTTGGCTGATCGTGACGGGAGGGCACATGGTGCTCAGGTTCAGCAGCCAGCTCCCAGGCCAGAAGGTGATGTGAGCGGCGGCCCGCGCGCCCGCCTGGTGCGAACGTGCCGGGCGCACGTAGCCCCGCCGCACCGTCAGGACCCTCTCGGCCGAATCCACCGCCTCCACGTAGACGGTCTCCCCTTCGATCAGTACCGCCTCGCCGGCGACGAACAGATCATACTCGCCTGCGCCGTCACTCGCCGTGACCTCCTCGACCCGCAGCGTGGTCGTCGTCGCGTCGACGGATTCCACCAGGGTCGAACCGACCTGAGTGAGGAACCATTCCGGCGGGATCTTCAGCACCTCGACGTTCTCCCACGGCTCGGCGTCAGCATCGGGGTTGAAGGATAGCTCGCAGGCATTGGTGGAGTTGAGCAGGAGGACGTCGGGGTTGATCTCTCGCAGCCGGGTGATGAAGTCCGAGCACCAGTCGTCCAGTATCACCCAGTCGTACCGCGCGATCTCTTTCAGAGGCTGCTCG
>Ga0180432_10000553_pt1 | contig 62200 bp, 48 predicted proteins | sample SS_ome_10_FD_132414 | JGI IMG/M metagenome (GOLD analysis project Ga0180432, IMG submission 132414) | Hypersaline lake sediment archaeal communities from the Salton Sea, California, USA - SS_1_MS_2 metaG | ecosystem: Environmental > Aquatic > Non-marine Saline and Alkaline > Hypersaline >... | reverse complement strand
CTACTTTTTTATATTGTCTGATGTTTGTCAATAATCCTCCTTATAAAATACAAATATTGTATGTTTGTGAAGTTAAAGGGAACTAATGTAGGAATTCTTATACAATTTTAGAGTAATTATGTCAAGTTTTTTAATGTATTATCATATTTGTAATGTATTATTGATTTTCTCCGGGCGAAGCGTTAAACGGATTCGTTTCAGGGAAATGGAAACAGGCGGCAAAAAAAGGGCCTGCCCCTTTGAAAAGGGGGGGGCAATATCAGGGCAGGGGGATATATTAATATATCAACGTTGGATGTCACGGAGAATATTAACCAATTGCCGCGCTCCTTGCAGTCGCTCTTAAATGACATTTTTCCCCGGTTGGCCGGCCAGCTGACATCCTGCCCGCACAAAAAAAGGGGGGTAATATCAATCGAAACTGGATATTACCCCCCCTGATTTTCAATCCCATCTTTTGGGATTTTTAGGTTTAAGGTGTTATCACATCCGGCGGCAGCGTGAAGTTGTGCAAGATCTGATTTAACGGCCCGTAGTTTCCTGACCATGCCCCGCCCACCGGCGTAAAGGAGCTTCCGGCCCAGTTTACGAAGTTCCCGCCGCCGGGGGTGCCGGCATTAAGATACAGAGCGTACCTGCCGGTAACGCCGCTTATTGTCCCGGAGTTATCGATGAAATAAGTTGCAAGGGACGTGACATCTCCTATAATACCGCCGGCAAACAACTGCGCTCCGTATGCGTTGTCGGTTCCGGAGGTGATATTCATGTAGTTGCTCTTGATGTTGGCGAAAATGCCTGCATCGGCATTGATATATATCCCGAACGCGTTGTCGTTATTTCCTATTACACGCATCAGGTTTCCGGATATGATTACCGGACTTGCCGCAGATCCAATGGCACTGTTGGACGAATTAAGGTAAATGCCGAAGGTATTAAGACTTCCCTCGATCGAATTTGACATGTTGTTTCCGGTGATGGCGGCAAAGATGTCGTTATTGGATTGGAACATAATCCCGATCGCAGTAGACGAGAACGAAGTTACGGCAAGGGGGTTTCCGGACACGATTACCGGCCTTGTCTCGGACCCTATGCTTCCGCCGGCTGAATTAAGGTAAACTCCAATGCCTGCGTCGTTTCCGGTGATCGAATTTGACATGTTGTTTCCGGTGATGGCGGCAAAGATGTCGTTATTGGAATTGAACATAATCCCGATCGCAGTAAACGAGAACGAAGTTACGGCAAGGGGGTTTCCGGACACGATTACCGGCCTTGTCTCGGACCCTATGCTTCCGCCGGCTGAATTAAGGCGAATGCCGTAGGCATTATCGTTTGCAGTGATTGTATTTGACATGTCGTTACCAACGATTTTGGCGAAGATATATTCATCGGCGTCGAGACGTATGCCATAAGCGTTATCGCCTGTAGAAGTAACCGTCATCCGGTTGCCGGAGATGATCACCGGATTTGATTCGGAGCCGATAAAGCTGTCGGCACTATCGTAAAAGCGGATTCCATACGAATCGCCGGGACCGGTTACATCAAAGCTGTTTCCGAGGATATTGGTAAAAGTGGAGCTTCCGTTTCCATTAACGCCAAAAACTAATCCCTGTGCGCCCCCACTGGATGTAATTGTCACATCGTTTCCGGCTACGATAATGGGTGAATCTGCGGAGCCGAGCGTCCCCGCCCCCGCAAGGGCGCTGGGCTGAACTATCCTGATGCCGTACGTGTCAGAGCCGCCGCTTGTGGTCGTTATCGTGTTGTTAATAATCCTGGCATAGATATTGTCGGCGGCAAGACCGATCCCGACCCCGATGTTTGCCCCGGTGTCCGTTAGGTTTATAATGTTGTTGGCAATCACGGCAGGATTTGCGAGAGTTCCCAGATCGCCCATACCGGTATTTATCCAGCAGTTTATCCCCGCCTCCCAGTCGGCGTCGATTGCAATGTCAAAGAGGTTGTTCGTTATTATCGGTCCCGCCCCGGCCGCGGTGTCAATGATGTTTATCCCGTGGTTATTCGTGGTGGTGGTGTCGAAGTGAAGCCCGGTAACGGTCATCCCCGGCGCTCTGATTACCACCGTGTCGTCTATCGTCGGGTGGCCGGAGTAGGGCATGTTCGATACAGGGTATTTCGGGTGGTTTACGCCGGAGCCCCAGAGGAGAAAGCTTGCTATGTTCATGTTGGGGCTGTCGGAGATCACCGTTGTAGTCGAGCTGTTCATCACGTGGATCGTCCTGCATGCGCCTGATATTATCCTTGGGTCGCTGGCAAGGGCGTAGGAGATTGTGGCGTAGGGATTGTCGATAGTCCCGTCTCCTGTGACGTCGCTACCCGTCTCGCTGACAAAGACGATGTCCTCGATCTCCTCCCCGCCCCCCGGGATGTTGCCGTTCTCGTTATCAACGATAACCTTGACGTCCACATCACGCCTTGTCGGCTCGACCATCCTGGCCGTAAGCTCCCGGCTTCCGGTAAACACGTCCCCGATTCCCTCGAACGGATTCTTTCCGGTAACGAGGTTTCCTATGGAGAAGGGAACCTCGAAGGTCACCTCGCCGTAGTGCTCCGCTTTGCTGTAGTTGTCGTGGTGAAACTCGTAGTTGAGCCTCATGAAATCTGTGGGGATGATTTCGAGCCTTGTCTGAAAGCCGTTGATGTCACGCACCCGCCGCCCTTTGTAGTGGTAGCCTCCGGCGTAGGCCCACGTCTCAACGTATTTCGATATGTAGGGGATTCTCACTCCCGCCTCGTAGTCGAAGCCGCGCATCGGCTCCTCCACACGGCCTCCGTAAAGGACGATTCCGCTGTCTGACAGCGCGTAGCTGGCATAGGGGGTCCCAATGCCGTAAATCTTCGTGTGGGAGAGGGGGTAGTAGTAGTTGAAGCGGCCCGTCAATCCCAGGTTGAATTTTTCCAGCGGAATATCCGACATAGCCTCCAAACCCACGCCCCACTGGCGGTGGTTGGTCCCCCAGTCGGTCCTCCTCTGGTCTTAGTAGGCGTTTAGCCCCAGGATAAGCTGGTCATCCCAGAGGAGCCTCCGGTAGCCGGCCCCAACGTTCAGCTCCCAGCCGTCATGGTCGTTCGGGGTGTACTTGATGTTGGAAAATACAATGTTCTTCTCGTCCTGATATAGGGGGATCAGAAAGTCCATGATGTAGAGGGTTCTCGATTCGGTCCCGAACCGAACCCCCGGCCTGAAGTAGATGTTCCAGGCTGTGCCCGGGTCGGTCTTCTCGTCTGCGGCAAATGATGGTACTGCAAATATTACTGTAATGATAATAAGAAACAGAGCAATCGAAACAGGTTTCTTCAATTTCATAAAATTCCTCTAATAAAGTTTTAAATGACTTATGTTTAAATTTTATTGCGAATGCTAATTAAGTTAAACGATAAAAGAACTGCAGAAAAATACAAAAAATTTACAATAAAATATTATATCCTTACACTTTTTGTCAAGGTTTTTAACATTTTTTTTGATAAAATTCTACCCTTATTTTAAGGAATTAAAGAATTGTATTGATTTATTGAAAAATTCTTGCAGACTATTCTTACAAAAAACATGAGATATTCAAAAAATTTGTTGCATTATTTGCATGAATATAGTAAAAATAGCTTGTTTGGCTATTATAAGGATTGATAATCCATAGATGAAGGCAAAAAAACGAGATACAGATCCTATCTATTCGGCCTACTATTTTCCCGGAAAGGTCGCCCAAAACCGGCTCGTCGCCCAGGCAATGGAGATAAACAGCGCGGCCGACGGCGGGGGGGTGGGGCCGGAGATCGTCGAGCGCTACGGGATGCTCTCCCGGGGGGGTTGGGGGATCGTCTTCGTCGAGGCGGTTTCGATTACCGAGGAGCACCTGGCGAGAAGAAACGGTCTGGTGCTGAACGAAAAAAACCACGACGGTTTTAAGAGGCTCGTCGATTCATTCAAGGAGGTGAACGACAAGCCGCTCATCATGTTTCAGCTTACCCACTCGGGGAGGCAGAGCGGGGAATTCTCGAAGCGGTTAAAGGCCTACGAGGACGACGATGAGGCCGTCCCCAGGGCCACCGTTGAGGATATTGAAAGGGTGAAGGAGGATTTCTTCAAGGCGGCTGGGCTTTCGCTGCGTGCCGGGGCGGACGGCGTGGACATCAAGGCGTGTCACGGCTACCTGTTGGGGGAGTTTTTGCGCCCTTTGAATCGAAGAGACGACGGATACGGGGGAGACGCCGGTGGAAGGGCGAATCTCCTCTCCTCGATCATCTCCGGCATAAAGGCCGATTTCGGGGAGCTGGTCGTCGGTACGAGGGTCTCCCTCTACGAGGGGATCAGGGGTGGATGCGGCACGGGCGGCCCGTATGAGCTTATAGAGGCTCTCGACGATATGGTGGATATCCTTTCTTACATCGTTAAGGCAGGGGTCGATTTCCTGAACGTCTCGGCGGGGATTCCGCCTGTTACGCCGGGCCTCACCAGGCCGGAGGTGAAATGCGCCTTCAACCTCTACCACCACTTCAGGTACGCGAAGGTCGTAAAGGAGGCCTTCCCTGAAATTGCCGTGATCGGCTCTGCCTACTCCTCCGGCATGGAGAAATCCGGGGAGCTGGCGGCCGAGAATATCGGAAAAAGGTACACCGATTTCGCCGGATTCGGGAGGCAGAACCTCGCCGATCCCCTCTACCCGGAGAAGCTGGCCCTGGCCCCGGAAGCAATCGACCACTGCGTCCTCTGCGGGGGGTGCTCGGGATTGTTGAAGAAGCAAAAACCGGTCTACTGCGTGAAATATCGTGGTGGGAGGAAGGGGCGGGAGTAAGATTCGGATAAAAGTCGTTGTTGTTGTTTGGGGGATTGGAATGTTACTTTGGGAGGGCGATAGGGGGTAGGCGGGAAGGGATCTTGTTGATTTAGTTTTTTATTGTGGTCCGGTATGTTTAAGGCGGCGAAGACGAAAAAGAGGCTCACCATAAGGGATATCGCGAGGGAGTGCGGGGTATCGCCAAGCACCGTGTCGAGGGTCTTGAACAACGAGCCGGGGATATCGAGAGAGACCACGGGCCGCGTCCTCGAGGTCGCAAGGGCAAACAATTTCTCCCTTTTAAAGAGGAAAAAGCCTCTCTCCCGCTCCCACGTGAACCTTGTCGTCGTCGTCCCGGACAGGTCGGAGATCGAGCTCAATCCCTTCTTCGAGATGGGCGAGCTGATAAACGCCGTGAACAGCGCCTTCAAAAACGACAAGTACTCGATCGAGGTCCAAACCTTTTCCGACTTAAAGATATTCAACGGCGGGAAAGCGACTCCGTACGACGGTGTGGTACTCGCCTTCGGCGATATCGGCGGCGAGGAGCGCAGTCTCTTGAGATCGAAGAATATTCCTTTTATCTTTTTGAACAGGACAATCGAGAGCGAAAACTACGTCTCGTGCAACAACTACAAGGGAATGCTGAAGCTGAGAGAGTACCTGAACGGGGGGAGCTTCGAGAGGATCGGGTACCTCGGGTGCGGGACGATCCCGGTAAACAAGGACAGGCTCAGGGGATACATAACCGGGAGCATCGAGGCTGCCGGTAAGGTCGATGAGGGGATAATCCTCGAGGTCGCATCCATAAACGAGGTGGACACCTCCGCCGCAAGGTTCTTTCTGGATAAAGGGTGCGATGCGGTTATCTGTTTCAACGACAACTTCGCCATCAGGATGATAACGGAGTTGAGCGGAATGAGCGTTTCGGTGCCGGACGATATCTCGATCACCGGCTTTGACAACTCACCCGCAAGGCGGGTCTTCAGGCCGCTGATCACCACCATCAGCCTCTCCACCTTCGAGCTCTGTTTTTTCGCCTCCCGCTGGCTTCGGGACAACATCCTCCACCGGGAGACGAGGGAGCTGAGGCTGGAGGTGGACGGCACGCTCCTTGAGGGGGAGACCGTTATGTTGAAGAGGTGATTTTGACCGGAGGTGTATGGGAGAAGTGCCATTCCCGTGAAAACGGGAATCCAGAGTGTGGGTGTTTGTGTGTTGGGCGGGTGGGTGTCACTGATATTTAACTGGATTCCCAGTCAAGCTGGGAATGACAGTATAATATTCCCGCGAAAGCGGGAATCCAGTGAAATAGTATTTTGTCATTCCCGTGCAAGCGGGATTAAAATTGTCATTCCCTTGGGAAGCGGGAATCCAGTGAATATCAATCTGGATTCCCAATCAAGTTGGGAATGACAGTATAATGGATTCCCAGTGGTTCTGGTAATGACGGCACAATGTTCTCCCGCGGTTGGGTGGCACTGACAAGCTCCTGCTTGTCAGTGGGAAGCTCGCAAGCGGAAACCGGATGATTATATTTATTTATCACAGGAAAACAAAGGGGGAGAGGGATGAAGCGCGGCACTGACTCAACGGCTCTCGTTACCGGAGGCACCGCCGGGATCGGGAGAGCCATAGCCCTGTCGCTGGCCGGGGAGGGCTTCTCGATAATCATAAGCGGCAGGAGGCGGAAGGGGGAGGTGGAAGAACTCCTTGGTAAGATCAAGGATGCCCAGAGGGATAAGGGCGTCGACGGCGGCTGCGTATATGTGAGGGGGGATATCTCCAAGGAGACGACTCGTAAGAAGTTGGCCGGCGCGGTTAAGCGTTGGGGGGGCGGGCTAAAGGTTCTGGTAAACAACGCCGGCGTGACCACCGCAGGGAGGATAGATATGCTCGATCTTAAGGAGGATGATTTCTTAAGCCTCCTCAAGATAAACCTCGTCGCCCCGTTTCTCCTGTCGTCGGCGCTGGCGCCCTTCTTGACATCTTCTATGGATAGTGGGGATTCGCCGGGGTACATAGTGAACATATCGTCCATATCCGCCTACACGGCCTCGGTCAACAGAGCGGACTACTGCATATCGAAGGCGGGTCTCTCGATGATGACAAAGCTCTTCGCAGAGAGGCTCGCAGACCAAAACGTCCGGGTCTTCGAGGTGAGGCCCGGTATAATCAAGACCGACATGACGGAACCCGTACGGGACAATTACGACAAGCTGATCGAGGGGGGACTCCTCCCGATAAGGAGGTGGGGGAAGCCGGAGGACGTGGCGAAAGCGGTCCTCGGCATCGTCAAGGGGTATCACCCCTACTCCACCGGCGAGATTATAAACGTGGACGGCGGGTTCCACGTAAGGAGGCTTTGAGCTTGGTAGAGGAGACAATAGATATCGGTGGGGTATCGGTTCGGTCGATAGCCGTCACAGCCGCAGTCGTGGGGAGCGGTGCGGCGGCCTTAAACGGCGCCGTGCATCTTATGCGGATCGGGGTTAAGGACGTTGTGATTGTGACCGAGAGGCTCGGCGGGGGGACTTCAGCCAACGCCGGCTCCGATAAACAGACTTACTACCGCCTCAACCCGGACGGCGCCTATCCGGACGATGCGACCTCGATGGCAAAAGACCTCTTCAGTGGGATGGGGATGCACGGGGACATAGCGCTTGTGGAGGCTGCTCTCTCATCCAGGGAGTTTTATCACCTGGTGGAGCTGGGGGTCCCCTTTCCCCACGACCGCCTCGGCAGGTACATCGGCTACAGGACGGACCACGACCAAAGGTCTAGGGGGACATCCGCCGGGCCGAACACATCGATTACAATGTACGAGAGGCTGCTTAACGAGGCGAGAAGGCTCGAGGTCCCGATCCTGGACAACCTCGAGGTGATCGATCTCATTACCGTCCCGGACGGGGATAAAAAGAGGATCTGCGGGCTTATCGCCCTCGATCGTGCGAGGCTTGACGAAAGCGGTTTCGGCCTTGTTTTGATCGAGGCGACATACGTCATATACGGGACGGGGGGGCCGGCCGCCCTCTATAAAGAGAGCGTCTACCCGGAGTCGCAGACCGGGTCGACAGGGATTGCGCTGAAGGCGGGGGCCGCGGCGCAAAATCTCGCCGAGTCTCAGTTCGGCATCGCATCGACCCCATTTCGGTGGAATCTCTCCGGGAGCTACCAGCAGGCCATCCCCAGATATTTCTCCGTTGACAAAAACGGCGGCGACGAGAGGGAGTTTCTGGTCGAATGCTTCCCGACGCCGGAACGACTCTTTGAGGCCCAGTTTCTCAAGGGCTACCAGTGGCCCTTCGACGTGAGAAGGATAGATGACTTCGGCTCTTCCAACATCGACCTCGCCGTTTACGTGGAGAGAAAGTCGAAGGGACGCAGGGTCTTTCTCGACTACACGAAAAACCCGGTTTATGGGGACGTGGAGTTTTCGGTTGACACCGCTCCCGAGGTCGTCCGGGATTATCTAATGAAATCGGACGCCCGGGGGAAAACGCCGGTGGAGAGACTCAAGATGATGAACCCGCCGGCCTACAAGCTCTTCAAAGAAAACGGGATAGACCTTGAAATGGAGCCGGTCGAGACAGCGGTCTGCCACCAGCACGTCAACGGGGGTCTCTCCGGCTCCGTATGGTGGGAGTCGAACATAAAAAACCTCTTTCCCGTGGGGGAGTGCTGCGGGACCCACGGCGTCTATCGCCCGGGGGGGAGCGCCCTCAACTCCGGGCAGGTGGGCTCGCTTCGCGCCGCCCAGATGATCGCCGAGAGGGCATCCGCCGGGGATTCGAGGGGGGGTCAAGCATTGATTGAGGAGAGGACAGCCGAGAAACTGGAGCACCTGAAACGCCTCCTCGCCTCCGATAAAAAGATTGATCCCGCGGCCGAGAGGAGAGTAATCCAGGAGAGGATGTCGGCCGTCATGGGGATTGTGAGAAACGCGGATGACATCGGGTCCGCCCTTGAAGAGAACAGAGAGATGTTTGTGGGGCATAAGTCCGCCGGGGTCGAGCGTGTCGGCGATATACCCGCCTTTCTCAAGAACGAGGACCTGTTGCTTACGGAGCGGGCCTTTCTGAAATCAACCCTGGAGCTCCTGAAGACCCTGGAAGGCTCCCGCGGCTCGTTCATAGTGGGGCAAATCGATGATGTCGTGGACTTGTATAAAAAATCGGCTGGCCGGGGAATCAAGGTCGATATAGATAAATCTCACGGCGACACGATTGTCGAGTTCGTATATGACGATAACCTCGATGGACAAACGAGACTGGCCAAGGCGAGGCCGATTCCCTCCGGTGAGGTCTGGTTCGAGGAGGTTTGGCGGGAGTTCAGGGAGGGTAAGATATATCAATAACATTAGTATGTAAGGCAACGGATTACAAAAAACGATAGAGAGGAGGGAGCTATGGAAAAGAAAGTTCTGATAGTCTCGGCGGGTATTTTTCACCCAACGATCTCAGCAAGGCGCCTCTTTAAAAAGGTCTTAAATAGTATAGATGGGATTAAGTTTATAGCCACCTCCTCCATCGAAGACCTGGGTGCTCTTAAAGGGGGCGGCTACGATGCCGTTTGCCTCTACTTTCACAGAAAACATATATCCAATGATGCTCTTGAGGCGCTTAAGAATTTCGTTTCTTCCGGTGGTGGTCTCTTTGCAATCCATTCGGCGTCCGCCTCCTTTAAAGAGACTCCCGACTATTTCGATATCCTCGGCGGCCGCTTCGTCTCCCACGGGAAGATCTCGGAGTTCACCGTAAATCAGGTGGATTCGACCTCTAAAATCTTCAAGGGGATCGGCCCGTTCACCGTAAGGGACGAGCTATACATCCACGAGTACGACAAGGACGTGGTGGTCCACTTCAATACCAAGGTGGACGGCTCGACAGAGCCGGTACTCTGGACGAAGGAGCAGGGCAAAGGGAGGATCTGTTACTTCTCGCTGGGCCACGTCGGCTCGATCTTTAAGGTTAAAGAGGTTCGGGAGATAATCGAGAGGGGCGTGAAGTGGGTCTGTCGGATTTAACGTATCGATCTCAAGGGGTGATATTATGAAGAAGATGAAGATGGCGATGGTCGGCTGCGGGGATATCGCCAGGTACACCGCGCTGGGCGCAAAGCTGAACAGGGGGATCGAGATCTCCGCATGCATGGATATCGACAAGGAGCGGGCGGCCAAGTTTGCCAGGAGGTTTCGGATAAAGAGGAGCTTCGACGACTACGAGGAGATGCTCAAAAACACGGAGATCGATGCGGTTTACATCGCCTCTCCCCACGACCTCCACGTTGGGATGATAAGGTCTGCGGTGTCGAGGGGGCACCACGTCCTGTGCGAAAAGCCGGTGGCCACGACGTTGGATGACGCTTTGGAGGTCTGCCGACTATCGAGGGAGTCGGGGAGGAAGGTGGGCATAAACTACCAGTACCGCTACGACAGCGGCTGCTACGCCCTCGTCACGGCAGCAAAGGGCGGCGAGCTGGGGGATATTTACTACGGCCGGTGCAACGTCCCCTGGTGGCGGGGCGAAGAATATTTCCACAACTCCCTCTGGCACAAGAGTCTTGCGAGGTCGGGCGGCGGCACGCTCCTGACCCAGGCGAGCCACATCGTTGACATCATGCTCCTCTGTGTGGGGCGGCCGGTCTCGACCATCGGCGTCGTAGATAAGAAGGTTTTTACGGACGCGGAGGTTGAGGACACGGCGCTCGGCGTAATCGAGACCGCGGGGGGCGGGCAAATCTCCGTCACGACCTCGATGGTGGCGGTCCCGGAGCAGAAGGTCACCGCCGAGGTCTACGGGAGCAAAGGCACGGGGACATACAGGGGGCCGGAGTCCCCCAAAGTTGAGTTTAAAGGGATAAAGGTAAAGAAAGCAAAACCACCGGGCAGGGGGATCTCCAACATCCACGCCCTCTTCAGGAGTATAGAGGGCTTCAGGAGGTGGGCGGTTGAGGATGAGAGGTTTCTCACACCGGTTGAGGAGACGCTCCCGGTCCTGTCGGCGATTAAGGCCCTTTACCGCTCGTCGGAAACGGGGAAAAGGGAGTCTGTAGACGATAGGTACCTCGAGTTTGTCAAGTAGTCGGGATTATTTTGTACATCGGGTGAATGAATTATTCCGTCATTCCCGTGCAAACGGGAATCCAGTGAATATAAGATGTTTTGATGAATAACCAATTTTAGTCTTATTTAAATAAACTATTATCATAGGAGATTAAACTATGAAAGAGACAGCCAAAGACCAAAAGCTCAAGCTCTCTACCAAGCTGGGCTTCGGGGTGGGAGACATCTACGGCGGCGGCGCAATGCTGCTCATCGGTATCTATTATCTCCATTATCTGACCGACGTGATGCTTATCTCCCCCGCCCTTGCCGGCGTCGCCTTTTTTATAAGCAAGGCGTGGGACGCGGTGTCCGACCCGATGATGGGGTACATCTCCGACAGGACGAGGACGAGGTTCGGCAGGAGGAGGCCATATTTTCTGGCCGGAATCGTTTTGATCTTCATCTCCTTCTTCCTGATGTGGTACCCGGTCGACTTTGATCTGGAGATGCACCGCTTTATCTACATACTGATCGCCTATATCTTCTTTTCCACCGTCATCACGATGGTGATGATACCCTACAACGCCCTGGCGGCGGAGCTGACGCTGGACTACAACGAGCGGACGTCCCTGACGACATACCGCATGATCTTCTCCGGGGTGTCCTCGTTGATATGCGCCGTCGTACCATTTGAGATCGTCAATATGTTTCCCGAAGATCACCGCTCCGGATACATCGTTATGGCGGTCGCCTTCGGGCTCTTTTTCGCGATTCCCTTCATCGCCACATTCCTCACGACAAGGGAGAGGGAGGAGTTCCAGAAGGAGCCGGTCCCCTTCAACTTCAGACGCTCTTATATCGAGCCTTTTAAAACTCCCACGTTTCTCAATGTCCTTCTGATGTACCTCTTCTCGTTTGTGGCCATTGACGCCGTTATGAGCATCGTCATCTACTTCATGAAATATTATATGAACCGTCTTAGGGAGACCGACTATGTCCTGGGGACGATCCTGGTGCTTCAGGTCCTTGTTTTACCGATCTACTCGTGGGCCAGCAAGAAGACCAGCAAGAAGACAAGCTTCATCATATCGGCCCTCATATGGATGGTGGTCATGGGCTTTAGTTACTTCATAACGCCGGAGATGCCCAAGGAGGCAATCTACGTATTCGGCGGGCTCGTGGGCTTGGGAACCGGCGGGATCGTTATAATGATCTACTCGATCTTCGCCGACGTTCCTGACGTGGACGAGCTCTACACCGGCGAGAGGAGGGAGGGGATATTCTCCGGCCTCTTGATGTTTGCGAGAAAGCTCAGCGCCGCCGTCGCGATCTTCTTGATAGCCCAGATCATTCACTGGGCGGGCTATTTAAAGCCGGTGGAGGAGATTATCGAGGGGAAGAAAGTCCTCGTAGAGCAGGCCCAGACGCCGGAGTTCATCATGGTCTTGAAGCTTATCTTCGCGCTGATTCCGGTCCTCTTCCTGGCGCTCTCCGCCTACAACGCCTTCAGATATAAGCTGACCCCCTCCCTCCACGCCCGAATCAAGGAGCACCTCAACAGGAGGAGGGAGGAGGCCGAGATGACGCCGGATATGATAGATAAGGAAAACGAGCTCAAGAATCTGCTCGGGAGGAGTTAATCATGGCTGAAAAAACGGGAAAAGGTAAAGGGGAAGAGAAGGTCTTCGTCCACGATTTCTTCGACACCTCCGGGATGGCGGATTTTACGTTCAAAAACGTGGGGAGGCCGCCGAAGGGCTATCCGAAGGGATCGCCCGATACGTTTTCGGACTCCCCCGCATACCCCACGTACAAGAAGAGGAGAAAGGCGCTGGTCGATCACTGCCTCAAGAATCCGGCCGGAGGTAACATCAAGGGGTACTACTACGAGCTCGTCCGGATCGCGGAGGGCAAGGGCCCCGTCCACACGGGCCTCATCACAGCCGCGCTCCGATACATCGACGAGCGCTACGACTGCTCCGATTTCGTCATGCTTGGGATCGTGAGGCTCCTCTATCAGCTGAAAGGAAGTAAGCTTCTGCCCGAGAAGATCGTTAAAGACGCGGAGAAGACGTTGCTCAACTTCAAATACTATCCAGATGAGCCGGGGATAGACTCGATGTGCTACTGGACGGAAAACCACTACATCATGTTTGCGGCAAACGAGTACCTGGCGGGACAGATGTTCAGAGACTCGGTCTTCACCAACTCGAAGATGACAGGCATGGAGAAGATGGTCAAGGCGAGAAAGAGGATTACAAGGTGGCTCGACCTCCGCTACAAGACCGGCTTTTCCGAGTGGCTCTCCCACATCTATTACGACGAGGACATCACCGCCCTTTCCAACCTGATTGACTTCTGCGAAGACCCGGTGATCGTTAGGGGCGCAGAGATAGTCCTCGACCTGATCTTCCTCGACATGGCGCTAAACTCCCACAAGGGTGCGTTCGGCTCCAGCCACGGCAGGAGCTACGGCGAGGAGAAGCGAAACGCCGGGATCGAGTCGACCACAGACACCTCCAAGCTGATGTTCGGCACGGGAAGATTTTCCGGCTCCGACAACATGAGCGCGGTCTCCCTGGCCCTCGGCGACAAATACAGGCTCCCAAGGGCGATCTACAATATTGCTAACGACAGCGCCAATAATGATTTGAATGAAGTTATAAACCGCCAGAGGATGGGGATAAAGATGGGGGAGGCGAAGAGGTGGGGGCTGAATTTTAAGGACTTCGCAAGCGGGATGCACTTCCTGACGCTTGAGGCATACAACCACCCGAAGACTGCTATGTTGATCATGAGGATGTTTGACGCCTACAACTGGTGGGAGAACCAGTTCTTCAAACCCTTCAAGGACTTCAAGCCCCTCATCAACCTCATGAGGATAACAAGGCTCCTTCCCGCCCTTGCCTTTATTGCGAGAAAAGACCTGTCGCGCAACACGAGGGAGGAGGTGAACCTCTACACCTACAGGACGCCGGATTACATGTTGAGTTGTGCCCAAAACTACAGGAAGGGGTACGGCGGCGACCAGCAGCATATCTGGCAGGCGACCCTCTCCGATAAGGCGGTCTGCTTCACCACGCACCCGGGCCACGAGGAGGATACCAGCGGCGGCTACTGGGTCGGCTCCGGGACGCTCCCCAGGGTCGCCCAGATAAGAAACGTTTTGATCGCCTCCTACAACCCCTCCAGGATGCCGGGGCTCTATATGACCAATAAGCTCTTCTTTACCCACGCCTGGTTTCCGAGAGACGAGTTCGACGAGGTGGCCGAAAGGGGAGGGTGGATCTTCGGGAGAAAGGGGGAGGGGTACATCGCCCTATATTCCCAGAACGGTTACCGATGGCAGAAAGAGGGGGAGGATAAAGATAAGGAGGTTATCTGCGACTCTCGGAAGAACATCTGGGTAGTGGAGATGGGAAGGAAAGGGGTCGACGGCGGCTTCAGAGACTTCATCGATATAGTCTCGGGGGCTAATATTGGCTTCAAGGGAACCTCGGTTAGATATGAGTCCCCGTCGATCGGGGCGGTCAGGTTCGGCTGGCGGGGTAGTCTCAAGCACAACGGAAGGCGGGTCGAACTAAACGATTACCCGAGGTACGACAACCGGTACGTAAAGGCGGAATTTCCCCCGGGGCGAATCGAGATAGGGGCAAACGATCAGACTTTGAGCCTCGACCTCGATCGGGGGATTAGAGACGCCAGCGGGTTTGTGGAGTGAGGTGTGAGGAAATCAGTTTTTTCAATATCTCAGACATCTCGGGTACTTAAAACATATTTAGTTTTTCAGCGGGAAAATGGAGTTTTGTTTAAACGTTTTGTTTAAATATGGCGACTTTTTATAACGAAATGTGTTGAATCGTTCCCGGAAGCTTAGAAGACCATTTCCCCCGCGTTGTTTCTATTGTAGCAGAATCCCGATGGATTAATTGAATTCTGTCGAGGGTACTAATCGCCAATGGCGACGGCCCTTTGGGCCGCCCTTGACAAAATTCGAGATTCTGCTACTTTTAAGAAAGCATAAGTTCTAAAAAAGAGACTCTTTGGGAGACTAAACGATGACGACAGCCACGATATCAGAATTACAGAGGGGAAATCCAAAGGATAAAGTCTACGCCTCCTTCGGCGAAATTATGCTGAGGCTCTCCTCCCCCGGCTTCGAGAGGCTCTTTCAGTCCCCCCGGCTCGACGCGACGTTCGGCGGCGGGGAGGCGAACGTGGCGGTCAGCCTCGCCCTCCAGGGATTAAAGAGCCGATTCGTAACGCTCCTTCCCAAAAACGAAATCGCCGAAAGCGCCTTGAGGATGCTTAAGGGTTACGGCGTTGACACGTCGAAAATCGTCCTTGTTCCGGGCGAGCGGATGGGGATATATTTTATGGAGAAGGGGGCGAACCAGCGCCCCTCGCGGGTGATTTACGACAGGCTCCCCTCGGCGATAAGCGAGATGGGGCCGGGATCGATCGACTGGGACAAGGCGCTCTCCGGCTGCGGCTGGTTCCACATAACCGGCATCACCCCGGCCCTCTCCAAAAATACCGCGGAGGGGGCGACCGCCGCGATGGAGGCGGCGAAAAAGGCGGGGGCCGTAGTCTCGGTCGATCTCAACTACCGGGCGAAGCTCTGGAAGTACGTCGACGGGAGCAAGGGCGTGATCGAGGTGATGGACGGGCTGACGAGGCTCTCCGATGTAGTGATAGCCAACGAGGAGGACTGCCAGAAGTCGCTGGGGATCGGGACCGATATCGACCCCGGATCGGGGGAGATAGACGAGGGGCGATACGAGAGGCTGGCAGTGGAGGTCCTCGAGCGCTACCCGAACGTGAAGCTCATCGCGATAACGCTGAGGGAGAGCGTGTCCGCCTCCCACAACCGGTGGGGGGCGATGCTCTCCGACGGTAAAGAGACAATCTTTTCGGAAAAGTTCGACATCACCCACATCGTGGACAGGGTGGGCGGCGGCGACAGCTTTTCGGCGGGGCTGATCTACGGCCTCTCCCACTTCTCCACCCTCGCAGACGCCCTGGAGTACGCGGTCTGTGCCTCGTGTCTCTGTCACTCGATAGAGGGAGACATGAATCTCTCCACGAGAGATGAGATCATGGCCCTGTTTAAAGGTGACAAGTCGGGAAGGATTAAGAGGTAGGCTTGGAATTGATTTTTTAGTGGGTTGACAAAAGGGGGTAAAGTATCTGTCTTGTCTTGGTAGGTGGAAAATCCTTCTGCTTCGGGTGGCACTGACAGGTTCTTGCCCGTAAGTGGTGTTTTCAAATGACACAGGAGCTACGGAAAAGCCCAGAATGTCATTCCCGTGAAAACGGGAATCCAGAGCGGTGGGTGTTTATGTGTTGGGCGGGTGGGTGGCGCTGATAATTAACACCCGCATACGCGGGGACAGGCTGGATTCCCGATCAAGTCGGGAATGACAGTATAAAATCTCGGTTGTGCAACACCGACGGGCAAGCGACGCGGCAATCGCCTTTTGAATTTTTAGTTAGCGTATGATTGCCACGCCCTCCGCTGAGGGATTACAATGATACCCAAAGCAATTAAGATAGTCCTTTCACAATCTCTACCGCCTCTTTCGTGAGCCTCTCTATCTCGTCGAACCTTCCCGAATCTATATCCTCAGCCTTTGCCATCCAGCTCCCGCCCACGGCGACGACGTTCTTGAGCTTCAGGTAGTCCGAGAGGTTTTTAGCATTTATCCCGCCCGTGGGGACGAAGGCGACCCCACCGAACGGGGCGCCCACCGCCTTCAGCGCCTTCACGCCGCCCGCAGCCTCCGCCGGGAAGAATTTCAATATATCGAGGCCGAGATCCATCGCCCTTCCGATCTCGGTGGGTGTCATGACGCCCGGAAAGACCGGAACGCCTTTTTTCATGCAGTGCCTCACCACCTCGTCGTTGAGCCCGGGGCTGACGATAAACCTCGCCCCGGCCTTTATCGCCCCCTTCGCCGTCTCGACGGAGAGCACCGTCCCCGCCCCCACGATAAAGTCGTCCAGCTTCGAGATACTCCTTATCGCTTCTTCGGCGGCGTCGCTCCTGAAGGTGATCTCGGCAAGCGGTAGCCCGCCCGAGGAGAGGGCCTTTGCCAATGGGACGGCGTCTTTTTCGTCCCCGATCTTTATCACCGGTACCAGCTTCGTCCTTTTGATCAAATCTATGGCGTCGTTCATATCGATCCGCTCCTGATATTTATCTCTACAGGGAATTCGAGCTTATTTTCGGCGCCATATTTATACCATTTTTTTGGATATTTTCCCATCGAATATTCAAAAAAACTGGTTGTGATTGTAACCGGGGATTGTTATAATTTCCCTGCCTTTCAAATTTCATTTAAATATTGAATTAAATCGGAGCCGTCTCTGACGGCAGGAGGTTTTTATGAAGGCAATCAAGTGGATACTGACAGCCGTTCTCTGTGTGGTCGTGGTCGCTCTGGTCGGCGGATATATATATTTGAAATCGACGCTGCCGAACTACGACGGGGAGCTGGTAATCGAGGGGATTGAATCGGAGGTTCGCATCGTCCGGGATTCGTACGGGATGCCCCACATCTTCGCCGATTCGGAAGAGGACGCCTACTTCGCCCTGGGGTACTGCATGGCCCAGGATCGGATGTTCCAGATAGACCTGGTGAGGAGGGTGGTAAGGGGGCAGCTCTCCGAGATACTGGGGGAGCCGCTGGTTCCCATTGACAAGCTCTTCAAGACGATAACGGCGAAAAAGAGCCTGGAAGAGCTCTATAATGGGGATCTGCCCCCGGAGATATACTCCGGGATGAATGCGTTTACTGCCGGGATTAATTGCTATCTCGAAAACCGGGACGGACCCCTGCCGGTCGAGTTTGCGATTCTGGGCTACGAGCCGGAGCCTTGGAGGCCGGAGGACTGCTGGGCCGCCTACTACTACATGGCCTGGGATCTGAACATGGCCTTCGGAACCGAGATGCTCTACGATGCGATTAGAGCCAAGGTCGGGGATAAGCTGGCTGTGGAAATAATGGCCGCCTATCCGGAGGGATCTCCCACGATAATGCCGGGGGGAAGAACAGCCTCTCTTCCATCCAGTCTTAAGCTCTTCGAGACATTTGACCTCGCCATGGAGGTTACGGGCAAAAAGATAGGGTCCGGGAGCAACAACTGGCTCGTCTCCGGGAAAAAGTCCGTTACCGGAAAGCCGATTCTGGCAAACGACATGCACCTCGGCTTCGGCGCACCGGGGATATGGTACGAGGCGCACATCAAGACGCCGACGATGAACGTCTCCGGCGTGATAACCCCGGGGATTCCCCTCGTTGCCGTTGGGGCCACCGAGACGGTCGCCTGGGGGTACACCAACGTCATGTCGGACGACGCCGACTTCTACGTAGAGAAGATAAATCCGGACAACGAAAACCAGTACGAGTATATGGGGAAGTGGGAGGATATGGAGGTGAGGGAGGAGGTCATCAAGGTAAAGGGGAAGGATGACGTGAAATTCAAGGTGAGGCTCACCCGCCACGGCCCTATCGTTGACGACGTCAACAACGTCGACGGGAAGGGGGAGTACGCCTACGCAATGCGGTGGACCGCCCCGGAGCTCCCGACGATACCGATGGCCCTTTACACCTTCAACCACGCAAAGACCATCGACGACATGGAGAGGGGAGTCGAGTACTTCAAGTGCCCCGGCCAGAACGTCATCTATGCCGACAGCGAGGGGAACGTCGGCTACACGGCGTCTGTGGGGATACCGATTCGTAGGGGCTTTGACGGGATGTCGCCGGTTCCCGGCTGGAACGGCAGGTACGAGTGGGGGGGATTCGTGCCGACGAAGGCACAGCCCCACATGAAAAACCCGGAGAGGGGGTGGATCGCCTCGGCAAACAACAAGCACGTGGGGGAGGACTATCCCTACACCATATCGAATTACTACGCCCCGGCCTTCAGGTTTAAGCGGATAACGGAGATGCTGACGGAAGTGGAGAAATTTGACGTCTCCGACTTCAAGAGGATGCACTCCGATGTGACCTCCCTCTTCGCCAAAGGGTGGCTTGCGCCAATGATCGAAGTCCTCGAGGGGGCCGAGCTTTCGGATGTGGAGAGGGACGCCTTGGCCCAGCTTCAGAACTGGGACTATGTGGACGATGCGGGGAACGCTTCCCCCGCGATATTCTATGCAACGATAAACGAGATGACCCGGCGCACATTCAAGAACAGGGTTGGGGAGGACTTCTACGGCAAGATGTTGAAGTACAGTTTTATCATGCACAACGCCATGACGAACATGATACTTAAGAGGGAATCGACCGGGGAGGAGTCGACCTGGTTTGACGACCCGGAGACCGAGGAGGTGGAGACGTTTGACGAGCTTGTTGTGGCAAGCTTCAAGGACGCCGTCTCGTACCTTGAGGATGAGCTCGGAGGGAACGTCGACGGCTGGAAGTGGGGGAAAATCCACACCCTTACCCTCTACCACCCCTTCGGCGAGGAGTCGGCGCTCCTGGGGGCGTTTTTGAACATCGGGCCGTTCCCCTTCAACGGGAGCCTCTACACGGTGAGCATGGCTTCCTACCCTGTCGACAAGTCCTTCAAGTCGGACCTGGGGCCGTCGGAGCGCTATATCTTCGACCTCTCGGACATAGGAAACTCGGTGAGGTGCATACCCGGCGGAATCTCGGGAAACTTCATGAGCCGACACTACGACGATCAGATGGAGATGTTTCTCGATGTCCAGTACAGGCCCTTTGTCCTCGATGAGGAGTCGGTCAACGAGGACGCCGAGTACGAGCTGACCCTGATTCCCAAGGGGGAATAAGACTCTGGTTTCACCCTGTATTTCATGCCTGCGGCTGATTATAGCGGGTAGAATCTACTTCCAGCTGCCTTGAAGTGAGGGGGGATTCCCCCCCACTTTTTTTCTTGACACTCTCCCTTATATAATATATAAGATAAATATGCGTCGAACGTACGTTCGTTCGTGATAAAGGAAGGTGGCAATTTGAATACGTGATGGCAATGAGTTTTTCGCTTGGATCGGGAATTGTCGATTATTAAAAAGACGGCGATGGCGGGATGGGATTTCTGTATAGAAAGAAATTGCAATGAAACTTATAAAGACGAAGGTAAAAGACAGAAAGCTGGTCGACGAAAAGAGGAAGCAGATCGTCGACGGGGCGATCAAGGTATTCACCAAGAAGGGCTACCACAAGGCCACGGTAAGAAATATCGCCGAGGCGTCCGGGCTGGGGCTCGGCAGCATATACGACTACGTAAAGTCGAAGGACGACATCCTCTATCTCTTCTACGAGAACTATATGAACAGCTTCTACGAGAAGCTGAACATTGCGCATATCGGCGGGGAAAAGGACCCGAAAAAACGACTCCTTATCGTCTACAGGGCGCACATCGAAGTCTGCTTCGAGCTGGAAGATCAGGTTATGCTCGCTTTCACTCAGGCACGCTACATGAAGAAGCGTTATCTCAAGGAGATCCTCTCCAAGGAGTCGGAGATAGTGGGCAAATTCAGGGAGATTCTTTTGGATATGGGACTCGACGAGGGGAGGGCCGACATCATAGCAAACCACCTCGTTTTCTCCTCCGCCTTCGGCGTCTTGAGGAGGTGGAACCTCAAAGACAAGCACACGAGGGAGGAGATAACCCGGTTCCTCTGCGAGAACAACCTGAAACATATAAAGAAATAATCAGATGGGATATATATAAGGAGGACGCTATGCATCACGACGAGACGCGCTTCTTGCCATTTACAGATTACGAGGAGCTCCACAAGATGTCCGTTGAAAACCCGGAGGCCTTCTGGGGCGGAGCCGCCGAGTATTTGCACTGGTACAAGAAGTGGGACAAGGTACTGGACGATTCCAATCCACCGTTTTACCGCTGGTTCAAGGGGGGTAAGACGAACATCTGCTACAACGCCGTCGACCGCCACGCCCTGGGGGACAAGAGAGGGATGGCGGCGATCATATGGGAGTCCCCCACGACGGGACAGTCGAGAATATTGACCTATTTTCAGCTCTATCGGGAGGTGAACCGCTTCGCCGGTGTTCTGAAAAATCTCGGCATAAAGAAGGGAGACAGGGTGATAATCTACCTGCCGATGATCCCGGAGGCGGCGGTGGCCATGCTCGCCTGCGTCAGGATAGGCGCCATCCACAGCGTCGTGTTCGGGGGATTTTCCGTGGAGTCGCTGGCGGACCGGATCGACGACGCCGGGCCGAAGCTTCTGATATGTGCCGAGGCGGGAAGCAGGAAGGGTAAGGAGGTCCCCTTAAAGAAGATGGTGGACGCCGCCCTCGACCACGCGACCCACAAGCTGGACAACGTGATAGTGCTGGACAGGGGGATCGGTGATCCGAACCTGAAGGCGGGGCGGGACATCCTCTGGGCGGACGCCGTAAAGGAGCACGGGGAGCTCTACGTCAAGCCGGAAGAGCTCGACTCCTCGGATCCCTCCTACATACTCTACACATCCGGAACCACCGGAAAGCCGAAGGGCGTGGTCAGGGACACCGGCGGATATATGGTCGCCCTCCACAACTCCATGGGGCAGGTCTACGACGTGGGGGAGGGAGACGTCTACTGGTCGACGTCCGACATCGGCTGGGTCGTTGGGCACTCCTACATCGTCTACGGGCCGCTTCTCAAGGGCGTCCCCACGGTGATGTTCGAGGGGACCCCGGACCACCCGGACCCGGGCATCTGGTGGGAGGTTGTGGAAAAATACGGGATCACCACCGTCTTCTCCGCGCCCACCGCTTTGCGGATATTGAGGAAGTTCCCGGAGAAGTTCTTCAGGGAGAGGGACCTGAGCTCCATCAAGTATTTCTTCATGGCGGGGGAGCCTCTGGACGAGCCGACCTATCAGTGGGCCACGGAAAACCTGAAGACGAAGATCATCGACCACTACTGGCAGACGGAGTCAGGCTGGCCGATGCTGACAAACATGCCGGGGGTGGAGTTTCTGCCGATAAAGCCCGGCTCCCCGACGAAGCCGGCGGTGGGCTATCGCTTCAAGGTGGTCGACGAGATGGGAGACGAAATCCCGAGGGGTGAGAAAGGGTTCTTCGTGGCGGAGGCGCCGATCCCGCCGGGAACCTTAATGACCATCTGGGGGGACGACGAGCGCTTTAAGGAGACCTACTGGGGGATCTACCCGGACAAGAACCTGTATCACACCGGCGACTTTGCCATCGAGGACGAGGACGGCTACTTCTGGATGCTGGGGAGGGCGGACGAGGTCCTGAACGTCGCCGGGCACAGGCTGGGCACCAGGGAGGTGGAGGAGGTCCTTTCCGGCCACCCGAAGGTGGCCGAGACATCGGTAATCGGCGTCGCGGACGAGCTGAAGGGGGAGGGAATCTTTGCCTTTGTGGTTCTGAAGGCGAACGCCGAGCCCTCCGACGACCTTCAGAAGGAGCTGATAAATCTCGTCAGGGCAAAGATAGGCCCCGTGGCCACACCGAAGGAGCTTCGCTTCATCAAGGCGCTCCCGAAGACGAGGAGCGGAAAGATCATGAGGCGAATCATCAAGGCGATGGCGGAGGGGAGGGACCTGGGTGACATTTCAACGATCGAGGACGGCGCCACGGTGGAGGAGGTCTCCAAGGCGCTGAAGAATACCCAGTAAGAATACAAAGCAAGACGTTTTCCAAAAGGCCGGGGATAACCCGGCCTTTTTTATTTTTAAAACCTCAACTTTCTATCGGGCGGATTTTCTTGAAAGTTCAAGGGATTATGTGATATAAAGGAACGGGTTTTTTTGTTTTGACTTATTTGAAAAGATCAGGGGGCGAAATGAAAAAGTGTATCGAGATTCCTTCAATCCCGAAGGCGGGGCCCTATTCCCACGCGGTTTGCGGGGGCGGCCTTGTCTTTGTCTCCGGAAACGTGGCGATAAACGCCGAGACTGGCGAGAAGATAGTGGGCGACATCCCGGCGGCCACAAGGTTGATTTTAAAAAACATCGGGATGGTGCTTACGGGGGCGGGCTCTTCGGTGGACAAGGTCGTCAAGACGACCGTCTTTCTGACCGACATGGGTAAATTCGGCGAGATGAACGGGGCATACGGTGAGGTATTCGGTGAGAATCCCCCGGCCAGGAGCTGCGTGGGCGTAAAGGAGCTCCCCGCCGGATTCGATATCGAGATCGAGGTTATCGCCCTGGCGTAACGGTATCCCGCATAAGTGGAAATTTAAAGCGCTTGTCATTCCCGTGAAAACGGGAATCCAGAGTGTGGGTGTTTGTTTGTTGGGCGGGTGGGTGTCACTGATATTTAACTGGATTCCCAATCAAGTTGGGAATGACAGTATAAGTTCCCGGTCGAGGTGATAATGACAGAATATGTTTCCAGTCAAGTTGGGAATGACAGAATAGGCACCCATAATATGGTGCGGAAAGTTCATTATTCCGGTTTTCTAAAAAATAACCTATTTTACCTATTTTTAAATAGGAGGGGGTACTGGTTATGAAAACTGAATATTTCAAAAGACTCTCGAAGGCGCAGTTGTATTGGGCCGCGGCCGGGATTGTCGTTATCACCGCTCTCGTGATTTTGGGGGTGATCTTCGGCCGGGGCGGGGAAGCGCCCGGGGCCGAGGAGCTTGCGATCACCGCAGACATGACGATAGGGGAGATCGCCCCGAAGCTCGATGTTACCGGAAAGTCGATGGCAAGGGAGCTTGACCTTCCCCTCGACGCCCCGAAGAATGTCCCCGTAAAAGAGCTGGGGGTAACCGAGGAGACGCTGGAGGAGATGGTCCATCACCTCATAGGTCACAGGGAGTCGAACCTCAAATACTATCTATACGGAGCTATCGTCCTCTGGGGGTGGCTCTTTCTGGTTAAGATCGGAAGGCCGAAGAACGCTCCCCTCAAAGAGAGGAAGATTTGGTACCCGAGGATTTTTTACGTCGTGACGCTGATATTATCCGCGGTCTTCCTCGGCTTTCTCCTCGGGAAGTCGCCGAATCCGATGGAGGGGGGAGTCAAGCTCTTCAAGACGATGGTGGGGCTGTATCCTGACACGATGGTCAGGATCGCCGCCTTCCTCTTTTTCATCGCTTTGGCCGTCGTCGGCAACAAGATCGTCTGCGGGTGGGCCTGTCCCTTCGGCTCCCTTCAGGAGCTGATCTACAGCCTCCCGCTTTTCAAGAAGCTCAAGAAGAAAAGCGTCCCATTTGCGGTCACCAACACGATCAGGGCCGTCCTCTTTGTCGTAATGCTCCTTCTCCTCTTCGGCGTAGTCGGGGGAAAGAAGGGCTACGTCCTCTATCACGCGCTGAATCCCTTCAACCTATTCAACCTGGATTTCGAGCTGCCGTCGATCTTGATAACCACGGTCGCATCCCTCGTCATCGGCGCCGTGATGTATCGGCCGTTCTGCCGACTCATCTGCCCCTTTGGGTTCATCTCGTGGTTCGCCGAATGCATAAGCCTCTACCGTATCAGGATCGACAAGAACGCCTGCACCCAGTGCGGGGCGTGCATCAGGGCGTGTCCCTCCGGTACCACCGGGGCGCGCGTTTACGAAAAGAAGGTCGTGCCCGACTGCTTCAGCTGCGCCAGGTGCCTCAACGTCTGCCCGGAGGACGCCCTCGACTACGGCTGCGCCCTTTTGAAGCCGAAGGCAGGGGAAAAGAAGAAGGCGGCGTAGATTATCGGGAATGTATTTCCCCGGGCTCGGTTGTATGGCTGTTTAAGCGTGATCCTTTCCTTGAAAAAATTAATAGGGACTGATTCTTCATTTGCAATTGGGGCCTTCGCTGTGTTATATATTTCGGAGCGGGGGGGCATATAAAGTGTTGCTTCTGGTTTGCTTCTGAATTGATTGCTATTGGATTGATCTTAATATTGCTGGAGATTTGAATTAGGCTTCTTTTAAGGTACGAATATTATGAATGTGATTGAAACCGCAATAAACACTTCTTCCGATGAGTTTAAGAAAAACTACGATGCCATGGAGGCGTTGGTCGCGGAGATGAAGGAGGAGCTTAGAAAGGCGGGCCACGAACGCTCCCAAAAGTCCAGGGACCGCCTCGCCCAGCAGGGGAAGCTCCCAGCAAGGAAGAAACTTGAGCTGCTATTGGACAAGAACACACCTTTTCTCGAGATAGCGCCCCTGGCCGCCAGAGGGATGTACGACGGCAAAATTCATGGAGCGGGTGTCGTGGCGGGAATAGGTGTTGTTGAGGGGAGGGAGGTATTTGTAACTGTCAGCGATGCAACAATAAAGGGTGGCGCGGCATACCCCATGACAAATAAAAAGGTCCTCCGCTGCCAGACGATCGTCATGGAGAACCGTCTTCCCAACATCTGTATGCTCGATTCCGCCGGCGGGTATCTTCCCCTCCAGTCGGAAATTTTCCCCGATATCGATGACGGCGGGAGGGTGTTTTACAATCAGGCGATAATGTCGAAGATGGGGATCCCCCAGATTGTGGCGGTGATGGGGCTCTGCACAGCCGGGGGGGCGTACGTCCCGGCAATGTCCGACGAGGTTGTCCACGTCAAGGGGACCGGGGCGATCTTCCTGGGGGGGCCGCCTTTGGTCAGGGCCGCCACGGGTGAGGAGGTCACCGCGGATGAGCTGGGCGGCGCCGACGTCCACTGCAGGGAGTCCGGGGTCTCCGACTATTTTGCCGAGGACGACGCCCACGCCATATTGATATTAAGGGATATCGTTAGAAACCTCCCGGAAAACGAGAAGGCGATGCTCCCGGTAAAGGAGCCGAAGCCGCCCATCTACGATCCGAAGGAGATGTACGGGATCGTCAGCACGAATCTCAGGATCCCCTACGACATCAGGGAGCTTATCGCCCGGATGGTCGACGGAAGCGAGTTCCTGGAGTTCAAGGAGCTTTTTGGGCCGACGGTGGTCTGCGGCTGGGCGTACATCCACGGCTACCCGGTGGGGATAATCGCCAACAACGGCGTGCTCTTTTCCGACAGCTCGCTCAAGGCGACCCAGTTCATCCAGCTCTGCGACAGGAGGGGAATCCCCCTGCTGTTTTTGCAGAACATCAGCGGGTTCATCATCGGCAGGGAGTACGAGAGAGGCGGAATTACCAAAAACGGCCACAAGATGGTCGCCGCCGTCTCCTGCGCCACGGTGCCCAAGTTCACGGTGATCGTGGGGGCCTCCTTCGGAGCGGGCAACTACGCCATGTGCGGCAGGGCCTACTCCCCCCGGTTTCTCTGGATGTGGCCCCAGGCGGAGATCGGGGTCATGGGGGGGGAGCAGGCGGCGGACGTACTTGTTAAGCTCCAGCAGGACAAGAGGGAGAAGGGGGGCGAAACTCCCTTGACGGAAGAGGAGATAGGGCAGCTGCGGGATCCGGTCATATCCGCCGCCAAGAGGGAGGGGAACGCTTACTACAGCACGGCAAACCTCTGGGACGACGGCATCCTCGACCCGGCGGAGACGAGGGACGTATTGGGCCTGGCGATATCGGCCTCGATGAACGGCCCCTTAAGGGACGACGAATACGGCTACGGGACGTTCAGGATGTGATCGTCGGCTCAGTTTGCCGATCGATGGGGGGGCGGTCTGTGCGTCGTGTGGCACTGACAAGCTCCTGCTTGTCAGTGGTAAATCCTGCGTAAGCGGGAAAATCTAAGTGTGTCATTCCCGTGAAAACGGGAATCCAGAGCGTGGGTGTTTGTGTGTTGGTTGGGTGGGCGGCACCGATATTTAACTGGATTCCCAATCGAGCTGGGAATGACAGTATAATTAAAATGTTTAATTAAATGGAATTGCGTAGAAGTATCGGGAGAAGCGGAGATATAAAGTGGAAAAATTATTCAAAAAGGTGCTCGTAGCCAACAGGGGCGAGATCGCCGTCAGGATCATGAGGACGTTAAGAGAGATGGGGATCGGGACGGTCGCCGTATACTCCGACGCGGACGGGATGTCGCTCCACAGGCTGACGGCGGACGAGGCGGTCAATCTGGGCGACCCGGCACCGTCCGAGAGCTACCTCAACATCGATAAGATCATAGACGCCGTAAAAAAGACCGGCGCCGAGGCGATTCACCCAGGCTACGGTTTCTTGGCCGAGAACGCCGATTTCGCCAAGCGTTGCGGGGATGAGAAGATTACCTTCATCGGCCCGCCGGCAGTGGCGATAAGGGATCTGGGCGACAAGACGGTCGCAAGAAAGATGATGATCAAGGGGGGCGTTCCGGTGATACCGGGGATGACCGAGCCGGAGGCGAATCCGAAGGAGATAGCAAAAGAGGCGGAGAAAATAGGCTACCCGGTCATGATCAAGGCGGCGGCAGGCGGCGGCGGCAAAGGAATGAGGATAGTAACCTCCAAGGGGGATATCGAGGAGGCCGCAAATCAGGCTGCGAGCGAGGCTACGACCGCCTTCGGAAACGGCGCGATCTATCTGGAAAAATATATAGAGAAGCCGAGGCACATCGAGTTTCAGGTCCTGGCGGATGTCAAGGGAAACACCGTCCACCTCTTCGAGCGGGAGTGCTCCATCCAGAGGCGCCACCAGAAAATCATCGAGGAGACCCCCTCGACCTTTCTGACGCCGGAGCTGAGAGACGAGATGGGAAGGGCCGCGGTGTCCGCCGCAAAGGCCGCCGGCTACGTCAACGCGGGGACGGTGGAATTCATCGTGGACGGCAAGGGCAGCTTCTACTTTCTCGAGGTAAACACGAGGCTTCAGGTGGAGCACCCAGTGACCGAGATGGTAACGGGATTGGATCTCGTCAGAAAGCAGGTGGAAATAGCGGCAGGCCTTCCCCTTAATCTTAAGCAGGAGGAGATCGGGGCCTCGGGGCACGCCATCGAGGCGAGGATTTACGCAGAAGACCCGGAGAACAGCTTCTTCCCGTCGGTGGGGAATATCTCCTTCATGAAAGAGCCGACAGGCCCCGGCGTCAGGGTGGACTCCGGGATATACTCCGGCTTCACCGTCCCGATGGAGTACGACCCGATCCTCGCAAAGCTCGTAGTCTTCGCAGGGACGAGGGGGGACGCAATAAGGAGGATGGTAAGGGCTCTCAGGGATTACCCTATCCTCGGTATCAAGACCCCGATACCGATGATGATAGACATCATCTCGTCGAGACCCTTCTCTGATGGTGAGACGTACACCGACTTTATCGAGACGAATTTCAAAGACTGGAGACCGTCGAGGACCGACGAGGATGCTGCGGTTGCGGCCTATATCGTCGATGAGATGCTGAGATCGAAGAGGGCGAAGAGGGGTGCCGTGAAGGTCGGCGACGCCTCGGGAGCCTCAATCCCCACGCCCTGGGAAACGCTGGGCGGCTGGAGGATGGTGTGATGTTCTGCTCGATGTTTTATGTTGGCTGAGAGGGGTAACATGGCCCGGGACAAAATCAAGGTTGGGATAATAGGGTGTGGGCAGGTCTCCCGCGTAGGGCACGGCCTCGCCGTTAAGGCGGACAAAAGGGCGGTTGTCGCCGCCGCGGCCGACCCGGACGACGAAAACCGCGATAGCTTTAGAAAGAAGTTCAAGGTACCCGCGGTTTTTTCCGACCACCGAAAGATGTTCAAGGAGGCGAACCTCGATGCGGTCGTCATCGCCTCGCCGCCGTGGCTCCACCGGCAGCACCTCAAGGACTCGATCGAAGCAGGCCTTAACATCCTCTGCGAGAAGCCGCTGGCCACCACACCTCAGGACGTCAGGGCAATGGTCGATATGACGAAAGGCTACGACAAGATCGTACAGGTAGGCCACTCGAAGCGGTTCGAGCCGGGATTTGGGCGGGTAAAGGAGGTAGTCGACTCGGGTACGCTGGGCAGGATATACCAGATGAGCGTATACTGGCACTACTACATCCCCGACTTCAGGGTGGGGTGGCTGAAAAAGGCGTTCGACTTTCTCAAAAAGCGGGGGATCGACCTGGAGAAAAAGTACGGGACGTGGCGCTACTTCGACAAGCGGGCCGGGGGAGGCGACTTCTTCGACCATGCCCCCCACTACATCGACCTGATGAGGTTCATCTTCGGGGAGATCGAATCGATATACTGCGTGACGAGGAGGTTCATCGAGTCGCGCGTCCACGAGGACCTGGCCTGCGCCGTACTGACGCTTCCAAACGACACGGTCGCCGTCTTCGAGAAGAGCAACCTCGTCATGGGGCGACCCAGCGGATTCGAGATCGGCTACATCTACGGCGAGAGGGCCAAGCTCGCCTTCGAGGCCTTCCAGGAGTACACCCACAAGAAGATGAAGCTCAAAAGTTTCAAGCCCGTAAATATAATCCCGAACATCTACACACCGATGAGGGTTCCCGGGGGGCTGAAAAACACCCTCTACTTCCGCCAGATGAGGCATTTCATAGACCGGATCGCAGGCCAAAAAACCGTCATTCCCGACTACGACGGCGAGTGGTCGGCAAATATCGAGGACGCGGCGCTGGCGGTCCTCTGGACGCTGGCCGGCTACAAATCTGCCGAGGAGGGGCGGGAGATCAGGCGCGAAGAGCTCGATAAACTCTGAGACCTTTTTGAAATAGTAATTAATGGAGTTACATAAAGTTGGAATACAGACTGAAGTTAGGTGACGACGAACCGACGCCCGTGAGGGTGGAGGATGTGGTGAAGAGCGCCGATGGAGGGACGATGACCCTCTTCGTCGGCGAGCGGGAGATGGAGGTTTCATTTACAGAAGTCTCGGAGCACACGATTCGCCTCGAGATCGACGGAAGGGCGCGTACGGTTTTCGTGGCAAACAGCGGCGGAGAGAAGGAGATCGTGGTCGAGGGAACGCCCTACGTGGTGCAGGACGCAGACCTTCTGGAGAGAAGAAGGGGTAAGGCCGGCGGTAAGGCCGTGCCCACCGAGGTCACCCCCCCCATGCCGTCCGTGGTGATAAGGGTGATGGTCGGCGTGGGGGACGAAGTCCAGGAGGGGGACGGGGTCGTGGTGGTCTCAGCCATGAAGATGGAGACGACCCTATTTGCCCCGTTTGCCGGAAAGGTTACCAAGATAAACGTCTCCGAGGGGGACAAGGTGGAGCCGGGGCAGATCCTTGTTGATATCGAGAGGGGGGATTCCGGGGAGGAGGGCCTCGATGAGGACAAGGGGTGATTGCCGAAAAACATGTCATTCCCTTGGGAAGCGGGAATCCAGGGGGGAGGGTCATCGGGCGGCGCTTGCCACTCCCTTAGGAAGCGGGAATTTAGGGGATTGTCTGTGCGCCGGGTGGAACTGACAAGTCCCTGCTTGTCAGTAATAGGTTATGTAAAAATGTGAATCCAGAAATATGTGTCATTCCCGCTAAAACGGGAATCCAAAATGATATCTATCTGGATTCCCTATCAAGTAGGGAATGACAGAATAGATTCCCAATGGTGCTGTGAATGACGAAATAAGTTCTCAGCCAAACTGGTAAAAAGAATGTCATCCCCGCGAAAGCGGGAATCCAGAGCGGTGGGTGTTTGTGTGTTTGGCGGGTAGGTGGCACCGATATTTTACTGGATTACCAATCGAGTTGGGAATAACAGTATAGATTAAAAATATCTTTACCATTTGAGGAGGAAGGTGCTATGTCGGAAGCTGATGTTGTTTATGCGTTAAAGGAGGGCGTGGCATGCCTTACCATAAATAGGGAGGCGAAGAGGAATTCCTTGAGCATCTCGGCCGTGGAGCTTTTTCATGAATATCTCGACAAGATCAGGGACGAGGCCGACGTCAGGGCAGTCCTTGTTACCGGTGCGGGGGAAAAGGCCTTCTGCTCCGGGGGCGATCTCGCGGGTGGGACGGGAGAAGGCAAGGTAGATCCCTTTCAAAACTACGCCGATCTCTTGAAGAAAATCGTATCGTTTCCAAAGCCGACCGTGGCAAGGGTCAACGGCTACTGTCTGGCGGGTGGGATGGGGCTAATGCTCGCCTGCGATATCGTTGTCGCCAAGAAAAGCTCGAAGTTCGGGACGCCGGAGGTCAACGTGGGGCTCTGGCCGATGATGATCGGCGCCCTGATATTCAGAAATGCGATGAGAAAGAGGGCGATGGAGATGATCCTTTTGGGAGACAGAATGACGGCCGAGGAGGCGCTCGGGATGGGGCTTGTCACCCGGGTCGTCGAGGACGCCGATCTGGACAATGAGGTGGATAAGGTTACCAAGGTCCTGGCGGGAAAGAGCCCCATCGGGATGAAGATAGGAAAGGAGGCGTTTTACACGATGGCGGATATGGGTTTCGAGGAGGCCCTCGATTTTCTGTCCGGGAAGATCGCCGAGGTGGCATCGACGGAGGACGCCATCGAGGGTATAACCGCGTTTATCGAAAAGAGGGACCCCGTTTTCAAGGGGAAATAGAAGTTGAGTTGAAAGGGGGCTACAGATGTCTGGAGATAAAATTATTGTTGCAAACTGCAGCGGTTTTTTCGGTGACCGCTTCAGCGCCGCCAGGGAGATGGTCGAGGGCGGCCCGATCGATTTTCTGACGGGGGATTATCTCGCCGAGCTTACCATGGCGATACTGTTTAGGAAGCGGCTGAAGGACCCTAAGGGGGGCTACGTCTCGACCTTCCTGAGGCAGATGGAAGAGGTTATGGGGACATGCATGGATAAGGGTATCAGGGTTGTGGCGAACGCCGGGGGGCTTAACCCGGCCGGTCTTGCCGAGGGCCTTCAGGGGGTCGCAAAAGAGCTCGGCGTGAGTCCCAAGATTGCCTACATCGAGGGGGACGACCTGATGGCGAGGCTGGAGGAGCTTAACGGGAAGGGGGAGGCCTTTACCCATCTGGACAAGGGGATCGGCCTCAAGGAGGCGGGGGCGAACCCGATCACCGCCAATGCCTACCTCGGCGGCTGGGGGATAACCAAGGCGCTGTCGGAGGGGGCGGACATCGTGGTCACCGGCAGGGTGACTGATGCCTCGGTCATCAGCGGGCCGTGCGCCTGGAAGTTCGGCTGGAAGGTGGACGACTGGGACAGGCTCGCCGGGGCGTACGTGGCCGGGCACATCATCGAGTGTGGCGCCCAGGCCACCGGCGGCAACTACTCCTTCTTCGAGGAGGTCCCCTCCTTCAAAAACGTGGGATACCCAATAGCGGAAGTGTTCGAGGACGGCTCGTTTGCCATCACCAAGCACCCGAACACCGGGGGGCTTGTGTCGGTGGACACTGTAAAGGCCCAGCTCCTCTACGAGATAGGGGCACCGGGATACCTTACACCGGACGTTATCGCGAGGTTTGATACGATAGAGATCTCCCAGGAGGGAAAGGACAGGGTCAAGGTGACCGGCGTCAAGGGCGAGCCGCCGACCGACACCACCAAGGTTTGCATGAATGTCCTGGGGGGGCACAAGAACTCGATGACGGTTATCATCACCGGCCTCGACATCGAGAAGAAGGCGAAGATATTCGAGGACACGTTTTTCGACAGCATGGGAGGAAAAGACCAGTTCCAGAAGGTCCATGTGGAGCTTGTGAGGTCCGACAAGGATGACCCGTCAACGAACGAGGAGGCCTTCGCCCAGCTGAGGATCACCGTCATCGACCCGGATCCGAACAAGGTGGGGAGGCTGTTTTCATCGAAGATCGTGGAGCTGGCGCTCGCCAGCATCCCCGGCTTCACGCTGACCAGCCCACCCACAAAAGGGACGCCCACGATCTTTCACTGGCCGGCCCTAGTGTCGCAGGAGAATATCGTTCAGAGGGTTTTTATTGACGGGAGCGAGTTTCAGGTCGAGTCGGTAAAAGCCGCCGCCAAGGCGGAGTCGATAAAACCCCTCGATGTGAAGATACCAGATGTGCCTAAAGGTAAGACGGTGAAGATCCCCCTGGGCCGCGTCTATGCCACCCGCTCCGGGGACAAGGGGGGGAACGCGAACCTCGGCGTCTGGGGTAAGACCCCGGAGGCGTTTTCGTACCTCAAAGAGTTTTTGACGACGGAAAAGCTCAAGGAGCTCCTCCCGGACATGGCGCCCTACGAGATCGACCGCTACGAGCTGCCGAACCTTTTGGCGCTCAACTTCTACATCCACGGCGTCCTCGGTGAGGGGGCGGCGGCGTCGGTCAGGATGGACCCCCTGGCGAAGTCGCTGGGGGAATACTTAAGGGCGAAAATGATCGACGTGCCGGAGTCGATTACATAAGGACGGGTATTTTAAGATAACTTAACGGATAGAAAGACTATTATGGAATTCAGAGAGCTTCTAAAGGTGCGGCGGTCCGTAAGGTCCTTTGAGGAAAAGGATATACCAACCGGGCTTGTGAGAGAGGTCATCGCCGAGGCGTGCCTCGCGCCGAGCTCCGGAAACGGGCAGCCCTGGAAGTTCATTATTGTCAACGACCGGGATACGATCAGGAGGCTGTCTACCGAGAGCAAGGCGGCGCTTCTCTCCGATATCGAGAAGGACCCGGGTTCCTCGATCAACAGGTACGTCGGTGCCCTCAAAAACGAGGAGTTTAATGTCTTCTACGGCGCCCCGTGCCTCGTCCTGATTGTGGGGGAGAGAAATCTCAATTCCCTTGCGGTGGACTGCACGCTTGCCGCCTCCTACTTCATGTTCTCTGCGGCGGAAAAGGGATTAGGGACATGCTGGATCGGCCTTGGGTCGCAGATACGGAGCAAAAAGACGAGGGAGGAGATAGGCCTCCCGAACGACTATTCAATTGTAGCGCCCATAGCGGTCGGCTACCCGGAGAGGGTTCCGGAGCCCACGCCGAGGAACGCGCCGGAGATCCTTAAGGTCATCGACTGATCTAGATTGATATTTTTCTGGATTTCCAATCAAGTTGGGAATGACAGTGTATATTTCTAATCGGGCCGGGGAAGAAATGTCATTCCCGCGCAAGCGGGAACTTAGCGGGTGGTTTGTGTGTTGGGTGGCACTGACAAGCTCCTGCTTGTCAGTGGTAGTTTGCGGGAAAACGGGAATCCAGAGGGCGGTCCGAGCGTCGGGCGGCGTTGACAACATTAATGTTTCCTTTTCGATTTTATGAGTGTAAAATGAAAACGCCTTTATCAGAGGAGGTAAAAATGAAAGGGGAAGACTCCAAGAGAATAGGCTTAAATCGGATATCCACAAGGGGGGTAATCGCCTCGGCTTGCTTCGCCCTTATCGCCCTCTTTGCGGTTATACTAATACTCTCTGAATCAGCCCAGGCGGCACCGGTGAAGATCATCTTTCTCCACCACTCCTGCGGCCAGGGGCTGATAAACGGCGGAAACGTGAGGGGGGGACTCACCTCAAGGGGATACCAGTTCTACGACCACGGCTACAACGAGGAGGGCCTCAGAAACGCAAAGGGATCGCACACCGGCAGGAACTTCAACGTCCCCGGTGACAACACCGACCCGGACGGCTTCGCACAGATCTTCAAGCAGAAGCTCACATCCCCTCCGAAAAACACGTTCAGCCACCTGATGCAATACGACGTGATCATCTTCAAGTCATGCTTTCCGGTAAGCAACATCGAGAGCGACGAGCAGCTGAACCAGTACAAGTCCTACTACCGCACCATCATAAACCGGATGGACCGGTACCCGAACAAGACCTTCATCATCGTCACGCAGCCGCCCCTCGTCCCGAACGATACCAGCCCGGCCGCAGCAAAGCGCGCCAGGGTTTTTACCAGCTGGCTCAAGTCGGACGGGTTTCTTAAAGGTCGCAAGAACGTCTACGTCTTCGACTTCTTCGGCTTGCTTGCCGGAGGTGACAACATGCTAAAATCCCAGTATCGTGTGGGCAGGCACGACTCCCACCCGAACGACAGGGCGAACCGGGAGATCGGCCCGAAGTTCGTTGGCTTTATCGACGGCGTGATAAAAAAGAGGGGAGTTGTCGGGTCGAGCCCCGGCCCAGGTAATGCGGCCGTAGAGGAGCCGCCGGAGGTCGAGGAGCCCCCGCCGGTGGAGACTCAACCGGAGAGAGGGATGAGGACGCCCACCGGCCCCGCGGTCAAGTCGTCTTTGATTGACGGCTTCGAATCCGACTCCCCCAACTGGAGTGCGGAGGGCGGCGACGGCAGATCCACGATGGAGATAAACTTCGACAACAAGAAGAGCAAGAGCGGGAACCGCTCCCTTAGAGTGAGCTACAATGTCAAAAAGGACGGTTGCGGCGACTGCGGCCGCTACTTCGACGGTCCCCAGAACTGGGGCGCCTACGGCGGATTCTCGGTCTGGATCTACTCGGAGAAGGGGGGGGAGGAGCTGACGCTGATCCTCTTCTCCGGGGAGATGGGAAGCCCCACTCCCTTCGATACAAACTTCAGGACGGCCCGCGGCTGGAAGCGATATTCGTTCAAGTGGAGTGAGTTCAAGAGGGCCGGCTGGGCGAGCGAGGGGGGGTTGTCGAAGATCAACCCGAAGAGGATGACCGGGTTCGGGATAAGCCTGTGCGACTACAGCAGAGACATCAAGGGAACGATCTGGCTCGACGACATCGGCCTCGTCTCGAAGTAGGGAGTAGAGAACATCAGCAATCCTCGCGCGCAGGCGGATTCGAGTAATATATAAAAATGGGGGCGGAATCGAATTCAATGTTGTGAAGGGATTCCGCCCCTTTTTTGTGCATCGATATTCGGTTATCTTAAATTCCCTTAGACTTTTCCTTTCCACCTATCTATAGAGCCGGTGAGCGAAGTCAATATCCTCTCCCTCTCCTCCTCCGATAATCCCATGTCGTCGTAGTCCTCCCCCTTACGCCGCCTGATCTCGTTCATGCATACGGCGTGGGTGTGGGAGTTTAGGGGGAATTTCGTAGTGAAGTATACGGTGACGATTATAAAGAAGATCGGCACGATGCTGAACAGAACCCGAATCATCGTTACGGCCTCTTCCCCCTGGACGTCGAGCTTGCCGTCGTAGTTCGCAAACCCGAGGCAGAGGGGGATCGCCGCCAGGGCGAGTCCCGAGGATATCTTCCTGATGAAGGTGAAGAAACCGGCATAGACCCCCTCCCTCCTTTTTCCCGTCATCAGCTCGTCCACATCTGATATGTCCGGGAGCATCGCCCATGGGAGGATTGCGACGGCCGAAGTCCCCATGCCGACGACAAAGGCGTAGATGTAAAGATAGGTGTTGGGGATATCCGCCGGGAAAAACCAGGCGGACGACATCGCGACGCCCCAGATTATCAAACCGATGCTCATGGAGGTCTTCTTGGAGGTGCGGTTGGCGATGACTATGTAGACCGGAAGGAAGACCATCTCCACGAAAAGTAATGTTCCCAGGAGGGCGGAGCCCATCGATCCCCGGCCGAGGTAATATTTAAGGAAGTAGAGAAACGTTGCCATGAGGATATCGAAGGCGACGAAGGCGAAGATGTAGAGCCCCAAAAGATAGAGGAAGGAGCGGTTCTTGGAGGATTCCCTGAAAGACACCCAGAAGGGGAGCGGCTTTGACCTCTGGTATTCCGGGCGCTCGTAGGAGAAGAAGAAGGAGCTGATAAAGGGAAGCGCGTAGAAAAGCCCGAACATCCCCGCCATGACGGCGTGGCCGATTCCGGCGTCCGTGAATTTTCCTACTATAAGGGCCGGAAGGGCCGCCGAGAGGAGGCTCGAAAAGATGGAGAAGACCCCCCTGTAGCCGGAGATGTTGCTCCTCTCGTCGTAACTGGTGGTGAGCTCCGGGATGATGGCGTTGAAGGGGATCATTACCATCGTAAAGACGGTCCTGAAGAGGAGGTGCGTAATCAGAAAATAGAGAAACATCAAGACCTGATTTTCCAGCCTCAGAGGAAGCCACATCAAGAAAAACGAGATGGCGACCGGGAGGACGGCTACGATAAAGTAGACCCTCCTCCTTCCCCAGCGGCTCTTCGTCTTGTCGGAGAGTATTCCCATCATCGGGTCGGTGACGGCGTCCCAGACCTTGGCGATGACCATGTTCAGGGTGATGAAGATAAAGCCCAGATAAATGACGTCGGTCAGGAATATCGTGTAGTAGACGCCGATAAGGACGAACGACCCGCCCCCGAGGAAGTCCCCCAGGCCGAAGAAGAACTTGTAGTACCAGGGGAGCTTCTCCCCGGGGAATGGCTTTGTTAGTGGTGACATATTTTACTCCTTAAAAAAAGTATATCTCGTAAAAGATCGCTGCTTTGTTAATCGTTCTATTACGATATTACAACAAGCTCGATATTTATAAGCTTGGCAAAGTGCTTAAGCCTCTCGACAACGTCGCCGTAGACGACCGCGTAGTGGTGGGCGGTTCCCAGCTCGAAGAGGTTTTCCAATAATATGTCCGCCTCCACCTCCGGCACGACCTCGCTCCAGTTGCCGCGCAGCGTGTAGGACGGCTCTATCGCCTCCCCCCGAAAGGCCACGATCTTGTGCCGGTTCTCGGGCGTCACGATGATCCGCCCGACCGTTACCGCGCCCGGCTTCAGCGGGAACTCCAGTGTGTTTCCCCTGTCGTCCCCCCTATACTGCTTGTTGATTTTAGGTGTAAAATCTCTTGAGCACAATGACCCCGGTGCCGCGCCGCAGTGCCACAGGTAGAGGTTCTTCGTCTCCCTGTCGATGTGGATCAGGTCGGCGAACCAGGGGGAGGTGCCGGTGAGGAGGTGGTAGATATACATGGTGAGGGTACCGTAGAAGTCGTTCTCGCAGCCGGTCATTATTCCTATGTCTGTGAGCCTCCCGTTTATCATGCAGGTGTTCAGCCCCCGCCTCATCAGCTCCGGCCAGCACTTTATACCGAGGTAGTCGATCTCGTTTTCCCGGATGAACTGCCTTATGGCGAGAAAGAGCCTCGAAGATTTTTCGTTGGATTCTCTGTCCGCAAGCTCCATCTCTCCCAGCTTCATCATCTCGGCGACATCCTTTTTCACCTCGCCCTCGTCAATATTGTCGTAGCGATCGAGGATCTCCAACAGCTCACCGTGAACCGTCCTTATGGAGAACTTTTTCAGGACCTCCCGCTCGTCGAACGTGGAGCTGTAAAAGCCTGGGGGCCGGGAGCCTATTGAGCCGTAGATGGAGCCCTCAACCATCTTCTTCGCCGTGACCGACGCGATGATGTCGTCGAGCTTGGCCCTCGCATCCTCCCTTTCCGGATTGCCGTAGATGTAAAAAATCATCCTTCCGATCCTCTTCAAGGTGGCGGCGTTCATCATGGTACCGCACAAGGAATTTCGCTCGAGTAAGCCGGAGTCGAAGGGGAGCTCCTCCAGCGCCCAGAGAAGGACCGGGACGTCGCCGAAGTTATCGAGTATCTTCAGCATGACGTTGTCCCAGGTGAAGGCCCCCTGGACGAGGATCACGAGGTCCATCCTCCTCCCCTTGAGCTCGTCCAGGCCGTCCTCCTCCCGGTAGGTATACTCCTTGATCGGCTCCTTTGAGCGGAAGAGGTTCACCCTCCCGTCATCTTGAAGGAGTGCTATCGCCTCTTCAAAGGCGTCCAGCGAAAGGCCGACCGGAAAGTGGGGGGCGGATGTCATCGTAATGTAGACGTCTATCTTTTTCATTTTGTCCTTTTTTATATTGTTTGCGCACTTTTTAATGTTAAAAGTCGAGTCGGCTATCTCTCCTCCTCGTGAAACCTCCACTCCTCCCCGATCAGTCGATGGCAGATGCCGATGGCGGCTATCTCCGGACCGATGTCGAGATACTCGAAGTCGGCGTTCACGAAGTGGTTGATGTACCCGCCGTCCTCGAAGTGCTCGGCCGTTATCTCCCTTATCCTCTTTACCGGGTCGCCGTATATCTTGAAGAGCCCGCCGGTCAATATGACGAGGTCGGGGACAGTCACGTTTATGACGTTCAGAAGCGCGATGGTAAAGAGGTGGAGCCTCCTGTCGAGCTCCCTTCTGATCTCACCGTCTCCGTTTCGGTATTCCCGGGCCAGGCGGTCGAGTAGCGCGGCGTCCGGGACGCCGCCGTTCTCTACCGGGTCTTGGGACGATATCTCGAGGAAGCTGTTCAACGAAAAATAGCAGTCGAGACAGCCGGACCTCCCGCAGATGCATCGAGCCTTTTCGTCGGTCACCTTGATGTGGCCGAGTTCCCCCCTGTCGGTCACGACCTGTCCCTTGTGGATGAGGCCACTTGCCGCCCCGGACCTCGCCGATACAAAGAGAACGGTCTCGCGCTCCTCGGTTACCGCACCGTTGTTGAGAATATATTCGATCATGCTCCTGACGTTGTGGTCCGTAACGACCCTCGTTTCGGGGGCGGTCTTCGATATCAGGTCGATGAAGTTGAGGTCGGTAAGGGAGGGAATGAACGTGTAGGATTTCAGTATGCCGGTTTCGTGGTCGATGTCGCCCGGAACGGAGCAGCCGACCGCCGTAATGCCGCCGTCCGGCCCGGAGTAGCTGGAGACAATAGACTCGATATGGGAGGTGAAGAGCTCGACTAACTCGTCCCTGCCCACAGGCGAAGGGAGCCTCGTTGTGAACCGCTCGACTTCCCTTCGGGAGAAGCTGACCACGCTTGAAAAAATGCCGGAGGCGTTGAACGTCGTGCCGAGGTAGAGCCTCCTTTTGTGGTTCAGGTCGTAGAATTGTGCCTTCCTTCCCTTTTTCTTCTGCTCGCCGGCCGCGGCAACGATGAGCCGATCCTCGATGAGTGAGTCGAATATTGAGATAATCGTGTCCATCGAGTAGCGGGAGAGCTCCCTCGCCTGGGCCTTTGAGAGGGGGCCGTTTTGGCGGAAGAGGTCGATGATGTGGTTTCTCTTGTTGATCTTCCTTCGGTCTATTTTTGTCCCGTGGGCCATGGAAAAACTTTTTCAAATCAGGTTTGTTTTAAAAAACCGTCGACCTGCCTTTTTCAACCTTGCAATTTTATCGTTATCGATATATAATAGGCCGATTTTTTCAATAAATCAAGCGTTTTTTCCCTTATTCCGGGGCGGACTGACTCCGTTTTTGTCGATAAAATAGTTCCGGAGAGATCGAAATAAGTTAAAATAAAAAAAGGGAGGCCTGTATCGAGATGAAATATTTTTTGGACAGCGCAAAGCTGGAAGAGATAAGGTACGCCTTTGACAACTGGGGGATAGACGGCGTCACCACGAACCCGAGACACATCCTCCTGTCGGGAAAGCCGTTTGTGGCCGTGATTACAGAGCTGGCGGACGAGTTCAAGGGGGTCGATTTTCCCATATCGGTCGAGGTCAATCCCCACCTTACGATTGCCGCCGAGATGATCGAGGAGGCAAAGGAGCTATCCGCCATATCTGAAAACTTCGTTGTCAAGATACCGTGCACCGAAGGGGGCCTGATAGCCGTGAAGGAGCTTTTCGAGGCGGGTGTAAAGACGAACGTCACGCTCGTCTTCTCCCCCTCCCAGGCAATACAGGCGGCGAGGGCGGGGGCCTATTTCGTCTCCCCCTTCGTTGGCTGGAAGGAGTCGAGCGGCGAGGACTGCACAGACTTCATATCGAGCATCGTTGCGATATACGAGAACTACTCGTTTAACACCGAGATCATCGTTGCGGCGGTGAGGAACGGAAAGCAGATCGTCGATGCGGCGGTGGTGGGGGCGGATATCGTCACCGCGGGGTTCGATGTCTACAAGGACTCCTTTACCCACCCCTTCACCGACGAAGGGCTGAAGAGGTTTCGGGACGCCTGGGACAAGACGGAGAAATGATCTAATTATGGGCCTAATAGTGGGCGCCTCATAGAATATGAAGGTTGTTGTCAGATACAGGAGTTACGAAGGTGAGAGGGAGGTTGTGATCGACCCCGGCGATGGGGCCGACGTTGAGGTTGTCTCGCCATCGGAGGGCGTAAGCGTGCTGACGGACGGCGAGATAACCGAGGTCCTGGGTCTCCCCTTCGAGCCGGGTACTAAGACGCTCTACATCGTAAACGACCTCGACCGGCCGACGCCGACCGAGAGGCTCCTGAAGCTCCTGGCCCGGCGCTACCCGGGGGCGCTCTCGGCCGACGTTGTCGTCGCCACCGGCGCCCACAAAATAATAGGCACGGTCGGGGAGACGGGAAGGAGGATTCTGGGCGGGCTTTTCGATTCGTTTTCGGGGAGGATACACTTCCACGATTCGACCATTAATCCGACCGTCCCGGTGGGGAGGACGCCGAGGGGAACCGGGGTGGAGGTGTCGAGCAGCCTCTTCGAGTACGACAATATCGTGGCTATAGGAAGCGTGGAGCCGCACTGGTTTGCCGGATACACCGGCGGGAGGAAGTCGATCGTCCCCGGCGTTGCCTCCTTTGAGACGATAAGGGGTAACCACTCGCTGGCCCTTTCCAAGGGCGCAGGGCCCGCGGTAACGGCCGGCAACCCGGTCTACGAGGACCTTCAGGACGCCGCGTCCCTCGTTGTAAAAAGGTTGGAGGAAAAAAATGCGGCGGTTTTCGGGATAAACGCCGTCTCCAAAGGGAACGACATCTATGGTGTCTTCTGCGGGCCGATTCTGGACTCCATAGCCCCATTATTTGATAAGGTGGGTGATATCTATATCAAGGAGGCCGAGCGATCAGACATTGTCGTTGCGATAGCGGAGGCGCCGATGGAGAGGGACCTCTACCAGGCTATGAAATCGTTCGAGAACGTGAGGGGGGCGATAAAAGATCGCGGCTCCTATATCCTCGTCGCCTCCTGCACGGACGGGGTCGGTCCTCCCCACTTCTCCGAGACGATGGAGCTCGCATCGAGGGGGGACGCTCTTGCAAAGCGCCTCTCCGGGGAATACCGCCTCGGCGACCACAAGTTCAAAAACCCGATCGATTTCATCGACGGCGGGGGAACTATGACGGTCGTCTCCGGGGCCCTATCTCGATATCTAATGGGGGGGGTCGAGGAAGTAGGCTTCTTCAGGGTTTGCGGGACGCTGGAGGACGCCCTTAAAAAAGAGTTGGAGAGACAGAAAAGCGGTGACGATGATATTAGAGTCCTTGTCGTCAAGGATGCGGTTAATCTGGTAATAATACCTAAATAGCGAAATAACGATATAGTGAAATATCGAACGAAATGTCGAAATATCGAAATGGCGAAATGGCGAAATGGCGAAATGGCGAAATAGAAAGAAATAGACAGTAAGGGAGGCTGTATTATGATTCGACTTCTTGTGCACGGAGTGGGGGACAACGTGGCGGTGGCCGTCTCCGACATCAAGGGGAGGGATGTGGCAAGGGGCCTCAACATGGAGACGGGGGAGGAGTTCGAGATAGAGTCGAACGCCGACATCCCCTTCGGCCACAAGATCGCCCTTATGGACTTCAAGGTCGACGACACGGTTATCAAGTACGACAGCGACATCGGCAGGGTCGTGGCGGAAATCAAAAAGGGGGATCACGTCCACGTCCAAAACGTGAAGACGAAGAGGTGGTAAAAATCCGATATTCAATGGAGAGATCAAGACGATGAAAGAGTTTAAATTTATGGGCTACAGGCGGGAGAACGGAAGGGTCGGCGTCAGAAACCACGTCCTCATCTTGCCCCTCGACGACATCTCCAACGCCGCGGCCGAGGCGGTGGCAAGCAACGTCAAGGGGACGCTCGCCATACCCCACGGCTACGGCAGGCTCCAGTTCGGCGAGGACCTGGAGCTCTTTTTCCGAACGATGACGGGGACCGGGAGAAACCCGAACGTCGCCGCCGTCGTGGTGATCGGGATCGAGGAGGGGTGGACGAAGAGGCTCGTCGACGGGATCGCGGAGACGGGAAAGCCGGTCAGCGGGTTTGCCATCGAGAGGCACGGCGACCTCAAGACGATAGAGGCGGCGTCAAGAAAAGCGCTGGAGTACGTCAAGGACGCCACGGAGCTTCAACGGACCAAATGCGGGGCGTCGGAGCTTTACGTCTCGATAAAGTGCGGCGAGTCGGACACCACGTCCGGCCTCGCATCCAACCCGACGGTGGGGGAGGCTGTGACAACGCTGATCGACATGGGGGGCACCGTATCCTTCGGGGAGACCTCGGAGATAACGGGGGCCGAGATGGTGGTGGTGGAGCGCGCCGCCACGGTAGAGGTCGGGGAGGAGTTTTACAGGGTCTGGAAGGCCTACGACGACTTCATAAACGAGATGAAGACCGATGACCTCTCAGACTCCCAGCCGACCAAGGGGAACATCGCCGGGGGGCTCACCACCATCGAGGAGAAGGCCTTCGGCAACATCCAGAAGATCGGAAAGACGCCGAAATACGTCGGTGTACTGAAGCCGGCCGAGGAGCCTAAAGGCAAGGGACTCTGGTACATGGACACCTCTTCGGCCGCAGCCGAGGCGGTGACGCTCTGGATGGCGTCCGGCGCGGTGATTCACCTGTTTCCCACCGGGCAGGGAAACGTCATCGGAAACCCGGTGACCCCGGTTATCAAGCTCTCGGCGAACCCGATTACGGTTAAGACGATGTCGGAGCATATCGATCTGGACGTCTCCGATATACTTAAGGGCAAGTTGTCTCTGGAGAAGGCCGGCGAGATGCTGATAGACGTGATAAGGCGAACGGCCAACGGTAGAGCTACCGCGGCCGAAGCCCTGGGCCACCGGGAGTTCGTCTTGACCAAGCTCTATAGGAGCGCGTAAGCGCGGCCGAGGATTGAACGGCCGGCGCCCGCCGGGAATCTTTGTGGATGGGGGTGTCGGCCTGTTTTACGGCTCGACAATCTTTATCTCGTTGCGCTTGAGAAACTCCCTGAAGCCGTAGACCTTCTTTCCCATAAACTTCATGTCGACGGCGCCGGCGGGGCAGTTGTTGACGCACCCCATACACGCGATGCACCTCTTCGTGTTAACGCTGAACCGGGAGAGGTCGATCGCTCCTACCGGGCAGCCCTTTACGCAGATCCCGCACTCGGTGCACAGCATCTCGTCTATCGTGTGCGTCCCGGTGATCAGCTTGCTGAACCATATCATCGGGAGATATTTGAACAGCTCGTTTATGTCGAGCTTCTTTCTTACCCTGATCTCCACTTCGTCATCGGCGTTTTTCAGGATTTCCCGGGCGAATTCTCTCACCCTTTCGTATGTCGCCCCCTCCGGGAGATGGCTGAACTTCAATATTCGCCTCTCGTTTCCCAAAGACCAGGTGGGGGCGTAGGAAGACATGTTTCCGAACGTCGCCGTGCCGACCGGGACTCCCCCCTTTTTTGCCAACCACCTCAACAGCTCGACGGCTGTGTTGTGCTGGTTTCCACCGTCGCCGCCGAACGTGGCGAAAGAGGCCACCGAAGTCCCGTTAAGGCTCTTGATCGACGCGACCCACTCCCTCACGTTCTCTGGGACGTCGTAGTAGAAGACCGGCGTCCCGGCGACGACTATGTCATATCTGCCGATGTCCGCGGGATCTACGTCCCCCATCGCAAGGGCGTCCACCCCCACGCCAGAATCCTCAAATACCTTTGCAATGAGTTTACCGTATCTCTTGGTGTGTCCCGTCTGGCTGTACCAGCAGACGAGGGCGCGCCCGTCGTTTTTTCGCCCGGTCAATTTAAAAAAGCCTCCTTATGGGGTGAAACAACAGAAAAATCCTCATGTCCCGCTCGAGCGTCGGGGGAAGGAGCGACACGACCCCGATGTTGTTCACCTCCGCGTGCATCCCGACGATAAGGCCGATGCACTTCAGGTCGTCCTCCCTTATATCCACGGCGAAGACCGGGCCGCCGGAGTCCCCCCTGGAGAATTTGATCTCCGCCGTTATGATCAACTCGTCTTCCGTGGTGAGAGACGTCCTCACGTTCGGGAGGGAGACGTATCCCCTCTTCTCCACCAGCACGATGTCCCTGCCGTAGCCCATGTAGTAGGTGAATATCTCCTCTTCCGCCGGGGGGGCGCCTATATCGAAGGTGTTTGTATAGGGGACGTTCTTGCTTTTGAGTAGGTGGAGGAGGACGATGTCGTACGACTCGTATCTCTTGACCGGCCTCATCTTGAAGACCTTGCCGTTGTAAAGGATGCCGAACCTGTCGGTCATTTTGAAGTCGACGTGGGAGGCCGTCATGCAGAAGAGGTTCCCCTTGTACTTGAAGAGGATCCCGCTTCCCATGCCGGAGCCGGTTATTATCTTGTGGACGCCGATGTGGAGTGCCTTTAGCTGGCTCTGCTTTATCAGCACGGTCGTCCTGGCGTAGTCGCGGCTGGGGGAGTTGAAGAGGTAGGGGCTGGAAAACTGATAGATGATATAGAGGGTTACGAGGGACATTGTTGATATGACGACGGCCCTCTGGATCCTCCTCCTCTTCGCGATGTCGATGCCGCGCCTTATCGGGGTGATTATCCTCGACCTCTTTTTTAACCTCAATATCTTTGTCTGCTTCATGGCCTCTTTTTAAAAAACCGACCGTCCTATTTTAATATTTTATTTTAAGGTATTTACGGCGGTATGGCAACAGCTGTTTTTAAGGGCTTGAAATTCCTTCAGATTCGTGGTAGGTGTGATTCATAAGTGGTGAAGATATTTAAAAGGAAGGCAAAGCCATGCTTGCTTCTAAAAAAGAAGCCGCGTGGTTAGGGGCGCCCGGCGCCCTACTGACAAGCAGGAGCTTGTCAGTGCCACTCGGCCGTAGCAGGTGTGATTCATAAAAGGTGAAAATATATAAAAAGGAGGTAAGCCATGTTTGCAATGAAAAGAGTAGCCGTTAAGTTCGGCGCGCCCGGCCCCAAGAGCTGGAGGGGTAGTCTTAAAGGTATATCATTTCTGACAGTACTACTGTCTGTTGTCTTCATTGCCGGAAACGCAGATTCATTTACCGATACGTACCCGGAAGCGATGTATTGTAAATACTTTGATACTCTGTACAGGGCGAACATTACCGAAGATGAGACTAAAAAAAGCGCCCTGATGAAAGAGGCGAATGACTGTTTTAACAAGGGCGTCGCCCGCGATATGTCAAGGACGATGGTTGACGGCATTTTTGTAAATATATATTTTGTAACCGGACAAATCAAAAAAATAGACCCGACTAGACGCGGCGACCTTAACGAAATGGTTTACGTGAGAAGCAAGTACAGCATAGTCTTTGTCTATGACAGCAGATGGGGATGGGACGAAGTGCAAAAAAGGGCCGCAATCGCCTTTAAGAATCTGGCTTTCTATTTTGGGGACAATTATCACGGCAAGATAAAATTTTTCGTCTACGATGTTTCACGGGCGGACGATTACAAATCAAACCCCGGCAAAAAACCAAGCTTCGGAAGCGAGATTAAAAATGAGTTCAGAAAAAGGGGCTGGAAACTTAAAGATACACCCTGCAAGCTCATGTACTCCACTTTTGACCTGGTTAAGGGGAAGACCGCCGATGCAAATGAAGGCGGGGTTGAATTGATCGATGCGCTGTGCGGCGCGCCTTCTTCCAACAGCGGTGTTCTTAAGTGGTTGTGCCGGGAGGGCTCCGAAGAGACGGGGATTGGCTGGGTAAATACCAACATAATGGAGCCGAACGGGAGTTACCTCTTCAGGTTAAATAATTCCTGGAATTTTAGAAAAATCTATTATAGTAAATAGCTATGCAGCACCCCACGCAGTTAAGAGGGGGGACTTGAATTTAGGGGAATTAGATATATAGAGGAGGTTAAATCATGTTTGCAATTAAGAGATTCGCCGCAGGGTTCGGGGCGCCCGGCCCCAAGAGCGGAAGAGGTTTTCTAAAGGGCCTTTTTGTCATATTCGCCGCGCTCGTTTTTGCTCAAATTGGAATTATGAACTATCCAGTCGATAAAGAAAATAGTGGATTATCAAGTACGGCGATTGCTGTCGAATTGAGCGAAACAGAGATGGAGAGGGAGATCTACATCAACAGCTATTACAAAAAATATGTGTCGAGCATGAATGAGGCCGAAAATGCCGAAACGGAAGAAGAAAGAAACAGACTATTAGATCAAGCTAATTCTTACTTAAATAGTGGCATAGAAAAAGATGACACTCCCGAGAGAACGGGGGATAACATTTTGAGCTATTTCATAGCAACAGGCATTATCTGTGAGATAAGGCCGGACTCCGGCGACCTGACGGAGAAGGTCTACAACAGCGGCTGGCCGGGCCTGGTCTTTGTCCACGACAGCATGCTTCATGGAACGACGGGGTTTTCGAAGAGGTCCGCGATTGTCTTTAAAAATTTATCCCTCTATTTTGGGGAAAAATATCCGGGCATAATCAACTTCTTCGTCTACGACACCTCGAAGGCCGACGATTACGTTTTTAGGGGCAAGTTTTGGCCGAAGTTTGGAATTGAGATTAGAAAAGAAATAAGAAAAAAGCGCTGGGACATGGATGGAGTTCCTAAGATTCTTATGTACTCACCGTTTGATGTCATGGAGAAGGAGACGCCCTTCGAAAACGACGGGATCGTTAAGTTGATCGATTGTGCACCCATTGATGTTTGGGAAGGCTGTCCCAGAAGAACCCCGGGCGTTACTCATGTGAAAAGAAGTATAGATACGTTTACAGTTCGTTGGATTAAACCCAATTTTTATCTGGGATTGTCACCAAAAGGCTATATATACCGTTTCGATAATGGTGGTCAAGCTAAAATAGTGGGAAAATGCAAATACTAAAAGGGGTTTAAAAGACCTACGGCACGGGCAAGCTTCCATAATAATAAAGTGCCCATGTGGGGCTTGCCCGTGGTGTTTGTGTGAGTCCACGGTCGGCTGAATTGTCATTCCCGGCTTGGGTGGGAACTATACTGTCATTCCCAACTTGATTGGGAATCCAGTAAAAATATCGGCGACGCCCAACGCACAAACTAGCCCTCTGGATTCCCGCTTTCGCGGGAATGACAGAAGATGATGGATTCCCGTTTGCACGGGAATGACAGATATGTGTTATTGCAACCCCCTGTCCCACCACCTCCTAATCACATCCCGACACTGACCCAATTTTCTTCAGCGATCCAACTTTCTGAGCTTTTTTATGTCGTCGTAAATCCCCGACTTGTCGGAGAGAAACGACTTCCTGTATGCCCTGTTTTTTATTCCCTTTTCCAGCCGCTCGAGCGCCTTAACAGCAGTGCCGTAGGCCTCTTCCGCCTCGGAGTATTTACCCAATTTCGCAAGGGCGTTTCCCCTCCCCCACTGGGCCCGGAACGTCCCCAGTTTGTCCCTTTCTGTCGTTGTCAGCTTCAGCGCCTCGTTAAGGTATTCGAGTGCCTTTTCGTGTTCCCCCATGCCAATATACGCCCAGCCGAGGCCCGTGAGGCTGTATTTCAACAGGTATTCATCCTCCTTTTCTCTGGCCAGCTTCAGCGCCTCGTCAAAATAAAAGATGGCGTTATCGTGCTTGCCGGATTTGAGGTGTGCGGCGGCGATCCCGCATAACGCCTCGAGCTCCTTAGTGTCCGAGAGCTTCATTCCCTCCTTGAAGAGATCGATCGCCTCCTCGTACCTCTTCATGTTGAGGTGCGCCCACCCCTTGTTGAGAAGGCTGTTTGCCGTGGAGGTTTTATAGCCCAGCTCCCTGGAGAGCACCAGCGTCTCCTCAAAGATGGCCAAGGCCTCTTCGTTCCGGTTCAGAAAGAGGAGATACCATCCCTTGGAGGTCAGCCCGGAGTTTACGCCCGACTTGTTTTCGAGCTTCCTGAAATACGAAATCTCCTCCTCCGATATAGAGACGGCGTCCTCGTATCTCCCCAGCTTGAAGTAGGTCTCTTCGAGGTAGTAGTAGTAGGAGATCAGGCTTATGGCGGCGCCTTTATCGTCCGCTTTCTCTTTAGTCAGCTCGATCGTCTTCTTCAGGTGCGGTATCGCATCCTCGTATCTGTAGAGATCGTCGTACGCCTTTGCGAGCTGCGAGTGGATGAAAACCATCTTATTGTCAAGTTTCTCCTCTATCGACAGATCGAGGGCCTCTTTCAGGTACTCGACCGCTTCATCCGACTTATCGAGATATCTCAGGGTGTTTCCGATGTCGTAGAGGGCGTACACCTCGTATTTCCCGTCCCCGATCTCCCTTGATAGGTCGAGCATCCTTCTGAAATAGGCCAGGGCGTCGCCGTACTCCCCGGCGCCGTAATACAATATCCCGATCGACTCGGCGCAGACGAGGGCGCCCTTTTTGTCCTTTGCAAGCTCGAAGAGGGAGATGGCGTCGTCGATATAGGCCTTTGCCTCCTTATTAAAGCCGCCCTTCAGGTAGGCCCCGCCGATTCCCAGCATTGTGGCCGCTATCGCCTTGGTATCGTCCACCTCCCTCGAGACCGCCACCGCCTCGTCGAATGAGGATTTCGCCCTTTTGAGCCTTCCCGATTTGAGGTGCGTCTTTCCTATCGTCAAAAGCGTCCCCTTCAGGCGTTTTCTATCGTCTATCCGCCGGTAGATCTTCAGCGCCTTCTTCAGATACGAGAAGGCCCTCTCTTCCTCTCCCATCATTTTGTATGCGAGCGTTATCCCATGAATGTCCCTGGAGATGTAGGAGCCGAATTTCTTCTTCTTGCTTATATCGAGGGCCTCCTTGTAGTAGGAGATCGCATCCTCGTAGCGTTTGGCCCTGAGATAGACCCTTGCGATGTTTCTCAAGGCGGTCCGCTCATCCAGGCTCCGATTTGACCTCCGACAGACCTCGATCACCCTCTTGTAGTGGGTTACCGCCTTATCGTAGGATCCCGCATCAAAGTAGGTTGAGCCTATGTTGTTTAGGGACTTTATCTCTTCCTCGATATAACCCCCCTCGCTGTAGATCTTTACCGCCTCCTCGAAGCGGGAGACCGCCTCTTCCGTCTGTTTCAGCCTCCTGTATACCACGCCGAGGTTGTTTAGGGTAAATCCCTCATATTTCCTGTTTCTAATCTCCCTCATGTACTTCAGCGATTCCTCGTAGAACAGAATCGCCTTTTTGTATTCTTTGAGACGGCTGTAGAGGATTCCGATGTTGAAGAGGTCGTTGGCGATTTCCTTTTTGTCTCCGCTTTCTCTCGACTTATCCAGAGCCTCCAGGTAGTACGGAAGCGCCTCGTCGTACGACTTTTTATCGATGTAGTATCTCCCAAGCTCCCTGAGGTTCCATCTTATCTTCGCGCTGTCCCCCGCCTCTCTCGATACCTTGAGGACCTCCTCGAAGTAGTCCACCGCCTCGGCTTTACCCATTTTTTTGTATATATTGCCGATAGAGTTCAGGTCTATGTTAATCTTTGCCACATCGCCCATCTTGCGGGAATAGGAGAGGGCCTCCATGTTGTATTTCAGTGCATCCTCAAATTCCCCTATCCTTTCGCTACGTCTTGCGAGGATTATAAGGTCTCTTCGTATCTCGTACGCGTCCCCCAGTTTCCGGGAGATCTCAAGGGCGTCGTTGTAGCAGGAGAGGGCCTTTTCGCTTTCGCCGAGCCTTCTGTAGAAGTAACCTATCTCCCTTAATAGATTACTGAGCTCACTTCCGGTGGTTGTCCTGCGAAATATCTCCAGCGCCTCTTCGATGTGGGCCAACGCGTCTTCTTTCTCATTCAGGCTGTATTTTATATAGGCGATCTTTTTCGAGACCTCGGCAACCCATCTTTCGTTTTTGATCTCCCTGAAGATTTTAAGGGCCTCAACGTAATCTTTCAACGCCTCCTCTTTATTTTCTTTGGATATTATCTCGGCGATCCTGACATGGGCAACCGCTGCCGCATCCCTCATGTCGGTCCCCTCCAGGAGCGCCGCGGCCTCTTTGAGGCGGGCGAGGGAGTCCTCCTTTTTCCCCATCCCGCCGTAAAGGAGGGCGAGCTCTATAAGCCGCCGGCCCGCTTCAAGGTTGTTTTCGGCGTCCCTCGATCTTTCAAGCCCCTCCTCACGGTGGGCCAACACCCGTTTAACGGAGCTCAAGCTGACATAATCTCCCGCCCTTTTCGTGAGGTTTGAAAAACTCACGCGCTTGGCGTTGAAAGAATCGAAGAGTTTGTCCTCGGCCTCTTTAAAATGGGAGGCCGATTTCTCCTTTTTCCCCATCTTTTTGTATACGATCGCGAGGTTGACCAGATCTAAGGCGGAGGCCGTCTCATCCCCCAATTCGCCCGAGACCTCGAGGGCCTCCCCGTAATAAACGAGGGCGTCTTCGTATTTCCCCATGTCCTCGTAGAGGGAGGCGACGTTTTTCAAGCATATCCATATATTTGTCTTTTTCCCGTCCTCCTTCGATATCTCGAGGGCGTCCAGGTACGAGGCGAGGGCGGCATCGTACTTTCCCGCCTGGTGGTTTGCCATCCCAACGTGATTTCTCAGAAAGACCACGAGGGACCTGTTCTGACTCTTTAGATAAATCTCCAGCGCCTCCTCGAGGTAGGGGATAGACTCTTCGTAGTGTCCCGAATATAGGGCGGCCCTTCCCGTGTAGATCAAGGGGAAGACGTAGGTTGAGGTTCGGATTGAAGATCCGGCCTTCAACTGCTTGAAGATTTTCACCGCCTTCAGAAAGCTCATGTACGCCGATTCGTAGTCGCCGCTCCTGTAGTGCAGCTTTCCCTCCTTGTAGTGCTTGTTTGCCCTGTCGATCTCGGCCGCATGACCTGTCAAAGAGATAGTTGTAATAAAAAGGATAAGGGCAACAAAGATAAAATACTTTTTCATAATCGACTCCTTTTGGCCTTTTACAGGGCTCATATAGTCATATAGGGTTTCTCCTTACTAAGGTTTGGATCGGACTTTCTTATAACGAGGTCGTTGTCTATTACCGGCCGAGATATTGCCCGCCGCCCCTTTCAACCCCCATTAACATTAAATATTACGGCTCGGAGCCGCTCACGGTGGAGAGGGCCTTCAGCTGGTCGATCCTGTATCCGCTCTCCCAGTCTTCCGATCCGATCGCCTTGTCAACGATAATCCCGTTCATGTCGATTATGTACGTTGTCGGGATGCCGGTGAAATAGTATAGGGCGGAGATCTCTTTTTTGGGATCGTGGAGGACCTTTAAGGCGTAGCCGTTTTTCTCCATAAAACGTCTTACCTTTTCGCCCTTGCCCGGGTCTATGCTGATCGTCAAGATAACGAATTTGTAATCCGCCATCTTCTTCATGAGTCCGTTGAGGGATGGCATCTCCGTTCTGCACGGCCCGCAGTAAGTCGCCCAGAGGTTCAACAAGATGACGTTGCCCTTGTAGTCGGAGAGGCGTACGCTGTTGCCGTCGAGGTCTTTGAGGGTGAAGTCCGGGGCCTTGAGGCCGACGGACGCGCCGGCCGCCACAGCAAGCTTCAAGTTTGTCCCCGGAACCGTAAGGAGGGTGAGACCTGCAATCAAAACAACAAGGGACCGCTTTAGATTTGTCATCGATCTTGTCTCCATCAAAAATTACCGATTTATCTTCAAAAACCGAGCCGATCTTATTTCCGAGGGCCCAGATTCCACGAAGAGTGTTTCAGGCTTATTTTTTTAGTGCCCAATTTCATTGGCTCCGCCTTTGGCCCCCTTTAGTATTATGACAACTTTATAAGGGAAATGCAACCGGTTTAGGGCTGCGGCAGAAAAAATTGAACGTGTTTATCCCCCGTCCATTCAATTCACTCGAGGTTTCCGGTTGACCGGAGCCGCCTTATATGTTATGCAATTTGTGTGAAGCTGTTCATCTTCTTTGACGAGTGGGAATCCTAACTGTTCCATGTATAATATTTGGAACAGGTAAGCTCTGGAGATTTAGTTATGAAGATATTCGATATCGACCAATACCGGGGGATGGAAGACCCGATACCCGGGATCGTCCTCTCGGAAGAGGACAAAGCTGTGAAGCTGGGGGGCGTTTTGATAGTCCTTGCGCCCGGGGCGGAGGGGGTCTACCACTATCACGAGAGGACCGAGGCGGTCTACGTGATCGTGAGCGGCGCACCGAGCGTCATCAACGAGGGGGTGGAGACGAAGGTCAAACCGGGGGACGTGATATTCATGCCGGCGGGGGAGAAGCACGTTGCGGTAAACAGGACGGACAAGCCCGCCTCCTTCTTCGAGTTTTTCACCGATCCGCCGGTCGGCTCCGACTACGTGCCGGTTGAGTAAAGTAGTTGGAATTTCAGGCTTTTTTCAAGCGGGGTAGAGAGATGGACGCACTGGACGGCGGCGTTGCGATCGTCGACTGGCTGATGAAAAGCCGGGGGGCGATCGACGAAACTCCCATAGACGGAATCGACGACTGGAAGGCGCGCTTTGAAAAGGCGGCCGCCTCCGTTACGGACGAGTTCAACGATCTGGACATTGCTGTCGTCGGCGGATTTATTGCCGACAGGGTAGCTTACGCCTTTCTCTCCGGCTATCGGGGGGCGGTGAGGCGAATTGCCCCCGGACTTCCCACCGACAAGATCGTCGCCTACTGCGTGACGGAGGAGAAGGGGAACCACCCGAGGACGATCGAGTCGGCCCTCGTTGAGACCGACGAGGTTAGCGGAGACGAGGCGGTCCGGCGCCTCAACGGCGCCAAGAAGTTCGTGACATGTGCCGACAAAGCCGAAATCCTTCTCGTTGCGGCATCGGTGGGAACGGGAGGCGACGGCAGAAACATCATCAAGATGGTTACCGTGGAGAGTGGTGCCGAGGGCGTGACGCTCATGCCAACGATGGACCTCCCCTTTATCCCGGAGATCCCCACAGCGGCGTGCTGTTTGAAAATGTGGCGGTTAGTAAATCTCAAATCCTTCCCGGCGACGGCTACACGAAATACATCAAGTCGTTTCGCACCGTGGAGGATATCCACGTCATGGGGGGGGTCTTAGGATATCTCTTTCGGGCCGCTTCGATCTTCGGCTGGCCCAAGGAGGTCGTCCAAAAGCTCATTAGCCTGATCTTCAATCTCAGGGCGCTCTCAAACGAAGACCCCCTCTCGCCCGCAGTCCACCTGACGTTGAGCGGCGTCCTCTTGACGCTAAACGAGTTTGTAAATGAAATCGGCCCCCTCTGGGAGAGGGCGGACGACGAGACAAGGAGGATGTGGGAGCGGGACAGGGCGCTTCTTAAAGTCGCGGAAAAAGCGAGGGAGATGCGCCTTGCCCGGGCGTGGGAGAGGTTGGGATAATTATTTTTGATTTCAATCCATCTTAAACTTGGCGCCGCATTTTTTACATACCCAGTCAGGGGAGTTGTCATTTTTAACACTACCGCCCAAAGCTATCTTCTCCTCATCCGCCTTTTGGAGCATCTCCGGTGTCGGCCGGCCGTAGAGGATAACGACCACGTCATCCGTCGAATTGCAATTTGGACAGAGAGGCGGCTCCATACCAGTCTCCTTAAAAATATACGAACGAAATTTATCGAAACGCCTACTTCTTAAAATCCCGCTTCAGTATCCCATATACAAAAATATCCTTGTACTGGCCGAACCTGAGGTCGTGCTCCCTCATGTGCCCCTCGTATTTCATCCCTATCTTCTCAAGCACCCTGCCCGAGGCGGGGTTTTCGGTGAAGTGCTCGGAGTGAATTCGGTTGAGCATAAGGACGTTGAAGCCGAAATCCAATATTGCCCCGGCGGCCTCCGTTGCGTAGCCCTTCCCCCAGTAGTCCCTCCCCAGCCAGTAGCCTATCCTCGCCCGGCCGTGCTCCCTCACGATCTCCAGCCCCACCGCCCCTATAAATCTCCCGTCTCCTTTAAGCGTAATCGCGAAGTTGACAAACTCCCCATTACGGTAGCCGTCGCGATGAGTCGCTATCCACTCACTCGCATTCGCCTCCTCGTACGGGTGGGGGATCTTGAGCGTCCTTGCGGCGATCTCGTAGTCATTGGCGAGGGTCGCCACCTCCGGCGCATCGGAGGAGACAAAACGCCTCAAGATCAAGCGCTTAGTTGCTATCTCCGGCTGTTCCTTCGGCAACTTGATAAATTCGTCTGTAGGCTCTTTTTCGGACAACCTTGCCCCCTTCTTCGGCTCGACAGCTTCTGTTATTTAACTATCCGATTGTGTTGACAATGTCAATGGATTTCTGCGCCTGGTGTATCTCGGTCTAACCTTATAATCCAATATTCTGTTTATCCTTTACTTCGGCCCTTTGGTGTCATATCATTTAACAAATATTATAAAGGAGACAGCTATGTCTTACTCTCTTTTGAGATACGAGGTCGAAAGAGGCGTGGCGGTTGTCACGATGAACAGCCCCCCCGCGAACTGGATGTCGCGGGAGCTCCTGTTAGAGTTGGAGGACGCGGTGAACCGCCTTAAGGATGAAAAGGACGCAAGGGCGGTCGTGATCGCCAGCGCCTGCGAGGGGTACTTCTCCGCCGGGGCGGACCTGACCATGCTGAAGGATATGGGTGATGAGATTCTCGGCATGATCCCCCGGGCGCAGGCGATATTCAACTCCCTCGAGGACGTGTCGCTTCCCACAATCGCCGCTGTCTCCGGCCACGCCCTCGGGGGAGGATTAGAGTTGGCGCTGGCCTGCGATTTTCGCTTCATGGCGAGGGGCTCCGGCAGGATCGGGCTTCCGGAGGTCAGGCTAGGGCTCATCCCGTCGTTCGGGGGCACCCAGCGCCTGACGTCCATCGTCGGGAAAGCAAAGGCCCTTGAGATGATGATAAACGGGCTCCAGCTTAAACCGGACGAGGCAAAAGAGATCGGGCTTCTGACGGACATCTTCGGGGAAGCCGAGCTTATGGAAAAAACGATGAGCTACGCCCGCCGCCTGGCAAGGCAGGCCACCCTGGCCATAGGGGGGATAAAGAGGTGTGTCAATACCGGCATGAGGGAGGGATTTGAGGGGGGCATTGCCGAGGAGGCGAGGGCGTTCCGGGAGAACATCGATACGAAAGACGCCAGGGAGGGGATAGAGGCCTTTCTGGCGGGAAAGAGGCCGAGGTTTACCGGGAGCTGAAATGTAAGGGATCAGGACGGCGATGGGGATAAAGCGGGGAATAAACTTCGAGTTTTCGTTAAAATATTATGGAATGTATAAAAGAATTCAGTATCTAATACAAAATCTTTACTAAACTATATAAGCATTAAAATCCTTGACAAAGAATTGGATTTCCATCATATTATACTTAAGTATAAATAACAAATATTATCGTACCATTGGCCGAGTCATCGAATATCTTTTGATTCTATGTTGGTTAGTAATATTAACATATGTTACTAATCAGGGTGGCTAATATCATTACCATTTAATATTTTTAACGGGAGAGATTTTATGAAGTTAAAGAAATTAATTTCAATTGCACTGTTTCTTGTCCTCGTTACAGCGCTTTTTACATTGATATTTGCGGCACCGTCTACTGCCGCAGAGGAGAAAAAAGACACAGGCTCAGCCTGGAATATTTACTTCAGGCCAGGGGTTCGCTTCGGGACGGAATCTCGGGTCCTCTACATCATGGACTTTTTGATTCCCCTCTACCAGGACGAGAATAACATCTTCTTTTCTAACATCAAGTACACCCCCAACGACCACGACGGCTGGGAGCTGAATGTGGGGGCGGGTTACAGGAGACTACTCTGGGAGGAGAAACTGCTGCTGGGGCTGAACGCCTACTACGACAAGAGGAGGACCGACTGGGGCACCAACCACGAGCAATGGGGCGTGGGGCTTGAGGCGATGGCGGATATCCCGCTCGAGGCCTTCAACCTCGGACTCACTGGAAGGTTTAATTATTATTACCCCCTCTCGCACACGAAGATCGATGGCCTTGGGACGCCCTACGCCAGCTACGCCCTGTCGGACAGTGGGATTGTTCTGGCCGGGGGAAGGGTGGAGGAGCCGATGCGCGGCTTCGACTACGAGGCGGGGGTGAGGATACCCTATATATCAAAATACGTGGAGACGTGGGCCTACGCCGGCGGCTACCACTACAAGGGGAGAAGGGTCAAAGACATCAACGGCTTTATGACAAGGCTTGAGATCATTCCCACCGACTTCATGCGGCTCAACTACGAGTTTCACCACGACAACCTGAGCAAGGCGGAACACTATGGCGAGATCACGTTCGAGGTGCCCTTTTCGGTCGGGAATCTGGTTACCGGTAAAAACCCGTTTGAGGGGATCGGCGACGTCTTCACCGGAAGCCGGGATCTAAGGGCCAGGATGGTTGAGCCTGTGAGGCGTGACGTTGACGTCAAGGTTATAGTAGATGAAGACAACGACAAGGTACCCAGCGGCGGTGAGGAGATCGAGGATATTGTCTTCGTCAGCGAGACCGGAAGCGACATTACCGGGGACGGGACGATAAAGAATCCCTACGCCACAATCTCCTACGCCCTCGCCAGCGACCCGAGGATTTTATCCGGCGCGGCAAGGACGATCCACGTGATGAACAGCTCGACGACCGCCGTTATCGACGAGGTGGTGGGGGGAGGATTGACGCTTGGTATCTCCGACTTTCTCCTCTGGGGCTCCGGCGCCAACCACCCGACGCACCCGGTCTCCAACATGCCGTATAAGGGCCACCCGACTGTGAACGACACGCTTAATCTCGACGCCGCCAACCCCACAGTCACCGGCCTCGGCTTTGACGTTACGGTGAACAATTACTGCATCAATATCCTTGACGGCTCCGGGAATTCCGGGATAAAGATAACAAACAACGCATTCACAATGTCCGGCACCAGCACTGTCCTTGGAATTTACGCTAATATCTCTGCGGGTATCGGCACGGAAGCAAATCCTGTGGTCATCGCCGGAAACAGCTTCGATATAGAATCTACAGGATCAAGCGCATATGGGATTTATCTAATAAACAATGGAGCCGGAAACGATGTTTTCGCTAAGATCATCGGAAACGACATGTCGAATACGATCACGGGGAGTTTTTCTGCCCACGGCATTTACATTCGTTCTGGAGACGGCGGTATAGGCTCGGCCGCAAGGCCGGTGGTAGTATCCGGAAATCTGATGAATGTCATCTCTAACACATCTACTGCGTTTGGAATTAGTATCCGTGGCGGTGACCTGGAGACGCATATAAACGTTATAAAAAACGTTATGAATGTAAGAAGTGAAAACTCAGGTATATATGGTTTACATATAACCGCTTATTACAATAGTCTCTTCTTAAAGCTTATCGAAAACGACATTACGTTAAAGTCTCCTGCTTCAAGTATACAAGGCATTAGTCTCGATATTGACAACGGCGATTATGGCTCCGCGAATAACCCGATCGTCATCAAGGACAACAGGTTCACCCTTGAGGCCGCCGCCGGCACCAGCAGCGTCCTGTGGATGCTTAATGATGTCGGCCCCGAGGACGTCTACTTACAGGCCCTTAAAAACTCGATTACGTTTACCAACACGGGAACGGGGGACATCTGGGCTTTTTATTTTGCCGGCGGCATACCCGGGAACATCGGATTCTATCCGAACAACCCGGTCATTATTTCGGGCAACGCCGTAAGATTTTACGGAGGTGACAACCGGTTCATTCACCTGGGCAAGTCTACACCTGATAACTACAACTATCTGATCTGGGGCGGAAACTACCTCTACAACACCGGCACTTGGACGGGCAACCACGGCCCGAATAACGAGGTATACCACACCTTCACCGGCACCGATGTGATCAATCCGTAAAGATGTGTCGTAAATTGTAGAATCCCACATTTGGGATGAATATCAAGGGGGGCAATATTTGCCCCCCTTTTTTTACGTCCTGTAAAGATGATGTCAGGCTTCGGTGAAGATGCAGCCGCAGCTATTTCTTCAATAACTCCCCGTATGCCCTGCACGCTTCGTTCTCCCCTTTGTCGCAGGCCGTCTTGAAGTCGGCGAGGGCCTTTTCCTCGTCCCCCAAAGCGAGGTGGTTCAATCCCCGGGTGTAATAGGCGTACCAGTAGTCGGGGTTGATCTTTAGGGCCTCAACTACATCCGCCATGGCCTCGTCATACCTCCCAAGCTTCAGGTAGACGTTGCTCCTGCTGTCAAGGGTATACTCGTCATTTGGATTTGCCAGGTGCGCCTTCGTAAGGTCGCCCAGCGCCTCTTCATACCTGCCCTGAAGATAGTAAACCCAGCCCCTGTTGTTAAGGGCCCAGTCGTTATTCGGCTCGCTCATAAGGACCGTATCGCAGTCTCTTATCGCCTCGTCGAATTTTTCCATCCCTATGTAGGATGCGCTCCTGTGGAGGTAGGCCTTTATGTGGCCCGGATCGATGGCGACGGCCTTCGTCAGGTCATCGATTGCATCGTTGTATCTCTTTAAGCGGTTTTTGGCCCATCCCCTGTTCACGTAGGCGTTTGCGAAGTCTTGGTCGATTTTGAGGGCTTCGTCGGCGTCCTCCAGGGCCTTCTCGTACTCCCCCAGCTCGATATGATATGCGCTCCTGTTGTTGTACGCCCACTTGTTTTTTGCATCGATTTTAAGCGCCTCATTACAGCTTTCCACCGCCTTTTCCCACTGGCCCTTTTTCCCGTGCTCCTCGCCCTTATCGATCCAGTTTTGCGCATCCTTTGTACAGCCCACAAGCAGTGATAAGAGCAGAAGGGCGGATAAAAATGTAATTGAAGTGATCTTTATCTTCTTCATTTTTCCTCCTACATTTTTGATGAACAGACAATGGGCAGACAAGGGGCTTAAGCCCCTTGTCTCTAATAAAAGCCCATTGTCTATCGGCCCATTGATTACTTACGGGCTTTGAAAGGAAATTGGCCCGGCAGGCGAATAATCCCTATTCCGGCGCCTTTATCATATCAGATTCCTTGAGGAAGGCGGCAAGGATGATATTTAAAATCATCATCCCCACGTAAGCCAGCATGAATGGCGTCATCGAGCCGTCGGCGGTGGTGAATATATCCATCCCGAAGATGAAGAGTATCCCGGATATCTGCCCCGCCAGCATCAAAAGCCCCTGGGAAGTTGCCTCCGGGGCCGGGTGACTTATCTCCGCCGAGTACTGGAAGCCGATTGGTGCCGCCGCCATGAAGAAGAATCCGAAGACAAAACTCGATACCAGAAGGAGAGCGTAGTTTGTGACGTATGTCAGTCCGATAAGCCCCGGCGTTGTCAGTATTATGGCAAGGAGGATGAAGAACTTTCTCTTCCTCATTAAATCTGACAGGGTTGGCAGAACTATTACTCCGACTATTCCTCCCAACAACATTATCGCTCCGGCGATACCCGCCTGTTCGCTGCTAAAGCCCCTCGGGGCCAGGATCCTCTCTATCCATGTGGTGACGGCGTTGAACATTCCCAGCGCGAGAAAAAAGATGAAGATCAAGATAATCATATCTTTCTGCTTCAAGATGTGCTTCAGCCCCTCGAAGACGGTGTGACGCTCCTCTCTTCCCTCCGGATCGGGGGAGGTGGGCGGCTTCTCCCTCATCAGCGCAAGGAAGAGGATAGTAACTCCTACCGTTGCCACTCCGTAGATCATGAGCGTCCCCTTCATCTCGTAGGCCTTGAAGAGGAACGGGGTGAGCGCCATGGCCGCCATAATTCCGAGAAACTGTCCGAGAACCGATATTCCCGCCGCCGTGGCCCGCTCCTTTATGGGGAACCACTTCGCCGCAACTGACGTGACCGAGTTCAGGATGAACGGCTGGGCGAGGGAGATCCCCGCCTGGGCAACAAAGACCATCACGAAGCTCTCGGCCCAGAGTCCCTTCATCAATCCGAAGACACCGGTCAAAAAAGCCCCGATCCCCACCCCTATCCTGATTCCGTACTTGTCCACGACGGTGGAGGCCGGAATAGACATGAAAATGTAGACAGCCATGAAAATCAGGGAAAGCATGCCGATCCAAAGCTCGTCCACGCCGTAGAACTCCGCGGACTCGATGGTTATGGGGGCAAACGTAATCCAGTGGACCTGCATTATAAAATTGATTAAGAAATATATCGCAAGCACCACCCATCGGTAACCGTAAACTTTAATTTCTTTTTCTGCCATTTAAATTTTCTCCTTAAAAGATTTAAAAACTTTCGGTGTATGATACAAATAACACCTTCTTCCTTTTTTAAATATACTCCTCTGTCGTTATGACATCGCCGATCTGATTTTCTCTGTCCTCAAGAGGACTATTGATACAACAAGGGGCAAGATCAGAATGAGAAAAAGGACGCCAGCGTAGTATGAAAAAAGCGTTGTCAATGCTTCGGGAGATCGAGCCTTAAAGAGGGTCGCCGTAACATCGGGGAGGAGAGTCACCATTGTGGCCCAGAAGCCGAGGTGGCCGAGAAAAAAAACAATCTCGATAGCGGCTACGGCGATCAGGGCGACCCTCGCCCAATTCTTTAAACTCAGTAAACCAATTGCCGAGAGGAAAGTAAGCAGAATAAAGGCCGTCTCCCAACCAAAAATGATGACGCTGTATTTGTTCAGGGAAAAGAGAATAATGAGGAAAGCAGGTACGGAAAGCTCCATAGACCGCATTATCTCAGAGATTTTAAATATGGGCTTAAAGTTGAAGTTTGTTAGCACGTGGAGGAAGAGGAGAAGGGCGGTTAAGATAAAGAAGATTGAGATTGGCGCCATCGATTTCGGTTTTTCACCTCTTTTGCCGTTCATATTCTTCCTTTTATAAGAGAGGGGCGCATTTTCTATCCCCTTTTTCAATCGGTCGGGAACCCGCAATGGGTCAAATGCACTATATAGGCAGTGTTGTAATTAGCTTGAAAAAGAATCGTCCAATCTATCTCCCCGTTGAAATCTTTCGAGTAAACCGCTATTTTTCAGGGATGTTTATCGTTGTTATCGGAAACGGAATTTCTATTCCTTCCTTCTTAAATCTTACGTGGAGCCTCTTTATGAACTCGTGCCTCAGTCGGTACTGGTCTTCGTATGTTGTCACCCTTAAGATAACGTTGAAGTTTATCGAGGAATCTCCGAAGGAGTTGTAGCGTATAAGAGGCTCAAATTGGGACACGCCCCCCTCCACCTCTTCCAAGGTCTCCTTGCCCACTTCTATAGTGACCTTTTCAACGAAGGCGAGATCGCTGTCGTAGCTGACACCCACCTCATACAATACTGACATCTCTGTCTCAGGATGGCTGTAGTTTGTAATTATGGAAGAGGAGAGCTTCTGGTTTGGGACGATGATCATGTTGTTTCTCAGCGCCCTTATTGTGGTGTTTCTCCAGGTGATGTCATGGACGTACCCCTCTTCCCCCGACGAGAGCATGATGTAGTCTCCAGGCTTTACCTTTCCCGAGGCGATTATATGTATCCCGCTGAAAACGTTGGCCAAGGTGTCCTGAAGCGCCAGGGCCGCCGCCAGTCCGCCGACTCCCAAAGCCGTAAGTAAAGGTGCAATGGATATACCGAGGGATTGTAGGATAACAAGAAATCCGATAACAAAGATCAGTACGTATGTGATGTTTGTGAAGATGGATGACGAGGGGAAGTCCTTTCCGATCTTCTTGGTGTAATAATTGATAAAGCCCACCGAGATCCTCGCTGCGACAATGGTGATAACGAGAATAATTATAACCAGCAGCGCCTTGTCGAGGACGGCCTTTATTTTTTCGCTCGCGTGGATTTTTACAATGGCAAGGTAGATGCCGATTGTCACGAAGATGAGAATGCTCATTCCCTTGAACGCCTTAATGATGAAGTGATCCGTCTCCAGGGAGGTCTTTTCGAGTATGCGTTCGATCCTCTTTAAGATGAACTTTTCAAAGAAGAGGCCGATTACGAGTCCGCCG